>AMWB02165864.1_pt1 | contig 11344 bp, 9 predicted proteins | sample 200311 | NCBI WGS metagenome assembly AMWB02 (sample SAMN02737377, study PRJNA173069) | bioreactor metagenome | biome: anode biofilm in microbial fuel cells | place: USA: California | collected 2010-12-16 | reverse complement strand
TGTTAAAGATCTTATTAAATAAAAGTTTATAAAAATTAAGGAATAGTTTATGGAAGGATATTTGTTTTTAATGCACGTGTATGTATTTGCACTGGCAATTTTTGTGGGATTTGAACTTATCACAAAAGTTCCGCCCACGCTTCATACACCACTTATGTCTGGTTCAAATGCAATTTCCGGAATTACAATTGTCGGTGCTATTCTTAGTGCAGGAATGGAGCAATTTACAATAAGTACAATTTTAGGAATAATAGCAGTTGCATTTGCTATGATAAATGTGATTGGTGGATTTGTTGTTACCGATCGTATGTTAAAAATGTTTAAAAAGAAGTGAGTTGAAAAATGAAAATAGCTATAGAAATAACTTACCTGATCTCGTCTATCCTTTTTATTATGGGGATTAAAAATTTAAGTTCGCCAAAAACTGCAAGAAAAGGAAATCTTTATGCAGCGATAGGAATGTTTCTTGCAATTGCTGTTACGTTGCTTGATCAACAAGTAATGACTTTTGAATGGATTATAATAGGTGCTTTGATAGGTTCAGTTGTTGGTTTGTTGCTGGCAATAAAAACCTCAATGACCGGAATGCCTCAAATGGTTGGTATGCTAAATGGATTTGGAGGCGGTGCTTCACTTTTAGTTGCACTTTCTGAGTACTATAAGAAAGATCCAAATTATCCTGTTGATCTGGGATTACCATTTAATCTTCCTGTTCATGAAGGTGCCGCAATTATATTAAGTTTACTAATCGGCGGTGTTACTTTTACAGGTTCAATGATTGCCTTTGGAAAATTACAGGGAATTGTAACCGGGAAAGTTGTAAAATATCCGTTGCAACATCCTTTTAATGCATTGCTTCTTTTATTTGTTGTTGTTGCAGGAGTTTTTGTTGTTCTCAATCCATCTTTAATGAGTTTGGTTTTGATAATCACGCTTGTTTCTTTAGTCCTTGGTGTACTCCTTGTACTTCCAATTGGTGGGGCTGATATGCCTGTTGCAATTTCACTCTTAAACTCTTACTCAGGTTTAGCAGGATCAATGACCGGATTTATTTTAGGTAATAATGAATTAATTATTGCCGGCGCATTAGTTGGTGCTTCCGGAATTATCCTTACCAATATAATGTGCAAAGCAATGAATAGATCTCTAATGAATGTTGTGCTTGGTGGATGGGCAACTGCAGGTTCAGGTGGTCCGGCAGCAGCAAGCACCACTTCACCTAAAGGAGATGTAAAATCTATTGACTCGGAAGAATTAGCAATGCTTCTTGATTCTGTAAGCAGTGTTATTATTGTTCCGGGTTATGGAATGGCTGTTGGGCAGGCTCAACACGCTGTCCGTGATTTAGCAAACGTACTTGAGAAAAAAGGCATTAAGGTCCGATTTGCAATACATCCGGTTGCTGGTAGAATGCCGGGGCACATGAATGTATTGCTTGCTGAAGCACAAGTTCCTTACGATAAACTTTTATCAATGGAAGAAATAAATGATGATTTCCCAAACACGGATGTTGTTATTGTAATTGGTGCAAATGATGTAGTTAATCCTGCTGCCCGCCATGATCAAAGCAGCCCGATTTATGGTATGCCGATCTTAAATGTTGATTATGCAAAAACTGTAATAATAAATAAAAGATCTATGAATGTTGGTTATGCCGGTATTGATAACGAGTTATTCTATTATCCAAATGCACTTATGTATTTTGGTGATTCCAAAGATGCAATGTCTAAATTGGTTACTGAAATAAAGAACTTATAAGTAAACTTTTCAGTTAAAATCTCCCGGTAATTTAATATGCCGGGGGATTCTTATTCAAACAATAAATTCCATCAAATATCATCCAGGTAACATTTCCATCTTTACCTTTTTTGTTTGCCAAATTTGTCGCAGTAATTTTTGCGCAAATGTAATTTTTATCCCTCTTCTGGTAAAATTGTACCCGTTAGTTTACCGACAATATTAAACATCTCTGGTTTTCTGTTTGTTTATTGGCTTTTTATTTTTTAATTATATAGGTATAAAAATTGATATTGTAAACTATCAAAGGAGATGTGGGATGGAAAAATTGTACTTTTTTACTTTTAAGAAATTTTTCAAAAGTATTTGGTTTTACAGAAATAACTATAGGTTAAAGTTAAACTTATTTTCACCATTCTTACAAAAATCGCGTCGGGGCACGCTCCTGCACATAATCTCACTTGCATTCTTAATCTCACTCTCAACTTCCTGCAACACAACAGAACCAATAGAGGATATCCCGCCCGGAAAACGTAATTATGTCTGGAGTATAGATAGTGTTGACTACGGCAATCTTCCCAGCACGATTCAGCTTGAATCTATTTGGGGAAGTTCGCCAGGTGATGTGTGGGGTGCAAATGGCGATGCTCCAGATGTTAGGGATTGTCTTTGGCACTACGACGGGGTGAAATGGACAAGAGCAACTGAAGGTACTCCTATTGCAGAGTTTACTGGTAATAAAGTGGTTTATTCTGTTTGGGGAACAGCACAAAATAATGTTTGGGCATTTGGCAGAAAAATAAATCAGGGTACCTTAAGTGCATTTATTATGCATTATAACGGCAGTCAATGGCTTGATGCAACGCCTGCAAATGTAGCATCTTTAAGTGCTCATTTGTATTGTGTTTATGGAACAGCAGAAAACAATATCTGGGTTGGTGGATATGAATATGCACTTCATTACAATGGAGTTAACTGGGATACTTACAAAGTTGCAGATAGTTTGACAATTGTATCAATAGCGGGAAATAGTACTAGTTTGTTTTTTGAACTTGGAAGTCCTTGGGGAAAAGATGTCTCAGTTATTTATAGAAAAATCGAAAACATATTTAAATTGTTGGACTGGACAAAAATATCTGAACAGAAGTTCGGAGCTCTTCTATGGGTAATTGATAATAAGCTAATATCATTTGCTAATGGTGTAATTTCAACAAAACTTGACCAATCAGGTAATTTAGATAGTTCAGGATGGTATCGAGAATTTTCAACTACTACATATTTTTCTCAAAGATATGTTCAGTCGAAAAAAAATGTATTTGCAGTTGGTCAATGGAATTTAGCATATCACTTTAATGGTACTGATTGGGCTAAAATTGATATAAATGTACCAAATCATACCGTAGATACTTATGCTTTGTTTTGGGGAGTATGGACAAATGGAAAGGAGGTATTTATTTCCGACACCCAAAATGGAATTATATATCACGGTAAGTGATTAGAACTTAAATAATCCTTCTACATTATAATAGAGGAGGAATTATAAACTTATTCAGGGAGAGAAAAATGAAGACTACATTTCTTTTTGTTTACATATTAATGGTTATTACAACAACAATGACAACTAATATATTTGCCCAATCTGAATCTTCCGCAATTAAAACTATTTCACCAGGGGATGTACAGGTTACTGAGCCGATGATTGCAGTAAACCCAGCTGATCCCAATAATTTTATAACAGTTTATTCAAATTGGTACGATGGTATTTATCGTCGTCCAGCTTCTTCGATGACTACAGATGGTGGTAATACATGGAGTGCTACAGAGGTGCCAGAAAACTTGTTAAAATATCCAAATGATCAAGCAGACCCATCAGTTGCTTTTGATGCTGATGGTATTGCGCACTATTGCTATTTGGATATTGGAAACGTGTGGCGTGATATAAGCGTTGCACATTCAACTAATAAAGGGGCTAATTGGACAGATACGAGTAGGGTCTATGATGATTTAAATTATACAATTCCTCAATGGCCAAAACCAGATAAACCATGGATAGTTGCAGACGGTAATATCACATCTCCCTATAAAAACACTTTATATGTTGTTTGGACTGCTATTTATGATGAATATGGATCTGATCCACGTTATGCTATATTTTTAGCATACAAAAGACCTAATATGAATTATTTTTCTATTCCCATTCGTGTATGCGAAACCGTACATCAATATAATCAACTTGACGTACAAGGAGCTTTTCCCGTAGTTGATTCTGATGGGTCACTCTATATTTTTTGGAGTTTGGAAAAGCCTTATGTTAGTGGGGAATACGGACCTGCATCAATTTATATGCGCAAATCAACAAATGGTGGGGCAAGTTTTACAAGTAGTCAACCACAATTAATTAAATCGGGAATAGTTGAGCCACAAGGAGTAATAGCATTTCAAAAAGCACATAGCTGGCCTTATGTTGTAGTCAATCCTATCGATGGTTCATTGAATTTAGTTTATGGAGATGGTACAACTGTTCAATACTCGAGATCTCCTGATCAGGGAGAAACTTGGTCGCCTTCGGTACAGAAGGGAATGAAACCAAGTGGAATTGATGCCGTTTGGAATCCGAATATCACGTGCAACAGTAAGGGGAAACTTGCTGTAGTATATTATGCTTCAAATAGTAGTGGAATAAAAGTATATGTTGCTACTGGATATTCAAGTGATCAAACATTTACGGTTTGGAATCAGGGAGAAATAAATTTCTCATCACCATATAAATATACTGACTATATAGGCATTGCCTATAATGATTACACTTACTGGGGTGTTTGGCCTGCCCCTTCCGGGGGAAAATCCCGTATTTTTGGAAGGCATAGAACTGTAACTCCAATAGTCGAAAATCTTGATCAGGATTACTTACAATTCAGCAACACATACATTTTCTTTGATAATGATCAAAACAATTCAGGTTATTCACCAACAGATCTCTTCCCAGGTGAAACACACACATTAAAAACATATTCTAACTCGATAATTAAAAATGGCTCAACTTATAATTTTTATCATTGGGAAGACGAAACAGGGTCCATTCTTAGCACTAATTCTCAGGTTAATGTTCAAATTGATAACCATAGATATAGAGCTTGCATATAATCTTCCTCCAACAGTTACTGTAAACGTTAAAAACGAATTCAAAGATCCGAGTGGTACATTAAGCAATGGTGGAACAGTTAATATAGATTATGAAAATATTCCTAATACAGAAAATCTATCAGGACAGCAAGTAACAAAAATCTTTAACGAAGGAGACGTTCATAGATTTGAGGCAAAAGAACAATTATTTGGATCTTATTCCCGTGGTTTTAATCATTACACGGAATATAATGGGGGCTGGATACTACCTAATCCATCCAGCCCACCGCAATATACAGCAACTATTAATTTACCGATGCAAGCAGGAACATATACAGCAAAATACAGAAATTTATATAATATATATACTAGTGGATTTGCACCTGAATTTAACGAGGCAATTTTAAATATTAGTGATCCTTTCCAAACCTGGCAGTATGAATATGGTCAAATATATGCACCAGAAACAAAAACATTTGCTGGTAAATTATGTGGTTTTTATAACTGGTGGGATAATTTATCAGTAAATCCAAGAAATGTTTCTCCAACAAATAATACTACTTATACTGCATACTACAAAGCACACTTGTATTCAACTTCATCAACTGCAACCGCACCAAACAACCAAAGAAAAATAGTGCAAGGCAGTAATGGTTACTGGGCAATGGTTTATGTCAGTATGAATAACGTTTGGCTAAGCCGCTCAACAGATGGAGTAAACTGGGAGAGAGAAATACTTATAAGCGGAGGTTATGCTGCAAACAATCCTTCGATTGCTGTTTCTGATAATTATGCAAATATAGTTTGGCAGGAAATAAATTGGTTAGGTAATGGAAATGGTTTTAATTCTTGCGAGATTAATATGCGTAGCTATAATTTAAGTGATAATACATTGGGACAATCAATTAGGGTTGATAATTTTACTCCTGATATTGAAAACTTTCAAGCAACACCTGTAATTGATGGTGAATGGAGTCCATCTTATACAAGCGAAATGGTTGTTTGGAGAGAACCGGACGGACTTAAGATAAAAAGATACACTAATTCTTATGGATGGAGCAGTAAAGGAATTATATCCGGTACAAATTCTTATAGTATTAATCCTTCAATTGTTGATTATAACAGTAGTATTTTCTTTATCTGCTGGGAAGATGCAGCTAATCATAAAATAAAATATATAGAAGCAAGCTATGGAACATCCTGGAGCTTTTTCTCGGCTGCGGATGTTTCCCCAAGTTATTGGACGGAGAATATGAATCCGCAGATGACATTGGTAAGCGGCAATAAACCAACCATAGTATGGACAAGCAGAAATAATATTATTGAAGGTCTTTCGGTTCACGTAAGACAAAAATCAGGAGGTGTATGGCAAAATATAACTTCCTTCTCTCAGACAGAACCAGTAAGCACAAATCCCGTTGTTGGTGATTACGATGGACAGAATAAAATGGATGTACTGTGGGATATTGGTAATTCAATCTATAAAGCTTCTTATAATGGCAGCAGCTGGACTGGCCCAACATTTCTTACATCAAACGGCGGCTCAGGAGTGAACATTAATAGAACAACTGCTTATCAAACAAAAGCTATATTTAAAAAATCAGATAACACTATAGCATTTTATAATGTTGGTGGAACTGCTCCTCCATCTAAAATTGTTGCAAGTTCTGAAGATAAAGAAACAACACTGCCTTACAGATTAAACAGGCACGCAATAATTGAACTGCCAAAAGATATTGACAGCACTGCAAAAGGAAGTATTAGCTTTGAGATTGCTGGAATCAGTACTATCTATAATGAAACTGAAACAAAAATAAATTATTCTGCTGATGAAAATAACTTATTATCATCCGGACCTGTTAAAGTTGCTGCAACTGGGATGCAATTAAGTTTTTCCGGTGCTATTTATGGTTCGGGATTGGAGTTACCTGACAAGTTTGTAACAACTATTAACGAACCTCTTGCAAAGGTTATACTAAAAGACAGCAAAACCAATGAAACACTTCAAAACATCTGGGTAAATAATTCTGCGATGTTAAACCAGGTTAAAAATAAAACCTTTGGAGAATTCAGAAATGTATCTGTTGACTTAAATAAATATCTGGGAAAATCGGTTTATGTTCAAGTTGAAATGGTTGGTAAATCAAAAAACATTACACCTTTAATTGTTGATGATTATTTAATACTTTCGGATTCTTCTTCAATTGCCAACAGTGTTGCTAAGAAGAATTTAGCTGTTTATAATTTACCGACAGATTACACCTTGATGCAAAATTATCCCAACCCATTTAACCCGGTTACAACAATATCTTTCTTCATCCCTCAAAATGATTATGTAACATTAAAAATATATAATACGCTTGGTGAAGAGGTAATGACCGCAATAAATGAGAACCTGGAACAAGGTTACCACTCGGTAAATATAAATATGAGCAAGGAGACTTCCGGTGTTTATTTATACAGTATTTCGGCAGGAGGTTTTAGAGATACAAAAAAGCTTTTATTATTGAAATAGATTATTATTAATTGTATTACTCAGAGACGCATTATTATGCGTCTCTGATATAATGTGTGGAATAATCGGAAAATATTATGATTACAAGATTTATTGGATCAATACTACTAATATTCTATCTGTTGACTATTTCCGTCTTTGGCAATAGCTCTGGTAAATTTACATCTGAAGAAGAATTGCTTCTTCAATGGAAAGACGAAATTACGACAGCAGCCGAACTGGTTGGAATGTCGCCAAGAATTATTGCAAGCATTATTTATGCTGAACACAAATTAAATGTAAAAACCGGTGAAAATATTCTTGATTATGTTTTTGCAAAAAGCGGATATAATTCTTCTATGGGAATTGCTCAGGTCAAAATCAACACAGCTTTCTGGATAGAAGAACAAATCCATAATCCACAAAACCAGTTTTACCTTGGAGAAGAAATTAGAAATAAAGTACCACTAAGTAAAAACCGGGAAGAACTTATTGATGAACTGGATAATCCAAAGACAAATATTTTTTATGCATCTTGCTATATAGCGATGATAAATAAATTATGGGAACCGGTACTTGAATTAATTAATTCAGGAAAAAATAAAGTTGGAATAATTGCAACAATATATTCACTTGGAATCCTGGATAGTGAAACCAAAATCAGAGTCCCGCACATTGATGCTAAAATGAATAACTTTGGAAAAACCGCTCAAGAATTTTACAATTCATTTTCCTTAAGGAATGAGTTTAATTAAAATTGGGATTTAAAATATTCTTATATCTTTCAGTGATTGAGTATTGCAGGTTAATCCGAATTACATAGGAATTGTATTTTAGAAGTAAACACTGCAAAGCAAGGCTACATTTCCGTAACTTTTTAAAAATAACTTTTACTTTAAGTTATTTCTTCTGTTCTGTCTTAAATACTTTATAGAAACAATAACCTGTTAAAACGATAATAATTCCCCACGCTAATGATAAAAATATAATTCCGTTTGTGGTAAGTTTCATCAAATCACCTCGTTATGTTTATTGTTTGCCCAGGCTTTTTTTACCATCCATATTAAAATTAGTGCTATAACAATCATAAGAATACGTGCGCCCCATATATAAGGAATCTTTTCTTCCGGAACGTTGTGTAAAAATAAAGTTGGTATTGCACTTTGAATAAACCACCATATCATAATAATCATAAGTATAACCGGTGTTATATATTTCATTACATAATAAAAGAATCTAGGAATTTGAATATCACCGCCTCTATTCATTTCCTTCCAGGCTTTATCAGCACCAAAGACCCACATAAATAAAATTGTTTCAATTAACGCAAAAACAACCAGACCAAAAGTGCCAGCCCAATAATCCATTTCATCCAAAAATCCAAACTTTAGGAAAAACACCACAAATTGAACGGCTATTAAAACTGCGATGCCTAAAGTTGCCACAGCTTTTTTTCTACTCATACCAAATTCGTCTTCTAAAAAAGCAACAACCGGCTGACCCATCGCTACTGATGAAGTTATACCAGCAAAGAACAGCAGCAAGAACCACATAAATCCAAAAATCTCTCCAAAAGGAAAAGCATTACTTCCAAAGATAATTGGCATTGCAACAAATCCAAGATTAAATGCTCCGCCAGCAGCTATCTCTTTTGTAGCCGTTAGTCCAAAGAATGCCACAGCAACAGGAATTGCGATTGAACCGCCAAGTATTACTTCGGCAAATTCATTTGTAGATGCTGTTGCTAATCCTGATAAAACAATATCTTCTTTTGGTTTTACATAACTTGCATAAGCGTGAATTGTTCCCATTCCAACGGAAAGTGTAAAAAATATTTGCCCCGCTGCTGCAAGCCAGATATTTGGGTTGCCAAGTGCGGAGAAATCAGGATTCCAGATAAATGCAAATCCACTTTCTACATTATTCATTGGGTAGGCTGGATCAGGAGTACCGAGTGTTATTATTCTTATTGCTAAAATAATTGCAAAAATAAAAAGCATAGGCATTGCAATCTTTGCTAATTTTTCAATTCCTTTAGAAATTCCTTTGTAAAGTATTGCGAAGTTAAGAGCGAAGGTAATCAACATCGTTAAATAAGCTGGCCAGATTGATGTAAATGTTTCTGATTCATTAATCCCCTGGTAGCTTGAAAGAAAGGTAGTCATCGTTTCTCTTGTTTCGTTAGAATATAATCCTAAGATTGAAAACAAACTAAAACCAAGCGTCCAGGATTCTATGTACGTATAATAGATTAAAATTGTGATAGACATAAATAAACCCAGCGTGCCAAAATATTTTGCAAGTTTATTTTTCCATAGAACATCAAACATGCCAGGTGTACTTCCATGCCTATATTTTCCACCGTGTCGTCCGATACCCCATTCAATCCACATAAGCGGAATACCGAGAAGCAAAAAGAAAATAAAGTATGGAATCATGAAAGCACCGCCTCCGTTTGATGCAGCCTGGACGGGGAATCTTAAAAAATTTCCTAATCCTACAGCATTACCTGCGACAGCTAAAATCAAACCTATTTTAGTACCCCATTGTTCGCGTTCGCCGTTTTGTGCCATTGATCCTCCTGTAAATTTGCAGAAATATTGAAAATCAAATGTGAATATGGAAACTTTAATTGTTAATTTCAAACAAAAATTTATTTTATTTCAAGTAATCTTAAAATTTGTTTGGATTACTTTAATGCTAAATTTATGCTTGCCGTCAAATTAAGGCTCCTGATAATTTATTATTTACTTATAAAACATTAAATTCGTAATGAAAAAATTATCATTAAAGGATTAGTTATGCCAAAAAATTTTGTATCTAATAAAGATGAAACAGTCAGGATGTTTAAAAGTGATTTTTTAGAGGCTTTGTCTAAAGTTCATCCTGCTGTTCCATTGGTTATTTATGTGCCTATAATTTTATTTATGTTTTATCTTTCTATTTTTACTTACCACGTGCAGGCACTTTCAATTTTAGGGTTAGTTGTTTTTGGAATATTTATCTGGACTTTTACAGAGTATATGCTGCATCGTTTTATTTTTCACTGGGAGCTTAAGAGTAAATTAGGTGCAAAAATTCATTTTATTTTTCACGGTGTTCATCACGATTACCCAAGTGATTCAAAAAGATTAGTTATGCCTCCATCTGTTAGTATTCCTCTGGCGGCTATTTTTTATTTTCTTTTTAAAGCTTTACTTGGAGATATTTCTGTTTTTCCATTCTTTGCCGGTTTTCTAATTGGATATTTGGTTTACGATACTACGCATTATGCTATTCATCATTTTAATATGCACAGTAAATTTTGGCTGATGATTAAAAATCATCACATGAAACATCACTATCAGGATTCACATAAAGGTTATGGTGTTAGTTCACCTGTTTGGGATAAAATAATCGGTACAGATTTTCCACCAAAATCATCGAACAAATTAGAAGTTTAATCATTACGGCAGTTAATAAGAAAAAATATCCTGTTAAATCGAAATTCATAAAATTTTCTGTTATGGTTTTCTTTTTTTTGATACAGTTTTTTCTTGTTAACTGTCATGCTTCCATTTCCAACCCTTTCTATATAAGGATAAATCAGGTAGGATATTTACCTGGTGATGTTAAAACCGGTGTAATTCTTTCCAATATCAATCTATCCAAAGAAAAGTTTTTTGTGCGTGATTACAACTCGCAAGAAATAGTTTATGAAAACTTTATCTTGCAAAACCCTAAAAGTTATGGGAATTTTAAGTTCTGTTATGATATTGATTTTTCAGATTTAAAAAAAGACGGGCGTTATTTTGTAGAAATAATAGATCAAAAATCATTTCCGTTTTTAATTGGTAATTCAATTTATAACCCTGTTAGAGATTCTTTAAGTCTATTCTTTAAGGTGCAAAGATGTGGTCCAACAAATCCACTTCTTCATCAACCGTGTCATTTATCCGATGCAACAAAAGTAATTGGTAATAAAGATTCAGCCGCAATTGATTTAACAGG
>AMWB02019299.1_pt1 | contig 11344 bp, 26 predicted proteins | sample 200311 | NCBI WGS metagenome assembly AMWB02 (sample SAMN02737377, study PRJNA173069) | bioreactor metagenome | biome: anode biofilm in microbial fuel cells | place: USA: California | collected 2010-12-16 | reverse complement strand
AAGATATAATCCCAATACATATAGCTATTAATGCTATATATATTAATTATTGAATGATGAAAGGATTTCGAGACTCTATTATAACCCTATATAGGAGGATTGTATCATGATTAACTGGTCCTATGTACAAGACTGGCACAATTGGATTCTGTTTATTCAGGGTATGGCGTATTTCTGTTTCGCGGGTCTTCTTTCATATATGTTCCTTTATAAGTTTTGGCATAGATTGGTTATACACAATATAATTAATGTTATTGTATGTATAGGGGCAATGCTATTAGGGTTTAACTTACTATTCATGTAGAAAGGGGTTATATACATGGGATTCTTTTCTAACTGTCTATTGGGTTTCATATTAGGGGTTATTCTATCTAATGCATTTACTTCTGCTGGAAGATTAGCTATAGTAAGTTGTTGTATATGCTTTATAGGAGGGCCTTTATCTTTGATATTGGGCTTTCCTAAAATTCCAGTTTACATCTTGTTTGGTGTAGCCGGAATGTATGTCGGATTTAAACTTTCGGCATTAAGGGTTCTTGCTCAAATGTTTCAGAATCCGAGGAAATTTTTCGGAAACTGAAACTTACTGAAAAGTGTATGGAGAGTATCCCATGCATTTTTCTTAACTCATAACTAGAGCCAGAGAAAGGAGAATCAATATTGGCTAGTATCTTGGATACAGTTGATGCGTATCAAGATTTTTTAGCAACCTTATGGAAGAGTAAATATAATGAGAATCTTCCAGAGGATATTAGTTTGCATCTTGGTGAATTGAAACATAAGATAGAAGCATTTCCACTTTCCAATACGGAAGTTGATGAGAAATTACTTGAATAGTTTGGGCCTTATATAGCGGCTAAATGCCGCGAATCCCCGAACTTTTTTCGGCATCTTTTTTGGCAAAAAAAAAGAAAAAGTGTTTAGCTATTACACTTTTTCTTTTTTTTTTGGTTAGTTTAAATCTGTTCTTATAGTATTCATCTTATTAAAACGGTCAAATGTATGAAACTCATTATGCCCATAATTCCCTATATTGTTTCCTTTAGAATCAATCTGATCATAATGACAATCACAATTTCGCTCATCGTTAATAGTTTTAACCATTAAGATAATATCCGAATCAGATGTACTTGGTTTTCCATGTGGCGTATATCTAAATAAAAATCCTACTTTCATTAATGATTTATCTAGCATTATTATTCCTGTTTAATTATTATTGTATTGGCCTTGATCATTTCTTCGGGAGAAATCGAATAGTTCAATATTCTTTTCGGTGTTCCCTTAATGTCAGAAACAAACTTTGCTGTATAATGATTACATTTACACAGAGAGCACCATTCAATATTAACAATATACATATATGAATCTTTCAATTTGACCTTTTCTCTATCTAGCATATTTGCAGATTTTAGACTGATTGGCCTGAACACTAGTCCTTCTTTTATTTCTTTATCAGATAGATTATGTATCACACTCAATCCTTTCTTAATTAATTCGGATATATAGCATTGGATACATAGCAGGATAATGAGCGGTCATATAGAGCGAGAAAACAGTTTTGAACTGGAGTGCTGCAGGCAGTTGGTATCTCAGCTAAATCTACAGTTAGCATCTCTGCTCACATTCTCAGCTCACATTGTTATTTAAAATCTTTGTATATCTATTTGTTTTACGAATAATTTTAATAGCTTACCATCCTCGCTCACATTCCCATTACTCTATCCCACCATTTATTATTCAATATAATAACTTACTTATATTATCCCTATATACTGTATTTTTATATAAAAACACCACAATTTATTAGTTTTTAACTGACCTATACTATTAAGGTTATTTTGGAGTTATATCTATAAATTGAGGATTTAATTTCCTGAACATATGATATAGATATTTAGCTTCTTCTGAATTTGATATTGGTATAGAGGATAATAGTTTATGTGTATTCATATCTTTTATTTGGTGACTTACGTTATATACTAATTCATTATTATCTGGATTTTGTTTCTTTAGTTCTATTGATAAGATAAGTTTTTGTTTGGTTACATTACATTGTAATATTGAATAGCTTCTGAAAGTATCTAGTCTATGTCTGAAATAGGGGAATCTATAATTAAGACTTGGCATTATTAGTATTTGGTTATTATTCATATTGAGTTAGACCATGAAACTTTATCATCATCAAATATTGAATTAACTTTATATACACCTTTGCTTTCAAATCTTAATTCACCAGCATGCCCATCTTTTGTTAAAGAACAATAATCAAATACTACTGATGATGAATGAATTTGTGTAGATTTTAGAATTATTTTATTTGTATATGGGGTGGAAAATCCTACTACTAGGTTAACTTGTTTTATATCTGAGACTTTTATTGGTTGAGGTTTAGTTTTAATAGTCACTATCTTCTCCCCTGTTTTCTTCATAATCTGCTTGTTCCCTTGTTAATTTTTGATCTAATGATAATGAATTATACTTAAATAATCTAGTTGTTCCAGTTGTTTCTCCCAATCTTTTATTAGTAAATGGATCATTTATTACATAACTATTCCTATTAATTTCTACTATTTTAGCTGGTATCTTTTCTGTAAATTGGGAGGCATAACATAATAACATACCCATTTTTATATTTACTCTAAATAGTCTTTTCGGTATTGGTATTTTATTCATTCCTATTCTCAGATGCTAACTGTTTTGCTTTTAGCTTTCTTTTAGCTTTGTTCAATTCTTCATCAAATGTTTTCATAGTTTTATCTGTTAAGTTATTCACATACTTTTCAATATTATCATAAAAAGGTTTTGAACATCTTAGACATATTTGCTTATATATTTTTTCATTTCTTATTCTAGGTCTCCAATGTTCAAATATGTATATATTGCTTATATCATATGTTGCACTATCAAAGTTAATTCTAGATTGTAGTTCAATAGGCAATCCATCATATATTGTCTGGAAAACGGATTTAACTTGATCTATTAGCTTTCCAGACAATATAAACTCACCAGGAATATCTTCTAAATCATGATACCCAAATAAGCATTTTATATTAGCCATAAGTTTGGTCGCTTTCTAATATGGAATTAACTTTATGTAATTCTGCCGAATATTTACTTATGGTTCCTGCTAATTTTCCATCATTCAGTTTTGATCCTGCATAATGTAATCTTACGGTATCATTTATATCATCTATTTTTTCAACTTTAAGAGTTATCTTTTTTCCAACAGATGTTAAATACCCGAGAATATAATTTTCTCTTAACTTACTAACTTCTATTCTCTTGTGCATTGTTACCATTCTTTCACTTCTATATTTAAAGTATTAAACTTATGTAAATGTTTTGGTTGTACAACAGTTCCAGCAGTATCATCTGGATCATCTAAATAGTTGAGAACATATCTTGGTTTTCCATCTCTATTACCTGTGTCTATATATTTTACTATTAGATCCATTGGTTCCCTAGTTGCTGGAGATTTATACTTTAATAATAAACCATTTCTTATTATTTTTGGGTCCATTTAATAAACCCATAGTTCTTCTATGGCTCCATTGATCTTATTTAGTTTATCTTGTGCCTTTTTAATATAGAATTCAGTTTCAAACTGAAGGTAAGCGAGAGCATCTCTTTTTGACTTGAAGAAATTTCTCATAAACTCCGCATTAAAATTTGACTTAGAGTGGGTTGCTCTATTGCTTAGATCATGCCTTACAGTATATGAAACCTTTACATTCCCCATATGATCTTCATCAACTACTTTACCTATAATTCTATTCTCAATAAGACGAATTGGATCATCTATCTGAGTAAATGTATTTACTGAGATAATAATATCACCTATATTAAGATTTTTTGATTCGGATTCTTTTATAGAGAATTGTAATTTTCTTTCTATGCTATTCATTGTATTTTATTCGCCTTTACAAAGTCGTCTGAGTACCAAGGAAAACTTGAGCCAGTTACATAAAATTCGTGTATTGTTACCTCACGGGATTTTTTATAGGTAACTGGAACTGGATGTGGTTCACTAGTTATAGTCACAATTTTATCCATATATGTTTTTCTTACCGCTCTTTGATTCCAATGCTCAGGAATTCGTTTCTTATATTTTCTTACTTTTATTACCAATCCTTTTGTTACTGATTTTATCATTATCCACCTTGCCTGATAATATTGTTTAACTCCTCTCTCATTTCTGTTTCAGTTTTTTTAGATTTTTTCTTAATAGGAAGAGTATTGACTTTTGTAAAACAGTCATAATCAAAGTCACCATCGAAAGATACTCCATCTATAGTGTCAAGGTAAACATGATTTTTTCTACAACTAGCACAAAATCTGATCTCTTTTACTTTGACAGGTTTTAACATTAGAGAACTACTAGTTGCATTATCAGAATAACAAGTCAACCTCACAAGTCTAACAATCATATTAGGTGTAAATTCCATCCTAACTCCTTTTCTTAGGTTTGACAAATGTATTAACCTTTTCTAAATCTTTACCTCTCCAAACATAATCCTGATATGTTTCTGGATATAGTTCTCTATCAATAGGTTCTATTGTGTATTCTCTATCAATAGGTTCTATTGTGTATAGAGTTTCATCATAACCAGAGTTTGTTTGGTCTTGTATTTCATCTATTATAACTATAGGTTTATTTTGGCATAGTTCTAACATTTTTTCATCTTGGTCAAAAAAACTTGGGTTCTTTCTATATTTTACTAACCTTACTATCATATTTAGCTTTATTATGTCATGGTCTATCATCTATCGTATTAACCTTAATGAAATCTATATCTCTCCAATACCATCCTTCAGATCTGCCTCTTCCAAGGTCTTCTTTTATATGAAAACATTCTCTATGCTCAGTTGTTGAAGCTGTGCATCTTATAGTTACAATCTGCCCCATGTATTCTGGCATTCTTTCCTTATTCCAAAATGAAGGAATATCATATCTACTATAAGTTTTTATTTTAGCAATCATATTAGGAACTAGATTTGGTCTTTCTTTTTTTATCATTTAACGTATTCACCTTTTTAAAGTCATGACTTAAAAAATAATAGCCGTGAACTCCGCCTCTGTTTTTGCCTTCAATATCAGAGAGATATACATGATGATCTTCGTATGCATTTCTATCATCCTCTTCACTAAAAATTTCTACTTTATCTACCCTATAGATTTTATTACAAAATGCTAACATATCGCTGCCCCAGTGCTCTGGCATATCATGTCTAGTTTTAAAAATTTTTATTCTTATAAGTTGCCCTTGTTTTATTTCATTAACATTCATTGTTCACCTTTACAAAGTCTTTATCTAACCAAACAAACCCATACCTATCTCCATCTATTGTAAGACGATTCAAGTCATACCTTAAAACAGTTACGATGGTTCCCTCATATGTCCTCATTTCTTTTACTACATGATTAGGCCTATTATCATTATTATATTTTTTAACTCTAACTATTTGATTATTATGTATCATTGTATATTTTCAAAATTAAAAGGAGACCAATCCCAACCCTCTGGAACCTCTTTTCTATCTTCGTGGATTTTGATTATAACTGTTCTTACCTTGGCCCCTTTTGAATTTCTACTCTCCCTAAATTTTATATCACGGATGGTAACTGTTTGCCCCATATACTTTTCCATCTTCTTAACCCAGTATTCAGGTCTACGTTTATATGTCCTAACCTTTACTTGACCACCAGCCTCAAATGTTGTATCTAATGCAGACATTTTATTCTCCTATTCAATGTTGAAGTCTGTTTCGTATGTATCTGGCTCAGTTATATCATATATTCTTTTGATTGCATCCTCATCTATGAGATCTATTTCTGTGAGATATTTTCTTATTTCTCTAGCATCTAAAAAGAATCCATGCGTTGCACTTAGAACTACACCAGTACCTAAACATCTATCACAATGTCTCTCTGTTAGTTCTGGATTAAATACTACAGTGGATAAAAAGATATTATTCTTAGTTGGTCGTGCTACATTATGTTTAGGTCTGTTATAAACTAGAATTTTAGTTAAATGATTATTTCTTTCTTGAGTTCCTCTATTATATCTATTCGTTTGGGATTTTACTACTGCAGAAACTATATCAAGAATTCCTGTACCATTGCACTCATGACAATAATCAAAAGTTGTATCTCTTTGTAAATAGTCCATATATAACTCACTTTTATTTTCAAAGTCAAATAAACATTTAGTTATGAATTCTTTTCTTGTTAAACCAGGAATAAAATAAACCTTTTTCCCTATTATGATATTTGCCCCATACATTTCACCTCTGAAATTTCTACAGAATCTTATTGCTACCCATTTTGATAAATCTAATGATGTTCCATACATCTTAATAGAATGTCTTATTATATCTGAATTATATAAGGTATAAGATTTTTTCTTTAGTATCATCCTTTAAGTATTTCTCCTAGTAGTGTTTCTATTTTCATATGCTTATCAATTGCATGAATACCTATACCATTACAAACTTTACATATGTTCTCTACACCTTTTATTGGTTTTGATGGGGACTTATATAAAAAAGAATAGTCTTTATCTATTGCTAATATTACTTTACCTCTCCCTCTTTCTTTTTTAATAATATTTGTTGAATGTATTTTTATGTTTCTTTTAGTTATTTCATCAATAAAAATAACCTTTCCAATCCCAATACAATTCTTACATGGATACACATTAAATTTATATTTTATTTCATGAGAATAAAACTTATTCTCTTTATTAATGATACGTCTGACAACTTCATCAAATGGATAGTTTATAACTGATACTTCAAACTCATCATTTATTACTACTGTTTGTTTTCTTTTATCTATTTTGAAATCATCACACCAATATAATTCAACTACTTGGTTTGTTAATAACTTCCAATTTTTTATATCTATTACCGACGCAGGATATTCAATATGAGTTAGCATCCGATTCCTTTCTTTTTATTCCATTAAGATTTTTGCATTTCTTAGAAGTGGTGTTGCCTCAAATAATTTTGATGGGTTGCCATCTGGTTCTCCACACATAGGACAAGAACCACCTTGGCCAATAGCGGGAATACTACTAGGAAGGACTTTTGAAAATGTATGACCACACTTAGAACATCTATAATTCACAGTTTGAATCTCATTTAAGTTTTGCATCATTCACCTCAAAATAAAAAAAGAGTTTTCATCTTCATTTATTAATATATATAGTTTTATTTTATATAACCATCATCAATTGCTATCTTATATGCAATAGATAATGGAGTTACTGTCTGCATTTGGTAATCTACTTCTGCGGATTTGGATCCACTAATATAGCAATGATCCTCATGATCATACTTAGCTATGACTGTAGGGAATGAAATTGCAGTTGATATCTTATCATAATATAAATCATATGTTTGCTGTTCAAAATCACAACTACCAAGATATAGTAAGTTTCCTGTTTTATTTAAAAAGCATTGAACAGAAATTTCTATTTCCATTTGTTCTTCTATTAGTTTGAGAACGAATCTCGGATGTAGAACATCAGGAAAATTAGGAAACTGTATTTTTAGTTCTTGACTAGCAATCTTTTGTAATTCTCTAACCATAACAACTTTATTGATTGGATCTAATCCAATTGGAATATAAACCTCTGCATATTCCTCAATTTTGTTTGATATAAACTCTCTGGCTTCTTCAAACTGTTTGATAATATCAGTCATTTTATATCCTCTGTTGTCTGGTATAATTTACACCTGCTGGTCTCCAAGCACCAGTTGGAGTATATGTTGATGTTGCATCATTAGAAGGTGTCCCTGTTGATGGTGCATCAGTAGAAGTGTTAGAACTATTTGTTTCAAGAGTTGAATTTCCTAAGTCGGACCAAAAACTTCCTATTGCATTATCAATATGCCCATCTCCTTGTCCTCCAACTACTAATCCTGATGATCCATTAACATTTACTGAATAATTTATTAATCCTTGCCCACTAGCATCCCAAGTATATCCAGCTGCACCACTAACATAATAAAACCATCTATGATTATGAGATGAGACTGTATGATTATGTGCATTTAAATTGTGATAATGGGATCCTGAATGTGTATGCATATTCATCGCATGATAATGCCCTGCCTCTGACCAAGTGCTTCCTGCTACAACTGATCCTCCAACTTGTCCTCCGTTTGATGATCCTCTAGTAATATAGGCAACAGTATCATTTATATTAGTTAGTAATGTATAACCTAATCTTGCAGTATTTGATTCAAACAAAACTATGGTATTTAAAGGAATATCATATAGGCTTCTGAATCCATTTGTTTGTGCGCTTCCATAATATACTTGATCTGTATTTTCATCATATATTAATCTACCTTTATCGTAAGATAGGTTAAAAGAAATAGCACCTATATTAGCAACTCTTTGTAATATAAGTTTTCCTACAGATTTTAATCTATGTTTTGCAGACATTTTATACCCTCTGTTGTCTAGTGAAATTTCTTCCTGAAGGTCTCCAAGTTCCTGGCCCACTAGCTGTTGTACTAGCACTATAAGTTGAATAATTATAGGCTCCGGGATAACTAGTAGTTCCTCCTGCTGCACTAGTTGATTGCGCTGGGTATGCTTCAAGATACATACTAGTTGCAGTTGATCTTGGGTCTCCATCTGTTACATTAACAAGCAACCCAGTTGTATGTTGAGTTCCATAATCTTGTACTCTTATATAATTTCCAGATGCATCATAAGAGTAAGTATAACCAGCACCAGCATAATAAATAAATTGGTGAGTGTGTATTCCAACTGTATGAATATGATTATTTAAACTATGAAGATGGTTTTCTCCACCATGATAGTGAGTCATTCCATGACTATGGTTGCTTTGTGTAAATGTTCCTACTAATTTTGAACTCCCACCTATTTCTCCACCTGCAGCAGATCCTCTAGTAATATATACTACATCATCATCTTGATCACCCAATAAACTATATCCAACAACTGCTGTATCTGATTCTACTAAAATTTTACTATCTCTAGGGATATCAATTAAACTTTTGAATCCATTTGTGGTTTGATTCCCATAATATACTAAATGATTAGTATTATCGTAAATTAATCTTCCTTCATCTGCCGAACTATAAGCGGAAAGACTATCAACTATTTGAACAACAAGTCTTCCTAAAAGTTCAACTTTATTATAATCCATTTTTAAACCCTCTGTTGTCTAGTTAAATTTCTTCCTTTAGGTCTCCAAGAAGCAGATGCTGGCTGTGTATCAGTTGATGAAGACCCAGTTGCTCCACCTGATACTCCATTTGAAGCACCTGTATATGTTGTGCTTTGTGGAGTTGTAGTTCCAGGAGCTGAATATGAAGACCAGAAATGCCCTGCTGCTGCCTGACCATCCATACCACCATCCTCACTAACTCCAGGTCCAGTATTAGTTTGAGTTGTTCCATAGGCCTGTAGTAAAATAAGAGACCCGCCAGAATTATAAGAATATGTAGCACCAGCACCAGCATAATAAATCCAATTATGTCTATGGCTTGTAGTACTATGAGTGTGAGACCCAAAATAGTGAGTATGTGAAGCTGATGTATGAGTATGACTATTCAAAGTATGAGAATGAGCTTCTTTTGTCCAACTTCCTCTTGTTCCACCACCAGTATATTCAGCTCCAGCACCAGATCCCGCTGCTACATATACTACCATATCATCTACATTTGTAAGAAGACTATAGCCAACTGTAGCTGTATCCGAATCAAATAAAAAAATAGAACCAGTTGGAATATCAGTTAAAGTTCTAAAAGAACTAGTAGCAGGATCTCCATAATATAAAGTTCCATCTGATTGACTTAAAATTAGTGTAGATGTATAATTAGAACTATATACTAAAGAAGATATATTAGATACAATTTGTGTAAATATCTTCCCAAGCATGTTTATTCCATTAAATTTCATTATAGTTACCTCTTATGGAGATACAGATGTTGAAGTACTAGAAGAACTAACTGATTCTTTTTCTTTATTTTTCTTTACTTCTTCTCTTATTTCATAATTTTCTCTAATATCAAGATCAACTCCTTTTAATTCATCATTCCATATTTCTCTATCTTTTTGTCTTACTTCTTTTAACTTTCTGCTAAGAATCATACTGCTATAATCATCTTCTTCAACTTCTCTTAATTCATATGCTTTTCCACTAACATCATCAATTAAAATTGGAATTACAGCAATTTTATCAACACTATGATCTTTAAGCATATCTTCTTTAAACTTTTTTTCTGTAAAGTCAGGATCTTTATTGGAATTGTTAGGCCAACCAAAAGACGCTAATGCCACATTTCTATTCTCATATGTATCTGCTTCCATATCATATACTTTTATGTTAGCATCTACTGGTCTTTTAGCATTTTGTGCTGCTAATAATCTATACATTATTTTTAGAGCCATTTTAATACCCTCTTTATTCAGAAATTTATATTTTGTTCTTAAAAATTATTCCCAATGAATCTCAAGGTATGGTCTATTTTCAGGAACTGCATCTTCACTACTATATAATGACCAGATACCATTAAGATCAAATGTTTTTCTTGATAATCTTATCTTAACTATATGTGAACTAGCATCCATAGCAAGTTGAACTAATTCTTTTAGATCAATCTGTAACCATTGATCTACTGATGAGATTTGAACTTGATCATATAAATATGCAAACTTATCTTGATCGGCATTTGCTCCTGGCGTATGCCATTTTTCTTCGCCATATTTATTATATTTCCATGTTGCTTCACCTGTTGCTGATATATCTCCAGTTCCTGTACCAGGGTCAACATCCTTTTTAATTCTGTGACAATTTACATAAATAGAATCTCCATCTATTAACTCTTTAACTTTTATGTATAATGTTGCAGTTGTGATCTCATAAGAATCTATATTATAGTAATCAATCATTCTTGAAATATCAAATGTCATTATTCCAGTATATTGCTCAAATCTATCTATTGCTAGATCATCTGGTTCTCTCCATTCTTCTTTATATGCATAAGCTCCAATCTTAATTATATCAACTGCCCCATAATTATTATCAGAACCATATTCAATATATGTATCATCACAAGTTCCAAACTCAAAGCAGTTAGAATTTTGTCCAAATCTTGTAGCAAATACATATTCACTTGAGAAACTTGATGAAGAACTTGAAGATGATGAACTACTTCTACAACTTGATGAAGATGATGAACTTGAACTTGAACTGCTTGATGAACTATAAGAACTTGAACTTGATGAATAACTACTACTTGATGATGATGAAGATGATGAACTACTGCTTAAACTACTACTTGAAGATGATGAAGATGA
>AMWB02079392.1_pt2 | contig 11346 bp, 11 predicted proteins | sample 200311 | NCBI WGS metagenome assembly AMWB02 (sample SAMN02737377, study PRJNA173069) | bioreactor metagenome | biome: anode biofilm in microbial fuel cells | place: USA: California | collected 2010-12-16 | reverse complement strand
CACGGCGATCTTCTCCACGTGCAGCCGCGGCTCCGCTCCCGAGGAGAAAAACGCCCCCGTGAGCGGCTCTCTCCCCTCAAGCCGCGCCATCCGCTGCTCGAATGCGTCCTTACTCTGCTTCACCAGCGCCGGTTCGATGCACAACCCGGTCACGATCACCGATGACACACCGTACCCCGCTCTCAGAAACGGCTGTGCCGCATCGTCGGTCGGCACGAACAGCACACTCGCCCCGGCTACCAGCGCCTCCGGTGGCACGGCATGCTCGCCGTGCTGGTACAAAAGATCGGGGCGCCCGGCCAGAATCCCCACCAAAGTCGGATGCGCCACCAGCATCGGATCGTCGTGCGTCCCGGCCGCCGCCACCAGGTCCCGGCCCATGATCCTCAGCATCAGACTGGGATGGTTGTAGTCGTTCCGGGCGCGCAGTCGATGATACAACGGCATGACAAGGGGCGAGGAAGCCCCCAGCCGGTACATCAGGCCGGCCCCTCTCCAGGCGAGCCGCCCGAGACCGTGGGAAGACGCGATGACATCGAACTCCGTCCGCACCAACCCGATCTTCCCCCGCCGCACCAATGCTTCGAGGATGCCGTCCTGGTAGAACGGATGCCCGCGCCCCAGATCGACATAGACAAACTGGATTCGCCTCGCCATGCCCCGAATATAAGCAGTTCTCCGTCAATCCGGGACAGCAAACAAAAAGGCCGGCATCATGCCGGCCTTCACACAATGATATCCGCGTCCGCTTACGACAAGCTCGCCAGTTCCGTGGCATCGATGACGCGCGACAGGTCGAGGAAAATGAGCAGGCGATCTTCGAGTTTCGCCACACCCTTGATGTAGTCGGAATTCACGCCCGTGACGATCTCGGGGGGCGTCTCGATCGTGCTCATCGGCAGGCGCAGCACTTCGGACACCGCGTCCACGATCATCCCCATGATCGAACCGTTGATGTCGACCACCACGATCCGGGTGCTCTTATCGTATTCCTTCTGCTGCAGGCTGAACCGCTTCCGCAGATCGATAATCGGAATCACCTTACCGCGCAGATTGATAACGCCTTCGACATAATCGGGCGCCTGCGGCACCCGCGTGATCTCCACCATCCGGTTGATTTCCTGCACCTTCAGAATGTCCACACCGAACTCTTCCGAGCCGATATTGAACGACACCAGCTGCAGCTCGCCCGAATTACCAATCCCCAGTCTCTCTGCCTGTGTGGATGCATCAGTCTTCATGAGCCGTTTCCTTTACCCCATAGTGCTACAATGTCAAATCGTTGCGGTCCCACAATTGCCCGACCGTACCAGCGGCACGATTGCGCCCCGCCCGTTCCCTCCGGCGGTTCCTTCCTTTTTGAAACCCTATGGTCAAGTATCGGTGAATCCACAATTCTCTTGAGGCGCGCCACCGTGACCTCCTAACTCTTTGTCCACCAATACATTCGCTCCCCACCCCAACGTCGTCCCCCGTGCCCGTTGCCAAGCCGCCGGCAATGTCATATCTTCGGGGCTAAACATGTATACCACGATGTGGAGATACCAATGAAGGACAAACGCAACGAAATCCTGGCCCACCAACTGGTCGACTACTCGCTCGAACTCCAGAAGGGCGAGGTCCTCTATTTGGAAATCAAGGGCAAAGAGACACTCGAACTCGGCAAGCAGATCATCCGCTACGCCACCCAGAAGGGTGTCACCACCTTCTATTACTACAACGATGAGTCCCTCATCCGCCAGTTCGTGCGCGGCGCCAGCGATATCCAGTTCATGACCCTGGCCGAGATGCACCTGAAGCTCATGCAGCGCGCCGATGCCTATATCGGCCTGCGCGGCTCGGACAACCCGTTCGACCTGGCCGATATCGACACCAAGCAGATCGAGATGCACAACAAATTGTTCTACAAGCCGGTGCACCTCGAAGAGCGCGTCAAGCGCACCAAGTGGGTCGTCCTCCGCTTCCCCAACAACGCCATGGCCCAGCTCGCCCAAACCTCGCAGGAATCGTTCGAGGATTTCTATTACGATGTCTGCTGCGCCGATTATGCCAAGATGTCGCTGGCCCAGGATATGCTGTTCGACGTGATGTCCAAGACCGATCAGGTCCGCATCGTCAGCCCCGGCACCGACCTCAAGTTCTCCATCAAGGGGATCCCCAGCGTCAAGTGCGATGGCCACCGCAACATCCCGGATGGCGAAGTGTATACCGCCCCGGTGAAGGACTCCGTGAACGGCACCATTCACTTCAACACCCCGAGCTTGTACCAGGGCGTCGTCTACAAGAACATCAAGCTGACCTTCAAGGACGGCAAGATTGTCGACGCCACGGCCGACAACAACGTCGAAGGGCTGACCAAGATTCTCGATACCGATCCGGGCGCCCGCTATATCGGCGAGTTCGCGGTCGGCGTCAATCCGTTCATCCTGCACCCCATGCTCGACACGCTGTTCGATGAAAAGATCGCCGGCTCCATTCACTTCACGCCGGGCCAGTGCTACGATGAGGCCTTCAACGGCAACCAGTCCAACATCCACTGGGACCAGGTCCTCATCCAGCGCAAGGATTACGGCGGCGGCGAACTGTGGTTCGATGGCAAGCTGGTGCGCAAGGACGGCATCTTCACCGATGCCAAGATGGAACAGGCGTTCTCGAAGGAGAACCTCCGCGCCTCAGGCATGGAGTAGTCGAACATGCACATCATCGATTTCGCCATGCAGATGGAACTCGACGGCAAAGCGTTCTACGAAAAGAGCGCGCAGAGCACGCCGCAGCCGGAACTGAAGAAGATCCTCTTGACGCTGGCCGAGGAAGAACTGAAACATTTCCAGTTCTTCAAGCGGCTCAAGGACGGCGAATTCGCCGCCGCCGAGAAAGAGCTGCAGGCCCCGTCCAAAACCCCCATGACCACCAAAACGCTCTTCAAGCAGATGGCCGATGAGGGAAAGTACAAGTCATTCGATGCCCAGGCCAAAGCGATCTGGTCCGAGGCGCTGAAGATCGAGGAGAAGGTCGAAAAGATCTATCGCGATCAGGCGGCGGCCGAAACCGATCCGGTCCGCAAGCGGCTGCTGAACACGCTGGCCGACGAAGAGAAGACCCACGTCTATCTCGTCGACAACATGCTGGCCTTCATGACCGATCCGCAGGGGTTCACCGCCTCGAACGACTACAAGAGCTTCATGAGCTGGGAAGGCCGCTGACCGAGTACTACTGAGATTCTTTGTAGGTCAGGACCCCTTCGGGTCCTGACTCCGCAAGCATATGCCGTCGGGCGTCTCGCCTGACGGCATTTTCTATCCTCCGTTCCGTCAGGTCCTGCGATGGTCGCGCGTCAGCGCGAGCATCGTGTGACCTGACCGCCACGATGGTTCCGAGGTCATCACACCTCCGTAATCAACACCCCCGCCAGCACAATCCCCCCGCCGATCAGAAACGACAGGCCGGGAATCTCCCCTAAAAACAGCAACGCCACCAGCGTCGCGATGATCGGCTGGATATTCTGGAACACCGCCAGTCGCGATGCCTCCATGAAATTCAGGAACCAGTACCACAGAATGTACGAGATCACCGAACTCCCGATCGCCATATACACGACCGACAACCACGCCGCCATCGTCGCCTGACTGTAATCAAACGACAGCGCGCGATACAGCCCGAACGGGAAGTACAGCACCGTCCCGGAGGCCAGCGCGTACGCGGTCGTCCGCAGCGCCCCATATTTCTCCACCAATGGTTTGCCGAACACCGTGTATGCTGTCCAGGCCCAGACCGACACGAGGATGATCAGGTCTCCCGCCAGGTATTCCGATCCGACGCGAATCGCACCCCCCGTGATAATCAGGAACGCTCCCGCCAGCGCCACGATAATCCCCACGCCTCGCTTCCAGGTCAGCTTCTCCTTGAGGACAACACCCGCCATCAGGAACACCCAGATCGGCGTGGTGGCAAACAGAATCGAACCATGCCCCGCCGCCGTCAGTGACTGCCCCCACAGATACATCGCCTGATTCCCCGGGATGATAATCGCGCCCAGCCCGATCATCCGCCAGTAATCGCGCTTCTCCACCGGTCGCCCGTGCTCGATCAGACGCGCCATGATGAGCAGGACCACCGCCGCCAGGATGAACCGGAAGAACGCAAACGTGAACGGCTCGATCAGCGCCAGCCCGTACTTGGAGATTGGAAAGCAGAGCGCTCCCATCGTCTGCTGCAGAAGGATAAACGGCAACAGAAACCCGAGCCCATGCACGGGCTTGAGGGCCCCCTCGGTTGCGGTCGTCACCTTCGGTACCGATACGGCCGACCTGCTGCTCGCTCGGTTGGTGTGGTTCCTGTGGTCTGTCATAGTCTGCTGCAACAAGGAACGGCGCACAAATGTTCTTGGCAAGTGACGCACCCTTCGCTCTCGTCATCGTCATTGCGAATCGCGGCCCTTCGCTCCGGTCATCGTCATTGCGAATCGCGGCCCTTCGCTCCGGTCATCGTCATTGCGAGTCGCGGCCCTTCGCTCCGGTCATCGTCATTGCGAGTCGCGGCGCTTCGCCGCTGCGAAGCAATCGCAGTTCCCTGCTCGTCGGTTCGAGCGGAGTCGAGAACCGTCCGTCGCCGTGGGTCCATGGTTCCGTCAGGTCTTGCCGACAATCGCCCGCCAGCGCGAGCGTCGTGTGACCTGACGGCCGCACTGGCGTCCACCCTGCCATACGTATGGCACTCTAACATACACCGCCTCAAAAATCGACCGCAAATCTCCGGCAAACACGCTCTCCAACTCCATTTTATGCTTGACAGAATCCGCCTCTACCTGTTAGGATTCAGTCAGATATCCCTATTGGGGATCGGCCGGGGTGGGCCGTCAGCAATCGGCTGCCGGAATAGGCAACCGAGGGAATCAGCAACCGCGCTTACTTCCATCTTGGCATAGTAATCCGTTTAGTTCTCGACACGTGCTCGTATGTGCTCGCCCGGCCGTTGCGCCGGAGGAAGGAAGTGTGGTGTATGACTACCGCACCTCGAAGATATAGGGGGGTATCCAAGTCCATGGTCATCGGGCTGCTCCTGCTGGCCTTCTGTAGTGTTCTCCTCGCCCCTCCCGCCTCCGCCTCCCAATATGCCCCGGGCAAAGGCCCCCTGAACTACATCCCTGTGCGCTCCTATACTGAGACTGATGACGGTGGATGGAATGATGTGAAGGCACAAGGGCAACCTGCCAAGGCCCGGACAATTGGAACACCTTGGCAATTGCTCATTACGCGCTGGCTAATAGAGACTGGCTTGATCTTGCCCGACGAAACCAAGGGAACTACGAACGATGACGCAGCTGACCTCACTCCGACTGGCGCCAATTCGCAAACTAGTGGAAGCTAGGCGATACAGCGACGCCCTACTGGAATTGCAGCGCATCGGCACACCTAGCTCGGACACAGCCGAGTTCGGTGAGTTCTGTCTACTAAGGGCTGAATCCAGCCTCGCCACAGGTGACTACGCAGTCCGCGAGTGGATTGACAAGGCAATGGAGTTCTACAGGTTCGGCGCTAATACCGAGTGCTTCGCCAGAGCCAAATACCTCCTTGGTTGGATGTATTCACTGACTGGTCAGCATTCTCAGGCCGAACAGGTTCTTCTCGAATCTTATGTTCACTACCTGAGATGCAATGCGACAACGGACGCTGCTCAAGCACTGAATCGAATGTCATACGGGGCATTTCAGACAGGCAAGACCGAGACTGCAATCGCCAGTCTTAGAGAATGCCTATCTCTAGTAGCAGAATCCGCCGACGGGCTGTACCAAGTTCGTATAGCGCACAATCTCGCATACGTGCTATGGGCATCGGGGAGTCTTGGCGAAGCCAGCTGTCTATATTCCAACCATCGAGTCTCTGAGACTCAATCCGAAGACAAGACGCGCTTAAACTACTATTATATGTCTCCCCTCCCCCTCGCCCTTCGCGGTGACCTCAGGGCCGCCAAAGCCACCATCGCCAAATGCGCCCCCTACCTGGACACCTACCCCCGCGAGAAAGCGATCTATCTCGAAAACCTCGGCTTGATTCATATTCTCGCCGGCGAATACCCGCAGGCCCGCAAGGCCCTCATGGAGGGGCTGGAGCTCTCCCTCAAGGTCGCCCCCGAGTCGGCTCTCGTCTCGCAGACCAAACGCCTCCTGGCCGACCTGCACATCGCGCTTCAGAAGTATGACCTCGCCCGCCAGTACGCCGAGCAGGCGCTCGCGGTGGCCGAGAAAATCGGCCAGAAAGTGGAGATCGCCGCCTGCTGGCGTGTGTTTGCGCAACTGGCGACGCATGAAAGCCGGAGCGACGAGGCCCGCAACTGGTACCGCAAAGCGATCGACCTGTTCGCCCTCATCTCCTCCCGCTACGAGTTGGCCGTCACCCGCTACCTGGCCGCCACCTCCGACCTTCTGGAGCCCGGCGAGCGGTCCGCCCTGTTGTATCTGGCCAAGGAGTATTTCGAGTCGGAAGAGGTCGCCCCGTATATCGAGAAAGTGAACGCCGAACTCCGCCGCATGCCGCTGATCGAACCGGCCGCCGCTCTGACTGAAACGAACGGCCGGGGCGCTCTTGTCGTCGCCGTCAGCCCCATCATGATGAAACAGGTGGACTTCGCCCGCCATATCGCCCCCTCATCCATGTCCGTCCTCCTCACCGGTGAAACCGGCGTCGGCAAGGACCGGATAGCCCGCTATATCCACGACCACAGCGGACGCTCGGGCGAGTTTGTCGTGCTCAACTCCGCCGCCCTCCCCGCTGAGCTGATCGAGGCGGAGCTGTTCGGCGTCCTCAGGGGCGCGTTCACCGGCGCCGTGGACCGCCAGGGCCTCTTCGCCCAGGCCGACAGCGGCACCCTCTACCTCAACGAAATCGCTGACGCCTCTCCGCAGTTCCAGGCCAAACTCCTCGAGGTGCTGGACAGCCGCCAGATCCGCCCCCTCGGCGGCACCGCTTGGCGGAAGGTCGATGTCCGCGTTATCGCCGCCACCAACCACAAACTCTCCCAGCGTATCAGCGAGGGGCTCTTCCGCCTGGACCTCTACCACCGCCTCAACCAGATCGGCATAGACCTCCCCCCGCTCCGCGACCGCCGCGAGGACATCCCCGCCCTTGTGGAGCATTTCCTGATCACGCTCGGTTTCGAAGTGAACGGCAACGCCCCGGACCTCGCCCGCCTGTGCGAACTCCTTTCGCACGAGGACTGGCCCGGCAATGTCCGCGAACTGGAGGGACGGGTCAAACGGCTCTGGACCCTCTCCGACGGTGATCTGGATCAGATGGCGCATCTGGCCCTCACGCAGGCCGATCTCACCGATCAGGACCGGCTCACCCGCGTCCTGCATGAAGTCGGCTGGAACCGCAGCCGAGCGGCCGGCATCCTCGGCGTGACCGAGGGAGCAGTCCGCAAGCAGATCAAGAAGTACGGTCTCATCGAACCATAATCCTCCCCGACACAGAGTACTCCTGTAACGCACTTCTCTTGTCATCCCCGCGAATGCGGGGACCCAGCCGTCGTTCCAATGCCCATTCGTACCACACCCTCCCAAATTCGTACCAGAATCCCCGAAATTCGTACCAATCCCCCGCAAATTCGTACCAAACGCTCGTTAAATCGTACCAAATCCCCCAAAACTCGTACTTGTCTTCATTTCCGTGGGTGCGAGCCGACACACTCCCATCGACACGATCATCCATCTTACTGTGTGACATTCGCTTGTGATTTCCGCATGCGGCCCGGCACACCGGTTGCAGTGCGACTCACCCGAAAGATGCAGCGTCATTCGCAGGCTTCTTTCGAGCACTGTTGAGAGCCCTTGGGGCGGTGGTGTCTGGGTCACTGGCTGAGCGACCCGGCACCACCTGCGCCGGGGGGGATACAAAGGCCAGAGGAGGTACACGGGGAAAACAGGACGACTGGAAACGCGTGAGGCGACCAGCGGCATCGTTCGCCTTCACGCAAATCGAAACACATTCGAGAGATGAGGGAAACTGTATGACTCGATTCAAACGCTTGTTGCTGACGGCTCTCTGTATTACCGTCCTGGTTGCCGACGGGCTGAATTTCTTCGGCCGGCCAATCGTGGACGAGAATGGCATTGTCTCGGCCGGTCTACTCCCGTGTCGCACGATGAAGAAGCAGTTCGACGAGTTCGGCAACTTCAAGGGCTGTAATGGCAACGGCGATGACTGCTGGACCCTGCCGACTCCGATCGGGACCGTCACGGTCTCATCTGCAGGCTTGCACCTGCAGTAGGACGGCTGATTCAGCTGTAGCCAACGGCGAACATCAATCAGTGCTACCCGAAAGGAGATGCGCATGGTGCGCAAGTACTTGATCCCAATTCTGATCGTGGCTCTCGTGGTCGCTAACATTGCCCTGCTCTGGGACGACTACCAGGCGCGGCACCGCCTCGCCGAGGGGATGGCCAGAACCCCGTATTTGGTGGAGATGGACGGACAGTCGCATGATTTTCGGGGCATCTTCACCTATCCGGGGGCTGGTGCCTACTTCACTTTCATGGACACCAACGGCAAGCGGCATCGCGCCAACATGACATTGGCGGTCTTCATGTCCGCCAACACCAGCTGTCCGGCGAACCTGTCGGAACTCGACATCTTCCGGCGAATGATCCCCCTTCTCCGAGAACGGAATCAGGCGTTGGTGGCGGTTACCGCTCCGGGGGATTCGGCCGTAGTGGCCAGGTTTCTCGATAGCGTCGCTCTGGACGTTCCCCTGATTAACGGCGAGTCCGAAATTGGGCTGACCTTCGCCCAAATGGGACTCTCCAAGCATGCGATGCCGTTCAAGATCATCTATGATTCCACCTTTACGGCAGTCTACATGCGGGGCGGTGACAACACGCCGGAAAGTCAGGCTTCCTTCGAGCAGGCAGCGATGTGGCTCAGCGAGCAGTTCGCGGGACGAAAAGGGACTTGAAACCAAAATACGCTTACAAAGTCTCTTGTTGCGCAATACAAGAGGGAGAGGCATATTATGCGCACAATAATCACAATTCTCTTGGGGATGTTGATGGTGTTGGCGGGAGCGACACTGTACACGGGATGCAATCGGGAAGGCGAGACGCTAGTTGTCGACTCGCCGCAGGTCAACGAATTTACGCTCGACCCGGGCGATTCAGATCCCTCCAATACACCTCTCAAGGCACGGATCATTGGTGCGGACCCTGACCATGCTCAGCGGGCCGTCGTTCTCACGCTGCAAATAGTCGAGCCGGACGGCTCGGAGGTTCAGCGTTCGTTCCGCATGCAGGTGGACGAGGATTCCGTGGGCAACGTCTTCCTCGCGTCTAGTCTCAGTGACACTTCGGGTCCTATTCTCTGGAGTTTGCGGTACACCCTCGACAATCAGGATTCGACTCATGTGTTGTCCGCAATGTCGACTCCGAGCCATGATGTTGCGCTTGACCAGCGCGAGTCCAATGGCTTCCGATATGAGACGTACTCTTACGATGGTTCCACGCATGTGTTCAGCCTTCCTGTAAGCGATCTGAGCAGAGCTGTCCAGCTATATGGGGAAGGCCTTGTCGATGGCAGGTTCAGTAGGTCGAATCTGCCTGAGCGACTCCCCACCGACAAAGAAATCATTAGACAGATCGAGTCGTTTCAGAGGTACTCCATCGCGCATGGTTCATTCGCGTTGGACGCCAACAGTGACTTGGGTGCGCGCCTTTCGAAGAACCCCCAAGTCATCGAGAGAGTTAGAGCCGAATTAGGACTCCCGGATGGTGATCCGGTCACCGAGAATTTCTGGAAGAAGCTCTGTGTGACGGCAGGAGCTTGCTCTGCGATAGCGTGTATGGTCGGACCGAACCCAATCTGTAATGGGTGCGGGACGGTAGCTGCGGTGTGCGCAGTAGTCTCGTTTGGAATGATGCTCTATGATGCCGCCTTCGCCGAATGAGAGGTCACACAATTTTCCCTGGAAGAATGGAGGTAGTAAATGAACGTAGTTCTCTTGGGATTAGCGACAACGCTACTGGTGGTCGGCATAGTGTCCGCATTCTGGTCGCGCCGATATCTCACTGAGACGGGCCGAAATCGGCCTTGGTACCAACAGCTGTCCCCAGTTTGGACAGCCAATCCGAACTACACGCCGGTTGGGCAGCGGCTTGTACGGGTATCCGGTATCACCGCCTGTCTCGGCGCAATCATCTACCTCGCCGTGCGTCTGGCGCATTGAGGGAACCTATGCAGGGAATGCCGGGAGGTAACACTCGCTGGCACTACATTGTCGGCGGCGCGGTGGCAGGTGCGCTGTTCGCGGTCATCGCCGAGCTCTCGCAACGACCGGACTTGCCAATCTGGGCACTGCTTCTGATCGCTGTCTTGCTCGGCGCAACGGCCGGGCTCTTGTCGCTGCTGTTCGTCCGCCGACGCCACGAGCGCGCCTCCTGACCACCAGTACCGACGCACACAAACGTAAACGGCAGACCTCCCGGTCTGCCGCTTCCCGTTTGGCACCCCCTCTCCCGCAAAATCGCAGTGAATCTGCAGCAGAAAGCCGGTTCGTCGCCGTTAGTAGGGACACTAATGTCCTTCCACCGGACCCCGGATCGGATGATCACCGCCCGCGGCCCGCGCGAAGGCAAGGAGGTAAACGAAAGACCAGTACTGAATTATGTCCGTACACAATACCAATCAGGCAAGTCCGGCAACAGACCAGGCCAAAACCATCGCTTTGCTCATGTTCCTGCGCGGTTGTAGCATCGTCTGTCGATCGTCGGGTGGGCACCGATCATGAAATGACCAGTGGCCTGCGGCTGTTATGCGCGTTCGGCAGGGGGATCGCCGTCGGGTGGAGCGTCCTCGGATAGCTCCCCCATCTCCCCATCGTTCGGAAGCGTCTCAAGCAGCTTGGACGCTTCCTCGGCATCGGCCTAGCGCACCAGCAGTCGGCTGTCGACCACTCCCCCCAGGGCATCCCCCTGCGTGTAGTAGTCGATACCGGCGCTGTCGAGCATCCCGCGCGCCATCAGCAACACGGATAGGTTGTTCGTCGTCAGCACCGTCACCAACGGCTGGAAGTCGAACTCCCCCTCCACCGGTTCATCGACCAGGATCTCCGACTCCTCGTCCCGCATCGAGATCACGCCCGGTTCCGGTTTCTTGCGCGCTCCCTGGTCCGGCAAGGCGTTGACCAGCCAGACATCGCAGTCGGCGCACTTGTAGAATCCCTCGCGATACTCGGCGTGACATTTGGGACAGAACATGCGGTTTCCTTCTCAAAATGATCCACCGTGGCATCGTGCGGTTCTCGACTTCGCTCGAACCGACGACGGACAACCGGAACTGAGATTGCTTCGGCGAAGCGCCT
>AMWB02041340.1_pt1 | contig 11346 bp, 13 predicted proteins | sample 200311 | NCBI WGS metagenome assembly AMWB02 (sample SAMN02737377, study PRJNA173069) | bioreactor metagenome | biome: anode biofilm in microbial fuel cells | place: USA: California | collected 2010-12-16 | reverse complement strand
CCAGTACACCTTATGGATATCAGCTCCGCTGATGTCATCCTTGGGCGTCGGGATATCAAAAACCGCCGATAACAATTCCAGCGAGGTGTAATGCTTGTAATCGCCGAATTTCCATAGCTCCATCGTATCGAGAAACTGTACCTCCCATGGCTTTTTACCGGCGGCATCAAGAATATTCGGCAGGGGAATACCGTGAATGAGGATTCGCCGGGCCAGGAACGGAAAATCAAATTCCTTCCCATTATGGGCGCAAAGCATCTTCTTTTCATAATTATAATGCGTTTCCAGCAGCCGGCAAAACTGCCTGAGCAATTCAAATTCATCCTCTCCATAAAAAGATTTGATCCTGAATTCCTTTCCTTTGAAAAAACCGGCCGAAATGCAAATGACCTTGCCGAATTCAGCATAAATGCCTGCCCTGGGAAACAGCGTTACGGCATTGTCGTCCGGCTCCCTTTTCAACTGCTCTGCCTTCCGATCCCATAATTTCCGGAATAAATCAGGCAATTCCTGGTAAGAAGAAAATGCGGGAGCCGTTTCAATATCCAGGAAAAGCACATTTTCAATGTTGATATCCCTTAACATAAGCTTGATTTTAAGCGAAAGTAATATATTCGGCCCGAAAAAATCCGGATAAAACCTGATTTTCCTCACGTCTTATTAACTTTGTGTTTTTAACCTGAAACATCCTGCCAGCGTGCAAAGAAAATATACAAGAAGTCTTGTTTTCTTTTTCTTATTTGCGCTTTTGAGTTGCAATCCGGAAGAAGATACAACCGATCCAATGATCGAATACCTGGAACCCGCTGAAAATACGGTCGTCAATCTACCGGATACACTTGAGGTTAAAGTGAAAGTGACGGATGACAAACAGTTGACCCAGGTCATTTTAAACTTGCTGAATACCGATAAGATTCCGGTCGGTGAGCCACATTATTATTATCCGGTCAGTCATGAATTTGAAATTGAAACCTTTTTGATCCTGGAAGATAAAGCCTTGACTTCCGGAACTTATGAATTACAGGTCTTTGCTTCAGATGGCCAAAACAATAAATTTAAGTACAGGGATATCGTCATTAAAGAAATTCCCAGGACACTGATATCTTACCTTGCCGTTACTTCCCCTTTAAGTTTTAAATCAAATCTCATCCGCTTGACGCCTGATTTTGAGATTGATTCACAAATGGTCATTGAAGAGACGCATAACCTGTCATGTGTACACAGCCTTTGGGAAAAGTTTTTCTTTGTGACTGATGAGCCATCTGTAATCACGGCATATGATCCGCTGAGTTTTGAATTTGAATGGAGTGTAAGTGTAACACCGCCCAGGGCGCTGGTAACCGATATCATGACGGACAAAGATTTGTTGTTTTCCACCGCTAACGGCAATATCAGCGTCATGGCGGAATGGGGGGCCATTAACCTGCAGACCATGCCTTATGCCGATAAAACCATAACCTGCATGGCTGCGGATGAACGGTTCATCTATGCCGCCCATCAGTCGCTGAGTGGCGATATCCACCAACTTTCCGTCTATTACCGCGTCACAGGGGCGTTGATGGATCAGCCCCAATTGTCGGCCCCGATCGCAGATATTGTTCCACTGGAAAGTACATTGCTGGTTTTCCTGAAAACGGGCAATGACCTGGGTATCATGGAATATAATCCGGCTGATTTTACCCTGACCAGTATAGCCATCCTTGAAAATGAAACCCTGAAATCGGTGGAGAAGATTTCTGATGCCCGGATGTTGCTCGTCACCAATCGTTGCGTGATTCTTTACAACTATTCGAATCATTATTTTTCTGATTTTACGGATCAGCCTTATGATTTCTGCAGGTATGACGACTTGATTGATGTAGTATTCCTGGCTAAAGAAAACCGCGTCACAGGATTCGGTCTTGAATCAGGCAACATGGTTGAAGAAATCGATTTTCAGGATGAAGTCGTTGATTTTCAAATTCTTTATAATAAGTGAATTATAAGGTAAATCCGGGCCCGCACGTCGAAATTGTGACTACCAGGGATGGTTCCGATACAGTCTGCGTTCCTTCATTAAATGAACATTACCACTCTGTTTTCGGTGCGATCAATGAATCACGGCATATTTTTATCGCTGCTGGATTGAATTATGTCAGAAAATCTTTATCAGTGATAAATATTCTTGAAGTTGGATTCGGGACCGGATTGAATGCCCTGCTGACCTGCCTGGAAACCGGTTCTGATCAATTAGTTGTGAATTATACCGGGATCGAATATTATCCTTTATCTGAAGATATCCTTTCACGGTTGAATTATATTGAAAAGATTGACAATCCAGATGTGGCAACGATCTTTCATCAGTTGCACACATCACCCTGGGGCCAGCAAACCCGGATCAATCCTTATTTTTCGTTGATGAAAATTCATGGTTCGGTGTTGGATTTCCCGTTTCAAAACGCACAATTCGACCTGGTTTATTTCGATGCTTTCGGACCTGATGTTCAGCCTGAAATGTGGGCGATTGATGTTTTTAAGAATATGGCATCTGCATTGAAGCCTGGTGGTGTGCTGGTCACCTATTCGACAAAAGGGCTGGTGAAAAGAAATTTGAAAGAAGCGGGATTTGTGATTGAAAAATTGCCCGGGCCAGCTGGCAAAAGGGAAATCTTAAGGGCTATTTTACCTTAAAACCTTCGTATCCCATCAACGGCTGCTCCTGCACATCAAAGCTTTCCACGCGGGCCCACTGCGGACCACGCCGGCACCAGTCCATAAAACCTTCCAGCGCATCTTTTTCACCTTCAGCCTCAATGTATACCGATCCATCCAGGTTGTTTTTCACAAAACCATCAATATTGAAATCCCGGGCTGTTTGGACCGTGTAATAACGAAAGCCGACATTCTGAACTTTTCCTGTAATCCTTATCCTGTAACCCACTTTCATGGATTTAACCTCTTGATCATCATCACTTCAATAACCTGGCAAAGTTGATTGGGATCAAAACCGCGCCAGTTGAAACGGTCGAATTTTCCGCCGAAGGCGATATAATAATCCAGGTTTGAATGCTTAAACTCTTTAATGACATGGTCCCTGAAATTCAACCCGACGATCCATCCGTCTTCAATATCTTCAAACCATTCCTGGTAGTAATCATCATCCATCGGATGGATATTCAACACATTTTCCCCGATAAGGATGAATTTTGTCACGCCATTATCGATCAACACATCGGCAATATTGCGCTTCAGGTACATGATGTCGTTGTAAAGCGCGTCGTTCCATTCACCGATCAGCTCGATGATGGCAAAACCCGTGTCGTAATTGACGAACAAGAGCTTCATATATAGCGTGGCCGATCCGAATTCATCCCACTGGGGATGAATGAGATAATTATACACCGCGTGCGTGAATTCAAACTCAGAATACTCACGGTTGTAAAACGGGGAGCGGTGGTCTTCGGCTGCAATATACAGGTGCCGCCAGGAATAATATGGTTCGATGTCGTGCATACTTTCTTAACTAATTTAAACGGATAATATTTTTTATCCTGAACCACATATGTTTTCTTCCTCCGTCAAACTCCGGGGTAAGGTAGACCTGGCCGGCTTCCAGGCTGTATTTGCCAAAACCGATGCCAAATCCGGCTGTCCCGGTAAAAACATATCTGTTCACATCATCCGGAGCAATCACATAAATACTTTCCTTGTTAAACATGCCTCCTTGCAGCGTAGCATCATAAATGATCAGTTTATTCGACAGATCAAGGCTGAAATAATACCTGACCCGGTTTTTGAACGGCTTTTGAGGATTTGTGGTCTGGAAAACAGAGCTGTAACGGTCATTGAAATTGCCCACCTGCATGAAGATACCGGCTGAAAGATTATTGTAAAGCGTGCCGGCCTGCGCAGCTCCAACCACTGCCAGTTCGATCCCTTTATGGCTGAAAATTCCCTGTTCAAACCGGACCGCGTAATTGGCGATCATATCGTTCTTTACCTGGTATTGCCAACCGGTCGGAGTTTCATCATGGATCATATCCTGAGCCAGGTTGCCCATGGCCCCGGGGCCAATTACCCCGATGGTGAACCCGGTGTAAAGCCTTCGCTTTGTTTCAGCTGATATTGAAATACGCTGAAAACTCAGGGTGAGATACGCTGCGAACGGCCTGTCACCGACAAGCACCTCCGATTTATTCAGTTTCAGGGGAGTATACATATTCTGGGTTAATGACAGGCTGTAGAAATTAGTGCTGTATTTCAGGCCCGGCAGGAGAGTTGCAAAAGGCAGGGTGCTTACAAATGGATGATATAATTCAAATCCTGCACCATTGGTAAAATAGTGATCGGTATAATCAATGATATCATTGTCAAAAATAGCTGTAAAAAATATTTCGGGTGAAGTCTTGCCTTCTTTGAGTAAGATCGGCGAAAGACATTGGTTGCACGGGTCAACGCTGTATTTCCGGATCCTGTCGTTGAATTGATTGACGACCGATGATGCAGAAAGCAGTACAGGCATTTCTTCCAGCGGATATTCCGGAAGATAATAGGGCGAAGGTTCACGGTCAGCCAGGTGTGCTAAAGGACTATCCTGGTTATCGATCTTGATGTCCTGGAACCGCGTCATCGGGATTATGTTTTCAACCTTCATTTTCTCCGGAAGATGGGTTTTCTCCTGCCTGCTGCACCCGGTAAGGATAAGCAGCATCATGAAAAGGATCGTAAGGCATCTTCCGGGATTCATAACCGGGATTTTAGGTCAGAATATTTTTGGGAATTTCGAAGGATTCATCTCATGCATCATATTATAAACCGTATCGAAAACATCCTCTGCATTTGGGTTGCTGAAATAATCGCCATCGCTGCTGTACGCCGGCCGGTGTGCTTTGGCGGTAAGGGTCCTTGGCTGAAGGTCAAGATGATAATATCCATGCTGCTCCTCGAGCACTTTCTGCATCATGTAAGCCGTAGCTCCGCCGGGTACGTCCTCATCGAAGAACAGGACCTTATTGGTCTTATTCAGCGATTGCGCGATCACATGGTCCAGGTCAAAGGGGAGAAGCGACTGCACATCGATCAGTTCAGCATCGATACCGAAATCAATAAGCTGGATGGCCGCTTCTTGCGCAATCCTGACACAGGCGCCATAAGTCACGATGGTGATATCTTTCCCTTCGCGAATGATCTCGGGTTTGCCCAGCGGGACCGTAAATTCACCGATATTATCCGGCCTGGGCTCGCGGATCCGGTAAGCATTCAATGGCTCGATGATCAGTGCCGGCTCATCTGAACGGATGATCGTGTTGTAAAAGCCGGCGGCCTGGGTCATGTTGCGGGGAACCAGCACATGCACGCCCCGGATTGAGTTGATGACCATGCTTAAGGCGGAACCGGAATGCCAGATGCCTTCCAGCCTGTGTCCACGCGTTGAAATGATCATCGGTGCTTTTTGCCCGCCGCGGGTGCGGTATTGCAGCGTGGCCAGGTCATCGCTGATGAGCTGCAGCCCATAAGGCAGATAATCGAAATACTGTATCTCGGCAATGGGCCGCAGTCCCCGCATCGCCATGCCAATGCCTTGCCCGATGATGGTCGCTTCGCGGATGCCTGTGTCAGCAACCCGCAGTTCCCCGTATTTTTTCTGCAATCCTTCCAGCGTTTGGTTTACACCGCCAATGCCTCCCACATCTTCACCAAAAATGAGCGATTCGGGATAATGCTGCAGGATATGGTCGAAATTATCCCGGAGGATTTCCCGGCCTGGAACCAGGACGGGCTCTGCCGGGTATTTTGCCGCCACTTCCTTTATTTTCAAAGCACTGTAATTCGATTCACTGTAAAGATGCGAGCTGTAGTTCAGTTCGTTCTGTTTCATGGCCATATCCCGCCAGGTCATAATGTTCTTTTTCAGCGAATTATTGGGATTGCTGCAGGAGTTGCATACCAGGCGCAGAATCTTTTTCCCGGATGACATGATATCTTTCCAGATGGGTTCGCCGACCATTCGCAACTCGTCCTTGATCGCGTTGATCCGTTCGGTCTTCGCGCAGTTGCAGGTGCTTACGTCGGCCATTCGCAGGAATTCATCACGCTGTTTTTTCAACGGTTCGAGAAAGTGGTTCCATGCTTTTTTCCGTGCATTGCGCGCTTCTTCAGCAGCGCGGGCTTCGACAGCATCAAGTTCTTCAACGGTGGCCAGGTTTTCAGCCAGTATCCATGCCCTCATTTTCCGGATCCCGTCAAATTCTTCTTCCCATTGAAGCCTTTCCGGGGATTTGTAGCGCTCATGCGAACCCGATGTGCTGTGCCCCTGGGGCTGTGTACATTCCTCGATATGGAACAATACGGGAACATGTTCCGCCCGGCAGCGAGCGATCCCTTCCCGGTATATGGCGCAAAGGTTCGCATAGTCCCATCCTTTGGCTTTATAAATCAGGTAACCGTTGCCGTTTTCATCTTGCTCAAAACCGCGCAGGATTTCCGAGATGCTTTCTTTTGTGGTCTGATATTTTTTGCTGACCGAGATGCCCCAGCCGTCATCCCAGATTGAAATGGCCATGGGAACTTTCAAAACGCCTGCCGCGTTGATCGTTTCAAAGAAATGTCCTTCCGAGGTGCTGGCATCGCCGATGGTACCGAACGCGACTTCGTTTCCCTGGTCCGAAAAACGTTCCAAGTGCGCAAGGCCAGGTTCATGGCGATAAAGTTTAGAAGCCAGCGCAAGTCCGAGCAGCCTGGGCATTTGCCCGGCCGTAGGGGAGATGTCGGCGGAAGAATTTTTCTGGTGCAAAAGGTCTTTCCATTGCCCGGTTTCATCCAGGCTCCGTGTCGCGAAATGATTATTCATGACCCGGCCGGCGGTTTGCGGGTTGTATGCAAGGTCCGTATCGCCATAAAGCTGGGCAAAGAACTCTTCGGCGGTCATCATGCCGGCAGCCAGCATGAAAGTCTGGTCGCGGTAATAACCCGAGCGCCAATCGCCATTTCTGAAAACTTTCGCCATGGCCAGTTGCGGGATCTCTTTGCCATCGCCGAAGATGCCAAACTTGGCTTTACCACCCAGCACCTCGCGCCTTCCGATCAGGCTGAGCTGGCGGCTCAGGTTAGCTATGTGGTAATCCCGCAGGACTTCTTCCTTGCTGAATTGAACATCAGACGGTTGTAAAGATTTTTGAAGCGTGTATTTCTCCTGGCTCATTGGCAATGACCTGATTTATCTTAGACAAAGATAGCAAAAAAGTCGTTGGCTGATGGTCACTAGTCACTCGTCACTGGTCATTGGTCATTGGTCATTGGTCATTACTCAATATTTCAGCACCGGTGATTCGATTTTTGCAGTTAAATCATGGAATTCAGGCATTTCATCCTTAAATTTGGGAAATTAATGCAGTGGCGTTATCACACGATTTTGAGGGAATAGCATCAATGCATTTGCACAAACGTTAGCGCCAAACCCCAAAATTTTTTCTTGACAAATACGTATAAATATTGTATTTTTGTACGGCTAATTTTATTCCCATGGAAACCAAGTTGACATTAAAATTGAAAAAGAATATTATTGATCGTGCTAAAAAATATGCACATGATCAAGAAACTAGTTTATCTAAACTGATTGAAAACTACCTTGAGGCAATCACCACTTCTACTGATGTGAAAAATGACATTTCCCCTTTGGTCAAATCAATCAGCGGAGTTATTCATCTACAGGATAATTTCGATCAAAAAGAAGAATATCATAAATCTTTAGAAGAAAAATATCTATGAAAGAAATGGTGTTTGTTGATACAGATATTATTTATGATGTTCTTGCGAATCGGGAACCGTTTTATTCATCCGCAGCAAAATTACTTTCACTGGCAGATGAGGGCAGAATAACGATCACTGTTTCAGCCCTTTCCTTCGTAAATATTCACTATTTGATCTCAAAACAATTAACAAGTGAGAAAGCTAAACAAGTCTTAAGAACTTTCAGAGTTTTAATTCAAATTGCACCTATTGACGAGAAAATTATTGATTTAGCTCTCAATTCTGATTTTAAAGATTTTGAAGATGCTATTCAATATTATTGCGCCTTGGAAAGTGAGTGTCAGGTTTTATTAACCCGTAATCTAAAAGATTTCAAAACCGCCAAGATTCCCGTCATGACCGCCAAGGATTATATTAATTTTTGATGGGGTATGGCCCTAGAGCGTTATGTGTCATAATAGGAAAATTAACTTTCAAAGTAATTGATAGAAGAACAATCTAACGAGCATCAATATGACAGAATGAAGAACAAAAAAAGCACTTATATAATTGTTTCAATTTCCATATTCGTTGGACTATTACATTTCGTCATCGGCCCTGATTATCAAGGAATTTTCAAACATTTTATTCGTGGATATTTAATTGACATTCTTCTACCTATGAACCTATACTTATTGATACAAATATCACTAAGAAAGAACATATCAGCTAATAAAGCCCGATTCATAGGTGCAATAATCACCTTTGCTTTTGGAACAATAGTAGAAATATTACAACTTAATAAAATTGAATTTTTTGGCAGGACTTATGACCCTTGGGATATACTAATGTATTTTATAGGAACTGGATTGGGCATTGTAATTGATTTAACAATAATTGACAAGTTTGAAAAGCAAAGACAGAAGAATGAATAAATGCCCATAACGGAATAGATACCCATAACGAGCGCGCATAGCCCAGGCCGGACGAGGGAATTGCGCGATTCGGACAATATCCAATTATTCAGAACCCACTTCGCTTTTAAATTTTAAAATAAAAGTTAAATCATTTATATTCAAAGACATCAATTAGAATATTGGTGAAATGATAATTTTATTTTGAAAAATAATAAATAATTATTGAATAACAATAAAAATATATTATTTTTGCCCTATAATTTAAATTCAATAAATCATTATGAAAAAAAATTCGATAATATTTCTTCAGGTAGTCATCGTACTGGTCGGTATTGTGGCACTTTTCATTTTGATCCGGTTTCCATTGACCGAAGGAAGAGCCCGGGACCTGGACCTGTTCAGTGTTTACTCAGACCCATTCATCTTGTATGGATACGCATCATCCATCGCTTTTTTTGTTGCGTTGTATAAAGCAATCAAATTACTCGGATACATCCGGCAAAATACATTGTTTACCCTTAAATCGGTAAGAACTTTAAGGAGTATTAAATGTTGTGCAATTATATTGAGCGTTTTAATAGCGATGTCAGGGCTCTACATAAAAATTTTTCATGATAAGGAAGATGACGCTGCCGGCTTTCTTGCCATATGTATCGTAGTTACTTTTATATCTGTCGCCGTTGCAACTGCCGTGGCAGTGCTTGAAAAAATCTTGCAAAACGCCGTAGATATGAAAAATGAAAATGACTTAACAATTTAAGCTATGCCAATTATTGTGAACTTAGACGTGATGATGGCAAAGCGAAAAATTTCCCTGAATGAACTTTCCGGACGAGTCGATTTGACATTATCCAACCTTTCTATCTTAAAGACAGGGAAGGCGAAAGCAATTCGTTTTAGCACTTTGGACGCTATTTGTAAAGCACTTGACTGCCAACCAGGTGACATTCTGGAATATGTAAATGAAAAACAAAAAACATGAAACAATACTATAAGGCCAGAAGCAAATGCCAGCAACTGAAGGCAAGCCACCTTATCACCTTATCACCTGCCCACCTGATCACCTGACCACCTGACCACCTGATCACCTCTTTACCAGCCCCTCATTATTCATGTAATACAGCGTCCCGATGCGGTCATCGTCGGTAATGTATTTGTGGTAACCAAGAAACGGATGCAGATGCTCGTCAATCGTGACAACGGTGCCTTCCGGCAGGCGAACTTCAACGCGCACTTCCTGCTTCCGCCATTTTTCCTCTTCGGGCAGGACAAAACTGTCGGACAAAACCAGCGTATCATTCTTCATCTGCCAGTTATAATTGATCTTTTCTGCATTCTCGATGGCATCGTTCTTAAATGCCCCTTTTGCCGAATTGATTATGTTTAGTTCTGCAATGCTGTCAGGGCTTGTAATAAACTTGATCAGCGGAATGCCCCGGATGATCTCATGATCGTTGCTCAACGCAATCCTCATCTCGGGAATGTAAAACACACCGGATTTTTCCCACCTGTCATCAGCAGGCAGATGCTTTTCAGCAACGACGTGGATGGTGTCTGATTTAGCCATATTCAGGACATTCTCCCTGGAATATTCGCCGGGATAACGGAACGAATTCGCTACTTTAAATCCGAAGGTCAATGTGATGATCAAGGCACAGATCCAGATGATACCGGCCAGCCCGGCCAGAAACCTCACCCTCGGGATGTTGAATATCAGCCTGATGCCACCCCAGAGCATCATGACCAGCGGTATCCCGATTAAAACCATAATCCCGGTGACAAAAGTCCTTATATCAGCATCACTTATAAATACACGGTCGATGACCGAATAGAGCGGAAAAGCCTGCAGGCCGGCGTCGTCCATTACGGCAAGCACCGGGAATTTGAACAATATGGAGAGGTAGACGATTGACAACGCTACGCCGGTGAATAAAATGATGACTCCGAGGAATACAAGGAATAACCTAATAAAGGCACGTCCGATCTCATTCATTCCATGTCTGACATTACCGCCATATCTTGTCTTTAAATCATCTTTCTCTTTGCGATAGGTGCTCCTGGTTTTGGACGCAAAATCCTTGAGCCTGCCATTCAGATCGTGCATCTCATCCTTGAAATTTTTTTCAATATTGGACACCGTTACCGGTTCACCACGCATCTCAAGCCTTTCAGCAGTGGTCCGGGCCTCTGGAACGACAATCCACAGAATGATGTAGGCCGGAACACCGAATCCCGAGACTGCAACAGACACCACGAAAATGAGCCGGACCCAGACCGGATCGATATTAAAATAAGCGCCCAGACCGCTGCACACACCACCCAGGATTTTCCGTTCGCCATCCCTGTAAAGTCTTTTGGGGATGGGTGAGTAGGAGGGAGACTGTTTTTCGTCCGGAGTTTCTCCTTCCGGTCCGAAATCACTGGGTTGTCCCATGATGCCGATCACCTCGTCGACATCGGCCATGGTGATTACTTCCTTGCCGGCTGAAAGCCTGGTCTGCAATATCTCCGCGATCCTGGCTTCCACATCGGCAATCACCTCTTCTTTGCCTTCAAATCCCCTGAAATGGGCCGAAATCGCTTCGAGGTACCCGTGAAGCTTATCGTACGCGTCTTCCTCAATGTGAAACACGATCCCGCCGATACTGCTGCTGATTGTTTTTTTCATTTCGATGATTCTATTGTCAAATTGTTAAATTGCTAAACTGTTAAATTGCTAAAC
>AMWB02041541.1_pt1 | contig 11349 bp, 10 predicted proteins | sample 200311 | NCBI WGS metagenome assembly AMWB02 (sample SAMN02737377, study PRJNA173069) | bioreactor metagenome | biome: anode biofilm in microbial fuel cells | place: USA: California | collected 2010-12-16 | reverse complement strand
TCCGTCGTGGGAACACTGGCCGGCGCCGCTGTTATGATCTATACCCGATCCTCGCTGAAGCTGAAGATCCCGTTCGGACCTTTTCTGGCAATCGGGGCGATGGTTCACATTTTCTTTGGGCAAGAGCTGATTTACTGGTACTGGAACGGGCTGCAGTAACGCAGCAGACCGGGTCCGGACCGGCTATCATCTTGGGTTGTGCCGATTATTTCAGGTTTATATGCGAATAGCTGTGTTTTCGGATATTCATGGGAACCTGGATGCTTTCCGGGAAGTCCTTCGGGACATGGATCGTTTCCGGGTGGATCGGGTAGTCTGTCTGGGAGATACGATCGGTTACGGGCCGCAGCCTGAAGAAACCATCCGGCTGATCCAGGAGCGCGCCATTCCCGCTGTGATGGGCAATCATGAAATGGCTGTGGTAAAGCCCCACATTCAGGAGTGGTTCAACCCAGAAGCGCGGGAATCGATCCAAAAAACCCGGACGCTGCTTTCTGCCGAAACGCTTTTTTACATACACGGCCTGCCAAGTTCACGTATCATTGATCAGTTTCGGTTTGTTCATGGAAGCCCGCCGAACTCCCCTTTCATCTATCTATACCAGTTATCCGAAAGCCGCCTGATGGAAATATTTCGGAAAAGCGACGAATGGATTGTTTTTGTCGGACATACCCATAACCTGAAACTGGTCAGTTTCGACGGTCAGGCGATTGTCCATAAACCCCTGCGTCAGGGAATCCATCCGCTAAGCGAACAGAACCGCTACATCGTCAACGCAGGCAGCGTGGGACAGCCCAGAGACGGCAACAACGCCGCGAAATATGTCATCGTGGACACGCTGGCGCCATCCCTTGAAGTCCGTTTTGTGCCCTATGACATTGCCGCAGTGTACCGCAAAATTATCGATGCAGGACTGCCGAAATCACATGCAGAAAGATTGTGGTAGTCGAATGAATATTTATTTGAAATGGTTTGGTTTTCATGTTAATCGAATAGCCGTCCGCATGGATCGATATGCATATTTCATATTTTGAGGAGCTGACCAAAATGGATAAGTGGGAAGAAATCATTTCTTGTGCAATTACCTGTTCCAGGTGCAACGGTAAGATGAAGCCGGAGGATGTGCGGATTCTATCGGTTTATGATCATCAAACAATTTGTATGACCTGTAAAAAAGCAGAAGAACAACGGCCGGACTATTCCGGTGTCTCCCGCCATGCCATTCAAGAATGCATGATCAGCACAGAGATTCAATATGGAGATCCTCATGGCTATTGTTTCCATCATTTTTATCCCTATACTTGCGGGTCCAAATAAACGGATGAAATAGCCCCTGTGTCAGATTTCGGCTTATGAAAAAAAGCTTCTCCCCTGCCCCAAAATAGTTCAGGGGAGAAGCCGCAAACTCATGCGGCCAGTTACGGGTTAAAAGATTCAAAACACCTGCCGGCCCGCTCGATATCTTCCGGGCTGAAAACAAAGAGGCAACGGGCATCGGGTCCGGGGACCGAACCGTATATGGTGTTGATGTTGATCCCCTCCTCGCCCAGCTTGGAGGCGATTTCCGCCAGACTTGCCGAACGGCTGTCCAGATACAAGGCGATTACCGGAGCGATCTCAAAAATGTAGTCGTTTTTCGCCAGCAGTTCGGCCGCCTTCTCTGTCTGGTCCACCAGCATGCGGACCAGTGCGAATTCATTGGAGTCCCGCAGCATGGATTCATAGCTGGCCGTGGATGCGATCCGTTTCAGTGACTTGCCCCTGGCGTTATAAATCGCCTTTACATAAGCGGAAGCATCCTGAATCGTCATGGCTTCGATATGGATATCCTCTTTTTTCAGCAGCGAGGTCAGCCGGCCGAGTTCGCCGGGGACGTTTTTCAGAAAAAATGAAAATTCTTTTCTTTTCATGTACGAATCCTCCGGGTTACGTATAGCGCTTATCCTGCTTTTCAACCAGCTCATGCCATTTCCGATCGACCCTTTTCTGGGTATCATCGATCATCTCATCCGTCATCAGTCCGAATCGGCCCTGCGATTTTAAATACGTTTTTACTGGGACGTTTCTATCCGGAAAGACATTGATGGTGTATTGCCAGTCTTCCTCAAACCGTTCATTGTCTTTTGAAAACCGCCATTTTCTCACTTCATAGATGGGAAATACATTGGCCTGGGTCGCCAGGCGCATGACCTGAATCGTGTTGGCGGGATCGATGCGCCACCCGGGCGGGCAGGCGGACAAGAGGTGGATGAACTTCATGCCGGTAATCTGGCGCGCCTTCTGGAATTTCCGGAACAGATCGTCCGGATAGGCCGCAGATGCGGTGGCCATATAGGAGATGTGGTGGGCCAGCATGATCTGCTCGATATCTTTCTTGGATTCTTCCTTGAGGGAACCGGCGGGCGTGGTTGTCGTCCATGCGCCCAGCGGGGTTGCGCTGGAGCGCTGAATGCCGGTGTTCATATAAGCCTCGTTATCATAACAGACAAAAAGGATGTTCTCGTTGCGTTCCGCGGCTCCGGAAAGGGCCTGCATGCCGATGTCAAACGTGCCACCGTCCCCTGCCCATACCATGACCACCACATCTTTTTCCCCCCGGACATCCAGGGCCGCGGCGGCGCCCGAAGCAACCACCGCGGAGGTTTCAAAGGGGCAATGAATGATCGGGACCTTGAGGCTTGAATAGGGATACCCCCCGACAAACACGGCGAAACAGCAGGCCGGAATCACGACAACCGTACGCGGCCCCAGGGCTTTTAAAGCGATCTTCATGGATAGCGGCGCCGCGCAGCCCTGGCACGATGTCATTCCCGGCTGCATCAGCTCCTCTTCGACCAGCAACTGCCGGGGAATATCAATCTTTTTTTGCATAATAGCCCTCTATTATTGTTTCAAGCCCCAGAACAGGGGCGCATCGGTTGGTTTGTCATGGGTCAGCACGTGGCCGAGAATTCCTTCCACATCTTCCGGGGTGACATCACGTCCGCCCAGGCCGGCGACCACGGAAAATACCGGCGGGTGATTGCCCAGGGCATATAACGCGGACCGGATCTCGCTGGCAAACACCCCCCCCAGGCCAGGGGAAAGATTGCGATCAATGACCGCAACCTTTTTGGCCTTTCCTAGAACCTCCCGCCAGCAATCAAGGGGAACGGGCCTGAACAGGCGAAGTTTCATCAGGCCGACGCGCTGCCCCCTGCCCCGCAATGTATCGATGGCAATGCGGGATACCGAGGTGATCGCACCTGCGGTCACAAGGATGACATCGGCGTCTTCCGTTTGGTAGGTTTCGACCAGATCATATTCCCGGCCGAAAATACGATGAAATTCCCGGCAGACTTCCGGATAGTACTGCAATGCCTCCTGAGAGGCCTGCTGCAGGGTATAGCGGTGTTCATAAAAATAATCCGTGGAGAAAAAACCGCCGAACATCCTGGGATCGTCAAAATTCAGGTTTACCGGCGGCACATACGGCGGAATGAACCAATCCACGGGGTCTTCATCGGGAATATCGACGATTTCCGTGGTATGGCTCAGAAAAAAAGCGTCATAGGCGATCATGACCGGAAGCATGACCTTCTCCGCCAGTTTATAGGCCATGATGACGCCGTCCAGGAGCTCCTGGCTGGATTCGCAGTAAATCTGAATCCAGCCCGTGTCCCGCTGCGCCAGGGAATCGGTCTGCTCGGCCCAGATGTTCCATACCCCGCTGACGGCCCGGTTGACATTGGCCATGACGATGGGCAGCCGGGCGCCGGCGGTCCAGTGCAGCACCTCGTGCATCAGGAGCAGCCCGTTGCCGCTGGTCGCCGTAAACGTGCGGACCCCGGTGGTGGCGGCACCGATCAGGGCCGCCATGGCCGAGTGCTCGCTTTCCACCTTGATAAAGCGCGCATCCAGGTCTCCGCTGGCGCACATCTCGGACAATTCTTCCACGATCGTCGTCTGCGGAGTGATCGGATAGGCCGATATGACGCCCACCTTGCTCAGCTTAACACCATAAGAAACCGCATGATTTCCTTTGATTGCCTTTTTCAATACAACCTCCTTCAAGTCTTTCAGCTTACAACCGCAAACAAACGTGAATAGACGCTAATCTTTTATTTGATTGACGTTCATTGGCGGTGCCTTCTTGCCTTCAGCCTTCCGAAACCATGGTGATGGCGTGACGCGGGCATTCCGTAAAACAGATACCGCATCCCTTGCAATAGTCATAATCGATGGCGTATCCGAATGATTCGCGGGTTTGATCCAGAATCGACACATCCGGACAGAAAATCAGGCAATTGTCGCATTCCGTACAGCGTCCGCAGTGCATGCAGCGCTCGGATTCTTGAATCGCCGCCGCTTCGGAAAGGGTTTGGTGATAGGGCTCGAAAGAATTTTTGCGAATTTCGGCGGTTTGAATCGTTTTTTCGCATCCCGGCGATGTCATGAAATAATCATAAACGATTTTTGTTGAATCCACCACTTTCCGGTCATTCCGGTTCACGGAATTCACCGGGGCCCATTTCATGTAACTGGAAAAACTGAGGGCGTCGCCGCTGCCGATGCGGATCTGTTCCAGAACATCTGAAAACAAAACCCCTCTTCGGTCGCAGTCCATGGCGATGGCAGCTCTCTTGCCGGCGGCAACGGCATGGACAACCGTATGCGGGATGTCGATCATGTCGCCGCCGGCAAACACCTTAACCCCCTTGCGGAGAGAATCGGCGGAAACGGATAAATCCTCGCCGGTCGCAATAAATGCGCCGGTTGCGGGAATGCGCCCGCCCAGGTAATCGAAATCCGGTTTTTCGCCAAAGGCCATCAGGATGGTATCGGCCGGGATGTCAAATGTCGCGCCTTCCTTGCGGATGGGCCGGCAGCGTCCGCTCTCGTCGGCAGGGCCCAGTTCCATTTCACAGCACACGAGTTTTTCAATGGTTTCATCCGCATTCAGAGCAATATCCTCAGGGGCCGCCAGAAAACGGAAATTGACGCCTTCATCCTCGGCTTGCCTGACTTCTTCCGGATGGGCCGGCATTTCCGTCAAGGATCTCCGGTAAATGACGGTGGCCTGGCAGCCCATGCGAATGGCGGTTCTTGCCGCATCGATGGCGGTATTGCCGCCGCCGATCACCACCACCCGCTTTCCCAGTGCGACAGTCTCCCCCCGTGCCACCTGCTTCAAAAGCGTCAGGGCGCTTATGATCCGGCAGCAGGAAATATTTTCCGTCAGATCCAAGGGGATGCTCCGGTGCGCGCCGGTAGCCAGGTAAACATAGTCGAAGGTTTCGGAGAGGGTCGCAAAAGGGATGTCTTTGCCGATTTCCGTTTGGGGCCGTAGTTCAATGCCCATCCTGGAAAGCCCTTCAAATTCGGCGGCAACGATCTGCCTGGGGAGGCGGTAACCGGGAATGCCCAGCCGCAGGATGCCGCCCGGCAGCGCTTCCTTGTCAAAAATCGTCACCTTGTACCCGAGGAGTCTTGAAAAATAGGCCATGGACATGCCCGAAGGGCCGGAGCCGACAACGGCCAGACGTTTTCCGTTAAGTTCGGGCAGTTCCGGATGGGGGGTTGCGGCAGAAATGCGATCTCCGATAAAACGCTCCAGTTCCTGGATACGGATGCAGTCATCCAGACCCGCCCGGTTGCAGGCACCCTCGCAGAATCTGAAGCAAACCCTGCCCAGGATCGCCGGAAACGGCTCTTCCCGCTTGAGGTGCCAATAGGCTTTTTCAAATTCCTTCTTGCTCAGAAGTTTGATCCAGCCCTCGATATCATTGCCCGCCGGGCAGGCGTTCTGGCAGGCCGGAGTCTTGTCTTCATAGACGGGCTTGATGAAACGCCAGCTTCCGGTTTTATTGTAAAGCATGGTCCCGAGGGAAACATGCATCGGGGTGATGTCAAGATACGACTTGAAGTCGTATTTTACCGCCATATCACTTCGCTTTTTCGCTGCCATAAATTCTCTTTCCTTTCCACAGGCTGATCCGTTCGAAACAAGGGAATCATTTTATCGTAGACCCGTCAGACGCTCACCACCTGATCATAGGCCGCTTGCGCCGCCTGCTGATTCTGCGCTTTTTTTACCGGCACATATTCTTCAATGGCCTGAAGGACGGCGCGGATGCCGACCAGCCCCGTGGCTTTGGAAAAAGCGCCCAGAATGGCCGTATTGACAATGGGGTTGGCCCCGGAACCCAGACGATGCAAAACAGCGATGGCAGCCGCATCGATCACGAAAAGCCGGTAATCGTCGCCGAAAAATTTCCTGTAGAAATCCGGTGCGCGCGAGCTGTTGATCACGATGCTGCCGTTTTTTTTCAGCCCTTCGATCACATTCACATTTTCAATCATGGAAGCATCCAGCACCACCACATGATCCGGGTGGTAAATCTGACTCCGCAGATTGATATGCCGGTCGTCGATGCGGCAGAAAGCCGTAACCGGGGCTCCCCGGCGCTCCACGCCAAAAGCCGGAAACGCCTGAACGAATTTTCCCTCGATAAAAAAGGCGTGCGCCAGCACCTCAGAGCCGATGACCGACCCCTGGCCGCCCCTTCCTTGGAAACGTATCTCCTGCATGCATGCCTCCATGATATGTTCAAAATCAAATGATGGTTTATAGTTGGCGTTTGACTGGCAGAACGCTCTGAAAAGATCACAAGGGAAACGGTCAATCAGTGGCCCACGTAACATATGCATTATTTCATTTATCAGTCCGGATTCACTTTTCGCAACAAAATTTTCATTTTAATATCATGTTTCCGCAGCATGACCAGGTCATCGTCCAACCCGTGACTTTTTCTAACTTCCTTCTCCAAAGATGATCGGCGGCGCCCAAAAAAAGGGATGTGTAAACAGTTCGCCTTCTTCGCCGCGGATGAGGCGCAGTTTGGCGGATTGCAGCGCTTGCGATCGGCTTTCTCCATTTTTGAGATTTCGGTAAAAACCGGTGGTCACCATGATTGCCGACCTGGATTCAACGGACCAGAGGTTGACCACTGCTGCGGACGCACCCGCATACATGAAGGCCCTTGTCAGCCCCACGATGCCTTCGCTCCGCAGGGTTTTTCCCATACCCGTATTGCATGCGGAAAGCGTCACCAGGTCGGCATTCAGCGTGAACTGGAAGACATCCGACATGGTCAGGAATCCATCCTGCCGTGTTTCAGGGTCTGGATTGGATAACACCAGAGCCGGCTGCCGGATCTGGTCAACTTCATCCGGGAGAATGCCGTGACAGGAAAACACGAGATATCGATATTCACGCAGTTTGTTATCGTGATTGAGGCGAAACACATTGCTTCTGGAAGCATCCTTTCTCAACTGAAGCGGAGCGCTTTGATCCGGCGCCTCCAGGATGACCTTGACCTGTCTGGCCTCATCTTCCGTCTCCGGAAGTTCGGCAAAACGGCCGCCCATAATATCCATATAGGCACGTGACCGCATGCTGGGTTCGTTGACAGATTCTCCGGAAGGCAGGACGTCGTCGGGTTCCTGCTGTGAAAGAATTGTCTCGGGCGCGGATTCCATCAAGTCCGAATAAACCGGATTTGCAAACGCGATGAGTGGATATATGGCCTTGTCTTTTCTCCGAACCATGGATTCACGCAAGGATTTCAACAACGATGCCGAGGAGAGGTAGGCAACCGGGTTCTCCTCGATAAGATAGGAAATTCCTTCCGGTTTTGATGGTCGCGGCATGACCAGTGCTTCAAAAGGAAGAAAGTATAGGGGACCACTGGGAACAATGTACAGTGTTTTCACCCGGGCCATCAGGCTCCGCACATCCGGGGGAAGAAGTATTCCGGCAAGCTCACGCCCGCTTTCCCGGAGTGTTCCGAAGGAATCCTTCACGATTTTTGTGATGAAAAAGTCAGGTTGCCGGCGCTGTATCGCATTCAGGACTTCCAGGATATCTGAACGGTATTGCTTGACTTTTTCATCCAGAACCTGCTCACGGGTCTCAATTTTACAGAATGTGAAGCTGTCTTTTCCAATTCCCCACAAACATGTGAAATTTTCCATGACGCCATAGACCAGAATCAGCTCACCGGGATTCAGAACATTTTTCTGGAGTTCCGAAAGGGTCGCCGGCTGAGGGTACTTGATCGCATAGTAATCGGGGAAAGATGTTTTAATCTCCTCCTTGAGAGCGCGCTGGGCGTCTTTCACCTGTCTGATATTTTCTTCCAGCAGGCGCAACTGGTCCAATTTGTTGGGGTAAGCGGGGGTTGAGCGCTCCAGGGAGAGAGATGTCCGCAGCTCATCCAGATTTTCATCCAGCTCGGTCTCCTTTTCCGTAATCCGCTCCGGAAGCCCCGCAAAGTGTTTCGCACCGCTGTTTCCCACTTCCTCAAGAATCATTCTGCCCTGTTTGCGTTCAAATATCTCCAGGGACTTGCGATCGTAACCCGCTGCAGGTTGTTTCCGGTGCTGTTTTTCCAGAAGCTCGATGAGTTCATCATAAATACGCAGTTTGCTCGACATGTAATGGGTTCTGGCTTCCCCTTCGCTCAGCCCTGCCCGGATACCCTCAATCGTATTCAATGCCTGTTCATAGTGGGCAATGGCCTCATCGGGCCTGTTCATCCGGGACATGACCTTGCCCAGCCCCCTTTGTGTCCGATGAAGGTGCTCCAGGGTCCCCAGATCTTCCGAAATCTTCAGGCTTTCATTAAAGGCTTCCAGTGCCTCTGGATTCCGGCCGAGTTTGAGACATACGGAACCGATGCTATTGAGTGCATGGGCCTGACCTCTGGGATATCCGATTTCCTGGCTGAGTGAATGCGCCTGTTCATACTGCCGCATCGCTTCATCATTTTGACCAAACCCCTCTAAATCCCGTCCCAGATAAATCAGATCAAGCGCTTCCTGCCTGCGCCAGTTGATTTCCCTGCAGATGGCCAGCGCCTGCTCGTGAAATTTCATCGCTGTATCGAACTGGCCAAGCTGCCAGTAGACGATGCCCATTTCGCTGAGGTCAAACGCTTCGAATCTGCGATTTGCCGTCTGCCTGTGAATCGATAGCGCTTTCTCAAAATATTCCAGCGACTTTCGGGGTTGCCCTATTTGATAGTTTATCATTCCGATATTATTCAGAATGATGCCAACCCAGTTGGCGTCACGGAGTGCTCTTTTAATCGTCAATGCCTGGTTGAGACAATCCAACGCCGTCTCATACTCCGCACGATCTCCGCAGAGCCTGCCCGTAATACATAAAGCTTCCGCTTCTCCCTTGCGGTATCCGATGCCTCTGCTTAACGTCAGTGCCCGCTCGACGCTCTGCCTTGCCTTCTGCATCTGTCCCAGGTCCCGATATGTCGAACCCAACCCGTTCAAGGCGTCAACAACACCTTTTTTGTTACCCGAAACTTGAAATCCCCTGAGCGATTTCTGATAATGCGCAAGCGCTTCATGGTAATCGGAGTCGCGAAAGGCGCTGCCTCCCTGTTTCAGTTGACCCAACCCTTTTGTTTTCCGGGTGCCGGGGCCTCTGAGTTCCGATTTTTGTTTAACGGCAATTTCCTCTGGTTGGCCTTCATGGGTCAACGGCACCTGTTGGGTGCTGCAAGACACCGTCCCCAGCAAACTCAGACAGATGATCCATCGGATGGCGGGGTTCTTCATGATTTCCTCCATATCTGGGAAGGATCGCCGTTACGGATGAAGCGCAGGTAAACCGTGCGCCGTCTCGTAATCGGCTGTTTCAGTCAGATTTCCTTGTTTCAGCAGCGATATCCTTTGCTGATGAAGCAATGCATCCTGAGGCGCTGCCTCAATCCGGCTGCATAAAGCGTTCATGGCATCGTACCAAAGCCCTTCCGCTGCATAGACATGCGGGATTCGGGTGATATCCGTTTCCTTCAATTTTTTTTGAAAATCCTTCGGATAGGCAATCCGCTCGATGGCACCCCCGGAGATGATATCCCTGGAAGGGTGTTTGGGGTCCGTGACCATGGATATAAAACATTGATATACCATGCCGGTCTGCAGGCGGATGCCGTAATCCGCCAGATGAATGGGATGAAATCCGGGCAGGGTCTCGTCGGCGATACGAATCAGCAGAATCGATTTCATCTCTTTACCCATGAGAAGGGTCAGATCCACGGGACACTTTGCCGTCTCCGATGAAAACCAGTAGAGCGTGGGCTGCTCCGAAAGCGTCAGGCCGGTATGTCTCGGAGCCAGGAAAGCGAAAATGAGCATTTTGCTGCCAACCCCCCGGGTTCCCCCGGACAGGCGGCCTGCGGGCGCTCCACGCAGCGGCGCCTTGTACAGGGGCATCTGGCTGGCATCCCCTCCCTGGCTTTTCCCTGCGACCTTCAGAGAATCGGAAGCGGAATCCTTGTTGGTTGAAGTAGCGCCACCCTGCGGTGTCAAAACCCCTTCCTGGGCAAATGATTCGAAATGAAATGGCTGCATCAACAACGTCAATCCTGCAAACAAAACCAATCGTGCCAAGCGGGTATTTTTCATGATGTTGACTCCGTTGTGGGGTCCACTGCATTTTCCCTGCTCCGATCCAGGACGCTGTAGACCGTGATTTCCCGTTTCTGTCCCTTGAATCTCACATCTCCGATTTTCCGGGTGACAAAGTGCTCACCGATATATCCTTTTGTCGCTTCACTGATCAGAATCCGGAATGAGCCCCCGGTTACGTCCGAATCCGCGTGCTCCCTGTCATAGCTTTCCAGTCTGGAAGCAATATTCACATTATTGCCGATAGTCGTGTACTTCAGCCTCCGGGAGCTGCCGAAAGTGCCGGCCACAACAAGTCCGGTGTGAACTCCGATACGAAGTCCGGCCGTAGGCAGCCCCTGTTCCTGCCAGAAGGTGTTGATCCGGTGCATCTCGTCTCCCATGCGCAGTGCACATCGGACCGCATTCTCGGCATCCAGCCGAAACGCCTCAACGGTTTTCCGGGGCAAGGGGGTCCCGAAATCCGCCTTGATGCCGTCTCCCGCATAATCGTCAACAACACCGCCGTGTTCCATCACGATCTGTGTCATCCTGTCCATGTAGGTATTCAACCATTCGGTAAGCATGATGGGATCCAGTTCCTCCGCAACCGGGCTGAACCCTTTGAGATCCGCAAACAAAATGGTTGCAACCAGCTTTTGGGATCTGGGACGGCCGCCGGTTAGAAACTGATCCCGCTGCTGCCAGATCATTTCGGCAAGGCTCGGGGATACATGCATGGAAAAGATTTGCATGAGGGATGCCCGTTGTTTTTTTTCCTGATTGGACATGTGGGCCGTGACAATGATGGCTGAAGCAATCCAGCCCATTGCGGGGGGAACCACGGGAATCCAGAACCCCGAAAGAAATGTGTAAAAGGCACCCAGCCACAAAAACCCC
>AMWB02164577.1_pt1 | contig 11359 bp, 8 predicted proteins | sample 200311 | NCBI WGS metagenome assembly AMWB02 (sample SAMN02737377, study PRJNA173069) | bioreactor metagenome | biome: anode biofilm in microbial fuel cells | place: USA: California | collected 2010-12-16 | reverse complement strand
AAGGTTACAGGTTTGAATCCTGTCGGGATCACAAAGAGCAGCCCCGCGTTAGCGGGGTTTTTTATTTTGAAGGGATCCATGAAGCTTGCTTCAAGGGAGACCTGAAAAATGAAAAATGACCGCCGAAGGCGGCTGCTCTTTGTCCGGAGCCCCCTGCAACGGATCACGCCGACGAAGGAGGCATAATCCTGTGCCTCCCATTAATATCCTCAAAATTGCCGTTATCCCATCCGTCTTATTGCTGATTGAATGATCATTATTAACATATATATACACCAAATCCTAACCAGATGCAACTTATAACACCTACCATCTTCTTCGTCCTATTTGGCTTATTAATTGTTTCTGTCCTGCTCATCAGCATCCTGGCCGAAGCCTTCTGAGCAGTAGCAGATTGCGGGTGAACCTGCCGGCGTTCCCTTCAGTACCGGGTATACGCAATAGCTTTTATTTTCATCGGCCAGGAGCACACCAGTTGTTTCATTATAGTCCACTTTCCAACCCCAATCCTTCTCAAGGAACCCGATAAATTCCCTCAGCCTCACGGTGTAACCGGAAAGCATCTCATCCATCTTCAACTGGTCGTAGTGAATGCCGGCAGACATTTTGATTATTTTCCTCAGCTCAGCCGGCTCAATATTCCTGTCAAGGTTTTCAAGTAAGCTGATCAGCCACTGCTGAGGAACCGGATTCGGGTTCTCCTGCTCAGCCCCGGCAACAGTACCTGCATTAAGCGCCAGCGCTCCAAATCCGCATCCGCAGACCCCCGCAAGGCAAGTTTTTTGGATAAATCCTTTCCTGTCCACCTTGGTTGATGCGAACAGTATTATTGCCTTTCGGGGGCAAAGTGCTATCTGTTCGGCTTATTCGTTTAAATAAATCTAGGTTAAACTCTCTATCAGATATTTTTCAATCCGATCCTTATTTGCTATCAAACTTGAAAACTGTTTCTCGCACACATCACTGAATCTCGCGACCGCTTTCCTGTTAATCTCCTCCTGATCTTCAAATATGGCAAGTGACTTAAACTGCAACCCCCATTTTTCATACTGAAGAAGATTGATCGTGCTGATATTACATTTATCATCACTGTTTATAGCAAATATATAAAGAGGCTTGTCGAGCTTATTTATCCTACAATCAACCGGGTACTTCCCCTGGGGGTCATGCAAGCTGTCATAATAGTTAAATGTGAACCTTTCTGCAGGAACCTTTTGAGTGATAAAGTTTCTGAAATCTTCCCAAAATGTTGACCTGACTCTTTCCCTGGTCAGGTATGAGACATCTGTAATCTTAATAAGGGCTTGCACATAGTTATAAAAGACATTACCCATATTCTCCTCTGTAACTGAGGCAAAAATAACTCCCCCCCTTTCTTGTATACCAAAATTATTCAGAGTTGTGCTTATTATCCTGGCCCTGGTTCCCTTATCAAGGGAGTCTATATCAATTTCATAGCTTAAATGCATGAATGTGTGGCCCTCATCTGTAAGAAACCATTCATTTTCAGTTTTCCTGAGAACTATCGCCAATGCATCACCGTCATCAAAAAGAAATGGGGTGAAGATCCTGAACCTGTCAACACCTTCCTGCAATAGCCGGACTTCATTGCAGACTTTGGACTTAAACTCCTTTTCTATTGTTTTAATTTCCATTACATTCCCAACTTTAACTGTAATTCAGGTGGCAAAGAAATATTACAATCAGCAATTAAACAATTAAGGGCTTCTCTGGGAGTACTATATCTGCCAGTTTTTTCTGCATAATACTCTTCTTTTGATCCTTCACGCTGATACTTCTCAGTGGCCTGATGTATGTGGAAGTCATAAAACAATTCTTCGTTCTCCAGCCGGTTTTTGTGTTCATGGCTTCTTCCATTATACCTCCTCAGAAGAAAAAGTCTGGTTGATCTGACCGGGGAATAACCAAGAATTACAGAGAAATCCATAGGATTTTCAATGCTGACGCGAACCTTAATTACAAATGAACTTCCGTCAGATTGAGGCATTTCATGTTCCGCTCCTTTATGACCTTTTTTTCCCTTCATTCCGGAGAACAGGGAATCTGGGTCTACACTCATCTGTTTATGCATGCTGATGAGTTCCCTGATCTGTATGTCAGTCAAAAAAACATCCATACTATAGCCTGGCTCAATGCTTTTTGAATATCAGTTAACTATTTACCTATTAAGCTTTTGAAATTAATCATTAAAATTAAAAAAACTTTATGAATTCCAGGTTCAGTTTTTAATAACTATCAGATATTTTATGAACAACAAGTAACAGTAAGATAGTTACTGGCGCTGGAATTTTTCAGTAAGAAACCGGCCGGAAAAATCCCGGCCGGTCAATACGGGTTGCTATCAGGCCAAGCTGTCGAGTATCAGACGTCTCAGCCCCCATCGCCCGCGAGGTGCTGACCTTGACTTAGTCCCTCAGCCTGATAATTGACTCAAAGATATGATATTATCTTCCTCCAGCCAACCGGTTTTTCCGCTCGGACAACAAAAATCCTTCGCAAACAGTTACGATTTTACTACTTTAGCCGGGCTGTTAATTAAACCCTGACCTGATGACCAAAGAACAGGAGCGTGATGAGCTCCACCGTACAATATGGCAGATAGCTACCAATCTGCGTGGAAGTGTTGATGGCTGGGACTTTAAATCGTATGTGCTCGGCATGCTCTTCTACCGGTTCATTTCCGAGAACCTGACATCATACATCAATAAGGAAGAACGGCGAACCGGCAACAGGGACTTCGACTACACGAAAATCGATGATACCAGGGCAGAGTTTGGCAGGGCCGATACGGTAAAGGAAAAAGGCTTTTACATCCTGCCTTCGGAACTGTTTGTAAACCTGCGCAAAAAGGCCAGGGCCGACGCCAACCTTAACGAGACATTGAGCCGTATCTTCAGGAATATTGAATCATCCGCCAGGGGTACGCAGAGCGAAGAGAGCCTCAGGGGCCTGTTCGACGATATTGATGTTAACAGCAACAAGCTGGGAGCTACGGTGCAGAAACGAAACGATCTCCTCGTAAAGATAATCGAGTCTATCGGCGATCTTCAGCTGGGCGATTACCAGGACAACACCAACGATCTCTTCGGCGATGCCTACGAGTTCCTGATGACAATGTATGCAAGCAACGCCGGAAAATCGGGAGGCGAGTTTTTCACCCCGCAGGAGGTCTCCGAGCTGCTGGCACGGATCACTGTCACCGGAAAGAAACAGGTAAACAAGGTTTACGATCCTGCATGCGGCTCGGGATCCATGCTTCTGAAGTTTGCAAAGGTACTTGGTAAGGAGAACGTGCGGCAGGGCTTCTTCGGCCAGGAGATCAACATCACAACGTACAACCTCTGCCGCATCAACATGTTCCTGCATGATATCAATTACGAAAAGTTTGATATCGCGCACGGTGATACGCTGACCGATCCGAAGCACTGGGACGATGAGCCTTTCGATGCCATTGTCTCCAATCCCCCCTACTCCATCAGGTGGGATGGCGATGCCAACCCGCTGCTGATAAATGACCCCCGTTTCTCTCCTGCCGGAGTGCTGGCGCCCAAGAGCAAGGCCGACCTCGCGTTTACGATGCACATGCTGTCGTGGCTCTCCACTTCGGGTACTGCAGCAATCGTTGAGTTCCCCGGTGTCCTGTACCGGGGCGGGGCCGAGCAGAAGATCCGCAAGTATCTTATTGACAATAACTATATTGACACGGTTATCCAGCTTCCACCCGATCTGTTTTTCGGGACCACAATTGCCACATGTATTATTGTGCTCAGGAAGAGCAAGAAGGACAACTCCACGCTGTTTATCGATGCCTCTGCCGAGTTTGTCCGGGGAGGCAACAAGAACAAACTTACTGAGGCGAATCGTCAGAAGATTCTGGAGGCCTTTACCGGGAGGACCGAGACTCCCTACTTTGCGAGGCTGGTGCCCAACGGAGAGATAGCTGCCAACGACTATAATATTGCAGTCAGCAGTTATGTGGAGCAGGAGAACACAACCGAGGAGGTAGACATCACGAAGCTCAACGCGCAGATTGCGGAGATTGTGACACGCCAGCACCGCCTCCGCGAGGCAATTGATGAGATAGTGGCTGACCTGGAGGGAGGAAAGATATGAACAGGGTTGAGTCACTGATTGAGCAATACTGCCCGGAGGGGGTGGAGTTTAAGGAACTAAGGGAGATCGCCAAGATATCAAACGGCAAGGATCATAAATATCTGGAAGTTGGCAATTATCCTGTTTATGGTTCAGGTGGAATAATGCGTTATGTAAACCAATTTATCTACAATGTAGAATCTGTATTAATACCACGTAAAGGATCTATTGGTAACATTTTTTATGTTTCTGAACCATTTTGGACTGTGGATACAATCTTTTATACAAAAATAGATAGTGGGTCCATTATGCCAAAGTTCTTGTATTACTATTTAAAGACTCTGAACTTGACAGAGTTAAATTTTGCAGGAGGTGTACCAAGTTTGACGAAAACAATGCTAGATAAGATTTCTATCCCCATCCCCCCACTCCCCGTCCAGGAAGAAATAGTAAACATACTTGATAAGTTCACCTCTCTGGAGGCGGAGCTGGAGGCGGAGCTGGAGGCGGAGCTGGAGGCTCGCAAAACCCAGTACGATTTTTACCGGAACCAACTGCTGAATTTCGCGGGAAAAGAGGTGGAATGGAAAACGCTGGGGGAAGTGGCCGAATTTAAATATGGTTTCACAGATAAAGCAAATGATAAGGGTAATGTAAGATTTGTACGTATTACTGACATAAATGAGAATGGAAAGTTAAGAGCAAATGAATGTAAATACATTGATCTAAAAGATGATAGTAAAGATTTTCTAATATCTCGCGGAGATCTTTTAATGGCCCGAACAGGGGCTACATTTGGAAAAACAATGATGTTTAATGAAGATTATCCCGCCGTATATGCTTCATTTTTAATAAGAATAAGGTTTAATAATAGGTGTTTACTACCTGGGTATTACTGGCATTTTTCACAGAGTAGCCTATATTGGCATCAAACTAAAAAGCTAGTGGGAGGCGGAGCCCAACCTCAATTTAATGCAAATGTCTTGAAAACCATTAAAGTCCCTATCCCACCCCTTTCCGAGCAGGAGCGAATAGTGGCAATACTAGACAAATTTGATGCCCTGGTAAATGATATCTCTGAAGGACTCCCGGCTGAAATCCGGGCCCGCCGGAAACAGTATGAATACTACAGGAACAAATTATTAACATTTAATCCAGTGGTAAACTAATCATTTGAAACAGACGGGACTGACCACTTTTAAACTCCTCGAATTCGAGAGGCAGGCATAATCACCGATTAGCGAAACTACCACTGAAGATCATATGCCGCTCCTTCAGAAATGCAATATCTTTATATAAATATTTTGCATCATAACAGCCATTGAACTTAAAGATATCCTGATAGATAAGATTGCGGCAATTAATGACAGGTCTTTCCTTGCCGCTCTGAATATAATAGTTGATTCCAAGGCTGAAAACCTTGTTTATAGAACTACTCCGGAACGTAGGGAACAGATAAAAAAGGACATGAACAATTTTTAAGAGGCAAGACCATTACTAATGACCGGATAGAAGAAGAAATGCATAAATGGTTAATCGAAAAATAGAAAGAAGTGCCTGCATGAATGCCTGATAAATAAGGAGAAAATTCATCATATAAAATCTTATAAATAGAAATATGCTTAAATAAGCTTTGATTTTTGAGCTTATTTATATATTTTTGTCTTCTTAAACATATATTAGGATGCTTAACAAAGTAGCCATAGAGCAGATTATCGACAGGATCAGGTTTGAAAATCCATGGTGGATTACCGGTCAGATTGAGGAGGACTATAATGAAATGCCCCGACGATTGTATTTTGACCTGTTTGCACCACTGGCTTACGAAAAAGATATCAGACGAGCCCTCGTACTGATGGGACCCAGACGCGTCGGCAAAACAGTTATGCTGCATCATCTGGTGCACGACTTTCTAAAAAACGGAGTTGATCCTCAAAAGATAGCCTTCATTACAATTGAGAATCCAATCTATAACAATAACTCGCTCGAAGATTTATTTAAATATGCGAAACAGGCATCCGGGAATACTGATTCCAAAGGATGGTATGTAATTTTTGATGAAGTTCAATATTTAAAAGATTGGGAGGTTCATCTCAAGTCACTGGTAGACAGTTACAGGGATACCAGATTTATTGTATCAGGATCCGCCGCCGCAGCACTGAAATACAAGAGCACCGAAAGCGGAGCCGGACGATTTACTGATTTCATGCTGCCACCATTGACCTTCAATGAATATATTAAGCTTAAGGATCTTGAGCGAATAATAATTCCGGCGCAAATAGATTGGGAAGGAAATATCCAGACATTTTACACATCAACCCATCTTGATGAGCTTAATAAACACTTTCTTGACTATATAAACTTTGGCGGATATCCTGAAGTCATTTTTTCAGAAAAAATTCAGCAAAACCCCGGAAGGTATATCAGACAGGATATCGTGGATAAAGTCCTGCTGCGGGATATTCCAAGTCTGTATGGAATCAGGGATGTACAGGAGTTGAATTCCTTCTTTACCACAATTACTTATAACTCCGGAAATGAGTTCTCCCTTGAGACACTTAATATCCAGTCAGGTGTACCCAAAGTCTTGATTAAGAAATATATAGAATATCTTGAATCCGCATTTCTGGTAAAACAGGTCAAACGTATAGATCAATCAGGAAAAAGATTTAAACGGGAGAATTTTTTTAAACTATACCTGACTAATCCCTCTTTAAGAAGTGCATTGTTCACTCCTTTAAGTCCAAATGACAGCTTACTTGGCCATATGATAGAAACTGCAATCTATTCTCAATGGATGCATCGGGATTGGTTTACTCCATGGTATGCCCGCTGGCAGAATGGCGAGGTGGATATGATCGGATTGAGCGATAAAAACCTTAAACCGATCTGGGCTTTAGAAATAAAATGGTCCAACAGATACTTTGAAAAACCATCTGAACTTAAAAGCCTGGTTACATTTTGCAAAAAGTGCAACCTGAAAACTGCCCTGATTACTTCTATTGATAAAGAGGGAGTTATTGAATATGATGGGATTAAATTACATTTTATCCCGGCTGCGTCGTATGCCTATACCGTTGGCAAGAATACCATGCAACTGAAAATGTTAAAATGATCCGGGCTGCTGACACTGACAATTACATCATTTTTGCACCTCCCCTTCCTGCGAAACCTGTTGTTCTGCAGAAATATTATAAAGTCTTTGCATCCTCCGGTCAATACCAGCAATCTCCTCAGCACAGGCCTTTAGCTCGGTAAAAGCCTCCTCCGATTTCTCCCTTTCAAGCTTGTACGCCAGCTCATGCTCAAGAGAAGCCCAGAAATCCATCGCGATGGTCCGTATCTGTATCTCAACATTCACCATTTCAACCTTATGGGACAGAAAGACAGGAACCCTGACTATATGATGAAGACTTCTGTAACCGTTGGTTTTTGGATTCTTAATATAGTCGGTCGTACGGACAAGCTGAATATCAGTTTGTGATAACAATAACCCGGAAATTATATATATGTCATTGATATATGAACATATAACCCTGACTCCGGCTATATCTGTCAGGTTCTTCCGGGCCGACTCAACACTGAGTTCAAAGCCTCTCCTTTTCAGTTTGTCCATAATACTCGCCGGAGTCTTTACCCTTGTCTGTATGAGGTGAATCGGATTCCGTTCATGCGTGCTGTTAAACTCGCTGTTCAGGTTTTCCAGCTTGGTGGCGATCTCCCGTGTAGCTGATGAATACAGATTTTCTGTGGCAATAAATGACCGGATCGTGTTTATCAGTTCCTCCGGCAACATGCGTCCTTTCATGCCTTCAAAAAGATATGACGCCCGCTTAAGATCCATTCTGTTCATAGTTTTCTCTCCCTTCCGGATGTTTCCAAAATCAGCTTACCAGACTAAAAAACATGCCAAATGCGTGTCACCAGGCATGAGCCTGCTCCCGCTTAAAATTAACAAGAAATGGTGATTTTTCAAAACACCTTTGCCAGCCTCACAACGGTCAGACTAAGCCTTGACTGGCTATTCTCCTAAACTGATAAGGGGTCAGTAAGGAAAAAAGGTACAGCGCTTTTTGTATATTTGTTATGGAACATTAATAAAGTCAGCCTTTAACTAATCATTGTGGATAATTACGTCCTTGTTGCAGAGAATCCGGAAAGCACAGTAGTTGCTGAATACCAGCCGCTTCCAAGAAGAGAATCGGCATACCAGAGTGAAGCTGAGCTTGAAAAAGCATTCATCGAACAGCTTAAAACACAGGCGTATGACTATCTGACCGTCAGCTCTGAAGACGACCTTGTTGCCAACCTCCGCCATCAGCTTGAAGCGCTGAACAACTATACATTCACTGACACGGAATGGAATCAGTTCTTCGGGGACAGGCTGGCCAATCAGAACAACGGCATCGAAGAAAAGACAACTATTATCCAGGAAGATCACATCCAACTACTTACCCGCGATGACGGTACGGTCAAGAACATCTACCTGCTTGATAAAACCAACATCCACAATAACCGCCTGCAGGTGATCAACCAGTATTCCGTTGACACCGGACAGCGTCCCAACCGCTATGATGTCACCATCCTGGTCAACGGCCTCCCGCTGGTGCATATAGAGCTGAAGAAACGGGGAGTGGATATCAGGGAGGCGTTCAACCAGATAAACCGTTACAGCGTGGAGTCTTTCTGGGCCGGCAGCGGACTGTTTGAGTACGTACAGCTCTTTGTGATCTCCAATGGTACACTCACAAAATATTACAGTAACACAACAAGGTTCACTCACCTGAAGGAACTGGGCGACGGGGCAGTCACCAAAGGAAAACGGACAAGCAACAGCTTCGAATTCACATCGTGGTGGGCCGATGCTGCCAACCGTTCCATCACTGACCTGATGGATTTCGGGAAAACCTTCTTCGCCAAACATACCATTCTTAACCTTCTGACAAAATACTGTGTCTTCACATCCGACAGGCTTTTGCTGGCGATGCGCCCGTACCAGATAGTTGCAACTGAGCGGATCCTGAACCGGATTATCGTCTCCAACAACTACAGATCATACGGAACAATACATGGCGGAGGCTATATATGGCACACGACGGGCAGTGGCAAGACCCTCACCTCGTTCAAGACGGCTCAGCTTGCCGCGAAACTTCCGTTTATCGACAAAGTGCTGTTCGTGGTCGACCGCAAGGATCTTGACTATCAGACTATGAAGGAGTATGACAAGTTCGAGAAGGGAGCCGCCAACAGCAATACGAACACGGCAAAGCTTAAAAAGCAGCTTGAGGACCCGGCTGCCAGGATCATTGTCACAACAATCCAGAAGCTTTCGGTCCTTATCAGGAAACATAAAACCCATCCCTCCTTCTCCCGGCACGTGGTCATCATCTTTGATGAGTGCCACCGGTCCCAGTTTGGAGACATGCATAGGGAAATAACAAAGTCGTTCAAAAAATACCACCTGTTCGGTTTCACCGGCACCCCGATCTTCGCATTCAACTCGGGCAGCAACAACGACTTCAACCTCCGTACCACTGAGCAGGCTTTCGGTGCAAAGCTGCACACCTACACAATTGTCGACGCAATTTCCGACAAAAACGTGCTTCCGTTCCGGATTGACTATATAAGCACCATGAAGGAGCAGGAGGACATCCAGGATGAGCAGGTGTGGAACATAGACAGGGAGAGGGCCCTGCAGGCGCCGGAACGTTTATCCAATATTGTAAGCTATATACGCGAGCACTTTGATCAGAAAACAAAACGGAACAGCTATTACCAGCTGAAGGAACGGAGACTGGCCGGTTTCAATTCAATCTTCGCAGTTTCATCAATCGATACAGCCAAAAAATACTACCAGGAGTTTCAGAACCAGATGGCCGGCCTTCCTGCCGACAGGCAGCTGAAGGTCGCGCTTATATACAGCTTCGGGGTGAATGAAGATCCCGGCAACGGATTCCTTGATGATGAGAACCCTGCTGACACGGCCCTGCTTGATAAGAGCTCACGCGATTTCCTGGAGTCCGCAATTCAGGATTACAACAGGACCTTCCGCACCAACTACGATACGTCAGGCGACAAGTTTGAGAACTATTACAAGGATGTCTCGAACAGGGTGAAGAACCGCGATATTGACCTCCTGCTGGTTGTGAATATGTTCCTTACCGGTTTCGATGCCACAACCCTCAACACCCTATGGGTGGACAAGAACCTGCGGCTCCACGGGCTCTTGCAGGCATATTCCCGGACTAACCGCATCCTGAATACTGTAAAAACGTTCGGCAACATTGTGTGCTTCCGCAACCTCGAGAGTGCAACAAATGAGAGCATTGCACTGTTCGGAGACAAAGAGGCAGGCGGGGTGGTTCTGCTCAGGTCCTTCAGCGAGTATTACTACGGGTACAACACAGATGACAAAGAGATGGCCGGTTATGCAGACCTGGTTGCAGAACTGCAGGAAAAATTCCCGGCAGGAGTACCTGTCACGGGAGAAGAGAACCAGAAGGAGTTCATCAGGCTGTATGGCGCCATCCTGAAACTTAAAAACATACTTACTTCATTTGATGAGTTTGCGGAAAACAAGATACTGACCGACAGGGATGTGCAGGATTATCACAGCATGTACATCGATCTCTACAACGAGCACAGGCGCAGACCGGGGCAGGAACCCGAGAATGTAAATGATGACATAATCTTCGAGATGGAGCTGATCAGGCAGGTCGAGATCAACATCGATTATATACTGGAGCTCATACGCAGATATCATGAGGGTCATCTTAAGGACAGGGAGATTGTGGTTGACATCAGCAAGGCCGTTGACGCCAGCATGGAACTGCGCAACAAGAAGGACCTGATTGAGCAGTTCATCGCCTCTCTGACACCGTCTGCCGATGTTGATGACGACTGGCAGAAGTTTGTCAACACAAGGAAAATTGAAGAGCTGGAACAGATCATCAGTGACGAGAGCCTGGACAGGGATGAGACATACAAATTTATAGCAAATGCATTCCGTGACGGCTACGTGCAGTCGACCGGGACTGCTCTGACAAAGGTTTTGCCGCCAGTCTCGCGGTTCACCCCCACCGGTGACCGGACGAAAAAGAGAGAGACCGTGCTTGAGAGGCTGGTCACCTTCTTCACCAGGTTCCGTGATATTGCAGGGGGTGTCTTTGTAATGGAATAGCGGTTGTGAATTGCTTTCAGAATGTATCTTTGACATACCGGGGCACAACCCTGTGGCACATCGAAG
>AMWB02016663.1_pt3 | contig 11372 bp, 12 predicted proteins | sample 200311 | NCBI WGS metagenome assembly AMWB02 (sample SAMN02737377, study PRJNA173069) | bioreactor metagenome | biome: anode biofilm in microbial fuel cells | place: USA: California | collected 2010-12-16 | reverse complement strand
ATACACCGGCCTGCGGCCGGGTGAAAAACTCTACGAGGAACTGCTCGCCGATGAGGAAACCACGCAACCCACGCCCCATCCCAAGCTGCGCGTCGCGCTGGCGCGCGCCGGGGACGTGGCGTGGTATCGGCAATGCATGGCATGGATGCACAGCGCGGGACCGCATGACGAATTCACCGTCAAGCAGCAGTTGAAGGCGTGGGTGCCGGAGTACGAAGTTCATATGCCCGCGGTGCCTGAGCATCACCAGGCACGCTATGGTCAGGCACTGGCGTGATGTGCTTGCCGGAAAACAGTAATCTTGTATGCGGCATTTCGGACATGTTCCAGATCATGTTTTCACATGGTCAGTGAATCGTTTGCCAAGGACGTTCTTGGCGCAATGCGTGTCAGCGAAATCTCTGGCAGGCTGTCTCGCTTCTCGAATAGCCACCCGCCCCCCGTGTTTCGGCCTTGCGAGATGACGCGTCGATACGCTCCATGAAAACCGGGACCAGACTGCTTGGCTGGACATTCCTGGCCCTGATTCTTTACGGCACGCTTGGCGCGGTCGTCTACGCCGTCAGCCTCGTTGCGCTGCAGCAGGGCACCCGCATCGGACTGCCGTGGTTTGCCGCAACGCAAAAGTCGCTCTACCGCAACGGCCACGTCAACGTGAACAGTTGGCTTGGTATTCCCGGCTGCATCAAATCCGATCCTGATCTCATCTATGTCCCCGCGATCGGCACCTGTGCGTTCAATGACGTTGAATTCAGGACCACGCTGACCTTCACCGCGGAAGGCCGCGACACCGGTCCGAAGCCTGCGGGCGTCGGCATTGCCGTCATCGGCGATTCCCACGCCATGGGTTGGGGGGTGAACGATGAGGAGACTTTCGCGGCGCAGTTGCAGGTGCTGAGTGGCCGTCCCGTCTACAACCTCGGCGTGGCGAGTTATGGCACCGCGCGCGAGCTGATGCGTCTGCGGAAGTCCGGCCTGCTCGATCGTGTCGACACCGTGATCCTGCAATATTGCAACAACGACCTGGGCGAAAACCTGCAATTCGACACGGTGTCGAAGCAGGCACTGCACGACAAGGTGTTCGGTCCCCAGCCGGCTGCTGCGACGCCCAATACGTTCGAGCGCATCATCGGTGGCTACGGCCTGGCGCTGGCTGCGCCATTCCGTTCATTGTCGGAGCGCCTGCGTCGCAAGGATTTTTCTCCCCATGCGGAAGCGCTGAGGCCGGTTCTCGCCAAGTATCGCGAAGTGCTCGCGGGCAAGCGCGTGATCGTTTTCTACGCCAACTCCTATGGGCAGCGCTATCGCAATTTCCCTTCCGGACGCGACGCCGCCATGCCCAACATCGAGTTCGTCGATCTCGGACTTACAGCGGCCGACCATCGTCAACTCGACAACCACATGACACCGGCAGGCCATCGCAAGGCGGCCGAGCGTCTGTATGCCTATCTGCGGGCGGGCGCAGTGGAGAACGGCAACCGATGACCATGCAGACCCACGAAGACTTCCGTCGCGACGAAACCGCCAGGACAGGTTCGAACAGGATCTTTGGCCTGCTCTTCTTCGTTGTCTTTCTGCTGATCGCGTTGTGGCCGTTGCTCAAGGGCGGAACCGTGCATCTGTTGCCGCTTGGCCTCGCGCTGGCCTTTCTCGTCGTCGCGCTCGTCGTGCCCGAATGGCTGGCGCCGCTCAACCGGCTGTGGATGAAGTTCGGCGATCTGCTGCACCACATCGTCAGTCCGGTCATTCTCGGTATCATGTTCTTTGGCGTCATCACCCCGGTCGGCGTCCTGCTGCGGCTTGCCGGCAAGGATCTGCTGCGCACGAAGTTCGACCGCCAGGCCGACAGCTACTGGATTCCGCGCGAACCGCCCGGCCCCGAATCTTCCAGCATGAAACGGCAATTCTAGGAGCCTCCATGTCACTCTTCCGCGAACTCTGGGAATTCATGCGCGTGCGCAAGAAATTCTGGCTGCTGCCCATCTTCCTGGTCATGGTGTTGCTCGGCGGGCTGCTGGTGTTCGCCAAAGGCTCGGTCGTCGCGCCCTTCATCTACACGCTGTTCTGAGCCCGTGTACACGCTGGGTCTGTCTGCGTACTACCACGACAGCGCAGCCTGCCTGCTGCGCGGCGGCGAGATCGTTGCGGCGGCGCAGGAGGAGCGTTTTTCACGCAAGAAGCACGACGCACGCTTTCCGGTCAACGCGTTGAATTACTGCCTTGCCGAGGCGGGCATCGCGCTCGCCCAGGTCGAACAGGTCGCGTTCTACGACAAGCCCTTTCTCAAGTTCGAACGCCTGCTGGAAACCTATCACGCCTTCGCCCCGCGCGGCTTCGCGTCCTTTCGGATGGCGATGCCGTTGTGGCTGCGTGAAAAACTCTTCCAGAAGGATCTGCTGGCAAAGGAACTCAAACTTATCGAACCTGGCGTGAACTGGACCGAGCGCCTGCTGTTTTCCGAGCACCATCTGAGTCATGCCGCCAGCGCCTTTTTCCCCTCGCCTTTCGACGAGGCGCTGGTGCTGACCATGGACGGCGTCGGCGAATGGACGACGACCTCCGCGGCGATCGGCCGCGGCAACCGGCTGGAAATTTTCAAGGAAATCCACTTCCCGCATTCGCTTGGCCTGCTTTATTCCGCGTTCACCTACTACCTCGGTTTCAAGGTGAATTCCGGTGAGTACAAGGTGATGGGTCTCGCACCCTACGGGGAACCGAAATACGCACAGACCATCCTCGACCACCTGGTCGACCTCAAGCCCGACGGTTCCTACCGGCTCGACCAGTCGTACTTCGACTACTGCACCGGCCTGACCATGACGAACGCGAAGTTCGACACCTTGTTCGGCGCGCCGCGGCGCAAGCCAGAGGACCCGCTGACCCAGCGCGAGATGGATCTCGCCGCCTCATTGCAGGCGGTCACCGAGGAAGCCGTGCTGCGCATGACACGCGCGCTGCACGCGGAAACCGGTCTCGACAATCTTTGCCTTGCTGGGGGTGTCGCACTCAACTGCGTCGCCAACGGCAAGGTGCTGCGTGATGGTGTGTTCAAGCATGTGTGGGTACAGCCTGCCGCGGGTGACGCCGGAGGTGCCCTTGGTGCGGCGCTTGCCGCGCATCACCTGTTCCGCGAACAGCCGCGTGTGCCAGGGACGGGTCGCGACCACATGCGCGGCAGCTATCTCGGTCCGGTGTTCGAGCAGGGCGACATCGAGGCGCGCCTGGCGCAAGCCGGTGCGAAATTCAGCGTGCTGGCCGATGCCGAACTCGTCGATCGCACCGCCGAGTTGCTTGCGAGCGAGCACGTCATCGGCTGGTTCCAGGGCCGCATGGAATTCGGCCCGCGCGCACTTGGCGGTCGCTCCATTCTTGGCGATCCGCGTTCCCCGCAGATGCAGTCGGTGCTCAACCTCAAGATCAAGTATCGCGAATCGTTCCGCCCCTTCGCGCCCTCGGTGCTGCATGAGCACGTTGCCGATTGGTTCGATCTCGATCAGGACAGCCCCTACATGCTCATCGTCGCCGATGTGGCAGAGCGACATCGCCTTGCGAGCGGGGCCGACCAGGGGCTGTTCGGCATCGAGAAGCTCAAGGTGCCGCGCTCCGCGATCCCCGCCGTCACCCACGTCGACTATTCCGCTCGCATCCAGACCGTGCACGCCGATACCAACCCGCGTTACCACGCACTGATCTCACACTTCCACGAAAAGACCGGCTGTCCCGTGTTGATCAATACCAGTTTCAACGTGCGCGGCGAGCCCATCGTCTGCACGCCGGAGGACGCCTTCCGCTGCCTGATGGGGACCGAAATGGATGCACTGGTGATCGGGAATTGCGTGTTGATGAAACACGAGCAGGACCCGAAGCTTGTACTGGATTACAAGAACGCGTTCGAGCTGGATTGATCCGGGACGGACCGTTTCCCGGTACGTCGGGCTTCAGCCCGACAGCGCATCGCGGTCAATCGTCCCGGGCTCACTGCACAATGACTGTTTGATGCGTTGGCAATCCACACCTGGAGCGCCGTCGTGAATCACCCCCCGCGTACAAGATGAACGGCCAGCGCGCGTGCCTTCCCGTACACGTTGCGCAGACCATGGAGCACGCTTTTCCGGCGCAGCGCATGGCGCGAGTAGATCACCGCGTGTTCGGGCACCTGCACCACCGAACGATGGCGCTTTTCGATTTCGCGTGAAACGATGGCGAAAAAGTTGTGCTCGTACAGCACGCGGCGGCGCGCCTCGATGATCGCAGGCAGGCGTTTTTCATATTCCCCATCCGCAATCGCCCGGCGGATGATGCGTGCGGCTCCCACCGGGTCCTTGATGTCGATGGGAATGAAGCTCTCTGCCGGAAAATAGTCCGATGCGTTCGTGCAGCCCGCGTAGAACGGTAACGTGAGGCCGAGGAAGGCATCCGACAGCTTCTCGGTCCAGTGGTGCGGACCGATGTAGTTCTCGATCGCGACGTGGTAGCGGTAGGTGTCGAGCGCGTCCGCCTTGTCGTCCAGCGGGCGCGCGCCGCGCCCATAGACGTGCATTTCGGGCATGAGTTGCATCAGCTTCTGCATGAAATCGAAGCGTTGACGATGCAGGGTGTGGCGCATGCGCTTGGGCGAGAAGACCATCGCCAGATCGTGGGTCTTGTCTTGGGGTGGGTGTGCGACGAGATCGTTGAATGTAATGGTGTGCTGCGCACCAAGTCCGTAGAACCAGTGCAGGCCCGCTTGCGAAAAAATCCGCTCTGGATGGGGCAGGGCCCATGCTTCCTGGCTGGTGAGGACGCAGCCGAATTGGCGCACATAGGTGTCGCCGAAGTGCTTGATCGACGAAGGTTCGCTGGTGGTCAGCAGTGTGTGTGAAGCAGGGCAGGCCAACACCTCTTGGCGATGCTTGCGTGCTTCACCACGCTTGGCGGGCAAGTCGTCATACACCACCAGCCAGTCGTAGTCTCGATCCTCAGGATCCAGGCTGAAGCGGCAATTCCCCCATTCGGGAGCTTCGTCGGGCAGTTGCCGGCGAAGAACCCCTGACGGAATGGTCGTCATGACCTTCACGCGGATCCTGGCAGGTGCAAGTGGGAATTGGTCTTTCATACCGTGCAGCGGAGTGGGCGCGTCATTATAATGAGGCGGATTTATGCATCAGGGGTCAGGGACGCACTGAACAATTCGTCACCCCGTCCAAATGCCGGGGTCCAGATGCTTGATTTGACCGGGCTCCGGTGTGCGCCGGAACGACGATATTGATTTTCAGTGCCCCCATAACAGGTGTCGGCCAGCAGTGCAGGCGGCGCGACGCCGTCTTTCATCAATGCGAGGATCATGCGCTTGGCTGAAGTACGTTTTTCGATTGTCATCGTCCATCGCAACGGTGAGCAGATGCTGCTCAAGGCCTTGGCTGCCCTGATGCAGGCCGTGAGTGATGTCGATGAAATCGTCGTCGTCGACAACGGTAGCACAGATGCCTCGGTACAGGCGGTGAGGGCGGGTTTTCCCTCGGTCACGTTGATCGAGAATGGCTGCAACAATGGTTTCGCCCGGGCCTGCAATCAGGGTGTCGCCGTGTCGCACGGCGACTATATCCTTTTCCTGAACAACGATGCGTTCCTGCCGGGCGATGCGCTCGATCGCTTTGAGCAAGATTTTGAAACGTATCCGAACGCTGCCCTGATCGGCGGTCAATTGGTTGGCGAAGCGGGGCAGCCTCAGCGCTCGGCAGGCGTAGCGCCGACGGTCCTGTCGGAGCTTGGGCTGTTTCGCCGGCGGCAGCCTGTTGTCGTCGATGCGGACCAATCTGTCGAGGTCGAGACTTTGGTGGGAGCCTGCATGGCGTTCAGGCGGGCGGCGGCAAGCGCAGGCTTGCTGGACGAAGATTTTTTCTTCTATTTCGAGGAAACGGAATGGTGCGTGCGGCTTCGGCGGCGCGGGTGGCTGGTGATGCTCGACCCTCGCGTTCGTGTCACGCACCTCAAGGGAGCAAGCACCCGTGCCGTGAGGCGCGATGCACAAATTGAAATGTTCCGCTCGCGGCTGCTGTATTACTGGAAGACGATGGCGTGGCCCCTCGCGCTGTTCCTGTCGGTCTGGCGGGTCATCCGCCTGCTGGCCAACACGGTATCGTATTGTCTGCTGGGAGTTCTCAGCCTGGGCTTGATCGCCAGAGTGCGTATTCGGCTCATGGTCTACCTGAGCCAATTGGCCTGGCTGCTGGCCGGCTGTCCCCCGCACTGGGGGCTGCCGGACAAATGCCGAGGGCAGCCCTGAATGACCGACCCCATGACGAAGCTACCGCTTTCCGTTTTCATCATCGCCAGGAACGAAGCCGACCGGATCCCCCTCGTGATTCGCGCGGTGCGCGACTGGGTCGACGAAGTGATCGTCATCGACAGTGGAAGCACCGATGAGACCGTCGCGGTCAGCGAATCACTGGGCGCGCGCGTGGTGTTCAACGAGTGGCGAGGCTATGGTCCGCAAAAGGTATTCGGCGAGTCCGTGTGCAGGAATGCATGGCTATTGAACCTGGACGCCGACGAGGAAGTGTCTTCCGAGTTGGGGAACGAAATACGTGCCCTGTTCGAAAGCGGTGAGCCCGCTTGCGTCGCCTACACGCTGCCCATCCTGCCGCTGTATCCGTTCCAGCAATCCGGCCATCCGTGGACGGCCTTCCATCACCCCGTGCGCCTCTATCGCCGGGACAAGGCCGGTTTCAAGGATGAGCGCGTGCATGACTCCGTCGTGGTGCGCGAAGGACCGATTGGACACCTCAAGGGGATGGTGCTGCATCGCTCGTTCCGCTCCCTGTCGCACCATATCGACAAGGTGAACAGCTACTCCAGTGCCCAGGCCGAAGTGATGGCGTCGCGCGGCCGCGATCCCGGCCTGCTGGCGCTGTTGCTGGTGCCGCTGCTGGCTTTCTTCAAGCAGTATTTCCTGCGCCGCGAGTTCGTGAATGGCGTCGACGGCATCGTGGTGAGCCACATGTACGCCTTCCAGCGCTTCATTCGCCTGGCCAAGACGCGCGAAAGACAGCGTCTGCTGCGGCAGGGGAAGTGATGCCCCGCGTTCTGTGGTGGGGGCGTTTCGATCCCGACTATTCGCGCAATCGCGTATTGCGCAGGCTGTTGCCCGGCCTCGGCTGGGAGATTGCCGACTTTCATCCGCTTTTCAGCTCGCTGGCAGATATCGAGGCACGGCTGAGGCGCATTGCCAGGCCGGATCTGGTCTGGGTGCCGTGCTTTCGCCAGCGCGACCTTGCGGCGGCGAGTCGCTGGGCGAGGCGTCACGGTGTGCCATTGCTGTTCGATCCATTAATATCCGCCTACGACAAGCAGGTTTTTGAGCGCAAGAAATACCCGGTGGGTAGCTCGCAGGCACGGCGGCTGCATCGGTGGGAGCAGGTCTTGTTCAACGGCGCCGACATCGTGCTCGCGGACACGCAGGCCCACGCGGACTATTTTTGTGAGGAATTCGGCGTCAAGCCGGATCGCATCAAGGTGGTGTACGTGGGCGCAGAAACACCGCTTTTTCATCCGGCCCCGATGCCGGATCATGCGGACGGCAGCCCGCTCGAAGTGCTTTTCTACGGCAGTTTCATCGAGCTTCAGGCGCCGCAGGTCATTGTCGAGGCGGCACGCAGGTATGAAGGACCACCCGTCCGCTGGACCTTGCTGGGCAAGGGGCCGCTGCGTGCGGAGTGCGAGCGTCTGGCGCGTGGCCTGGACAACATCCACTTCGAAGCCCCTGTCCCGTATGCACAATTGCCAGCGCGAATCCACCAGGCGGATATCCTGCTGGGGGTGTTCGATCCGGGGGCGAAAGCGGGGCGGGTGATCCCGAACAAGGTGTTCCAGTCCCTGGCGTGTGGACGGCCGGTGGTGACTGAGCGATCGAACGCGTACCCGAAGGCGCTCCAAACCTCTGAGAGCAGTGGCATCTACTTCGTGCGGGCAGCTAGTGCAGTTGACCTTGCGACCAAAATTCGCGAATTGGCGATGGCTGCAACTCATCTGGCTGAAATAGCCTGTCAGGCTCGTGTTACCTATGAATTCTGGTTCGGTGATGCATGTGTTCAGGAAATGCTGCGTGAGGCACTGGGGGTGCGAGGGCATTCCGTGCGTGATTGATCCTGAATTCCGGCAATCGCGAGGCTTGGGGTCAATGGCCGAGAGTGGCGAGCAAGGCGCTCTCGAAGTTGTCAGCGCTCTCCCCAAGAGAAAAGAGTTGGTTGGCGCGCTTGTTTCCCTTAATGGCAAGGTCTTCTCGTGTCTTTGGATCTTCGATCATTGCCAACAAGGCCGCTGTTATCGCCGTTGGCGTTGTATCCTCCAGATAGAATGCAGAATCAGCGCTGACTTCCCTCAGTCCGCCGCGCCCCGAAGAAATAACGCAGCAGCCACCTAAGTGGCCTTCCGCCGCAACACGACCGAAGGGCTCGGCCCAAATAGAAGGGACAAGGCAGATTGCAGCGTTTTCGTAGACGGTCTTGACGTTCTCGAAGCTTGCCTTTTCCTGTAGGCAAAATCTCTGCCCAAAAGGAGCAGAAATGGCCTTGATATCCTCCAATAGCTCTGGGAATCTCTCCGAAAAAGATAGTAGCATTTGCGCTCTCCATTCGGGCTGCTTCGCAAGAACCTCGGCGATTGCCAGGGCCGCCTCCATAACCCCTTTTTCGGGATGACACCTCCCGGCAAAGACAATTTCTTTCTTTCTTGAATTTCTCTCAACTGGATGCCAAGTGTCGAGCTCAAAACCATTCCATACGGTACGCGTTAGATCCGCTACTTTTGGGTATTGTGACAGGAAATGATCTCTAATGAAGTGACTGCAGAAAATGATCTGATCTATTTTTTTTAGTCGAATGTTGAATACAAAAGTGGACAGCCGATTCTTGTTCCTGACAAGATTGTGTCTATACAAAACTACAGGCGTCCGTGGATCCCAGGACTTCGCCAGAAATGCGAGCCTAAAGCTCTGGAGCGACACTACGATGTCTGGCCGTGTCCGTTTCAATGCTTTCCTCATATTTTCAAGATAGCTACTTCTGCTTTGTGAACTGAGGGGAACAAACATTACGCCAGAAAAAGGGGCTTTGTTTTGCTTTCCGATCACAACAGGGGTGAAATTCGTGAATCCGTGATGAAGGATGTCGTGCAATGTTATGGTGAGACTATTGCCGTAGAGTGCGGAGTAGATGTCATCCTCTTCAAGGATGAAGGCGACTTTCTTCAATGATCTTTTCTCGTAAAAATAAAGTCATACTGGACATGTCCGCCCAATTTCTTCTTTTTCATGATTGGTAAAATGAGGCTTGGCTTGAAGCCGGCATCATCCAGTAATTGCAAGACATGGAGGTACGATGGTTCACCATGATAAAGAGGGGTGAAACCAACTTCTAGCATAAGTCCGGTGGCTTTCGTGAGCGTGTCGCTGGCTCCTTTGAGAACATCAAGTTCGCCTCCTTGCACATCGATTTTGATAAATGGTCTTCTTGATTTGGAGAGAAAAGTCCGGGAAAGTTGATCCAGCGTTTCAACTTGTACACGCGTATGCTTGGTTATGTCTATTGCTTCGGCAGCTCCATCGGAGCGAAATGGTGTTAACAAGGAGGAAAGTGTGCTCTCTCTTGTAACGAAGAATTCAGCTTCTCCCCTTTCTTTTCCGATGGCAAGGGGTTCTGAAATAAGCCATTTATCATCTTTCTCTGCTTTGCTTTCTAGCGACGCCCTGGCTTCTGGAATTGGTTCGAATGAGTATATTGGAAGCGTCACGCCGCCGGAGCGAACTCTCTCAACAAACTGGCCTTCGTTCGCGCCAATATCTATAATGGAGTCGGCGCCTGATTCCATAATTAAATATGCAAGATTTCTTGTTTCGAACGTCGGAAACCATCTTTTCAACGTCTTTTTGCGCGGGAAAGGCACCAACTTTCTTAGCCAGTGTTTTGCCATGATATATCCTAAGGCTTGATTTTATCAGTACGGTAAAGGAATTGGCGCGTGCTCATGGCCGGTCAGCTTTCTTTCGGCTGCAGGGCAATGATAAATCCGCTCAGCAGCAGAAGCACCACCGGGAACCACCACGCCCGATATAGAACGGGTTGTGACTGAAGCGGAAACGCGATGACGGCGAGCGAAGCCGCGTAGGGAACGGCCAGACGGCGGCCCCCAGGTGTGGCCAGCAGGTACCATCTGCCAAGCAGGGCAATGGCCGTGAGCAAGCCCGCGAGTCCGATCAATCCGGATTCGGCGGCAACCGAAATGTACATCTGATGGGCGTGGTAGACCCCGCCCTTGAAGCTGCCGCCGCTTCGGAAAGGGTCCTCCGGACGGGTCGCATAATGATCGTAGGCATCGGCGAACGCGCCTGTTCCGACGCCGGTCAGCGGCCTGTCCTTGAGCATTTCACCCGCGGTTTCCCAGATGATCATGCGCCCACTCAGCATTTGATCCAGTTTCTGGAAGAGTGACGGCTCGCCCGCCGTATCGAATTGCTTGAATTTTGCGGCCGTGGTTTCGGACTGGCTGATGGCGGCGACGATTCCCGCGACGAGCGCTATCAGGATGAATGCACGATAAAACCAACTGAACCGCGGGAGCAGGGTCGCCACACCCAGGAGATAGAAGAATATGTTGCCGCGTGCACCGCTCATGCCGGCCACGAAACCGATCAGCGCGATGAATGCGAGCGCCGCCAGAGGACGGGCCGTCGCCATGCGCCACAACATGACTGGCATCAGTACGGTCATGAACAAACCGAAATGCAGGTTGTCAGGGAAGGGGCCCATCATGCGGCCGTCGCTTCCCATCGGTACCCCCAGCAGATCACGGCCGAAGAGAAGCTGAATGAAGCCGTCGGCGAGCCAGATTGCCAGTACGATGCTCAGCCAGTGTTGCAGCCAGGCGTGATCCTCCGCTGTCCTGAGGCCGTGCATCAGACTCAGTCCGACGACGAAGAATAGAGCAAGCACCAGCGCCACGCTTGCTGTCCCCGTTGGGTTGAACGAGCCGGGCAATGAAAACAGAATGGGCCCCAGCAGCAGCAGGAAGACGATTGCAAGGCGGTGCACGGCGCGCTCGCCCAGGTCGATTCGCTTCCGAAGCAGCAGCCAGCCACCCAGCAGCAGGAGCAGTACCGACGGCAGGCGCGCGCCACTCGTGAAAGGCTGCCAGGCGACCAGCATGAGCCCAAGAAATCGGGCGCCCAGCTCAGGCGTGATCGAGCGGATGTAGCTCATCATAGACTTCCACCGTCTTGCCGAGCATACGCTCGAGCGTGAAGGGTTGTTCGGTGGGGACTTCGGGGGGATGCTCGAGCCAGCTCAAGGTGAGTGCCGCGGCGTCCTGAACGTGGCCGACGGGAATGCCGCCGGCGG
>AMWB02114116.1_pt1 | contig 11380 bp, 31 predicted proteins | sample 200311 | NCBI WGS metagenome assembly AMWB02 (sample SAMN02737377, study PRJNA173069) | bioreactor metagenome | biome: anode biofilm in microbial fuel cells | place: USA: California | collected 2010-12-16 | reverse complement strand
CACAAATACAAAATGTTCTTGCAGAATTTATTAGTAATGGACATTTGGTTACTCATGAAATTCATATTCTTAATGGTCCATCAATGCGTAAGTGCCGCGACCAGTGGGTTAACAACGTTGTTGGAAAATCTGTGTGCGATGAAGAGTTTGTTCGATTGTTGCGCACAAGTCAATCAATGCGTGACAGTGTTTTAAATTTGTTTGCTGCGGCTATAGCTCATGCGCATCAACTTCAATCATTGGGAGTAGATGTTTTGATTTGCCCAGAATTGGAAGATAACCAAACCCACGAAACCTTTCAAATACTTTTAGATTTATTGTCAACGGCTGGCTGGTCTGATATGTCTAAGGTTGTTCGTAATGGTGGTAGCCCTGGAGAATTTGGTATCGTGAGATATGAATCGCACGGTAGCTCTATGGCAGCTCTCGGCGGGTTACGACCAGGGGATATATGGAATAATGATGGGGATACATTTTACTTCAACACTGACACAACACACGCTACCGGCGCGATATCAGAAAATCAAATTAGATCAATGATAACAACTGCGCAACAGAGAGGTGTAATAACTTTCATATGGAGTGCTGCGCTTCAGGGTAATCATCAAGTATCACCCGGAAACTTTATACCATATCCTGATTATACAAACCGGAATTATGTTTTAGAGAAGCCGATTGAGCAAGCAGCCATTCTTTTGGGTATCACACCAGAGAATATTATTCTAAATTAATATTCATCTCTTTAAAAATCGTTCCATTTTTATATATACGGATTTTCTCAGATGTAATTTCAACGGTGAAGTATTTTTCTAATTTGTAATCAAACACAATAGTTGAGAGAATATCAATCCACATCTGACACCACTGGCCTTTGGGGTATATACTCAACACCGATAATCTATCAGTGCCCAGATTGTTCTTTGGTATTTTATAATCTCTCACAAATCTTCTGTACCATTATACTTTTGATTTATGGGTAATGATAATACCCAATTACTCATTGCTGGCCCGTAGTATTTAATATGAATATTTTCTTTGGTTATATCAATGGAGCCAGATTCATCTCCATGCGAATCTTTGATTGTTAAATAAAGACCTTTAAAATCTATGAGTAAAAAGTCATTAACATTTGTGGTAACAGCTATAGCATCAGCAATTGAACTCTTTGGAATTTTAAATACTGTAAACATTAAGGTTTTCTTCCAGGAATATCTATTTGATCGTAAACAATTCCATTGACACGAAATGATACTTGACCAGAATCTAATTCTATAGATTGTTGTTTAAACCTAGATAGAGTGATGTGTATATTATGATGCCATCTAACTTTAATATCACTACTTAACTGGCCGTTAACAGTTTCGAAATATTCTAGGGGCAACATCCAGATTGTTAGGTGATCAATGTCTAGAGAATTCTTTGGGAGTTTATAATGTTGTATGGTTTCGTCCATTTTCATAGGTGTTCAGTTATTTCCGAAATGGAAACTCCAGTGAATGAATTTCTCCGCCATTAGCTTCGTCATTGTAATCATATACCGTAACACAATCGCGGAATATGTTTATAATGATACTATCACCACAATCTAAATTTAGATAACCATATATCTGCTCTGGCTCGCAGTTTGTAAGTATCGTGTTGTTAGGAAGTTTATAGCGTTTCATCTTTCCTCTGGAATGTCAATGATTCCCTTTGCGGCAATTCCAAAGGTATTGGAAACCAGCCAAGCTTACGCGATTGTTCAAATAAATCAAATAACTTAGAATCTTTCGCCTTATAGTCGCCGCGTCTTCCCGACCATCGGTTAGAACAATCGTATCGCGGAGTTGCCCTGGAATACTAAATGATATCACATTGTATTCGAAGTTCATTTTGATGTTCATTTTCTGAAGCTTATACTTCTTGTTCATGGTTTCCTCTGAAAGCCGTAAAAGATTTGTTGAGCATAACAACCAACCTTAACCTCAATCACCTTCGCGAAGATTTTAATAGTAGTATTACTATCAAGAGATATACATATCAGCCCGCCCCCTGAAGGCAGCCGGTCTATTAACATTGGCTGTATTGTTAAACTTGTCGGGAGTTTAAACTGCTTCATCTATTAGGAACCTCTAAAGAGTTTAATATAGCCTTACGAGTATTTTCGTTGCTAATAAGAACAAAGCCATTATCTTGAATGGTGACGGTTAAGTGTTCACCTTTGCGACCAATAACAATCTCAAGTTCAGACTTATTTGCATAAAGCATTTCATACAACAGAATAGAATTCTCAAGCTTGTAAAAGGTGTTATTGGGAAATTTATATTTCCTGAGGCGGCGGTATTTCTTAGTCATAGTCTCTCCTTATAATTCCCGTTCGGGCATTTCATAACTCTCCACCGGGAATATAGATAGGGTTAAGCTCCAGCGCAGCAAACAAATCACAAGCTCTGATTCCCGCACCAGTGAACACAACAGCTATATTACAATCGTGTACATGCAAATCAAAACCATCAAGAGTTTGATTGTAACGAATAGAAGAAGAGATGGAATTCGAAGGAAACCGAAATGCTTTAGTTATATTATTCATATCTTTCTCCAAGGAATACAAATAGGGCCATAGGTTTCTGATAAGCCACATGCTAATATTCCATCACCATCAAATTTCACAGATACGAAGGCATTGGGAATAATTAAAGTAAAGATAGATACAGTACCAAGACACCTTTGACAAAGATGAATAGAGGAAGAGACTGAACTCAAAGGGAGTTGAAAACTTTTTTGTTCACAATCATCAATCATAGTATATAGATTGAGTATATCACAAAACTGAGCCAAGTGCAAGAGAAAAAAATAGTTGATTTTTATATGAAGGTATGGTATGCTGCTAGATAATGAAAGACTTGACAGGCGTGAGTCATAATAGAGATTGTGGGAGTCCTCATATGTTTTCAGTGAGTCTTCATAGAGCTTATAGCGGAGCTAGTGCTACTCTAGAGCCAATAAAGTCATATAGTGAAATGAAATAAGAAATGGCCAGCCAAACCAACGTCCAACATCGCAAAGAAACCTGCCCCGCAGAAACGTGCGAGAATCACGTAGAGGACTCACTAAAACCCACAAAGACTACCTTGAGTCCTCACAGTGAAGATCCGCTAACTCTCAGTGATTCACTGAACGTTCATTCTGAAGAAAAAAATACAGTTAAAGTCAGTAGCCAGATAGAACATATCACAGCCTATAAAGGTATCTGGTATCATGGCATGTTTTTTGAAACCAAAGCCAATCTAGTATATTACCTATACAGTAATGATCATGGTATTAGACTGAAAGTTAATTACACACCGGTGACCTGGTATCAGAGTAAGGTCAAAAGGCTGCGGAAATTTATACCGCCGTTCATTGATGACAACGGAGCTATTCATATAGTACTCAATGCTGGCAATAGACACCTAGAGAAGATTAAGAGTCTAAGAGATCAGGGGTTAGCTGTAGTCACTGTGAAGAGAGAAGTGATTGATGGCATGTTTGACTATGTAAAGAATAAGTATAAGGTTACTACTATCGCGGCGTTGAGTGAAGGGGTTCGTACGGTTGAATATAAATGTAACCACTGTGGCCGTACTGTTATCGCTAAGCGGGTATTGATTCAACCAGTGTATTGTTGCCGCCGGTGTAAGGGTCTTCATGATGGGTGGAAGATTAGATCTACTGGCCGAGATAGGGGGAATTGTTATTGATATGTATTTGAGTCATGATACTTTAGATTTTGGCTTTGATAAAATGACCAACCAGCAGTTAGAGAAACTGTTCGCGGAGTTGATGGCGACGATACGAGTCAAACCCCATCTCTTCACCGCGCAAGATGTGACACGAGAACTGCGGTATAGACTGACAAGGTTTAACAATGGAATTGGCTTCACCGAACATGTGCGGCATGTAGCTGCGGAGGTGATCAATGTTCTCTATAACTACTTTGGTTGGAAGAAGATTACCGCACAAGATCTATATGTGGAAGTGTATGATCGGCGAACGAAGAATCAGCTTAGAAATTTAGCTAACCTATATAGAACAGGTGGTATGCGGTGGAAAGCTCAGAGACACCGGAAGATCATTAAACAACTAAAAAAGGCTTTGTTTCTAAGAGACTAAATGTGACGGAGAATTTAGGAGAATATGACCAAAGACGAAACTAAACAGATAGCTCTCGCGGGGCGCGGTATTACTCTGTGGTATGAGAAGTGTGAGCAGAGTTACTTTGATATGTCAATGACATTGCCCGATTGCACCGAAGTCTTCACTCTATACTGTTCATCTAATCATGAAGTCATCACCGATAGCTTAGTGAAGAAAGCTATACAGAAGGATATAGACAATCACAATGATGTCGATATATTTGGCCCGCCCGATCTTACTAAGATATTCATTGTGTTATACTATGAAGATATGGGTGAGTTCTTTGTGTACCAGGAAAGAGACTATACTTTGTGGCCCTAGAAAAGACTTGACAGACTGTTAGAACTATGGTATGATTAAACTATAATATGGAAATCTTACCAATTAAAGATATGTTACAATATGATACGTATTGTGCTGAAGTTGGTAAGCTTGTTGAATTAGACCCTGCCCCCGATTCAGAAGATGGTAAACGGTTAGCAGAACTAGTGGTTGTCATTGAAGAGTTTGAGACACGTAGAGGATGGTAGGTTGTGGATGTATTAGCACTCTTTATATTGATCTGGGTGATATTAGTATTATTACATATGCACCTAGCGCGAATTGTGAACCGATAATATTTGCTTGACACTTTGATAAAGATGTGATAAGCTTATATTATAATTAATTATTATTAGGAGATTATATTATGGCTACTAAGAGAACGTGTTGTGGTGGTAAGTGTAAAGTGAAGGCTGTGAAGAAGGTTGCCAAGGTTGGGCTACTTGCTCAGCTCTCCGCGCTATTAGCGAAAGCAGTTGCTGCGGTCAAACGCGCACTTGCGCTAGACTAGTCAAAACAGATTTTTGTTTGCTTGTCTCTATAGGGTTCGCATGGAAGCGAACCTTTCTTTTTATTCTTTCACTGGAATCAGTTCAATCTTCTCAATACGATATAGTTCGTTTTTGCCGAAGTTGAGCTGACTATAGAATTCCTTCTTGGCGAAGTCTTCGGAATCAGCTGTCACATGGGTCCACTCTAAAGGAACATAACTCATGGGTACGAATGGGTTATCGATATATCTAAATTCAATTCTGTATTTGTTCATATCTACTTTATAACCTTTAATTGAGTATGTTCAGTCTTCAGGTAAATAGATACCTTTTCGGCACAGTCTCGTTGGCTTACAGAAGTTCTCTTCACATTCTTCAGCAGTATTAAAGCATTGGTGTTCTAAGAAGACCTTCCGAACATCTTTCCCTATCTCTTCAGAAACAGGGTCGGCTACATATCTTAGAACGAACCTGCCGGTGCCACTCCATTCAGCATGAATCTCTCTCACTATGAAAGCCGCCGGGTTAGGGAACGATTCTTCATCTGGCCCATAGAACTCATCACCCAGATCGAATTTTGTTTTAACTATTACTTCCACTATTCCCCCATGATATTACAATACTTTAAACAATCTTCTTTAGTACGGAACACGCGAAACTCGCAGTACATACCTAAAGGTTTATTGTCGCTTCTAGTTACACAATACCGAAACTGTCCACGTGGATTGATATCAGTGCTATAAGATAACATTACCGTTTTCACTGTGCACTTCATCGCGGTATCATACTCATCACTGGGAATATAGACCTCATCACCAATGTTGTATTTTGATTCTAGTTCAACTTTCACTTTTAATATCTATAGTTAGTCTTGTTATGTAACTCACCAAACCGCTGAAGAAACCTTTGCATCTCTAATTGTTTCTCGTCTTTCAATCGTCTATCTTTAAGTGCCTCAATAGCCTTGAACGATTTCACTATGGTTCTATAGAGTTTTGAAAAAGGCCAGAGCGGTTCGATAGTTACCGGTCTAGTATCACCGCCGACATTTAATGTAACTCTAGGGCGGCGGTAGTTTGGTCCAACAAATACGTTAATGTCAACTCCGTTTTGAGTTCTTAGTTCATAGTACTTATTCTCAGGTATCCAGGAACAGAACTCTCCATTAGGAAATCTAATATCCGCCGGTGCATCTTCTTCAATGAGTCTAGACTTCCCGGCATTATACCAAGCAATGATCTTTTCTAATTCATTGATAATATAGTTTCTTACGTCTTTCTTATTCATGCAACTGTCTCAGTATAGAGATTAGTATATCAGGATGCCGATAATAAGTAAAGCCTTTTTCGTAGTTCCCAAAAGTCTTAGCTACCGTAAACTTAACCTTATCTTTCTGGCTCACCTTGAACCTCAACACCGGCGATCCGGCCTTGATATTCAGCTGATGTATTTCTAGGGTTATATCACTTAACATAAGTATATCGATGTTAACATAAGTTAGTCTTTAACACTAAACCGTATTAACTTAAATATAATAAACCGTCATCGCCAACATATAGAGTACATTCACCAAAAACCTTAGATGCCTTAGTGAGTCTAGCTTTAACTTCATCTTCCAATTCTTCACGGCACCAGAACCCCACTCCGTGGCCATTTCGTGTGAACCAGAAATCATGACCGGCACATTCATAGTTGGTATATGAAGACCTACCGCTGCTATCGGCTACGCCGTGAAAATCGGGAATAGATTCAATATCGTCTATGTTGGCAATGATGAACGCATGGCAATCAGTAATAATCTTAGATAGTGTTTCTGGAGCCAGGTCGCTTAGTGAATAGTTGTCTTCCAGTGGGTTCTCATTGTCATCGGTTGAAGTGAACAAGGCACAGTCTATATAAGCGCGGGTAAATTGATCTAACATAATATCACCTCATTTGTTATGAATATAATATCGGCGTTTTTAATTAAAACTTTAACTTCTCGTACTTTAGTAGAATGACCATTCTAACCTATTAAATATTCCTTGAGTTTTTTCTCATAATAGACGATAATAGTATTAGACGCAGAAAGCTTTATATAGGATGATCAATGAAAGTAGAAATAGAGTCCAAATACAATGTGGGTGATGAGGTCTATATTCCCAATGATGATTACTGTGAAGTCGTCAAGTGCCGGGTAGAGTCTATCATTCTTAGCTATACAACTAGCTACGGAATAAACGAACAGATTAAGTATATACTCTATAGCATTCCAGACAACTTGGCTAAAGGCGTTCATCACCAATGGCGGGTATATGACAATGAGGCCGAGTGTCTAAAGTATTGCCAAGACAAGAGCGAAAGACTTGGTGAGGATAGATGTTCAGAGTTTAAAGATTAACATGAAAACCGATAGATCACAAATAGCCAAAGACCTAGAGTGTTCAGAAGACGACCTGTTACAATGTGACCGCTGTGAACTGATTGAGCACGAATCAATATTTCACAGATCGGAATACTGGTGCTATTGTGAATGTTGCTATGATGACATGTGTGTGCCATGGGGCCAAGTGAGGAAACAATGAAACTGGACATACAAGAAATTGAAAGGCAGCTAAAGACCGAATCGTTTAAAAGGGAACTGGAGATTCAAAGATTTGAAGAGTGGCAAAAAGGAGTTGCGGCGCTCAAGAACAGGAAAGAGAACTTAAACAACTAGGTGAATAAATGATACGCTTTAATATACAAAAACTACAGAAACAAGTTGAGGAACTTAGAGGGGCTAGACTTACTCTAAAAGAGATCTCAGAGAAAAGCGGGTGTGATAAGAATGCATTATCTAGATTGGTTAACCATCCGGATATCATACCATCAGCTGCCGTAATTGATAAACTGGCTCAGTATTTCTTCTTCACCTTTAAAGAGCTTCATCAACAAATACGGCGTAGCCGCGAATTGATGAAACTACATGCTAGTTTTGATATTGAGCATTGGCCCTGGAGAGACGAGAAGCTTTTAATGAATCGGATTCTTTGTGACTTGATTGTGGTATACCCAGATACACCGGAGTACTGGAATGAGTCAGTTAAGCTGGTTGAACAGAATAGCCCGACTGAGAACCCAGAGTTGTTCTGGCACCTATATGAAAAAGGGGTTTAAGATGAGAAAGAAATACTACTGGCTCCTAAGTCTCTATGCACCATGTTGTGGTTGTGTGGTTGAACAGTATGCATATCACTGTAGCACCGGTACACTGAGAAAGCACTTAAAGACCATCAACGCCCAAGAGCTTCGTGGTCATGTGTGGAAAGTTAAGTTGATATCAGTGAAGAGTCTTAATAGCGCCTGGCCAAAAAAGCGCCTAACCGCCCTACAGTTGAAGGCGCTACGGCGAGGAGTTGAAGAAGCTAAAGACCGCAAGTTTGCAAAGTACCCACCGAACATTGAGAGGTTATGTTAAGATGACAGAAAAAGAAAGACTTAAAGAAGCTATGATAGATTGTCTATTCTTAAAGAAAGATGGCAATAGATGGGTGCGGAATATACAGTTCGAACTACGGGTGAACGAAACAGATTTTGACAGCGACCCTGTTGATGCCTGTATTTGCGCACTGATTGATTTTAAAACCAGAGTAGACAAGTACTGTGTTGCTCAGGTATTGGAAGTTGATGAGTTTACTAAGTTTGTAAAAGAAGAGGAATAGTTATGTATTACATTGAAGAACAATGGAGTGGCCCAGAAGACAATAAACTAGCATGGGTAGTAGGCAGTGATACAGCGGGTTATATAACCGCATTTAAAACCTACGAAGAAGCACTAGACTATTCATATAAACTAGCAAGTCTTCTTAGTGAAAATACGAGTATTACTGAGTATCTTTAAGCTAAAGGTTTCGGCGAATATGGCCGATACTAGTACTAGTCGCAGAGAGGTTATTAGGAGACTACTATGAAATATACATTGTTAGTTAATAAGAATACTAAAGAAAGATCAGTACGTAATAATAAGACCGGTGAGATTATCAAAGAGTCTACCGACCCTACGCAGTATGCGCAATTACGGAAAAAGGCTTTGACGAATCTTAGAGCTGGGCAGCGTAATGAGTTACTTAAAGACTTAGGACTTACTAAGGTCTATGGTGCTGTTAGTGGCAAGGTTTATTGGGAGTAGATCGATGAAAGATAGTGAGATCAAGAAAGCGGCTACAGCCTGGGCTGAAGCCAAGTACGGGCCAACATGTGATGGTAAAGACGGCTTCGAAGCTGGTGTTTGGTGGGCACTAGAGAAGGTCTTTAAAGATCTCAATGAAGACACCTTTGAAGACTATGCATGGGAACATATATGTGAAATTTTAAGCATCGAGGATGACTAATATGAACGATAGTGAGATTGAGAAGGCCGCTGCTTATCATGTGAATAACGTTTATGGCGATAAACGAGTTTACAGCAGTGACAAGTTTGATTTTAATCTTGTGGCCCAACATCTATTTGAGGCCGGTGCACGGTGGGCAATGATAGAGCGCGACAACCAAACTTTAATGGCTCGTATGCCGGAATTTCGTTTTTACATCCATAACAATGAATAGGAGATAGTAGATTAATGATAACGAACGATAAAGAGAAACTGGTACAAGCTAAGAAACTGATTCGCGAACTATATGATCTGTTGGTAAGCTTAAACCAACAGGGCGACTATCACGACTATACCCAAGGCGCTATTAATGCTACTTTACGATCTTGTGAAGAAGCTTTAGGAATACCTTTCAGAAGGCTACTGATGGAAAGCGGAGAAGTGAAACCATTGAGATTTAAGGAGCCACTATAATAGATATCATCTTTGATATATTTGAGATTATAAACAATATAAACATATCTGATATGATATACTCCATAAGGTATAAAAAAATGTCAGATCGTTTATAACCATGGCACCATTGATTAAAATACCTAATTTGTACCTTAAAGGGTATGACAATATCTTAGTCTAAAATACGAAGATTTCTTACTAAAGTTTTAGACAAACCTACCGATATTCTATATGTAAGCAGCGAGATGGTAATCGATAGGAGAGATTAAAATGTTTGAAAATGGTTGCTTTGCAGTAGTTAAAGTGAATAGCAGAAATCGTATTTTAGATATTAACGTTTATGATTCTGAAGAAATTGCACAGCATTGTGCTGCTGTAACATCGAATAAACTTCGTGAACAAAAGGCCAAAGGTTGGAATACAATTCGGGTTTTTGACGTAAAGAAAAATCCAGAAATTATTGCATATGGCAAGACCCATTTAAATGAAAGCGACTTCGATGATTCGTGTATTGGGGCATATTGTGGTTGGTAAACCAGAGGTGAGTATGAGTGAATATCAATTGGTGAAATACAGAGATCATGAAAAGCAGGAATTCAGATATTCGGTGTTGAACGTGGTTACCGATAAGGTTGTATTAGATTCGCCATCAGAGAAAGATGTTTTAAACTTTCTATTAGTGCAGGCTGATAAGAAGTCTAAATGGCCTCGTATTATCATAGGAGTATAAGATGACAATCAATGAATGTAAGCTTATTCAATCATATGTTAGAGATAGGTATTTTGTATCTACGGCGTTAAGAGAATCTAGTTCTATTGAAGCGCCGTCAAAGTACTTTGAAACCATAGCTTGGGAGTGGAACTCCGATACTAAGGAACTGGGTGAGTAGGTGGCTTTCGAAGATGCCAGTTCGTGGCCAGATACCGCTTTCAAGCGGCATTTTGAAGTATGTGAAAGATTGGCAGGAAGACACGAAGCTCCATTTTTAAAAGACCCCTGGAAGGAATATAATGAATAGATATATTGCAATATTATTAATATTTGTCGTTGGCTGTTCAGTTAACAATAACTATGGAGTTGTTGTAGAGAATGATTTAGTAGCTAAGACTGATAAGAACTATACCCACGGAACTCGATTTAAAAGAATCAGTATTCCTGAAAATAGATCTAATACTATTAGGTATATTGCCGAGACTCTACCGGCGATTAGATTGTTTGATTCAGACCCTAGAGATCTGAGTTTTATAGAAACCGAGATTGGGCAAGAGATTCATACTCCAGATAATATTCGAATTAGAGAACCAATATTAGACGACAATCCATATGCTGGATATCTGTACAGTAAGTTGTATAGAATTAACAGCTCTAAGAATACGCTATTAGAAACATCAATAGAAACTGGTGTGATTGGCCCGCTTTCGTTTGCCGATAAAACACAGAGATTTGTACATAACGATTTAGGTCTTGGTGCCGATCCGGTTGGGTGGGATAATCAGTTAAAGAATGAGCCAATTTTTAATTTTAATTATAGACGTGTTCGACAATACAACCCCTTGAGTTATTTGTATCCATATTCAGAAACGGGCGTTCGACTGGGAAATCTCTACACAGACTTCGTGTTTACT
>AMWB02003547.1_pt1 | contig 11382 bp, 10 predicted proteins | sample 200311 | NCBI WGS metagenome assembly AMWB02 (sample SAMN02737377, study PRJNA173069) | bioreactor metagenome | biome: anode biofilm in microbial fuel cells | place: USA: California | collected 2010-12-16 | reverse complement strand
GATCTGATATTTGAGATAATCCTGCCACCTTTACCCATAACTAAACATCATTTCTGTGTCGATGAAAAATTCTATGTGGATGGGCTTAGTCAGATTCTGAAAGGAGAATCAAGTGTATTAGTTTTGATAGTACATGCCGGTGAAAGTTTTGTAGGCTATACTGAAGATGGGGAACACCTGATCTCATCACAGGTCATACGAAGCAGTGTCAAAGCAAAGCATACGAAAGGTGGTTTCAGTCAGAGGAGGTTTGAGCGCTTAAGAGACGAAGACATTTCCCATCATGTAGATAAAGTGCGTATTGCCATTGCAGAACTACTTGAGAACATGATTACGGAACTGGATTATGTAATACTAGGAGGAGACATGCAACTTGCAAGGGCGGCTATGGAAAATCTGGGCCTCAAAGTCAATGTAATAGAACATTCATTGAATATCCATATCGGGAAAAACGATTTCGATTCTATCCTCCTCAAGTCACTTGCTTGGAGAAGATACAAGCCGTAGGTAACTTTATTACCCTCTTTCTTAGTTATGGTATATCTTTCCTTTAAGGCATGGTCTTATGATATCCGCTGCTGAGCTTACAGGTATAACCTATGTCCTGGGTGCTGTTACTTTTGAAGAAATATGTGCTGTGGACAAAGAGATATCGGAGTTGAGGGAATCTACTCACGAAACCAGTGAACTGCATGAACTTTGCATTGAAGCTGCAGACGAACATCTCATTGAACCTGTTTCTGCAGAGGAAATATCAGGAACAAAAACCGATGAGAATATATATTTCGTAACAGGACCAAATGCATTCCCGGAGATTCCGACTGAACTTAGCCAAGTCATTGATATCCTGAAACTATCTGTGAGAAAAGTAGATATGGACATCATTGCAATGAAATTATTGCAAAACTTCGAGAAAAGAATGCATGACCTTGAAATGGGAATAAGCTCTATCGGAAGTGACAGTGCTGGAATAAAGAAATTGGAATCACACTATAGTGATCTGCTTAATCTTTATTATGATTATGATTCATGGTTGTCAGGCAGATTTGCAGCAGTAGCCGATCACCTGATGGAACTAAGTAAAAAGATAGAACACCTAAAACAATCAAACTAATAACAGGCAGGATAATGGCAAGGGATAGAAGAGATACCTATTATTGGCGCGCAAAAGAAGAAGGCTATAGGTCAAGGGCTGCATTCAAGCTATTGCAGATAAATGAGAAGTTCAATGTAATTAAAGAAGGGGATACTGTAGTTGACCTGGGGGCAGCACCCGGTGGCTGGTCCGAGGTCGCGAAAAAGCTCTCAGGCGGAAGAGTCATAGGAGTTGATCTGCAGCGAATTTCGCCAATAGAAGGCGTGGAGACCATAAAGGGCGACATAACTTCAGATGTCACAATAAAAAAGATATTTGATCTGGTGGGCGAGGGTGGAGTGGATGTGGTAATTTGCGATGCTGCTCCCAATCTTTCAGGTAACTGGAGCTATGATCATGCACGGTCTATAGACCTTGCCAAATCCGCACTCGGATGTGCGATAAAAATTCTCAAGCCCGGTGGCCATTTTGTTGTCAAGGTCTTTCAGGGAGACATATTTAAGAGTTTTCTTGAAGAAGCAAGGACTAGTTTTACTCATACAAAGGCTTTCTCCCCGGTAGCATCGCGGTCACAGAGTGCAGAGATATACGTGATTGCTAGTAAATTCCTTAAAGGGCCTGTAAAGAAAGGTGAAGAACTGGATGTGGAAATAACCAGCACCGGATCAACAGGTGATGGGGTATTCACGGTCCAGGATTTTGTCGTTTTTGTCAAAGGTGCAAGTGAAGGAGACAAAGTTAGGGTAAAGGTAAAGGACGTTAAACCTAATTTCGCTTTTGCCGATGTTATTGCAAGATATGATTAATACAAAAAAAAGAACTGAGATACTTAACGTTCCTGGAGGGTCTCCACCTCTTCCACAAGCTTGTGCCCTGCCACTATCTCATCAATACTATGGATTACAGCACCCAGGTTATCTATTGACTGCTTTATTTCCTCATAGTCCAGGTCATCCCCTTCGATGGTGATTTTGATCGTTTCGGTCTGCTGGTCAACTTCATACAGGCTCAGGTTGACACCGGAAACACCCGGCAGAACACTTAATTTTTTGGAAAATTCTACGATAGAGGGGTGATGTGGCTTTAAAACGTCCAGGACCATTCTTCTAATTCCGGGCAATTATTTCATCCTTCCTTTAAATGACCTTGAGATACAATTAATTCATCAATATGTTAGTTTACAATCTGCATATCAGCATTGATGATATGAATACACTGCTAATATAAGCATTATTTTCTGCTAATTCTGGATGGCTTTATTCTTAAAGTTGTCCTTTCGCCTTGATGTATTAATAAAACATCAACATAACATAATATTTCCTTTTGGTTTTGCCCAGGAAAGTAGATAGAAAAAGTATGTTTACCTTGATGTTTTAGGATAAAACGTAAAGGTGGATAATTCCACTTCAAGGCATGGAAGTAATCAAAAAAGAGATATGGAGAGTATGACTTTCAGGTATATAAGGGATATCATTAAGGGAAAATACTTGAGTTTAAAGAAAATGCTGGCTTCGTGTGCCTCGTTGAAATACGTTAGATGATTACAAGACTATGCTTCTAATTTTTTCTAACACTGGAATGAAAATAGGATTAGGTTTGTATCTTCTTTCTTAGATAAGCAATAGCAGTTTAAATCTCTTGTATTGATAGGATATAGTGTTGAAGTTGAGGAGATTCAGTGTTTTGAAGTGAGTTAATGGTTTTTCACAATTGAATTGTTTTTAATATCTACTTCTCCACCAAGTCTAATAAGTGTTCCATTGATAGTTCCATAATGAGTTAATTTCCCACCTTTACAAATAACATTTCCAGACACAGTTCCATGAATAACCACTTTTGAATCGTCTTCAATAGACAAATTACCATTAACTAACCCATGAAGTGTGAACTTCGCCATATCCTTTGCAGACACATCTCCAACAACCATGCCATGAAGTATGAATTCATCTTGGTTCGTCAAAACTATATCATGCTCTATTTTTCGATGTTCTATTATTTGACTCATAAACTGATATTCGAATTGGTTGTATTTAATCCCACTTCTATTATATCATTGGTAACCGTCAAAAGGGCACTTAAATGGAAGAAAAAGCAAAACAGGGTAAAAAGGTACTTACCTGCAGGAAGTACGATAGATCACACCAGTGATGCCTAGTCCATTCCAGGTCAGGTCTGCAAAGCTTATGAGAAAGGATCTTCCCATGGGGTGAAACTATGTCACTGGTAAATTGATCCATTATGCACCTCAACGAAGTAATTTCCATAGAATACTTATCTCATGTGTTACATCTATGAACACATATTTTATGATTTAAAAATTCTAGTGAGAAACATGGATAACAGAGATTACGATGATGAACTGAGAGAGTTGAAAACTGAAATAAAGAACATAGTTGGAAAAGAGCAATTAGATATTATTAAGAAAATCTTTGAATATACTTCTCAGAGTTCAGATGTTTTGGAATATATGCCTGTTTACACAAAAATAGAGTGATATCTGGGAGTGGTTAATGTGGTATCTAGAACTGAAGTTTTTGACGAAATAAATCAAGCCAAGAACAGTGCACAGGACAGCATAAGAAGAAAATACTTAAAGGAACTATCTGACTACACAGGAAGAGATACAATAATTGTATCGTCTTCATTTTCTTCCTCCAGAAAACTTCCAAATTTACCTAGCTATGCTCTATCTATCTCGAATGAAGATATTCAAGGATATATGGCCGCATTTAAGGATTTGAGAAATAACAAATTGGATATTATACTTCACAGTCCAGGAGGATCTCTTGAAGCTGCTCAACAAATTGTAAAATATATCCGAAGTAAATATGATCATGTTCGTGTCATCGTTCCCCAAAACGCCATGTCAGCTGCAACAATGATTGCATGTGCTTCTGATGAAATTATTATGGGGAAACATTCTGCCATAGGTCCAATTGATCCACAGATAGTATTTTCAACTGCAACTGGACACTTTTCTGCCCCTGCTCAATCTATTCTAGATGAGTTTGAACAAGCAAAAGAAGAGATAAAAAAAGATCCTCGAACAGCCCCTATTTGGATTAAAAGAATTGATCAGTATCCAATTGGTTTTTTGAAAATATGCGAAAATACTATAAATATGTCGAAAGAAGTTGTTGCTGAATGGTTAAGAACGTGGATGCTTAAAGAGCACAGTGATAAAGACGTATTATCAAGAGAAATAGCTGAATGGCTGGGGGATACAAATCTTCATAAGACTCACGGCAAACCCATTTCAATCTCTGATGCTAAAAACCATGGACTGATTGTTAATAGTTTAGAAGAAAATCAGGACTTTCAAGACCTCGTTCTGTCAGTATACCATTCTATGGTGGCAACACATGAAATTACTAATTGCACAAAATTTATAGAGAATCAAAATGGGAAGGGAGTATACTTAAACTTTGATCCAGTTTTAAAACCCTTTTGAATTTTTTGATGTTATCATTGAAGTTCTCCCCATTGGACTGGGTGAATACTTGCCACACGTGGTATAAGCCCCCTTCTTTTCCATATACTAGGAATACCCTAGAAGCATCTGCATGCCCATCAAAAATGCTTGCAAAATATGGGTATGGTATGAGCATCATTATGAGCACATTTGGGGCATGGAGAAGGCTTAAATAGTCAAAATAAATGATAAAATATGCCGAAAGGCAAACTTGAGCCAAGAGTTAAGTATGGAACCAAATACTATATGCGAGCCGTCAGGCAAGTATCGAATCAATGCATAAGTGCGAGCCATGATAGCTGTATAGAATCAAAGGATGCATGCGAGCCAAGGCAATTATATAGACACTATAGGCATATGCGAGCCACAAATAAAGTATAGAGAATTTCGATAAATCCACTTTCTCAATACCACATATGGTGGAGATACTTATACTATTCAGAATGTAAGTTTATCGTGCTTTGATGAATCGGATTAAGCATATTGTTGCATGTGTCCTGTCCATTATTTTTAACCTCAATGAAGTATATTGCTATCTTTACATAATATACTTTTTATGACTCGTTTACGTATTGAGTTAGCAATTCAAACCAGCTTTTCAGTTCAGCATCGTCTCGATGTCTAAAAGGAATAAACCATTCTGGATATTGGACATCCTTCACGTCGATGAAGAGTCCGGTGTCCAGATCTGTTCCAAGTTTCAAACTTTCTATGATATAAGCAACTAGATTTACTTTTTCGGGATCATGTTTCGTTACGCCATATACATGTGCATCAATTCTATATTTCCATGTCCTAATATCGTAAAATGAATAAACTTTTTCTACAAATTTCTTTTTGAATGCGCTTCGCATATGTATTGTCTTGCTTGCTGGATCGATAGCAATATACCAACCCATATTAAAATATTTATATACAAGTGCAGAATTGCTTTTTAAAGCCATTTCATACTTTAAATGCTTTTTCACATCATTTCTACGTATTGAATAAATGTAAATCCCAAGAGGTGCTATTAATACTATTCCAATTAATATTAGGGTTAGTGTTACTTCTAGACTCTGTGGGTCATCAATTCCTACTATTGAATTAAAAACTCCAAGAAAACTTACACATCCTACTAGTGCAATAATAGGCAATAATGCTAATAACACTACACGTGTGATTGGTAATTCCATTCGCATTTTATCCATCCTATGAAAATTCACGTTTAGGAAATTTTCTCCTAACTTAGAACCAAATAGCTTAAAGCAGTAGGAATAGAGGCATTCAAACAGATTTATATGTTTTTATTTGATATTGATAGCAGGATAACATTATCCTTTCAAATGAATCTATCCGATAGGATTTGATAATGGATTTTTTATATACAGTAGTGAGAATTTCGATAAAGCTTCTCTCTTCAGCACCACATTCAACTAAAATCTAAATATGATATAAGTATATTAATAATCAGCGATGGTAGAATTGGCTTTGCTCTTAATGAAGAATATAAATTCATTCAATCTGTTGGAGATAAGCTTGCTGAAATAGAATAATTAATAGACTGGAAACAATTTCGTTCCATTTTCAAATCAATGTATTCTAATAAGTGCGACAATAAGCTACATTATGAATTGTTTTCTATCTGCCAAGCGAATCTGTAATAGTTTATTAGTAGTGCGGATTTATGCAGGTTTCCTGTGAATACCTAGAAGCACTAGGAATCCTGCAACTGCAAGGATAGCTTCAAATCCAGGAGCCTTATTTGTGTTAGTCGAAGTAGTTGTTGGTTTTTCCGTAGTGGTGCTATTATTAGATTGTGGATTGTCGCTAGCATCGCCCGGAAATGTAAGATCAATTAACTATGAACGTTATAGTGTGATTAGAAAAACAAATGGAAAAAATTATATAGGTAGCCATATTTGAAACATTTTAATTTTGGTTGTACGCGGGTAGGTAAAAAGAAACCATTAACAAATTTCATTCAACTTTTAAGATTAGAATGAAAAAGGAGATATTTGGCAATGAGAACACAAACTAGAAATATGTATAAAAGCATTTCAATCTTTTTGATATTACTATTCTTAGGATTGATGAGTGCTTCTGTAACGCATGCTGGAGAAACATATAGCCTTGTAGCAAAATGGAATTCCAGTAATACACAAGGTGGAGAATTTGATGCTATACATTCTATAGCTACCGATTCTCAGGGAAACATTTATGTTGCAGACATGGGTAGTGAACTTAACACACGTATCCAAAAGTTTGATAGCAATGGGAACTTTATTACTGGATTGTACGATCTAGACAATGAATATTATGGCATAGATGATATTGCTGTAGATTCTGAGGGAAATATTTATGCCCTTGACAAATACAAACATCTCGTTAAAAAGATCGACACCAGTGGAAATGTTATGGACGAATGGGAAACAGATGCAGATATTGATGTTAGTGCTATAAGTATGGATATCGATTCTGAGGAAAATATTTACATTGCATACAGTGGTAATATCATCAATAAGTTCGATAATAGTGGAAGTTTAATTACAACATGGGGTTCTGAGGGTTGGGAGGATGGACAATTTAAAGAGTTAAGTAGGATTACAGTAGATTCAGAGGGAAATGTTTATGCCAGTGACTTTTCCCGTGTCCAGAAGTTCGATAGTAGTGGAAAATTTATTACTTATCTGGGAAGTAAGCAGGGAGATGATGATAGAGAAATAATTACTGGACATACTGCTGTAGACTCTTCTGGGAATATTTATGTTGCGGGGGGTCATCAGGTTTCGAAGTTCAACAGCAATGGAAATTTAATCACAAAATGGGGCACAATGGGCAGAGAGGATGGCGAATTTAGAAGAATAGATGATATTGCTGTAGATTCAGAGGGAAATCTTTTTGTCGCTGACGAAACAAATCACCGGATTCAAAAATTTGCAATTATTACCCAAGATACAGAGGAAACTCAAACCTCAGAAACTGCAGATAATGAAGTAACTAATGAGCAGCAAACTGAAGAGAAGCAAGCCTCAGAAACTACAAACAATGAAGTGGTGAATAAGCAGCAAACTGAAGAAAAACAAAATACAGAAGCAGCAAACAATGATGTGGCTGAGCAGACAACCACAGAGGCATCTGAACAAACAGAAAACTCTAAAGCCCCGGGCTTTGGAATCATTTGTGGGTTAATAGGTTTAGTTGCTGTGTTCATGTATAGAAGAAAGTAAGAATGGAAGAAGATACCAGATCTTCTTCTCTTTTTTTCAGGGATATGTTTTTAACTCATCGTTAGATTGAAAATTCATGTTCTATATTTCATCTCCAAGAATGGATTTTTTGCTTTTAAATCCATCAGACGTGAGATCTGTCTTTCCGCAGATGTCTGGAGAAAAAGGGATATTTTTCTTTGCCATTGAGTTGAGCATACTAATACACAATATATTACATATCAAATAATACAAATTGTTATAATTATGCTATGATTGATTGAGAAATAACTCAGATCAAGATAATTCCCAAAATTACCAGGACATCTGCGGAAAGTGGGTGAGATCTTATTCAATCGTTTTTTAGGGAGGTTGCCTTTTCTTATTAGTCTATAAAAGATTTAACTATCCATATTATAGTTGGATGAAAAACAAATAGAAAAACGTATATCTGTTAATATGTTTAAATTGTCCTAATTTTGGCTGTATTTGGGTAGATACAAAAGAAACAATCGATTTTCATTCAACTTTTAAGATTAGAATGAAAAGGGAGATATTTGACAATGAGAACACAAACAAAAAGTGTATATAAAAGCTTTTCAATCTGCTTGATCTTACTATTTTTGGGATTGATGAGTGTTTCTGTAACGCATGCTGAAGAAACATATACTTTTGCAACAAAATGGGGTTCTGAGAGTAATGATAATAGTAAAGAATTCAACCCATATAGTATAGCTACAGATTCTTCAGGAAATCTATATGTTGCTGACAAAAACAATAAGCATATTCAGAAGTTTGACAGCAACTGGAACTTAATTACAGAATGGGGTTCATCAGGCAATGGTGAAGGAGAATTTGCTTCTATAGGGGGCATTGCTGTGGATTCTTCAGGAAATGTTTATGTTAGCGATTATAGTGCTACCTCTGGCAGACCCCGTGTTCAGAAGTTTGATAGCAATGGAAACTTCATTACCGTCTGGGGTTCAGAAGGCAGCGATGATGGAGAATTCTCAGCTATAGGAGATGTTGCTGTAGATTCGGAAGGAAATGTTTATGTAGTGGATATTGACAATCATCGAATTCAGAAGTTTGACAGCAATGGAAACTTCATTACCAAATGGGGATCTTACGGGACAAGTGATGGAGAATTTGGTGGTATACAAGGAATTGATATCGATTCCTCAGGAAATGTTTATGTTGCTAATCTGGGAATGAATAAAATTCAGAAATTTGATAGTAACGGGAACTTCATTGCTAAATTTGGTCGTTACAGCAGCAGTAGCAGTGACGAAGGAGATATTGCAAGGCCAGAAGGTATTGCAGTAGACTCAGACGGAAATGTTTTTGTCGCAGATGATTTCGGCAATGATTGCATTCAGAAGTTTGACAGCAACGGGAATTTCATAATTAAATGGGGTTCAGAAGGCAGTGGTGATGGTGAATTTGGTACTCTAGAGGATGTTGCTGTTGATTCAGAAGGAAACGTATATGTTGCTGAAGACAATAGAATTCAGAAATTCGATAGCAGTGGAGAATTTATCTCAAAGCTGAGTTATGAAGGCAGCGATGGCGGACAATTTGATGATCCTGAGGGCATCACTATAGATTCTTTGGGAGATGTGTATGTAGTTGACTCTGGCAGTGCTGGAACTATAAATGCTCGTATTCAAAAGTTTGACAGCAATGGAAACTTCATTACCAAATGGGGTGTTAATGGCGATGGTGATGGAGAATTTTCGAGTCCAGGGGGGATTGCTGCAGATTCGGAGGGAAATGTCTATGTCGCTGATAATGGCAACTATCAAATCCAAAAATTTGACGGCAATGGTAAATTCATTACTATATGGGGTTCCAAAGGCAAAGGTAACGGAGAATTTGAAAATCCAGAGAGGATCGCTGTAGATTCTTCAGGAAATGTTTACGTTACTGACTCTCACAACTATCGAATTCAGAAGTTTGACAGCAATGGAAACTTCATTGCCAAATGGGGTTATCAGGGTACAGATGACGGAGAATTTAGCAGTATTCTCAATTGGGCTATTGCTGTAGATTCTCAAGGAAATGTCTATGTTAGTGATTCGTCCAAGATTCAAAAGTTTGATAGCAACGGTGAATTTATCACGAAATGGAGCTCATTTAGTTCTATAGCGGATATTGCTGTAGATTCTTGGGACAACTTCTATGTTTTGGATAAAAGTAAAATTCAGAAATTTGATAGCAGTGGAAACTTCATTACTAAATGGGGCTCTTCGGGTAGTGGCAAAGGAGAATTTGAGGCTCCAACTGGTATTGCTGTAGATTCTCAAGGAAATGTTTATGTTGTTGACAATGGTAATCAGCGTATTCTTAAGTTTGCTATTGCTACCCAGGATACTGAAAAAGAAGAAGATCTTAAACAGACACAAGAATCAGACGTAAGTAGTGATACGGCCACTGAACAAACGCAAAGCTTAGACAATAAAAGTATTGATGAGACAACAGAGCAGACAACCAAAGAGTCCCAGATCCCCAAAACGCCCGGATTTGAAGTGGGTTGTGGGTTAATAGGCTTGATAGCTGTATTTTGTATAGAAAAAAGAAGATAAAGAATAGTAGAAGAAGGAGGAGGATCAATATCTTCCTCTCTTTTTAGAAAAGCATAGGGAGACCATTTATAGTTAAATACTAATGGTTCGTAACTTATGGATACTAAAATTGCATTCAATAAAGGCTTAGGTCGATACTATAAGTTTCAAACAAACGGTTAATAACTATAATTAGCTCCATATGTCCCCTATCCTGATTAGACAATATTTTGTCAAAAGAACCTACCAAATGAATTTTTGCCATGTATACGAATTTGTAGTTCTGTAAATATCAAAAACTAATCTGCTACAAAGTTAAGCATGGAGTAGAGTTCTCTACTCTTCACTCTTACTTTTCTGATGTCGAATTTAACTGTGTGGTAGCGTATCTATTTTGCTGTAAAATCTGATAGTCCTGTACCTAATTAGAATTTGGGATAACTAGGAAGGTACAGGACCATGAATATATATGATCTGTTAGAAAGATTATTCCGCCGATGACAATCTGAATGAAATAGATGAGAATTTCTAAAAACCTCGGCATTTAAAATTTGCTTTATATACCATTTATAACCAATCGGTTCAAAATGGAAGTTTATTGAAAATCTCAGATATTTCTTTAATGTATGCCCTAAGCATACCGAGAAAAAGGATTAGTGACCATATCGTATACTTACTATTGTGGTAAGAGTAATTTCCAATTCGGCACCACATCAAACCTATATACTTCATGGTACCCTTTCTACTTAACTTTACTGCACCAATGTTAATTTTATGTACTATGCAGACATTAATTTATGGTATGAGGTGTTTTAGTGTCAAAGGTTAAAGTTCAGGAAAGTTCTGGCAGGTTGTCAGTATCCATCCCAAAAAGTATTGCAGATCTCAAGGGATGGAAAAAGGGTACAATGCTTGAGTTCAAAGAGCACGCCGGACTTGTGTGCTTAGTAGAAGTAAGGTAAGACATTGTTATTCAGTATAACACAGTTCTGCATTCAAAAAGGACATTGAAGTAATTGAATTGTAAGGGTGGTAAATATGGTTCAGATTAAAACCGAGTCA
>AMWB02016740.1_pt4 | contig 11399 bp, 10 predicted proteins | sample 200311 | NCBI WGS metagenome assembly AMWB02 (sample SAMN02737377, study PRJNA173069) | bioreactor metagenome | biome: anode biofilm in microbial fuel cells | place: USA: California | collected 2010-12-16 | reverse complement strand
TCACCCCCTGCAGCATCAGACACGGCCGGATCAAACTGTGGAAGCTGATTGGTATGCTGCTGAAATCCCTTCGCCCACCTTGAAAAGAGCAGGGAAGCCCCGGCCACGAACATGGAAGCGGTTTTTAATCCTTCGTCGACCTGTGCCGGTGTTATCGGATCAGGTGCTTTTTTCCCATTGAGGTTCTCAATGTGCATCTCGGCCGCAATCTCCTTTTTTCTGTCAAGAAAAGTCTGCCTGACCATGACCATTGACGTCTCGTCTTCCATCTTCAACCAGTTTTTACCCTTTGGAGATTTACTCAGGATGACTTCGAATGACCCGCCTGGTTCGCATACAAGCTGGTTGTTCTCTATTTTTCCGCAGGGTGCCAGTCCGCCTGAAGTACCGTAATTTCCATTTTGAGTAAAAAAACCGACATAATCGATCGTGTTTCTTTTTCCGGAGATCCTGTATTCAAACTGACCGCTGACCTGGGCATTCAGATAAATGTTGTCTGGATTATCTGCGCCCATTTTGATGGTTTCATGGGCGGTTCTTCGAAGAACAGGAAATGATGGGTCGCCGTATTCGATGAAAGCTTCCAGCCCTCCCCGGGTAAGGCGTGAAAGATATCGCAGGCCTTCCGCCTGTTGAAAAGGATCCCGCGGTGCACCCGGGTATAGCAGGGAACTCCCGGCAAGTTTCAATTGATCACAGAAATCTTCCCACGCTTTTCCTGAAACGATCCGTTGATTGATCAGGTCACCTTCATGCTTGCCCGACATTTTGAGCCCAATCTTCCTGAAAAATTTCAGAACCTTTAAAAATGTAAACAGCAATTTTCTCATTCTGAAAAGAATTCGTTAACATTGCAGGGTGCCTGAATGGCGGGTAAAGATAAAAAAAAATAATATGATTGACTTTTCAGGACGATATGGTCAATGGGGCTTGGTAGCCGGTTCTGCGGAAGGTATCGGTGCGGCTTTTTGCGAAGAATTGGCAAAAAATGGCCTTAACGTCATCCTGGTCGATATGAACCGTGATGGGATGGAAGCACTGGCCCGAAAAATTGAAAATAACTATCATATTAAAACAAAGACGATTAAAGCGGATCTTGGTAAAAAAGAAGCGGCGGAACAATGCCTGACTGTCATGAAAGAGCTTGGTTGCCGTTTGTTGATTTACAATGCGGCCTACAGCCGCGTAAAACCGTTTCTTTCGGCCGGTCTTGAAGAGATGGACCGGTATATCGATGTAAATGCGAGAACTCCGCTCAGGCTGGTTTATTTGTTTTCACAGGAGATGAAAAGGTCAGGCACAAAAGGCGGGATCATACTGATGTCTTCCCTGGCCGGATTGTGGGGAACAGGACTGGTTGCCGCATATTCGGGCACAAAAGCATTTAATTTATTACTGGCAGAAGCCCTTTCTTTTGAACTGAAACCATATGGAATTGATGTCAGTGCCTGCGTTGCGGGGGCAACAGCAACACCCGGTTATCTTGGAACAGATCCGGAATATGGCCTCATCAGGCCAATAGTCATGAAACCGGAAAAAGTAGCCTCCACCGCCCTAAAAAAGCTTGGGAAAAGGATGCTGATCATTCCCGGTTTAAGCAACCGGCTCACTTATTTTTTTCTGACCAGGATTTTGCCCAGAAGTTTTTCAGCAAAGCTTGTTAACCGCACAATGCAAAAAACTTTTCGTCAAAAAAACATATTGAACGACTGATTATAAGGTCGAATAATTTTTACTAATTTCGGCCTGGCTAAAATGAAGATTATGGCAAAAATTTGTCCGAATTACGGAGGCTGCCGGTTGGTGCAAACAGAGGTTGTTGAGCCGGATGATGCGAAGAGGGAGAAATATATTGAAGCTTATTGCAGCAGGGAAGAAGCCTGGAAAACATGTGTCAGGTACATCACGCGCAAATCACTCTGGATTTGTCCTGATTTCGTATTACCCGACAGCAACTTGACGGAAGATGAGATCATTGAACGTTACGAGGACGAAAAAAAGGATGGTAAATAGCGGGGAAAATTAAAAATTAAAAATTAAAAATTAAAAATTTCTCTTATGCCAATAATGGAGATAGAAGGCCGGCAATTTGAAGTCGACGGGGATGGATTCCTGTCTCATCCTGAATTATGGGACAAGGAAGTTGCCGAGCTTATCGCCCGTTACGACGGGATTGATGAAATGAATGAGAAACACTGGGCAATTGTCAATATTATCCGCCGTAACTATGAAGAAAAGGGCATGGCCCCGATGATCCGGACGATATGCCAGGAAACCGGGCTCCGTCTTCGGGATGTTTATGAATTGTTTCCACTGGGTCCAGCCCGTGGTGCATGCCGTGTCGCCGGCCTTCCAAAACCCGACGGATGCGTTTAAGCTGAGATGATGACAATGCACTGGTATCAATGGATGGCGCTTGTTGCGCTTGGTTTTTGTGTTATTACCTGCCTTTTTTATTTTCTACGACTTATCCGGCTGGGAAAGCCGCAAGATCTTTCGAAACCGGCCGCTAAAACCGGCCCGGGGATTCTTTTTGCCTTTACCGGTGCCATGAGCCCGGCACGAAAAGAATCGGCTTTATTACATCTGCCGACATATACCGCGGGGATATTCTACCACCTTGGAACATTTCTTTCCATTTTTCTCTTCTTTTTTATCATTGCCGGGGCTTACCCTTCAGGTTACCTTGCGCAGCTGATCATGTTTTTACTTTCGCTTTCATCTTTAAGCGGCATTAGTATCCTGATCAAACGATTGATCAACGGGAATCTGCGTTCACTATCAAATCCGGATGATTATCTGTCGAATATCCTTGTAACACTGTTCCAGGCGATGACTTTATTCGTCATGTTATCTGCATCTCCTTTTCTCCTCTTCAAGGATTTCAGTGAAAATATCCAAATGCTGTATTATTTAATTTTCACCATCCTTGCCTTATATGTTCCGGCAGGTAAACTCAGGCATGCTGTTTATTTCTTTGCAGCCCGTTATCACCTGGGATTTTTTTACGGTCGCCGCGGGGTATGGCCGGCCGGTAAAATGAAAAACTGAATCCATGAAAGATTTTTCAAAAGATAAAAAGAAAAAAGGGCTGGAAGTCTTTCAGGGAAACGATGACAGCCGATTGATCACACAGGTGAACTCTTGTGTGCATTGCGGCCTTTGCGCAGAGACCTGCATTTATTTTCAGGCATTGCATGAAGCCCGTTTTATTCCTGCCCGGAAGGTCGACCTTGTCTCTGCAATTTACCGGCGATACTACACCTTGACCGGAAAATCAGTTCCCTGGCTGACCGGAGCGAGAGATCTGGACGAAAATACGGTCAATGAAATGATCGACCTGATGTATGGTGCCTGTACCATGTGCGGCCGTTGCAATATGCATTGTTCCATCGGGATCGATATCGCTCATGTGGTGCAGACAGGCCGGAAAATGCTGGCCAATATGGGTTATGTCCCGGCTTCACTTCAATCGACAGTCGATTCAGCGATCAGGACGGGCAATAATATGGCCATTCCGAAGGATGAACTCATTGAAACTATCAAATGGCTTGAAGAAGATCTTCGGATGGAAGTCAACGACGACAGCGCAACTATACCTCTGGATGAGCCGGGGAAAAAGATCCTGTACACACTCAATCCGAGGGAGCCTAAATTCTTCCCGCTTTCAATCTCCGCCATGGCGAAAATTTTCTATGCCGCCGGAGAAAGCTGGACCATTTCAACCCGGATGTACGACGTGACGAATTACGGCTATTTTTCAGGCAATGAAGAGGAAGCCACAATCATTGCCCAACGATTGTTCGATGAAATGAAAGAACTTGGAGCCGAGCGGCTCGTTTTAGCCGAATGTGGCCACGGATCAAGGGCTTTCAGATGGGAAGCACCGAATTACCTGGGAACGGAATTCCCCTTCGAGGTTATAACTTCCGTAGAGCTTCTTGCGGAATATATCAGGGAAGGGCGGATTAAAACCGATCCGGAAAAAATCAAAGGCAAAGTCACCCTTCATGATCCGTGCAACCTGGTCAGAGGAGGTGGAATCATTGAAGAACAGCGGTATATCCTTCAACATACAGTGAATGATTTCGTTGAAATGAATCCTCACGGAATAGATAACCTGTGTTGCGGAGGGGGAGGAGGACAGCTTGCCATGGGTGAATACAACGAGAGAAGAATGAAGATCACGGGAATGAAAGCCGAGCAGATCAAAAAGACAGAAGCAAAGATTGTATGCACACCATGCCATAACTGCGTGGATCAACTCACTCAAACCAATGCTTCTTATAAGCTTGGCGTTAAAATTATGACACTTGCCGAAATTGTTGCAGACAGCTTAGAGTAGTTCAAAGTTCAAAGTGCAAAGTTCAAAGTGTTAAGTTCAAAGTTCAAAGTTTATAGTGACCAATAACCAATAACCAGTAACCAACCCAAAAGAATATGATTTATCTCGACAATTCTGCCACCACTTTCCCGAAACCTGAGGAAGTTTATCGTTTTATGGACTGTTTTTACCGGAAAAACGGGGTCAACCCGGGCCGGTCCGGCTTTGATGCTGCCATTGAAACCGAAGAGCTGGTCCATGCCACACGGAAAATGCTTGCTGACCTGTTTCATGGCAACGATCCCAACCGGCTGACGTTCAGCTATAATGCCAGCGACTCACTGAATATGATCATTCAGGGTCTTGCCGAAAAAGGCGATCATGTGATCACGACGATGCTGGAACACAATTCTGTCCTGCGCCCTTTACATCACCTGGCCATGGAAGGGATCATTGAAGTGACACATATTCCGTTTGATGACCAAGGTTATGTTCATCCTGACGATATTAAAAACGCCATCCGGAAAAACACGAAAATGGTGGTGATGAACCACAGTTCAAACGTGATCGGCACGGTTCAGCCTGTGGCTGAAGCAGGAAAAATTTGCCGTGAAGCAGGAGTTTTTCTTGTTGTCGACGCCAGTCAAAGCGCCGGTATCATCCCGATTGACATGCAATCGATGTGCATCGATGTTTTGGTCTTTACCGGTCATAAATGCCTGATGGGACCAACCGGGATTGGTGGATCGTACGTCATGGAGAATGTCCCCGTAAGGTACACAAGATATGGGGGTACCGGTGTGCGTTCTGCGCAGAAGACTCACCTGGAAGAGTTTCCTTACCGCCTGGAATGCGGAACGCTCAACATTGTCGGGGTTGCCGGGTTGAATGCCGGGGTGAAATGGGTACTTGAACAGGGAATTGAGAACCTGCACAACCGTGAGATCGCTTTATGGGATACATTAAGAAAGGGACTTCAGCAAATTAATGGAGTGACCACTTATTGTGCTGAAGCCCCTGTAAATCAAAATGCGGTCCTGAGTTTTAACGTAAAAGGATTTGACTCAGGTGATATCGGAACCATGCTCGATGTGGATTACAACATCGCCTGCCGTACGGGTTTACAATGTGCCCCGATGGTTCACCAGGGTCTTGGAACGGATCATATCCATGGAACGGTCCGTCTCAGCATGGGCCCTTTTAACACCGAAGAGCACATTGAAAAAACTATTCAGGCCATTGTTGAAATCGCTTCCCTGAAAAACTGAAACCAGTTCAGGGTTTCCCGGAATGATTATTAATACCTTCTGAATTCACGCCTTTGCGGACGCTGGCCACCGCCTTCGCCTGCCGGCCTTGCTTTCTTTACTACGATCTGGCTGTTGTCGTATTCGCATTCGTTAAGTTCGTTGATGGCCTTATTGGCTTCATCATCGTTCTTCATTTCTACAAATCCGAACCTTTTGGACCTGCCGGTCATTTTGTCAAAAATGACGTTTGCCGAAGTAACTTCGCCATACTCAGAGAATAAAGTTCTCAAATCTTCGCTCGTTGTGTTGGCACTGAGCTTTGCAATAAAAATGTTCATGTGAAATAAAATAATAGTGATTAATTAGGATTAAAACTGTAGGTAGTATTAATAATTCGGGGATAATGAAAGACTTAAATATAATTGACTATTGCTCTTTACTTAGTACAAAGGTAAAATATCTTTCATATAAATGAAATCTTATAAAAAAATTTTTGTCATTCCACCTTTACCTTCACCAGCCTGCTGTTGATCCCTGCAGGCAGCCAGCCGCTTTTTATGCTGACCTTCATGTAATAAACACCTGGCTTATCAGGTACTTTTAATTCAAATGAAGTATTATAATGATCCATTAGAATTAAAGTCGATATATTTTCAAACTCTTTATAAATGACCGGTTTGCCATGTTGTAAAAGATAACAGGCCAGGAAAACACGGGTGGAATCTTTTTCTCCGAAATCCACAGGTTCGCTACCGGGATTCTTTATCCTGACCGGGATTTCGAGGATACTGCCGGCTTTTACCTTATGGCTTTCCAGGTGAAATTCCACCGGGATATAGTTGTAACTGCGATAATCCTCTTCAAATATATAATAACGGAATTTACCGTTTGGGTACCGGATACTATCAGCCACCCTGATCTGGGATTTAGCCAAATCCTGGGGTGAAACCGTTTTTTGCGGAAAGACTACCATGACTTCCCTGCCTTGCAATGATTCTTCAATTTTTTCAAGATCAAACTGGTTGTTGCGGTACAAAGCATTGTTGAAGGAGAAGGCTTGCTTGCCGGTGTGAAAGATATACAGGGATGGATTCTGGTATGACCCGATGAAGACAACAGGCCTTTCTTGCGCAATTTCACTGACTTTTCCGGTCAAATCTTTCCAGCCGTATATATCAAGTTTTAACATCCGGCTGTACTTTTCCGGCAAAAAATCAACGACCAGGAGGATTCTTAACATGAAGACCAGAGCAAATGTGATGATACCCGAAATGTATACGAACCGGTGAATTTTCGGCCTGTTTTCCGCCATTCCGAACGCAATCAGAAAGAGGGGCAGAAGCCCGGCCAAGGTCCAGTTGGCCTCAACCCTTCCTTTGATCATCAATGTAAAAGGAAGAAGAAGGGTTCCTGCCGCTGAAAATTTTAAGGCCCGTTCATATTTATTTTGCGGTTTAAAGATGATCAGAAACCAGATCACCGGGATAAACAGGAACGGATTGATCTGCCCGATCTGGCCCACGATATAGTCACCGAAATTGCTCCAGCGGAAAAATTCATCATGGCTTCGTTCCAGCATGTGATAGTATACACTGGGAAAATCATGCTTTAATTGCCAGTACAAATGAGGCAGAAAAAGCAGCGTTGTTGTCAGGACGGAAATCCAGAACGAGCTTTTCCGTAACAATTTCAGGTTGGATAATACGGTGAAAAAGACGATCAGGATGCCCAGGTATTTGCTGTAGAACAATCCTGCCATAATAAGCCCCAGCAGAATCCCGTTGATGTAACTTTCATCTTCCGAATATTTTTTATAAACCAGAAAGAACAAAGCAGCAAAGAGAAGAAGAGGTGAATCGGGGAATGCCAGGAAACCGGTTACCTGGAATATCATGAAGGAGAAGACCATTACGATGAAAAGAAGTACATTTTTTGGTTCCGATAACCGGTATATGATCAGGATCATTGCTGCCGACATCAGCACAAAGATTAACCTCACACCCCATTCATTTTCAAATATCGCATAACCCAGCTTAATCAACAGGGCTGTGATTGGTGGGTGGTCATAATAACCCCAGGCCAGGTGACGTGAGTAAAAGAAGTAATAGGCTTCATCATGGAACAGACCGGTGAACCAGGCCTGGACCAGGTTGAGGATCAACCAGAATGCCAGGAACAACCAGAATATTTGCCGTTTATTCCTGAACATCAAATTTGATCCTGAAGTAAGGATATGCTGAATTGCTTAAATGTTTATCAATGAACATTCAGCAGGTATTTCAGTGAAACCAGGTTTGTGCCGTTTTCTGAAATTCTGATGAAATAGATGCCGGGTGGATACGACCTCAAATCCAGGTTGTGATTTTTATCGGATTCAGAGAATGTAACGGGCATGTCATTCATGATTTCACGGCCATAAATATCGTTGACCGTAATGATGCAATGCCTTATTCCGTGCAGGTTTTCAATATGGATCATCCCATTGCCGGGATTTGGGTAAATGTTAAATCCGCTGGATTCATCCAATTCCCCGATCCCGATGCAGGCTGCGAAATCGAAAATTACGTCGACCTGGTCGTTTGTGGTGCACCCATCAGGTGAGGTCACGGTTACGCTAATGGTTTTAAAATCAAAACCGATTCCTGTTGTGACAACTTTGATGATCTGGCTGGTTGCTCCGTTTGACCAGAGGTAATGCGATCCGAAGTTGCCTGCATCAAGCGTCAGGGTGTCGAAAACACACTTTGTAATCGTACTCCCCAGTTCGACAACCGGTGACGGGTGAACCACAACGGTGGTGGTGCCATTGACAGTGTTATATCCGTCAAACAGTACTACCTTATATTCGGTGGTCACCACCGGCTGAACGAACGGATTCGGTTCATCTGACGCAAATCCCGCAGGAACTGATGTCCAGGTATAATTATAATTACCGGATCCACCCCCGGCGAGAGAGAAAAGCTGGACCGACTCACCGGAACATATGGTATCCGGGTTTGCTGTTGGACCGACGCTGAGCGCATTTCCGGTCACGGTAACTTCAACGGCGTCAGTTTCCGCGCAGACGCATCCGGAGATAGCGTCTGTAACGGAGAGCGTGAAAAGTGTAGTTAAGATCAGGTTAACGGTAGTAGGGTGCGCGATGTTGGGATTTACGAGCAAAGAAGCAGGTTCCCAGTGATAATTATAAGATCCGGTACCGCTGGCGGCACTACCGTCCAGCGTTACGTTAGTTCCAAAAAGGATAACTTTATCCGGACCGGCATCGGGTTCCGGAAGCTGATAAACAAGTAGTGTAACGTCTTCTGTAACGATACTATATCCATCATCTACTGTCACATAATATGTCGTTGTCTCCTCAGGATTGACCACCGGGTAGGCGAGATCGGAGAAAAATCCTGGTGGATTGGAAGTCCAGGCGTAGGAATAATTGCCTGATCCGCCTGAAGCAATTGCATAAAGTGTGCTTTGTTCACCATAGCAAATGGCTGAGGGTGTGGCTATGGGATTTGCCGATAGCGCGCCGCCCAGGACCGTGATCAGCACCTGGTCGGTAGCGATGCAATCACCCTGGTTATCGGTCACGGTAAGCGTGAACATGGTGGTGCCGGTCATATTGATGGTGGTGGGATTCAATACTGTCGCATCGAGCAGTGAGGCGGCCGGTTCCCATTGATAGGTAAAGTCGCCTGAACCTCCGGTCAGGGATGCTTCCAGCACAATGGATACTCCATTGGCTATGGTCTGATCCGCGCCGGCATTTACATCCGGGACAGGATTAAGCACGAGTACCAGGGAATCCGTAGCGGTACATCCTCCGACACCGGTCACCTGGCACCAGTAGGTACCTGAGACATCGGCCTGGATGACCTGGGTTGTGTCACCATTCGACCATAAATATTCTTCAAATCCTGGCCCGGCATCAATATAGAACGGTTCGTAGGCACAAAGTGCCGTATCCTTTCCAATATAAACTTCCGGTTGTTCCCTGACGACAATGATATGGAAACAGTTTTTTGCGACGCCATAAAGATATACGGTGAGGGTTACCCAGTAACTACCGGTCGAGGGGTAAAGATGGGTCGGATTCAGTTCCCGCGATATATTTTCCATACCTGAAGCCGGATCGCCAAAGTTCCAGAGAACTGAATCGGGATCATCGGAAGCGCTTGTATAGAAATGGACCGGTGTATTGTCACAGGAAGGGATATCCCAGTAAAAATCGGCTGAAAGGTAGAAAAATGACTGAATAAACGGAGGCAGGCCATAATTACAGATTCTACCGGCAAGATTGACGGCATTATCCACAAAACCGCAGGAAACTCCCTGAACGTTAGGAGAATTTATTCTTGACAGGTATGGACTATCTCTTCGGGCAATATACATACGGTTATCCGGGCCAAGCTGCAAAGCGCCGATAGGATCAGCGTTCTGGCCTACGGAAGCCACAATTACTTTGGACTCGAGGATATTTTCCGCGATTCCAGATGATACATCATACTGGTAAATCTTTCGGTTGGCTTTCCATTCACCGACATAAAGGAAATTACTATTGGGAGAAAATTCTATACCATAAGGCCCGCCCGGATCACCCCCACCGGGATTGTCAAAGTCATAATCGGTCACCAGGTGGGATACCGTAGCAGAAGTATTGTTAAAATTGCTTAAGATCATGTTGAATGCCGTATTATTGGCCATAGCGATCATTGAGCCATCCGGTGAGCATTTGATATAGCCTTTTGAGGCTTCCAAATCCCCGGTCAAAGGGGGCCCGGTATGGCTGATCACGGGAGTTGTGTTTACACCGGAAGTCGTGACTTCATAGGCATAATACGCATCTGTTCCCCATTGATGGGTAATGACCCATACCGAGATACCATTGCTATGTCCGACGGCGGTCACTTTTTCACAAGCATAGGGGAGCAGCGAAATGTTTTTCTCGGAGGTTACCACGTCACCCTTGCCGCCATCGAGGGTCATATCGACCCGGGTATAGCACAATCCTGCCTGCAGCCCATTATCCTTTGCATCTACTGTAAAAATATAGTATTGTGAAGGATCGGCAGGTTTCGGAACAATAATGCCCGACTGGGTGCTGGAGGAATGCCCAAGCAGACCGCTGCCATGGGGCATCTGTTCATGCTCACGGTTATAAACAAATCGTCCATCGGTGTAAAATTCCAGGTTACCTGATGATGTTGAAATCGATGAGCAGCCTTCACCGGTGTTCAGTTCACCATCGGTCAGGGCGATCGGGACCCCCAAGGCGAAACCCACACCGGCATTGGCCCCGAAGTACCAATAATTGGCCTGTTTCTGGCTAAAACCATAAATGCTTGCCAGAATAAGTAATATCAGGAGAAAATATTTTTTCAAGGTATTTGATTTTTAATGAGTTTGATAGAGACGTAAAAATAATAAAAATTCAGGCGATTTATCCTGATTTTTTTTTGGATCGATGTGGAAAGCTGAAGAAATAGTTATCTTTACTTAGGGAAAAGTTGAAAACTAAAACCGTCATTTTTGATTTTCACCATCCGTTTAGCTTTCCGCTTTTCTCTCTTTTATCGCAGTTTTCCTGACCCTTTATAACATTACCCTATTTACCGATAAATAAAAAAAACCGGCGGGTAGATCCGTCGGTTTTTAATTATGGTGCTCCGACGGGTAAATCCGTCGGTTCTGTCACGGTTTTTTAGCCAGGGTGACCTGCTTGATCCAGAGTTTGGAGGGGGAAGCCAGCTCGCCGATCGCGGGCTGATTTTGCTGAGCCTGGCTGTCACCCATCGAACCCGGCATGCCGCTACCACCAGGTGGCGGGCCCA
>AMWB02039438.1_pt2 | contig 11408 bp, 10 predicted proteins | sample 200311 | NCBI WGS metagenome assembly AMWB02 (sample SAMN02737377, study PRJNA173069) | bioreactor metagenome | biome: anode biofilm in microbial fuel cells | place: USA: California | collected 2010-12-16 | reverse complement strand
CACCATGCAGCGGGCCGCCGACCGGCTTTGCCTACCGGGCCTTCAACAGCCCATGGCTGACGCCTGCAAGCACCTTGTGGCGAGCATGGAACAGCGAAGGCTCGATCCAGGAGGTCTGCTCGGTCTCCCCACCGGTCTCGCGGATCTCGACCAGGCCCTCTCCGGCCTGTGCCCGAGCGATCTCATCGTGATTGCGGCCAGGGCCGGCATGGGCAAGACGGCCTTCGCCGTCAACCTGGCCATGAGTATCGCCGCCGCATCCCACTCGGTGCAGTTCTTCTCTCTTGAAATGAGTCGCGAGCAGCTCCTCTACCGCATGCTGGCCAACCGCGCCAGGGTCGATCTCATGCAACTGCGCTCCGGTAATCTGCCAGATGCCGCCTATGCCCGGGCTGTTGCCGAAATCGAAGCCATCAGCCGCCTGCCGCTCTTAATCGATGACACTCCCTCGCTCACCGAAGTCGACATCGTTGTCCGCACCAAACGGCAGGAGCCCGGGATCATCTTCGTCGACTACCTGCAGTTCGTCCTTCCATCCGCGCGTCAAGAGCGGCGCGACCTGGAGGTGGCCCTCATTACCCGCTCGCTCAAAAGCCTCGCCAAGGAGCTCAATATCCCCGTGGTGCTCCTGGCCCAGCTCAACCGCAAACTGGAAGAGCGAGCCGACAAGCGCCCGATGCTCTCCGATCTGCGTGAATCGGGTGCCATCGAACAGGACGCCGATGTGGTCCTGTTACTCTACAATGACGCCGAGTATGACCAACAGAGTCCGGACCGCGGCATTGCCGAGCTGATCATCGGCAAGCAGCGAAACGGCCCCAGAGGCACCGTGCCGGTTGCCTATGATCTGCCCACCACCAGCTTTCGCAATCTTGCCAGCACCGATCGACAGGAATTCTGGCAACGGAAAACCCAGCGACCAAGGAGACGATCATGAAATTCTGCAGTTGTGACCCCGACACCCAAACGCCGGCATTCGCCATCTTTGACAATCTGCGTCTGATTCAGTGGGACTTTTTTGTCAGCAGGGACACCCACTGGCTGCACCAGGTCGAGCAGTTCATCCGCCAACACAAGCCCGATCTGCTGGTCATCGAGGCCCAGTTCATCCCACCCAACCGCGCCGGCATCCGCCGCTTCCAGTCCATTTCCGAACTGTGCGCCGCCAGGGGAATGGTGCAGGCCATATTCAGCATGAAGAACATCCCCTCAGTGCTCGTTCACCCATTCCACTGGCAAAAATCCCTGGGCGGTTCACTAAAGGGCCGCGACGCCCTCAAGCAGCTCTCCCAGATCAAGGCCACCGATATCGCCGGTGTCCCCATCGCCAACATCAACATCGCCGACGCCATCTGCATCGGCGACTGGTGGGTCAAAACTCACAGGAAGGACGTGCGTTATGGCCAATGCGGCTAAGCGGCTTCAACCGGGCAAAAAAGCAATTTTTCCCGCCCTGAACATTCATTATTGCCCATCCCTGGCTGAGCGGCACGCGGCTTCTTCCCCATTCGACAACCGTATTGCACCGCCTGCATCACTCTGGGCAATGAGGAGCTCGCGGCGGACGACCTTTTCTGCTTCGTTCGGGAAAGCGACGAGCTGAGCAGAAAGGCCGACGACATTTTGCCTCTGCTTGCCACTGCCGCATGTGGCCCCTTTGCATCGACCCTTTCCTGGCGGAAACACTTATAAAAAGCAATCCACTGCGACCGTGAAGTTCAGTCTGCAAAATCTCCCTGACAAATCGTTGCCAACTGTCCGTCAATAGAGATCAAAGAGCAGAAGTGGCGGCTCTGCAAAGGTGGGGAGGAACAGTAAACAAACAAAAAACAATCGCGACGGTGAATCTCGAAGGAGAAAAGTATGAATGCGAACGGAAAATGGCTGGCGGCAAGTTTGGCAATCCCGATTGTGTTGGCGGTTCAACTGTTCAACATAACCATGGTTTTTAGTGAAGAGATGGTCAAGCCGGCGGTTTTGCAGGATTCGGAAAGATGCGTGGATGTCGACAGCATGGCAAAGCTCTTTGCTCTCAAAGATACCCAGGGCAAAACCTTCAAGCTGGCTGAGTTTAGAGGCAAGAAGGCAGTTCTGCTCTATTTTTGGGCTACCTGGTGCCCACACTGCGTAGAATCCATCGAAAACTTGCGGACCCTGAGACAAAACATCCCCGCCGATGAGTTGGAGATTCTGGCTGTAAATGTGGGCTCTGGTGATTCACTGGAGAGGGTGAAGCGCTACCAGCAGAAGAAGAAATTCCCCTTTCCCATGCTGTACGACGAGCAAAGTCTCGTCTCCGACCAATACGGTGTAGAGGGAATTCCGCTTTACGTGCTGATCGATGCGGATGGAAAAATCCTGTATCGTGATCATGCTTTGCCGGAATAGTTGAGCCTTGACTTGCGGATGTCACTCGGCATCGACTTTGAGCCCGCTCTTCACATCGAAGAGTTTCGCGCAAAGTGGGCTCTGGGGGCAGTTGAAAGTGTGCAGGCAAGCGTAGCTGGAAAGGATGTGCAAGCAGATGGGCGCTGAATGCTTGGGAAACTCCGTATGTGGACGCTTGCCTGCCCGACGATTACAGCTCAAAACCTTTTAAGGATGCTTTTTATTGGTGACTATCCTTTAAGTTAACTTATGAAACCTGCGAACACTTTCTCCCTTCACTCAGCCACCATGGTCAGTTTATAGATGAGCCCATTCACTTCCCTTGCAAGATTCTGACAGGCCGGCAGGCTTGCACTGTCCTTGCGCAGAGATTGAAGGATCGGTTGGACGGTCTGCAGGCACTCAAGAATCAGTCTGGATTCATGCTCTGCTTTTGATTCTCCCAGCAAATCTTTTCTGGCCGCCTCAAGAGCACTTATCTGTTTGGCCCAGAAATCGTCAGATAAGCTTTGAGGCGCCAGGCAGCTCGCTTTAAGAAGAAGCACCCAGCGACCTATCCAGTAATACGTTTTGTAGGAACTCTCTTCCCACGGTCTTGCAGCGAAGTCGGACGTGCTTTGGGGCGTCAGAAAATCAGGAGGAGTCGTTAGCTCTGCTTTGCCGGTCAATTGAGCTTTTCCCAACCAAAGCCCCGCTGCAAAAGCGCGAGAAGGCAGAGAAGAAAGTGGGCCGGAAGCCGATGGGTATTCACCTTTGATTCTCTCCCAGGGAAGCAATAGGTTTATGCCAAGGTCATTCTGGGGGCTGCTTCCGACGTCTCGCTGATAAAGATCATAAGAACTGGTGATCAAGAAACTCATTTTGGGTGCCTGGAAAACCACCGTCAAAACCAAAACAAGGCACGCCGCAAGCGCCAGTCCTGCTGTCGTGCACCAGGTGGTGGGAATTCCAAGAGAATAGTTTTTCCTTGCCCTTATGGACTTGCGTGCTGGATCTATGTCATTTGTGGTTTCTTCTTGATCAGTTAGAGCCAGATGCTCAAGAATAGCTTTTTCTTCATCCTCGGCAGCAAACAACGATACCACTGCCAACCACTCATCGCGACAATCGGAGCACTCGCTAAGGTGAACAACAATCGCCTCTCGATCTTTGCCGGCCAGCTGTCCCTCAGTGAAAGCTGCCAATTGTTCGGCCGAAGGACATTGTCCAGGGCCTGCCTTTTCCTGGACTGCAAGCGCAATTCTTGTCTCGAGTATTGCTCGTTGCGAAACCATTTTGTCAGCAGAGTTCTCATCAGCCATTGCGATTCTCGTTATTCTTTCGAACTGGAAACGACCACTAGAATATTACCTTCAAAACCCTAGACGGACAGCAGCAAATCATCTCGTCTCAACCGCCATAAATTCAACTCAGCATGGCATTCAACACTTCCTTGAGTCCTGTTTCCCTAAACGCCTCATCAATACGTTCTCGCAGGCGACGAAAGCGGCCGGATGTCTGGTGAGTTTGCCAACCCAGCATCCTTCCTGCTGAAGCAACCGAATAACCATCCTGGGAATAAATTGTCAGAAATAATCTTTCCTCTGCAGTCAGTCTCAGCCTCGAACGTAAGTTTTCGAGCTTTTGCTGCAGCTCTTTTTGCTCCAGATTCGGCATGGCACCTTCATCTGTTGAAGTCAGGCAGTGGTGAACCGCCTGCATGATCATGAAGATTTCCTGCTCATCCACCGCCTTTTCCGGCGTAAGCTGATGAAGAGAGGGATCTTCAGGCACTTTGGTTTCCAGAAGTGCAGGTTCGGTGTTAAATGTTTCAGCTCTTGGGGCGCCACAGTCGATGATTTTTTCGAAAATGGTTTCTATGACCGCCCAGATAACCTTTTCATGGCTTGCTTCGGTCCGCGAAGCCTTCATGCTCTCCATCACCTGCGCCGGCGATAAGCGCTCGATGCAAAGTAAACGATAGACTCTCTCCCATTCGCCCCCCATATCTTTAATCCATTTGGGAGGCCGCAAGTAACCGAATTCTTTTCTACTAAAATCAGTGAGTAAACGCTGAACCACTTGCGCCAAATAGACCCTAAAACTGGACCGTCCCTGAAATTCCCGGATTCTCTTCCAGTCACCGGCTTCGAGGCCATCCAAAACAAAGATCAGTGCTTTTTCATAATGTGCATCATTTACAAATCTTTTTCTCGCTTGCAGCCTAATAAAGTCATAGTGCCTGAAAACCTGATCTTTGCAGGCTTCCCGGTCGAGCTGGGCTGGAAATGCTGAATCGCTAACCGTCATGTTTCAAAGCCTCGAGTGCCAAAACCTGGAAACTGCGCGATGCCGCGGCGCAAGCTGTATTCCAGTTTGTTCAAGGTCTTCTGGGAATGCGCCCGCGTCCGGCTCTCGGTAGTTCTGAATGTTGCGGAAGATTCTCATGAATGCAAAAAATGAATACAAAAAATTGTTGCAAGAAATCAAGGAAAATGAAAAAATACAGTACGTTGAGGAAATGGAATGTAAGCCCCAGCAAAATGAGCCATTTTGCTGGCACCTGGACTGTTCTTTTACGTTTCCTGTTGACTCGTTGACATTCTTCGAATAGCAATAAAAGACAAAATAATGATCAAATTCAAGTAGATGACTTATAGTGATCCTTCTACTTGGCATGGTCGAGGTGAAACCAACAGCCCATGAAATAGATGCAATGCCACTGATCCCATAAAAACTGATCGTGAAGGAGGACGCCATGAGGTCTTGTGTACGTCTTTGTATGGTGGTGTTCTGCTGCTTGTGCCTGTATCACCCTTGTCTGGCACTAGAAAAGCACGCTCTTCTGATAAACGTAACCGACTACAAGAAAAGTGGGCTGTTTGATCTGGAAAGCACCAAGAATGACATAGAGCTTGTCAAGACAGTCCTTATCGAGCGGCTCGGGTTCAAGGAGAGCAACATCATTGTTAAACCAGACAACAGCGAGTGGACGCACACAAGAATTAGAGATGCCTTCAAGGAAATGGCCGCAAAAATAAACCAAGGGGATTATGTCTACATTCACTATTCTGGGCATGGGTCTCTGGCTTCTGACGAGAATGGCGATGAGCAAAACGGAAGTGGCAAGGATCAGACCTGGGTCCCTTACGGCGCCAGAGCGAAAAGCAAGACAGATACTGAGCGTGAACTGGCGAAACCTGTCAGCAGCGAGGATAGTGTTGTTGATGAATATGACATTCTTGATGACGAAATCGGGGAGTGGCTGATCCCCATATATCAGAAGACCGAACAGGTGGTTATCGCGGTCGATTCCTGCAATTCGGCCACCGTGACTCGAGGCGGCAACAATGCACCACGCGTACGGGCAGCGCCACCAGAAGAAAGACCCCATCCATTAGCCAAAAGAAAATTTCAGGCATACCCTGGCACGGAACCGGGCATACGAGTATTTGCCGCTCGTGCTGACGAACCAGCGAGAGAGTACACACCAAGCAAACAAGAGGGAAACCCGGACAGAAAAACGTACGGAGCATTTTCCTGGTTTTGGGCGAAAGCCATCGAGCAGGCCCAAGTCGGAGAGACCTGGGATGATATTTACAACAGGGTCTCGCTGGCAGTAACTGATGTCGTCCCGCATCACCCTCAGTTGGAGCGGGATAAGAACAGGGGCGTCCTGCAATGGCAGGTGACTCCGACTTCGAAAACAGTTTTGGTCCTTGAGGCCGATGAAAAAACGGCGCGCATTAAAGCGGGCTCGCTTGTTGGCGTAACCGAAGGATCAATCTATCGGATCTATAATCCGGGCAGCACCGAGCGGGAAAATTCTCGACTGCAAATCACCAGGGTCGAGCCGTTTGAAAGCCGATGCAGAATCACTGCGGGAACGTTTAAGCGCAATGATCTGGTCATTGAGCAGGAGCACGTTTATGCATTTGAGCCGCTACGCGTTTATTTGGCCTGCGATTTAGAGAAGGATAAAGGATTGCTGGCTGCTGTGGCAGAGCGGTTGGCAGATATTCCAGCGTATGAAAGAGTTGAAAATCAATCTCAATCTGACCTAGTGCTTTACGTTTTGCGTCCGGATCCTCAGTCTGTTCCTGTAGCCTCAGGAAGCGTCAAGTCCTCGCTGCCCGAGTCTAATGCTGACCAGTTGCCTCAAGTCTGGGTGCTGACTTCCGGTGAGGAGCTTTATGCCCCAGGCTTGCAGTTTCCACTGGAGCAGCCGGAAAAGGGTGTTTCTGAGCTCATGGAAGCCCTCAAGCGCATAGCCCGAGTTCGTGAACTCAAACGGTTGGCATCTTCCGACTTTGGCGCACCCCCTCCCGTACAAATGAAAGTCTATACGCATACTCCGGTGAGTTCTTGTAAAGGAGTGCATCCCTGCGTCAATTACAGCAAGTTCGGCCTGGGGGAGTACCGGCTGGAAGGTCCCGCTGAATCCTCCGCAGCCATGAACAATAAGAAAACCAGCACCGGCCAGGTCCTTTCTTTCACCCTGCATAATACGTCGGAGAAAGATTATCATTGCTACCTGCTGGATATTTCTCCTGATGGCAGTGTTCGGGTGATGTATCCAGAGCAAGGTGGGAGTGAGGCGCAACTCAAAGCCGGCAAAAGCATCGACCTCAGTAGCCAGATGCTTCTCAAGAGTAGCCAGGTGCTTCTCAAGCTCGATCGCGCAGGTGAAGAAACCGTCAAGCTGATTGCCACCAAAGAGCCTGTTAACATACACCTGCTCAGCGAACCGGCTTACTCAGCGAAAACCAGTAAGGGGCACAAGGGAGATTTGAGTCCCCTGGACCGGTTGCTTGCATCCGCGAACAGCCCCGGCCAAACCAAGGGCGAGAAAATTGGAATAAAGAATGATGAGTGGTTCACTGATCAATTCACCTGCGTCGTGAGCGTCTCCTTAGGCATTACTCGGGAAGAGGCGCAGTCGCCGGATGCGCCTCCGCTCGGAACTTCAAAAGGGGCAGCGCCTGGCCCTGAGATCAAGGTTATCAAGCCGGACACACAGTCCCCCTGCATCCCGCCCGTTCCCATCGAAGTAAAGTTTGAACCCAGGGGTAGTGCACAGGTTGATCCGCAATCCATAAAGCTCTGGTACGTGAAGTTGCTATTCAGAAAGGATATCACCGATCTTATCAAACCATATGTCACCAAACAGGGCATCAACATACCCGATGCTGCCCTGCCCAAAGGTAAACACACCATAGAAATATCACTTGCGGACACCGAGCGGAATGTCACCAGGCGCTCTTTTTCCTTTGAAGTGCAGGCGGACAAGAATGAGCAATTGGCAGATGCCTCGGGTAATTAAGAGGTGAAAACAGACCTGGTCCCTGGCTCTAACGGCGCTGCTCGGTGAGAGGGCCCTATGCGGAAAGACGGCAACTCAGTACATCGCCACATAATAAAGTGTCCATAACTCTATGACGTCATTCCCGCATGCTCCCGGCGGGAATCCAGAAAACCCTGGATACCCGCATTCACAAGCATGACGGTTGAATACTGAACACTCTTTTTACGTGGTGCGGTACATAGGCCGATCAGGATATAATTAAAATGGAGGGGTTTTGCAGGCTTGCATTTTCAGTGGCTCCGGCAGAGTCGAGATGTGGGCAGAATTGGCGCATTTTTTGAGTGAAACATCGTGTCTCCCACCGCAAGACTGGATGGTCTATTTTAGACGACTGAGCCGTTGTAAACCGCCCCAGGTTTCGAAAAGCTTCATGGCCTTGGATTCTATAAGGTTGGCGGCGATGGGTTTACCGTCCCCGGAGCCGGGGAAAACCAGGTAAATTATTCCTTCTTCTGCGCCTCCATCCTTAGGATCGGGCTTTATTCCAAGATTTCTGGCAAGGCGTATAGAGCCTTCGCCAATTTTGCCAGACGGGCCGATATCTGCGAAAATGGCGGGACTGATCAGATTGTTCCGAAGATTGATAACGACCCCAAGATCACCCAGTTGGATTTGCTGCCGATGCCCTTTAGGCAAGACGATGTATGGGACTATCCGTGAGTCGACATAGCGCCTTGGATCGACTGCTGGTTTGGATGGGTCGGATAGAGCGGTTGCCGATACATAAAACCCCGGAAATGGGTCCCTGGGACCCTGCACGACCGGCTCCCCATCAGCTTTCCCGTTGTGAGTCACAAGAGCCCACCAATTCCCCGGCTTGCCTGCGTTGGCAAGATAGTCAATGCCTTTGTTCTCCGGATGATAAGCATTTGGCGCTCCGTCTGCGCAAATGGCCATACCAGCCGCAAACGCGACAGCCTCGAACCCTTGGGTCCCTTTGATCACAACGCCTTCTTTGAACCGCGCTTGCTCAAGTACCTCTGAGTGCATGGAATTTCTATTTGATGCTAATGATCTGGCCGTATGGGGATTGTAAACACTTGATGAGGCACAGTCAGTCAACACTAAAAAAAGAAATATGAGCACCAATCTCGAGACTTGCATATCTCGCTCCCTCACCGGGTAAAACCTTCGCCTATTGCCAGAATAAGAGGGCATCTGCTGATGAACAACCATCCAGAATGGATCTCAAACTGCCATTCCCGACAAAACCATGTGCAAATGGCGGGCATTGCCGTAGGTCCTTGTTGTTGCCACAAGCCAGATGAGAACAGAAATTGGACACCTTTCTTTTGGCCGAAAACAAGTTCCAGGATATATTATCTTCCGGACTGGCAATGCAAGCCAAAAAATTCACAAATTGTCAGATGCAGAGGGGAGGTCGAAAGTGAACAAGATAATTTGCACGACCATCATCTTACTCTTGTCGTTAACCAAATCAATCATCGCCCTGGACAACAATCAACAGCAACTGCGAAATCTCTTGCAGGAATATGAAGAAACGGCACGGGAGCTGGTGGTGCTGACCGCCAGATATGACTTGTTAGCCCCGGACACCGTGGAAGCTTTGCAGCTCAGCAAACTGGGCATGTATTTCTGCAATTTGGAAGAAAGTATATTGCATGAGTTGCGGCTGAAAATGAGGGAGGCGAGCCCTAAAGACAAAGCAGAGTTCAGCGCTTTGGTTGTAGAGAAAGTTCAGGCTGCATCAGTTTATGAACGCGCCCTGTTCGCCGATTTTCTGAGAATCCTGGTAAGCGAGATGCCCCACGAGAAAGGTGAAAGAAGCACGCTTGCCGTGTTGGGCGAGCAAGCGCTGGCAACCCAGTTGGAAGATCCCGGATTCGATCAGTATGTGTCAAAGCATGTGAAAGAACCCCTTCTGTTTGAGCGGGACACGGGTAGGCTGAGTCCTTTTCCAAGAACGAAAGGTGGCAACTTCAGGATACAGAGTGACAGCAAATTCAAAAAAGGCGAGCTGGCCTTGACTTTTGATGATGGCCCCGCTACTGAAGGCACAACCCTATCTATACTGGAAACTTTGAGAAGTGCGGGCGCGAAAGCAACGTTCTTCCAGCTCGGCAGCAGGCTTGCCTCTCCTGATGCTGAAGCGCTGTCGCGACGGATCTTATTGGATGGGCATGTGATCGCAGTGCATGGATACTGGCATGCCACTCGGGATGGAAAGCCATTCACCGTGTTGGATTCTCAATCGATTAAAAACGATCTTGATCGTGTCAGAAAAATACAGATGAGTTTAGGGGCCAGCCCAAAACTTTTTCGCGCTCCTTATGGCGAGTTCCGTTACAGTGATGATGATGTGCTTTCCGAGCTATCCCTGCACTATGTTGGCTGGAACATTGACACCAACGACTGGCGCAAAAAGACAGTTGGCAAGCTTGTAGACGACACTATCGACGGGATGCGCCGACATGGTAAAGGAATTATCTTGATGCATGACATCAAGGAGCGCACTGCGCTGGCGCTGCCGGCAATACTTCAGTGGGTCGATGACAGCGGTTACACCGTGGTGGATTTGACTGACGTACTCGACAGATAGGTCCATGTTGCTGGAATGACAAAGGAAGTCCTTCATCAATCCTGCCAGCGTTGTTGAATCTTGCTGTCTTTCCTCAAAACCGAGAAGGGGCTGCCACTGTCGCTTATAGCAGCCCCCTCAGTAAACATGGTAATCTTCGGGAGAACCCAGCCTCGCAACTGTTCACACCCCCTCACTCCGGCCCTCTCCCCCGCAACGGGAGAGAGGGAGTTGGAGCGGTTCTGCGGTTCCCTCTCCCCTCTGGGGAGAGGGTTAGGGTGAGGGTGGAGTGAATGATTACTCAGCCTCAGTTCCAGCTCAACTTGTACCTGTTGGATATTGGCCCATGATTTTCGACTACAACCGAAAATGGACCTGTATACCTCGGCGTCCATTGAACACAGCACCGATCCGTAGGACCCTCGTTCGATGCGATCAAGTTGCCGTGTTCATCAAATAAATATAGGTCAAGGTCTGAGTCGCCATCGCCATGAACACAGACCACTGCCCGTTGCCCCCCGCGAAAGACCTGAAGGTTCGGCCATATATCTCGGGTATTGCCAGCGACTTGATCTCTAAGGTAACCGGGCCCACCTATCGCGCCCTTCGCGGCTCCAATCTTGCCCTCCTTTTCAATCATTGCAAGCAGCTGCGGGTCCTTTTCTTTGGCCAATTGTGCCGCCTTGCTCAGATACGATTCGGGGGGTTCGGCCTTTTGGGTCTTCTGCCCCTGGTCCGCTGCAGGCTTTCCTTCCACTTTCTTTTTGGCCTCTCGAACCTCCATGGGGACGCTCTTCATGATTTGTGCAGCGACCAACAGCGCCGCAGGATTGCTGTTTCTCTCCCCCCACTCGGCCAGTTGTGCTGCCAAGTCCAGATCAAGCACCGCCTGCGCCTGAGGAGTCACCTCTGCTCCTTTGCCTTTGGCTTCATTGGCTGGCTTCGCAGCTTCTCCGGTCTTAGCGGGATCTCCCGCCAAAGCGCCTGACAACGTGCCGAACATTACGAAGGTAAATAATATAATCAATAACATAGACTTTCTCATAGCGCCCTCCTTTGCCCATTTTGTCGTATGCAAAGCTTTCCCTATCCTTTCAGCAGTCAATCCGGCCACTTCCCCGCAACAGAGAGCGGCTG
>AMWB02110447.1_pt1 | contig 11417 bp, 18 predicted proteins | sample 200311 | NCBI WGS metagenome assembly AMWB02 (sample SAMN02737377, study PRJNA173069) | bioreactor metagenome | biome: anode biofilm in microbial fuel cells | place: USA: California | collected 2010-12-16 | reverse complement strand
GAGGCGATCTACCGGGAGTCGAGGGCGTTTGCGCTGGGGATTGAGAGGGAGCAATGACGGATGGAGACAAGCAACGGTTCGCGGCGCTGATGGCGTCGCTGGGGTTGGCGTTTGATGCGTTGCCGCCCAGGGAGAAGCAGGCGCTTTACTGGGACGCGCTGCGGGATTTGTCGGTGCCGGCGCTGGAGTTCGCGGTGCGGGAGGCGATCAAGTCGGGGAAGTGGTTTCCCCGGGCGGCAGAGTTGCGGGAATGGGCGCTTTCGTACCGGCCGCCGGTGGGAACGACGGCGGTGGAGGTGCAGCGGGCGCGGCTGATGATCGAGGATCTGACGCCGCCGGAGGTGGCGCGGGAGCGGCTGGCGGATCTGGCGGCGCGGTTGAATGGGCTGACGGGGACGGCGTTCGGGGTGGGGGAGGAGTTGGGGAGGCCGGTGCTGGTGTCGCTGTCGGGTGGCCGTCGGCCGGGGAGGGGCTGATGGAGGTGGATGCGGAGGTGCGGCGCTGCGCGGCGCCCTGGTGTGAGCGGGTGCTGGCGCAGAAGGAGGGAGAGCCGTTGCGGTTTTTTCTGATGCGGACGCACTGCGACAAGAGCTGCGCGGCGACGCACGCAAACTGGCTGAGAAACCGGCGGAAGCGGGTGGTGAGGGGAGGGTGAGATGGGCGTCGTGAGAGAGAGGAGTGAACAGAAAAGGGAAGGCCCCTCGGGTGAGGGGCCTTTTGGTGTTTCAGGGGAGTGGCTTGTCGGGAACGGAGGAAATCGACCTTTGTTCATGATGGTAATGTTTTTTTATCTTGAACTTTCAGCGTGGTTGCGCAATGGTGCTGGGTATGGGTGAGAATGTCAGTAAACACAAAAAACCGAAGCACGGCAAGGTTTCGCCGGGGCAGATGGCGCTTCTCCCGGAGGAGATGGGCTACGATACCTGCGAGCTGGACGATCCGCGCCATGAGGTGTTTTGCCGGGAGTACGCGCTGACCAGGAACGGCACGAAGGCGTATGCGCGGGCTTTCCCGGGCTGTAAGCAGACGACGGCGCGGGCTAACGCTTCGGGATTGCTTGCAATTCCTGACATTGTTGCGCGGATTCGGGAGATTCGTCGGGACCGGCTGGACCGGCTGGAGGTGACGCATGAGAAGATCATCCAGGAGCTGGCGAAGATGGCGTTTCTCGATCCTCGGGCGTTTTATCGGCCGGATGGGTCTATTCTGCCGGTGAGCGAGATGGACCCGGACGCGGCGGCGGCTCTGGAGGGGCTGAAGATCCGTGTGGTGGAGGAGTCGAGCGAGGAGGGCGTGGAGCGCCGGACGATGGTGGCGGAGATCAAGCACGCGAGCAAGCGGGCGGCGCTGGAGTTGCTGATGCGTCACCGGGAAATGATTACGGATCGCCTGGCGGCCGACGTGAACCATTCGGGCGCGGTGGCGGTGCCGGACGATCTGGAGAAACTGGAGAAGCTGCGGGCGAAGTTTACGGGCGGGATGGCGCATGGAGCGGCTGATTCTGCCCGATGATATACGGACGGCGTTGCAGGCGGCGCCGTTTGGCAAGGTGGTCGATCTTTGGCAATCGGTGATAGAGCTGTTCGGGGCGCGAGGTAAAGCGGCCCTGGGTCGGGCGGATCGTTTTTATCTGCTGACGGCGCTGCTGAACCGGGCGGATGCGTTTCATCCGTGGCTGTATGAGCGGTGCCGAGAGGTGGAGGCGCAGCCGGATGAGTGTCTGGACCTGTGGAGCCGGGAGCATTACAAGGCTGTGGCGATTGATTACCCTGTGCCGACGCCAAGCGGGTGGACGTTGCACGGTGACTTGGGGGTTGGCGACGAGGTTTATGGACCGGACGGAAACCCATGCAGGGTCGTTGCGACAACGCCGGTTTGGCGCAATGCGGACTGCTATCGAGTGACGACGGACGATGGCCATTCGGTGACGGTGAGTGGGGCGCACTTGTGGACAGTCCTCGCCCCTTACCGTGAGAGACTAGCGGATGGAAAGCGTGGGCGGTGGAAACTGAAAACCGTAGACACTGTGACGCTTCGGAGTCTGGTCGAACATTCTGCGGATGTTGTTTCCCGTGGACGGGTATCAATACCTGTAGCGGATGGGATTGTCGGCAAGGAGTTTTCTGTTCCGGTTGATCCGTATGTGATAGGCGCCTGGCTTGGTGACGGTGCTTGTGGTGGATCGCGGATAACAGCGGGAATAGAAGATGCGGACGAAATACAACAGCACCTAGAAGAAACAGGCATCTCCGTTCATCGGGCCAATCATTCCAACGCGGTTTCTTTACGGGTCGGTTCTGGTATCCGTGGAAATCGTTTGAGTTCCGAGTTTACGACGACGTTAAGAAACTTGGGGATTTTCCGAGAAAAACGAATACCGCAAGGACTTTTCAGGGCGGCGATTGAGCAACGGTGGGCATTGCTTCAAGGGCTGATGGACACGGATGGGAGTTGTAAGGTCAAGGGGCAGTGCATGTTTGTGTCGGCTTCGGAGTTGTTGGCCCAGGACGTTTACGACTTGTGCATCACTCTCGGGATAAAGCCGACGATTTACCGACGCACGGCGAAATACAAAGGGGGCAACCGACAGTATTGGCAGGTTCAATTTCGCGGATGTATGAGCGACCCGCCTTTTCGGATGAGAAGAAAACGCGAGAGGTGTTCACCGTTCAATAAAAAATTGACACGCAAAATTGTCTCGGTCGAACCTGTTGAAAGTGCCCCGGTATCGTGTATCCAGGTTGATCGCAAAGACGGGCTGTATCTGATCGGAAAAAACTTTTTGACAACGCATAACTCGACGATCATTACCTACGCGGGGATCATCCAAGAGGTGTTGCGCGAACCAAATGTGACGGTGGCGATTTTTTCGCATGTGCGGCCGATTGCGACGAAATTCCTGGGGCAGATCAAGTACGAGCTGGAGACGAACGAGGATCTGAAGACGGTTTACCCGGACGTGCTGTGGGCGGACCCGAAGCGGGATGCGTTGCGGGCCGGGGCGACCTGGACGCAATACCGGATCGACGTAAAGCGGACGCAGAATCCGAAAGAGGGAACGGTGGAGGCGTGGGGTCTGGTGGATGGTCAGCCGACGGGGGCGCATTTCGCGCTGCGGGTCTATGATGACGTGGTGACGCGGGAGTCTGTGACGACGCCGGAGATGGTGGCGAAGACGACGCAGGCGTGGGAGTTGTCGGACAACCTGGGATCGCGGGGCGCGGACGGCAAGAGCCGGCGCTGGCATATCGGGACGCGCTACCATTTTTCGGACACCTACGGGGAGATCATCGAGCGGGGCATTCTCAAACCGCGAATTTACCCGGCGACGGAGGATGGGACGCTGAACGGGCGGCCGGTGTTTTTGCCGCCGGAGGTGTGGGAGGAAAAGAAAATCACGCAGCGGACGCAGATCGCGGCGCAGATGCTGCAAAACCCGGCGGCGGGGAACGAGGCGATGTTCCGCAAGGAGGATCTTCGCTTCATCGACATTCGACCGGCGACGCTGATTGTCTACATCATGGTGGACCCGGCTTCATCAAAGAAGAAGGCGGCGGATAGTACGGTGATGGCGGTCATCGGCGTGGACGCGGCGCGGAACAAGTACCTGCTGGACGGCTACCGGCAGAAAATGAACTTGCAGGAACGCTGGACGGCTCTATTGGGATTGCGACGGAAGTGGGCGGCGGACCCGGGAACGCAGGCGGTGCATGTGGGCTATGAGCGGTTCGGGATGCGCAGCGACATGGAGTATTTTGAGGAGCAGATGCAGCGGCCCGGGGTGGAGTCGTTTCCGATTATGGAGTTGGCCTGGCCGCAGGATGGGCCGGGGAGCAAGTTCGACAGGATTCAGCGGCTGGTGCCGGACTTTGGCCAGGGGAAGTTTTTTTTGCCGCAGGCGGTGACGCGGGAAGTGGACGGCAAGCGGGTGCCGGCGGAGTCGGCGCGGCAGGCGAGAATGCGGGCCGAGGGGCAACCGTGGCGGATTCTCAAGCCGGTGGCGCGGCGGGATCATGAGGGGCAGGTGTACGGCCTGACGAAGATGTTTCTCGACGAGTATCTGGTGTATCCGTTTGCCAAGCATGACGATTTTCTCGATGCGTGCAGCCGGATCTACGACATGGATTATCAGCCGCCGGTGATTGTGGCGGAAGAGGCGCTTTTGCCGGAGGTGGAGTGATGGCCGAGTCGACGAAGAGTTGGGAGGAGATATGCCGGGAAGTGGACTCGGAGTTTGACCGGGAGGACAAGACGGCGTATCGGTTCAGCAATGGCCGGCGGTTCGAGGCGGAGGGTGTGCAGGGGGAGGATGCCCCGGCATGATGGAGGTGGGCGATTACGAGCGGCTGCCGGAGGTGATTCGGCGGCAGTATTCGCCGGAGCAGTATGCGTGGCTGTCGGATGAGGATAAACGGCGGCTGGTGGAGATGGAGACGGAGCCGGAATATGAGTGATGCGCGAGTGCTGTACGTCAATGCGGATAGCGGTTCGATGCGCCAGGATCTGGCGGATATTACCCTGGCCAAGCGCATGAGCGAGGTGTTGCAGCGGCATTATCCGGGGCATTCGTGGGGCGTGAATGTGGACAGCGCGGGGGGCGTGGCGACGATCAAGAATTTTCGGCTTTCGGGGAACTGGGGCTTTTTGCTGAAACTGCGGGATGCGGCGTCGGCGTCGGAGTATGACCGGGAGGTGATGCTGGCGGCCGGTGAGCTGCTGGAGCGGTATCGGTTGTCTCGGGGGCGGTTTGTGCGGAGTGAACTGGAGTCGCTGGCGGTGGACGCGGCGGGAAATGCGGAGTTCTGCCAATGATGGACGCGGGGGCGGTGGCCAAGCACGGCGAGGGCGTGAGCGAGCGGGACGGTTTCTGGCTGGGGCTGGCGCGGGATGCGTTTTCGGCGTCGTCGGGGTATTTCGACACGAACGTGCGCAGCCGGATCATCAACGATATTCGCCAGTTTCAGGGGGAGCATCCCGAGGGCTCGAAGTATTGCACGGACGCTTACCGGCTGAAATCAAAGCTGTTCCGCCCGAAAACGCGGTCGAGCATCCGCAAGAACGAGGCGGTTGCGGCGGCGGCGTTTTTTTCTACCGAGGATGTGGTGTCGGTGCGGGCGATGGATGATTCGGACCCGATGCAGGTGCTGGCGGCGGAGATCCACAAGGAACTGTTGCAGTATCGCCTGACGAAGCCGGACCCGCACGGGATTCCGTGGTTTCTGACCTGCCTGGGGGCGTACCAGGATGCGCAGACGGTGGGGGTGACGGCGAGCTTTCAGGAGTGGCTGAAGGATGAGCGCCGGGGGATCGACCGGCCGGACGTGAAGCTGTTGCCGGTGGAGAACTATCGGTTCGACCCGGCGGCGGACTGGCGCAACGTGGTGGCGTCGTCGCCCTATTTCATCATCATGTGGCCGATGTATGTCAAGGACGTGCGGGCGCGGATGGCGAAGCCGGCGGCGGTCGAGGTGGAAAAGGAGGACGGCGCGGCGGTTGCGGTGGAGATCGAACGGGAGGATGAAGCGGTGCGGCCGTGGAAATTCGCGGCGGACAACGTGATTCTTTCGGCGTCGCAGCAGGCGAATGATACGATTCGGCAGACGCGGGAGGAGAGGACGGACAGCAAGGCGGCGCCGACGGGGCTGACGGACTACACGATTGTGTGGGTGCATCAGAATTTCGTCGAGGTGGATGGCCTGGATGTGATGTTTTACACGCTCGGGACGAATCATCTGCTGTCGGACCCGGTGCCGGTGACGGAGGTGTATCCGCAGGGGCGGCCGGTGGTGGTGGGCTATTCGATCATCGAGGCGCACAAGGTTTATCCTTCCGGCGTGCCGGCGTTGACCCGTGACGTGCAAGCGGAAATCAACGACGTGGCGAACCTGCGCATTGATAACGTCAAGCTGATCCTAAACAAAAGGAGCTTCGTCAAGCGCAACTCGCAGGTGGATTTGCGCAGCCTGACGCGCAACATCCCTGGGTCGGTGACGCTGATGAACGACCCGAACGGTGACGTGCGGGTGGTGACGACGGACGACGCGACGGCGAGCAGTTATCAGGAGCAGGACCGGCTGAATCTGGATTACGACGATCTTTCCGGGGCCTTCTCTGGATCGAGCGTGGCGAGCAACCGGCGGTTGAACGAAACCGTTGGCGGCATGAACATCCTCAACAGCCAGGCGAATCAGGTGAGCGAATACCAGATGCGGACCTTCTCGGAGACGTGGGTGGAACCGGTGCTGCGGCAGCTCATCATTCTGGAGCAGTATTACGAGACGGATGAGAAGGTGCTGGCGCTGGTGGGCAAGCGGACGCATATCGACCGCTACGGACTGGATTCGATACCGGACGAGCTGATTATGCAGGATACGATGCTGTCGGTGTCGGTGGGGACGGGGGCGGTGAACCCGCAAACGCAGATCGAGCGGTTTGTCTTCGGGATGAAGGCGCTGGCGGATATTCTCGGGCCGGATTTTCTGGCGCAGGCGAAGGAAGAGGAGATCGTCACGGAGTTGTTCGGCAAGCTGGGTTACAAGGACGGCAAGCGGTTCTTCAAGGCGTTCGATGAGGAGGCCGAGGGGCAGCAGCAGGACGACCCGCGACTGTTGCAGGCGATGCAGATGATCGAGCAGTTGCAGCAGCAGTTGGCGACGAAGAACCCGCCGGAGCTTTTGGCGGCGCAGGTGGCGAAGTTGCAGGCGGAGGCGGCGCTGAAGCAGGTGGAAGCGACGAACAAGCGGGTGGAGGCACTCTATTCGGCGATGAACACGGCGCAGGTGGCGGTGCAGACGCCGGGAGTAACGCCGGTGGCGGACCAGATCGCCAGGAGTTCCGGCTTTCAGGACCAGGACGCGGGAACGATTTACCCGCAGGAGGTTCCGGGGCAGGCGGTGCCGGAGGAGGCGATGATTCCGGCGAACACCTCGCCGAATTTCCCCGGGAACCCGAATCGCGGGCTGAATGCGGGGATCGAGGCTGGCCAGGGTGTTCCTTATGATAATGAACGGAGCGGTGAATGACGGATGGCGAGTTGGAGGATCTGATTAAATTTGGCGATGAGGCGAAGGCGTTTCTTCGCGGGCCGATTGGCCGGTATTTGCTGGATCGCTCGAAGGAAGAGGTGAACGCGGCGGTGCATGAGCTGAAGACGGTGGACCCGGACGATGTGCGGACGATTCGCCGGTTGCAGGGGGTCATCGCCCGGAACGAGGGCGTCGAGGGTTGGCTGGCCGAGATCATCACGGCGGCGAATGAGGCGCGGGATGAGTTGGCGGGGGTGGAGTGATGGGAGACATTATCCGAATAGAAAAAAATATGCCGCACGTCTCACGTGAGATTATCTGTGTGAAGTGTTTGGCGAGGTTCGTGTCTGTAGCGCCGTCGGCTTTGCTGCTTCGAAACATGGAGTGTGGCGGTTGTGGAGAAGTCGGGTATTGCGTGGATACCGGCCAGGGTGTTGATATTCTGCCGGATCACGAGGAATGATCGCGCACGGTCGGAAGAGTTGTGGAAACCAACCAAGGGAGAGAGTAGATGGCGACTTTTGATGATGCTACCCAGGATCTGGGCGTGTCGGGGCAAAACGAGCAGCAGGAAGAGGCTCCGATGTCGGAGCGGGACTTGGCTTTGGCCGAGATCGAGGCCGAACTTGAGCAGCAACCACGGCTTGAGGTGCTATCCGCCGATGAGGAGGACGCACCGAAGAAGACCGAGCGGCGTGAGGCGCCGGAGGTGCTGGACGAGGCGGACTACGGGACGGTGAAGGTCAAGGTGAAGGTGGACGGCCAAGAGGTACTGATGCCTTTGGCCGAGGTGGCGAAGGGCTACCAGAAGGATGCCGTGGCGAGTCGTCGGCTGGAGCAGGCGGCGCGAGAGCGGCAGGAGTTGGAGGCGTTCCGCCGGCAGTTGGCGGAGCAGGAACAACGGCTGACCCAGGCGCAACAGGCGCCGCTATCGCCGGAAGGCGACGCGGGGGATGACCTGGAGGCGCAAATCAGGGCGGCCATGTCGGCGCTGATCGACGGCGACGAGGACCAGGCGGCACAGGCTCTGCGGCAGGTGCTGGGGCGCACCAAGGGTGCTACCCCGGCGATTGACGAGGATGCCATTATCGCCAAGGCCGAGGCGCGGATCGAGGCGAAGCGTCAGGCGGCGGAAAACGCCGATGCCTGGCGGGAGTTTGTGGAGTCGAACCCGGCTTTTTCGGACGAGACGAGCAAGCAGCGCCAGTACGGGGATTATCTGTTCAACACGGTGTACGGCCCAAAACTGGAGAGCGGCGAAATCAGCTACCGCGAGGCGCTGAGAGCGGCGGCCCAGGACGTGGCGACGGTATTCCAGGGTGAACCGGAAGCCCCGGCCCGCAGCGTGCGGGAAGAACGGAAGCAGCGCATTGACAATCTGCCGACGGCAGGCGCCCGGGCGGTACGGCAGGCGCCGAAATCGGAGACGGTGGAGGATGTGCTGGAGGACATGCGCCGGATGCGTGGTCAGCCGGTGTAATCAAACAATCAACCTCATTTTGCGGGAGAACACCCGCCGGGAGGAATGAATCATGAGTGGTATCGTCTGGACGAGTAACGATGGTTACTTTTCCGCCAAAAATCTGGACAAAGAGATCCGGCACGCGCTGCGGCCGGAGTGCAAATTCCGCCAGTTCGCGGCCGTGAAGAACGCGGTCGGCAAACATGCCGGACAAACCTTTCACTGGAACGTCTACAGCAAGGTGGCGACCGCCGGCACGACCCTGGTGGAAACCAACACCATGCCGCAGACAAATTTCACGGTTCATTGATGTGTAGCCGTGATTAAATCTCGCTATATGCTGGAAACCCCTTAGAGCCGGAACCGCCAAAGGGGACGAAAAACGTCCCAAGAGACAGCGTTTCGGATTGGGCAATCAGCAGGAAAGGAACTAGCAATGGAGTTCGATAGAAGCAGGGGGTATTTCTACGGTGTATTGCTTGGCGACGGGCATATTTGTACCACGCCGAAAAGATTAGCCGAGGCACAAAGAACCAAGGGAAGGCATGGTCCATTCCTGATGCTCAAGTGTTGCGATATTGAAATGATCGAGGCTTGGCGTGATGCGATAGAAGATATGGTCGGATTTCGCTACGCAATATCAAGACATAATCCTGGGCAAGGGACAGGAGCAAGAAGGGTGCAGTGGAAAATACGGCCATCGAACCCAACTCTTGTAATGGAAGCCGAAACCGAAACTCAACATAAGACAATCATTCCACCAAAAATACTCAACGCAAAAGCTGAAACAAAGATTGCCTTTGTGCAGGGGCTTATGGATAGCGAGGGGTGGATAAACTGTTTACTGAGTGGCGGAATTGGTCAGTGCGATATGACCCTTGGTTTTGGCTGTGCAGACCCATGGTTTGAAGACTTCTATCGACTGGTACAGTCTCTTGGTGTTTTAACCTCAAAAATATACAAGAGACCTCCAGCTATAAAGAAAAACGGAGAACCAGGAAATCCTCTCCGTTTATTCAAAATTGACATCCAGAGCTATTTAAATGCTGGCCTAAGTTTTACCATTCAAAGAAAAAAAGACAGGCTGGCGTTTTGTTCCCATATCCTCAACGACTACACGCGAGACTACCCGAGATATGAGGACTACTACCGGGCAGAAGATATAGTCTGGCCTGCTGGGAAACTTGCAGATTAACAAAGCGCACACAAGGGACAATGACGATCACAGAAATGGGGAATAGTGTACCCTTTACGGGGAAATTAGAGGCCCTTTCTGAGCACAACGTCAAGGAAATCATCAACAGCGTCATGAAAGAGGACGCCAAAGAGGCGTTCGACGCGGCGACGCATGGGCAGTTCAACCTGACCCCGCTGCGCGTGGTGCCGACGGCGGGCACGGCGACGGATGCCGTGACCCTGACCACCAACGGCACGGCGACGCTGACCAACAACGTGGCCTTGGGTAAGGATCACGTCAAGGCGATTGTCGACCTGATGAAAGAGCGGAACATCCCGGTCTATCAGGGCAACGACTATGCCGCCCTGGCCCGCCCGACCGCTCTGCGGGCGCTGAAGAACGACCTGGAGAGCATTCACCAGTACGTTCAACCCGGCTTCCAGATGATTCTGGCCGGGGAGATCGGGCGCTATGAGGGCGTTCGTTTCTTCGAGCAGACCAACATCGCCGCCAGCGGCTTCACCAACGCCAAGAGTGGTTGGGCCTATTTCTTCGGCGCGGATACCGTGGCCGAAGGGGTGGCGGTGCCCGAGGAAATCCGGGCGAAGATTCCCGATGATTACGGTCGCGGGAAGGGGATCGCGTGGTTAAAAAGTCCGGCAGGCCATGAGCAGGAAATGCTCTTGGCGGCGTAGATAGGGCCTCGCGTTAAAAACTCTGTGAATTGCTGGAACACCGCGAAGATGACGAAGCTACAACGCAAGGATGAGATGATGCCTAAACGTGAATCGCTTGAAAATTCGTCATTATGTGGCAATCAGCAGCCAAACCCTGATGAGGGGACGGATCAACGACCAGTCGCAAGACGTAGCTGCAAGCGCAGCGAAGCGCAGAGCGCCCTGAAAGGGGTGATGATATGGTCTGGTCTGCATGGAAACATGCAGCGGGATGAAAGATCCGGGCGGGGAGTAGCGGCCCCTGCTGAACAATTCGACTACCTCGGCGGGTTCGGGCTGGTTCATGGTGCGGCGGCGAATGCTCGCATCGTGAAGTGGGACAGCGCGGCGTAAACCGATGGGGAGCAGGGGTTTCCTTGCTCCCCATTTTTTCAAGGAGATGACGAGATGGGACAGCGTTTTTATACGGACCCGCAGTTTCGGGTAAACCTGGGGGCGCCGATCAAGTGCCCGGCCGGTAGCGCCTCGGCGGTTATCAGCAAGTTCGTGGCGTTCGCCAAGACGCGGATTCTTTCGGTGAAGGGCTGTGTTTCGGTGGCCGGAACGAACGCCTCGGCCGGTTATGAGTTGCTGAACGGGACGACCACGGTGGGGAGTTTGGTTTGTGGCACAAATACCGCCGGCTCGAAGATCACCGGAACGGTGACGGCGGCCAATGCGGTGCTGGCCGAGGGGGATGTGCTGGATTTCAAGACCCTGGCGAACAGTGCCACCCTGGCGAGCGAGTGGATGGTGGAATACCGGATCGAGCCGGACGCGGATGTTGAGTAGCTGGTGACGAGTGAGACAACGCCCGCCGGCGGGTTGTCCCGGTGGCGGGCGTATTTTGAGAGGAGAGAGCGATGGGCAAACAGTTGGATCGAAGCAGGCCGTTCGGGGAGATTTTCGGGGTTTCGGGCGGCGCGAAGTTCGAGCAGGACGGGTGCCTGTTCGATGTGCATGGCGAGATGATCGGCGGCGAGCCAGAAGCGGCGGCGAAGCCGACGCGGAAGAAGGCGAGGTAGTGGCGCCGACGG
>AMWB02006911.1_pt1 | contig 11417 bp, 9 predicted proteins | sample 200311 | NCBI WGS metagenome assembly AMWB02 (sample SAMN02737377, study PRJNA173069) | bioreactor metagenome | biome: anode biofilm in microbial fuel cells | place: USA: California | collected 2010-12-16 | reverse complement strand
GCCGCCGCAGTCCTGCTTTTTAGGAAGTCACGGCTGCCGATGGAGTCGAGGAGTATTCTACAGGTTACTCCTCTGGCTGCCGCCTTGAACAGGGCCCCGGCAACCTTGTCCACCCTGCCGCCCTCCTGCCAGATATAAAATTGCATGTGACAGGTGGAGGTTGCGTTGAGGATCGCTTCGGTTATGTTGCTCAGGATCTCATCAGGGTGGGTGATCAGGGTAAGGTTGTTTCCGGCCATGGTCGGGATGCCCACCAGGGTCTCTGCCTGGCGGTGCAGAGGAAAACATTCCAGATTGAGTTTATCCCAGGAGACCGGCGTTCTTGCCTGCAGGGTCTGCAGCCAGCCGAGGTAGGTGTCGTATGACGCTTTAGCCCGTTCCTTCCGTCTTTCAGGTAGGCGATTTTCGCCCAGAAGCAGATATAAAAAACCGCCTAGAAAAGGAATCACCAGTACGACAACCAGCCAGGCCAGGGAAACACCGTAGGGGCGTTTACGCATGATAACCCTGACTGAAAGGCCAATGCGGATAAAAAAATCAGCCAGCAGTACGAGCGCGGAATACAGGGTGTAACTTGAATAGAGTTCTTGAAAATTCATGGTCTGATCCCGGTTAACGAGCAATACGCAGGGACTGTCTTTGCTTCTCGCTCATCGGGTGCTCCTGTTAATGATTCCCTGAGGTTTTCGTGCCTTACAGAATATTTTTGTTCGACAAAATGAGGAAAAGAACAGTAAGCTTCTGAAACCATGTTGTTTGTTGTAACTGAGTCTGCTTGTTATATTTGCTGGGAATTGCATGTTTTTTGTACCCACGCCAGTTAAAAACAGGTCTATCCATTCTGCTCGCGGTTTGTGCTATTTTAAAGTAGCATAATCAGATGGATAAGTGGTAGATGTATTTTGTTGTTGTCATGGAGTGCGGACTGGAATATGCGTTATTTCCCGGCTGGGTATGATTTCGAAAAGTTTTCCGCAGGCGATGAAGAGTTTGTGGAAAGTTATTCAAGGGATGGATTTTTATGAAGATAAAGGGTTTTTCTTTTTCGGCAGTCAAGGCCGGGATACGGTATGCCGACAGGCTGGATCTTGGACTCATTTACAGTAACATCCCCTGTGTCACAGCGGGAGTTTTTACCACCAATCAGGTGAAGGCCGCCCCTGTTATTCTTGACAAAGAACGGCTGAAAAGTGGCCATGCCCAGGCGATTTTAGTCAATAGCGGCTGTGCCAATGCCTGTACCGGTGTAAAGGGCATGGAGGCGGCCAAAGCCACGAGCAGCCTGGCTGCCGAGGCACTGGGGATTGCCGGTGATTTAATCCAGGTTGCTTCAACCGGGGTGATCGGCGAGCCGCTGAATGTTGAGGCCTTTGAACGAGGTATGCCGGCATTGGTCGCAGGCCTGTCCGGCGATAATTTTGAGCAGGTTGCCCAGGCGATTATGACCACCGATACGGTGCAGAAGATTGCCCGGACCACGGTAACTATTGGCGGTAAGGAAGTGCAAATTATGGGTATGGCCAAAGGGGCGGGGATGATTATGCCCAATATGGCGACCATGCTGGCCTTTATTTTTACCGATGCCCGGATCAATTTCCCGGAACTGCACAAATCGCTGGTCAAAGGAGCCGACCGTACCTTTAATCGTATAACCATTGACGGGGATACCAGCACCAATGACATGGTCCTGGTCATGGCCAACGGAATGGCGGAAAACCCATGGATCGACGGTGATTCTCCTGAAGAACAGCAGCTTTTCCAGGATGCACTTGAGAATGTCTTAAAAGATCTGGCCCTGCAGATAGTCAGCGACGGGGAAGGGGCTACCAAAACAATCACGATCAGGGTTTGCGGCGCAAAAGAGAATAAAGACGCGGAGAAAATTGCCCGGACCATCGGCACCTCCAGTCTGGTAAAAACGGCTTTTTTCGGCGAAGATGCGAACTGGGGACGAATTCTTGCGGCCATGGGTCGGTCCGGCGTCCGGTTCTCTCCTGATCGAGTCGACCTGGCCTTTGGCAATGTGCTGCTCGTTAAGAATGGCCTTTCGCTTGGCAAGGAGGCAGAGGCTGCGGCATCGTTAATCTTAAAGGAGAAAAGCTTCGCGGTCTGTATAGATCTGAAAGATGGCCCCGGTTGTGAAGAGGTATTTACCTGCGATTTTTCTATCGATTATGTCAAGATTAATGCCGATTACCGCTCTTAGTTGCAAGCGAGGAAACGTGGCTGAAGAGTTTTCGGTGTTTTACTTAAATCAGCTTTGCAACTGATTTCTGGATCCTGGTTTGCAGTCGGGCGGTAATTCTGGGGTTGGGTTCTTTGCCGATCAACCCCGTAAACAGAACGCCAACAGTGTCTGCGCCTAGCGTGTTTGCCGTCATGGTAAGCTGTTTGCGGGTTGCAAAGAAGTATCGGCCCAGAATTCCAGGTGCCGCACAGGAGGAAACAAGCACTGCTTTTTTCCTTGGGCCCCTGGCTTTACGCAATTGTGGTCCGTTCATGCCCCAGGGCCAGTACGCATAGACCACCAGTCGTTCCATAAAACGTTTGAACAGTGCAGTAGTTGACCCGCAGTTGGTAGGTGAGGCGAGAATGTAGCCATCGGCCCGTTCTATCTTGTCGATCAGCTCCTGCATGCCGTCCTCCAGTACACAATGCCCCGGTGTGTCTCCCGGCAATTGTGTGCATTCCCGGCAATTGAGACAGAATTCGACAGGATGTTCGCGCAGATGGATCACCTCAACTGTACCGCCGGCTGCCTCGATTGCCTGCTTTAGAATCTCGACGGTCTGGTCAGTCATTCCATGGTGCCGATACGCACCGTTAAGTGCAAGTATATTGGTCATAATTTTCTATTGAACCACTCCGCAGGCTACGCGGGCCCCACCCCCGCCGAGAGCGTTGGGACTGTCTGCATAGTTGTCGCCGCCCTGATGGATCATGAGAGCATGGCCTTTCAGCTCAGACAGGTGGATTCTTGGAGCCAGTACCGGATGAATGGCAGCACCGGAACTGTCGGCATAGAGGGCCGGTAAATCCCCCTGGTGGCCATTCTCATACGGCCCCTTGTGACTGTTGGTCTGCTGTGGATCGAAATGGCCCCCGGCTGCCAACCCCGGCACCATCTTGCCATCTTTCTCGCCAGGTCCGCAACTGCCATTTACATGTACATGAAAACCATGCAAGCCCTCCGATAACTCGCATAACTGCGGTATAAAAAGAGTGCCATACTGGGTTTCTCTGACTGTAATGGTGCCGATCTTAGTGCCATTGCCTTCCGGTGTCGTTGCATACATATCAACAACCGATTCTGCTGCCCAGGCACTGGAGGCAGCAATTACGGCAAAAATAAAAAGATAAAGACCTGCAATCTTGATTTTCATGGTGTACCTCAAATGTATATTACGTTCATGTTCATAGATATGGAAATGGAGAAGATTCCTGGTGTTTCTGGCCAAGAAACCGGCATTTTAGAATTGTCATGCGGCTTCATTATAACAGTAATACAGTTTCGGATCTGGTCAATTTGTTGGTTTCTCTCACAGGGACTCAGCCTCGTGAGCTCTGGCATAGTGCTCTCTCAGCAGATCATCGCCCCAGTCCCGTTCGAGATCGCGCCAGACACTGTGAATATGGTTGGCCTTGTCCTGGGTATTGTCGTACTCGACCAGAAAGCTCGGCCCGTGCAGACGGTAGTAGTGGGGCTCTCCCTGCTGCATTGAACCGGCCCAGGCAAAATGAATGCAGTCGATGCCCTGTCTTTCGATTGACACGAGCTGATTGTCGGCCAATTGGGGGGCCATTCGCCCGAGATAGACATGTATCAGCTTCCTTGCCGCCTGCTGCTGATCCACCGTCAAGTCGGCAATAGCAAGTCCGACCGGATCGTCGAGACGAATACGGGGAGTCCATTGCGTGACGATATCTGGTGGGGCGATTTTGTCAATCACCGCTTGACCTACCTGATGACTATCAAGCATTGCCAGAAGTTTTCTCGCCGCATCCTCTTCCGCCGGCAGGGTAACAAAGCCCTCGAGCGCACCCCCTGGCACCCTGGCCGGATTGGCTCCGAAAAAGTTGGGACTGCAGGCAACCCTGCAGGAGTCAACAACCAGAAAGTTCACTGACAGATGGTGTCCTTCGATTCGCCATCCCCAGGCCGCATCATATGACGGGTCGCCGAATATTGTTACAAAGTAGCGTTCCGGATTGCGGATATGGTTGTTCAATGCGCCCTCCAGGTCGGCGAGGATTTTTTCCAGGCTCATGATGTTGAGGGCGGTAAGCGTGCCCTGCGGCTCATCCCGCTTGCCAGCAAAGCAAAGGCCCGGCGTTGCTGGCTGCTGTCCATTTCGGAAAATGGCAGACCCTTCCGCGGCACCGGACGATAATCCCAGCAAGTGCGCGCATTGTCATCAAGCCGAAAAACAGCCTGCCGACGCTGACCCGCTTCCAGGCTGTTGAGGAAGGCGCTTGCTGCAATCTTCATCTGCCTGGCGGTTTCCCCGGCTTCGGATAGCTCTGTTGTGATCTTAGGGTTGGCAATATGCATATTGGGCCGCCTCCGTTTTTTTATCCGGTAAAGTGGATGATAATCACGATAGCGGCAAAAAACAGGCGGACTGTGGCCAAAAATGCCAGGGCGGATAGTCTCTCAGATCACTCCCGCAATACCAGTTACCGGGAGTGATCTTGCATCTCCTAGGCGACTTTTTTACAGTTTTTCCTGGAGAGGCATTTCCTTAAGATTGCCTGGTAGGTATCCCAGTCTTTCGTCGCCAGGGCAGCCTGTTTGGCGAATGCCAGTTCATTGTTTGTCATCAGTTTCCTCCAATTATTGAGTGTGAAGGTCTGAAGCTGTTTCAAAACGAAAAAGCCCCCAGACCAATTTAATTGATCCGGGGGCCCTGATTTCTCCACAGATGCAACGTCAGGCCTCGTATCCTCGAAGGCCAGTTGTTTTTATAAGGCAGGTATTCTGACTTCCGGATCGTCCTCTTCTCTGCGCCTTCCCGATTGTTCTCAGTGGCATATGCAGGAATTGTCCCCGGTTACAGCGGCGGGCCCGTTCCGGATTTACACCGGATTCCCTCTTTTGTCGTATCGACACCTTATCGATGAAAGCATACTAAAGTATTGAATTGGCGTCAAAGGGTATTGTCAAATATCCGTTGATGGTCTTGCCCCGCTATTGTCCGGGGATCCCCAGCGCCTGAATGGACATTGCGTTTTTGCCTTCCGCATAAGCCAGCAGTCGGCCTTCCTTACGGTCTATCCTGAAAGCAAGGGCGTAGGCGAGGACACGTATCGGATAATCCCTGGGCAGCCGCAGCAGATAGGGTTGAATGGTAGTGAAGTCGGTAACTCCGTACTGTTGCATGATAAACCGCAGGCCGCCGTTGGCCGGGCCGATATTATACGCGAGCAATCCGAGAAAGAGATCTTCATTCATCTCGGTGAGATAGTAGCGCAGAGTAGCTGCACCGAGAAAGGCATTGTAGCGTGGATCGTTCATGTCGCGTTCGGCTGACGGAAAAAGTTTGTTGACATCTTCTTCCACAGCCGTCGGTATCCTGGTTATCTGGAAAAGTCCATGTCCCCCATCCATGCTTTTTCGCGGGAGATATGAAGATTCGGCGGCGGCAAGACCCTTGAGGAGATCGATATCAATAGCATAGGCATCTGCCGCCTCGTGGATTGCCTTCTTGAACTGCTCGGCCCGGCTGATCATCTTCTCCAGAGGAGCGGTGTCCAGGCGGCGATAGGCCGCATAGACCTGATGGGCGAGGACGACCCGGCCTGCTTCTTCTTTGCCGCCTACCAGAGTGCGATAATAGCCAAAGGCCTGCGTAAAATATCCGTGCGGAATAAACACGCACACCAGAAGTGTCATGCCAAGCATAATGGCCGGGGGCAGCTTGGGCGACCTGGCCTGCAGCCATTTCCGGATTCTCTTCCAGGCGCTCAGCAGGATGGAGGCGATAACGATAAAACCGAGAATTCCACTGGCAAATGGCAGGAGACTGTGCATTAAATCGGTGCCGGAAAACCGGTTGCCGACATAGCCGAGCAGCATGATAATGGTGGCCATACCGATTGCCGCGAGACCGAGACACTCCAGACTGATAAACAGAAAATCCTGCAGCAGGGTTTTCTGCGGTTTTTTCTTCCTGCTGGTTTTCTTCCTCTTGGCGGAAGGGGAAGTCTTCGCGCGTTTCTGAGCAGGTCGTCTTTTCTGGGGGGACGGTTGGGAGGGAAGTGATCGGGCCATTCGACAGGTGTAATAGCTTATGACGTATTCGAGAGTGTCATCTTAAAATACGCCAAATTATGAAAAAAAAGACAATAAAAGCAGTCCACCTTATTCGACGATGGGGGGATGGTCAATTACAATTTTTTTAAGGATGCATGGACGCATCAGGCTTTGGTGCGAATGTTGTCTTTTTTATCCTCTGGTGGGCTTTTGTTCACTCTTGCTGAATCATTTGCCGGATTCTTTCCGAGGCGCCGGCAGTATGTCGTGAAGATTACAGCTTTGTAATCTTTCTGCAAGATTGGGGTAATGATCGATAGGTATATTACCCGGGATATTATTGTATCCTGTTGAACAGTCGAACTGTACTACGGCGTGACGGTTTCTCCGGGGTAAAAAGCCGGAGTTGCTTTTTGCTGTCTGGCGGCTGCGCGGACATTGTCTCAGGAAAAGGCAGAGGAGCTATCTGACACCCTGCAGGGGAGGTAAGTGCCTTGGAGGTGACTATTGGATTTTGGTTTTAATGTCTCCCGGGTTCTCTTTTTTTATCGGGTTCAAAGATTAAGGCACTGAAATGATGGTTGCAATTGACGAATTATGTGTGGAGTCAGAAAATGATCAAGATTAAAAATGTAACTCGAAAGTATGGCAGCTTCAAGGCGGTGAACAACGTCTCGATGACAATACAGTCCGGGGAAATTGTCGGACTCCTCGGCCATAACGGTGCCGGTAAGACAACAATCATGAAGATGATCACCGGTTATCTCGAGCCAACGGAGGGTACCATTGTCGTCAACGGCAAAGAGATCGGCCGCGATCGGCTGGCTATCCAGAGAGACATTGGCTACCTGCCGGAAAACTGTCCGGTTTACCCGGACATGACGGTGGTCGAGTATCTCGATTACATGGCTTCTCTGCACGGTCTCTCCGAGGGACAGCGAGGCCCGCTCGTCGTCGCGGCGATTCGTCGGACCGGACTGCAGGAAAAGGCTTTTCAATCAATAGCGACTCTCTCCAGGGGATACCGGCAGCGTACCGGCGTCGCCCAGGCAATTCTTCATGAGCCGGATATCCTCGTTCTCGATGAGCCGACCAATGGTCTTGATCCAACCCAGATCCAGCATATGCGGGCGCTGATCACCGACCTGGCCAGATCTTCGACGGTTATTGTATCCACGCATGTCCTCCAGGAGGTGCAGGCCATCTGCGACAGGGTTATTATCCTTAAAAACGGCGAGAAGGCCCTTGACGCAAGGCTCGATGAACTGCAGACCGAGGGGCGTTTGCTGGTGCAGCTCGGCGGAAAACATGGTGACCCACGGTCACTGATTGAAGGGTGTCCTGGCGTTGCCTCGACTCTTGTTGCCAATCATGCTCAGCGCAACCATGCGCCTTCGACAACGAGTTGTGCGGTGACGGTGGCAGCCGGTGAAGACCGGCAGGAGACGGCTGCGCACATTGCTGCGCTGCTCCAGGAAAATGGCTACCGGCTCTACGGTATGCAGTTCGAATCGCGCAATCTTGAAACGGTATTCGCCGAAATAAGTGGTTGACCCCTGAAAACGGGATATGCACCTTCGTAAATTTCTTTCTCACTTTTCCCGCCCTTTTTTTGGTTGGAAAAAAGATAAGAATTTTTAAGGGTTTCATAGGAGTGATGAATAATGCAAAATGTCTTTCGTATAACTAGAAAAGAATTCGGTTCTTTTTTCAGTTCGCCGATTGCCTATATTTTTATCGGGGTTTTTCTGGCGGTAAATCTCTTTGTTTTTTTCTGGGTCGAAACTTTTTTCTCCAGTAATATAGCTGAAATACGTCCACTATTTACCTGGATGCCGATACTGTTGATTTTTCTTTCGGCGGCGGTGACCATGCGCTCCTGGGCCGAAGAAAGGCGATCGGGTACCCTGGAGCTGCTGCTCACTTCCCCGATATCGCCCCTGGCGCTGGTTTTAGGTAAATTTTTTGCCTGTCTCAGCCTTGTTGTCTTGTCTCTGGTGCTCACCCTGCCGATTCCGGTGACGGTAAGTTTTATGGGGCCATTGGACTGGGGACCTGTTCTTGGTGGGTATCTGGCCACCTTCTTTCTTGCGGCGGCCTATATCTCGATCGGCCTCTATGTCAGTGTCAAGTCGGACAATCAGATCGTCAGTCTGATCGTTTCCGTCCTTATCTGCTCACTCTTTTATCTGATAGGTTCGGATACGCTGGTATCGTTCTTCGGTAACCGAGGAACGGAGATCCTGCAGATGCTGGGCTCCGGATCACGCTTTGCCTCGATTACCCGCGGGGTGATCGATCTGCGGGATCTCTACTACTATCTCGCCTTGATGGGGGTATTTCTTACTCTCAATGTCTATGGACTGGAAAGGATCCGCTGGGCCGACAACCCGGCCAATATTCGTCATACTCGCTGGCGACTGCTTAGTGGGCTGGTCATCGTTAATTTTCTTATCGCCAATTTCTGGCTGGCGCCCATCAATGTGCTCCGCGCCGACATGACCACCGATCATATCTATTCTATTTCGCCGACCACCCGGAACTATCTTGCTCAATTAAAGGAACCGCTGCTTATCCGCGGTTATTTTTCCGCCCAGACGCATCCTCTGCTGGCGCCTTTGGTCCCCCGGATCCGTGATCTGCTGCGTGAGTATGCGGTGGCTGGCGGTGACAAGGTTCATGTCGAGTTTATTGATCCCCTGGAGCATCCTGATTTGGAGCAGGAGGCGGCACAGAAATACGGTATCCGCCCGGTACCATTCCAGACGGCGAGTAAATACCAGTCCTCGGTCACCAATTCTTATTTTGACGTGCTTATCCAGTATGGCGACCAGTTTGAAACGCTGGGCTTTCGTGACCTGATCGAGGTGAAAGGCAATGGGGAACGGGATCTCAACGTCGAATTGCGCAATCCGGAGTACGATATTACCCGCGCCATAAAGAAGGTGCTGTACAGTTATCAGGGCGGCGGGGATCTTTTCTCCGACATCGGTAAACCCGTCAACTTTACGGGCTACATGTCATCTGACAAAAAATTACCACAAGAACTGGTCCGGCTGAAAGGCGAACTGCAGACTATTCTTGCTGAAATGGACAAAAAGAGCAAAGGTCTTTTTAGCAGTGAAATTGTCGATCCTGATGCCGACAACGGTGCAGTGGCCAAAAAAATCAGTGACCAGTACGGCTTCAGACCGATGGCGGCCTCTATATTTGATGATCAGAGCTTCTGGTTTTATATGACGCTGAAAAGCGGCGACCGGGTGGTGGAAGTGACCTTGCCGGAAGATTTAAGCAAAGAAGGCCTTATGCGATCCATTTCGACCAGTTTGAAGCGATTCGCCACCGGCTTTACCAAAACAGTGGCTTTAGATACGCCGAAGACGACTCCACCCATGCCCCAGTATGGCATGCCGGGCAGGGGACCTCAGTTTGAAGTGCTGCGGGAGTTGCTCGCCAAGGAACATGGCGTGATAGACACCGATCTGGCGAACGGTCGTGTGCCTGACGATACTGATATTTTGCTGGTCGTCAGCCCGGAATCTGTCGATGAGAAACAGCTTTTCGCCATGGATCAGTTCCTGATGGAAGGAGGCACTGTTGTTCTGGCTACCTCGCCCTTTGCAATTGACCTGGAACAAAAACTCAGCGTTACTAAAAAACCGTCGGGTCTGGAGTCCTGGCTGAAATTCCACGGTATCTCCATTGGCGATGAAATGGTGCTTGACCCGAAAAACAGTGCATTTCCGGTTCCTGTGCAGCGCCAGGTTAAAGGGGCTACGATCCAGGAGATCCAGCTGGTCAATTATCCGTATTTTGTCGATATTCGTCCAGACGGCATGAACCGGGACAGTGGCATGGTTTCCGGTCTGAGCCAGTTGACCATGAACTGGGCTTCCCCAATCAGCATTGATCTGGATAAGAACAAAGAACGGAAGGTCACGCGACTGCTGGAAAGTTCAGCCGGCAGCTGGCTCTCCGGTTCAACCGACGTCCAGCCCGATTTTGCCGCCTACGGCGAGATGGGTTTTGCCCCCGGCAGTGAAAAAGGAAAACAGCTTCTCGGGATGGTGGTGGAGGGACGATTCACTTCATTTTTTGCCGGAAAACCTTCTCCGCTTCTCGCTGAACAGAATAAACCTGACAATAAAGAAGAGAATGCAGCGACAGAACAGGATAAACAAGCCAAACAGCCGATAATTAGTCGGCAGATCGACAAATCACCCGAATCGGCGCGTATTATTCTGTTTAGTTCGAATAGTTTCTTAAATGATACCATTCTCAGCATCGGTTCCAGTGTTCTGCGCAGCAGTTATCTTGGACCGGTCCAGTTGATCGCCAATAGTGTGGACTGGTCGCTGGAGGATCGTGGTCTTCTGGCTATCCGTGGTCGAGGGCATTTTTCGCGCACCCTGTTGCCCATGACCAGAGACGTCCAGTTTTTCTGGGAATATCTGAACTATGGGTTGGCCCTGCTTGGCCTATTGCTGGTTTGGCTGGTGCGTCGGTCGATGACGAAAAGAGCGAGACGACACTATCCGGCCCTCCTGCAATAGCTTGCAGGAGGGGTTGTTGGTAGAAGAAATGTATCCCCGTTCAGCATGGGGATTGAAAAAATCCTGCGCTTTATAGCGGAGTTGGAGGATAACCAATGAAAAAAATGATCACAGCAGCCTTGGTGCTGCTTCTCGTTCAGGTAGGACTGGTGCTGGTCTTGAACATGGGCAGCAAGGGGATCGAGGCCAATACTCCTGACACACTGTTTCTCAACTTTTCGCCGGATGCAGTGCAATCGCTGCAAATCACCGATGGAGAAGGTAAAACAATAGTCGTTAAGAAGGATCCGTCCGGATGGGTTATGCCGGAGCACTTTTCGGCGCCGGTCAACGGAAACAAGGTCAAGGCACTTGTCGAAAAACTCGCTGGAATCAAGCAGGGCTTTATTGTTGCCACTTCGACCGACGCAGCCAAGCGGTTTAAGGTTGACGCCGGGAGTTTTGCCGATCATGTCGTCCTGCAGGGTGCCGACAAAACACTGGCTGATTTTTACGTCGGTACTGCACCGGTTTTTCGCCAGGTGCATGCACGGCGGGCGGACAGCAACGCCATCATCACCATCGGACTTTCAAGCTTTGAGCTGGAAACGGCTGCCGACAAATGGCTGGAC
>AMWB02048231.1_pt2 | contig 11418 bp, 15 predicted proteins | sample 200311 | NCBI WGS metagenome assembly AMWB02 (sample SAMN02737377, study PRJNA173069) | bioreactor metagenome | biome: anode biofilm in microbial fuel cells | place: USA: California | collected 2010-12-16 | reverse complement strand
GCGGAAAAGGCCGAAGCCGAACGAAAAGCGGCCGAGAAGGCAGCGGCGGAAAAGGCCGAAGCCGAACGGAAGGCGGCCGAGAAGGCGGCCGCGGAAAAGGCCGAAGCCGAACGGAAGGCGGCCGAGAAGGCGGCCGCGGAAAAGGCCGAAGCCGAACGAAAAGCGGCGGAGAAGGCGGCCGCGGAAAAAGCCGAAGCCGAACGGAAGGCGGCCGAGAAGGCGGCCGCGGAAAAAGCCGAAGCCGAACGGAAGGCGGCGGCCGAAAAAGCCGAGGCGGAACGAAAGGCGGCGGAGAAGGCGGCGGCCGAGAAGGCTGAAGCCGACCGAAAAGCCGCCGAGGCGGCGGCACTGGCCCGGAAGAAGGCCGATCCGGTGGAGAAGGCTATCCGGTATGCCGCCGTTGGCCTCGCCGTCGTCGTCACTCTGATTGTCGCGGCGAGCTACGCGAATCAAACAAAGTATTATCTGAAAACCAACGGTGATGTCCTCGAGGTCTGGAAAGGTCGGTTTTCTCCGATAGGGGCCGTTCAGATTGCCCAGCTTCCCGGCCGCGTCATGCAGTCTCCATTGAAGGATACTTATACCGAGGCGGAAGCCTCTGGCGTGGCGTTCAGCTATTTCATTTCCAAAGCGGACGATTTGCTCGCAGCGGATGTGCCGGATCTTGTCATGGTGCGATCCCATCTGGATCAGGCACGAATGTTCGCCTATGACGCCGAATATATGAAGGCTGTTGAGTCTCGCTTCACCACCGTCAGTTTGATGGAATCTCTTTATAGAGCGGATGCGGCGGCAGCCAAGGGAAGTCCGGCGGATTACCGGAAGGCCCTTGGACATCTCGAAGAGGCCGCCGCGCTTCCGTTGACCGAAGCGCAGGCATTGATCGTGGAAAAGCGGGCGGAGGCGATCCGACAGCTTCTGCAGGCCGCCGAGGGCGCGCCGGTTGAGACAACCGCCGAAACACCGGCTGCGACGGCACCGGAGAAACCCGCGGCAGCGCCGGCGGATGAACACGGTGCCGCTGCTCCCGAAAAAACTCCCGCAGAAAAAGTCCCGGGATCGGAAAAAGGCGAAGCGAGCATCTGAACGTAACGATCATGTATGGCAAATAACCTGAGGCGAATTGTACAGACCCTTAGCGGTCCCTCAATTCGCCTTTTTCTGTCGGATATATTTTAAGAGGGATTGGGATGATGGATGCCGTTTTGTTCGAAGAAAAAAAAGGTGTGGGATGGCTCACGCTGAATCGTCCTGAAAACAGGAACGCCCTGTCTTCAGAGGTGATTTGCGCCATTCAGGAACATTTGGATCGTATCAGGACCCAAAGCAGCATGAAGGTTCTCGTCATCCGGGGAAACGGACCGGTCTTCTGCGCCGGTCACAATCTGAGGGAATTTACTGGAGACCGGCCGGATGTGGGGCAAATACGGAAGATTTTCATCCAGTGCTCCGAAATGATGCTGTCTCTTCAGAAGCTGCCCCAACCGGTCATCGCCCAGGTTCAGGGGATGGCCACCGCGGCCGGCTGTCAGCTCGTGGCGGCCTGCGATCTCGCCATTGCCGAATCCGGCGCGCGATTTGCGACCCCCGGCGTCAAAATCGGCCTGTTTTGTACCACCCCCATGGTGCCCCTCGTCCGAATCATCGGCCGACGGCGCGCCCTCGAGATGCTGTTGTCGGGAAGAGCGATCTCCGCGGCGGAGGCCGAGAGCTACGGCTTACTCAATCGGGTGGTCGCCCCGGACCGGCTTGCGGAAGAAACCGAAGCCTGGGCCGCGGAACTGACGCGATTCAGCGGCTTTACCCTGGGGTTTGGAAAGCGGGCATTTTACGGACAGATGGATCTGGCGGAGGCGGCGGCCTACCAATACGCTGCGGAAGCCATGGTGGTGAACAGCCTGGACGCGGATGCGCGGGAAGGCATTGCCGCTTTTCTGGAAAAGCGATCCCCGGTCTGGAATGAGCGATAAGCCGGAAAAATATATCAGATCGATAGACCGGATCAAAGACTTCGTTTTAGATGATGCAAAAAATTTGGGAACAGAGTGCAAATTCTGTTCCCAAATGAAAGACGGCCTCGAACAGTGACAACAGCGATCGTTTACCGTTTCGAAAACTGAAAGCGGGCTCTTGCCCCCTTTTGTCCGTATTTTTTCCGTTCCTTGACCCGGGGATCGCGCTTGACAAAACCCGCCTTTTTCAGAACCGGCCGCAGATCGGGGTCCATTTCAATGAGGGCGCGGGTGATGCCGTGGCGAATGGCGCCGACCTGACCCGACAGGCCGCCCCCGGCGACCGTGACCCTGATATCGTAACTATCGAGATTATTGGTGATATTGAGCGGTTGGGTTAGAATCAGTCGCGATGATTCCGTGGGAAAATACTCCACGATATCCCGTTTGTTGATCAGGATGCTTCCTTTGCCGGGTTTGATCCAGGTTCTGGCAACCGCTGTCTTCCGCCTGCCTGTTGCGTAATAAACCGTTTCTTTTTCCATGAAATGCCTCGATCGATGTGGTCAATGAACGATATTGAGCGATAAAAGTGGTGAGGGCCGAATCAGAATTCCAGAACCTCGGGCTGCTGCGCCGTATGCGGATGATCGCTGCCCGTATAAATTTTCAGTTTTCTGATCAGCTTTTTGCCAAGTCTGTTTTTCGGCAGCATCCCTTTAACGGCAAACCGGATCATATCCTCGGGCTTTTTAACCATCAGCTCTTTGGCCGTGGTCGTCGTCAACCCACCGGTGTAGCCGCTGTGCCGGTAATATTTTTTCTGGTCCATCTTCCGGCCGGTCAGGACAATCTTGTCGGCGTTGATCACGACGATGTTGTCGCCGGTGTCGACATGCGGCGTGAACAGAGGATGATGTTTGCCCCGAATGCGATATGCGATTCTGCTGGCCAGTCTGCCCAATACGATACCTTCGGCATCGACGACAAACCATTTGCCGATATTGTCCGATTCTTTGGCGCTGTATGTGTATTTTTTCACCGTATCCTACTCCCTGTCTTTAATTAATCAGGCACATATAAATTAAGATTGACATATTGTCAATGAAAAATATTTCAGACCGACACTCTTTTCGTGAATGTCGGAGCCCAAAAGCCTTTACTAAACTTGCCGGGACTTGTAAATGGATTTTCAAGGCCAGATCCGACCGGTCTTCGAAAAAAGCATGGTTGCAGCACGATATTTGGAATGCAGTTATAAATTCGGAAAGATTCTGCAATGTCTCTGGAAATCGAAGTCAAGTTTTATCTCGGGTGCGATGACGGCTGCCGCGATGCGCCGATTTTCCGCATCATGGAGAGGGGCGGACAATCCCGCGGCCGCGTATTCGAGAGGAATATCCGGTTCGAAGACGAGGAGTGCACGCTTTTTAAAAGAAAATCTCTTCTGCGCCTCCGTCAGGATCGGCGCACCCGGCTCACCTTCAAATCCGAGGCCCCTTCCGTGTCGGATCAGGATCGCGACAATTTTAAGATATTCAATGAACTGGAGGTGGAGGTCGGCGATTTTGCAACCATGCAGCGGGTCTTGGAAGCGCTCGGGTTTCATCCGGCACAGATCTACGAGAAATGGCGCGAGACCTTCGCGCTGGGCGGCAGCCTGATCTGCATGGATACGATGCCGTACGGGGAGTTTCTTGAAATCGAGGGGCCAAAAGCGGAGATTCCGGTCATCGCCGCCGCCATCGGCCTCGATTGGGACCGCCGGATTCTCGATAATTATCTGGGGATATTTGCCGGGCTGAAAGAGGCCGTGCCGCTTCCTTTCAACGATGTTACCTTTGATGATTTCAAACAGGCACAGGCCGGCATGAGCCCGGAATACCTTTCGTCATACATTCGCAGCTTCGAGCGCAGGTATCGGCATCCTGGAGGCGCCGCCCGGTGCGATAGGTAATACCTGCCGCCGCGCCGTCGGCGTCTGGTTCAGAAAAGAGCGGTTTTTTCCGGAAAGATCTCCCCGGACGTTCCCATGAGCGCAGAGGGCAGGGGGGCATTCTGACGACGGACGATATTTGCAGACTCCTCTATCGAGCGGACCGCCGTGATCAGGGGGTTTTGCAAGGGGCGTTGCCGGCTGATATCGGATAGCACCTGGTAGGTATCTCCAAGGATCACCAGCCTGTCGTTCTGATATTCCAGAAAAATTTTCTTCGTGCCCACCCACAGCGCCGTGTCGGCCGATTGGACGTATTGCTCGAACAGGGCGACAAAGATGTTCCGCTGTTTGTATACGGCAAGGTTTCTGGCATCCAGCAGCAAGGGAATATGGCTTATGCGCATCGCCCTTTGGATTTCTTCCCACGCGTTCCACCACGCATGGGCCGGCAGAGCCGCGTAGCAGCCGGCATAGTTCTCATAGTCGGCCGATGAGAGCGAACGGTGCCATTGGGCGATCAGGGCCCGGATGGTTTTCTTTTCCGCGGCATGGGTACCGGTGGGAAGATACTGCACTGTTTCAACGATGATGATCGGGGTCCGGTTCAGGGCGATAAAAGGGGCTATAGCCAAAAGGTCAGCGTTTTCGACCGCGATGCAGCCATTGGAATCGTAGGGCGCCAGGGGCTTGTCGGTGCCGTGAAGCCATATGGCGCTGCCGGTGCGTTCGGCCAGACGGTCGACCAGGTTGGGGTAGTCTGTGGGAAAGGCCATGACGCCGTAGATGGGAGAAAGATACTTTTTCTCATGCTCCTGGATGAAAAAATAGACGCCTTCGGGGGTTTTGGCATCTCCGGAAAGGGTTTTGGGGCCGAAATTTTTTCCGGTCGAGCACCTGATACGAAACACTTCCCGAGGTCGTTGGGACATGTCATACAGAATCAGCGTCTCACTCGATTTTTCCACGATAACGGCATAGGCGCCTTTGGCGCCGGATTCATGGATAACAAAGTTATCCGGTATCATGTCGGCCGCTGCCGCCACGCCGGAACATACCAGGCAACATAAAACGCCCCAGAAGGCGGTCGCCGTCATTCGTTTCTTCATCGATAGTGATCCGTTTCCTGATTAATCCCTTTTTCGCGCCGCTGGTTTCCGGTGGATGCTCACCGGATCTCCGATACTCACCGCAAGGCATCCGAGGGCACTGCCCGAGCTGACTGCAATTTCAAGATAACCCCGGCTTCCGATAACCGCAAGGCAGGTGTTGCCTTTTGCGCCGGCATAGTTTCCGGACAGGCCGGATATGGTGGTTTTCCCTACCATGATCTCTATGGAATTTCCGGGTGTTGCGAGCGTATCGATATGTCTGCGTTCAATATCGGTCAGCAGATTGCCGAAACGGTCGGCGTGGATGATCGTGCCGACGAGGCTCCCGTCGGGAGCGATGCAGGGTTGGGAGAGCCGGCGGGCGGCCAGCCGGTCGAGAGAGAGCGGACTTCCGAGTGCCCCGATGGAAACGCCTCGGAGCAGATGGCCGGCGACAGGGGCGAATATATCCCGGCCGTGGAAGGTGTCGCTCGCGTCGGGAAGAAAGAATGCGGTGTTTTCGACTCTCACGATCGCACGGTCGGCGGCTTCATGCAGAATCGGGAACAGAACGCCGTTGTCGGGCGCGATGAAGACATGATCGTCCGCATGCGCCGCGATGATGGCCCGATCGGTGCCGACGCCCGGATCGACGACGCAGACATGGATGGTGTTTTTGGGGAAGTAACGGTAGGCGGCACGGAGCATCCGCGCCGCCGAATCGATGTCCTGGGGCGGGATTCCATGGCTGATGTCGATCACCGTCGCCGCCGGATGAATCGTTGTGATAACGCCTTTCATGACGCCGACGTATTCGTCCGCCAGCCCGAAATCGGTCAAGAGGGTTACGCAGTTCATTACCTCTAATCTCTTTCCTCGGATGGGTCGATGTCAATCTTCCCGGTCGAACAGCGGATCCTTCCGGCAGGCGATGGAGAGATGTTTGCATGCGGCATCGGAAGCCCTTCGGCCGGAAGAGGTTCTCGTGATGAAGCCGATTTTCAGCAGATAAGGCTCGACCACGTCCACCAGGGTGTCGGTTTCCTCCTGCAGGGTCGCGGCAATGGCCTCGATGCCGACCGGGCCGCCGCTGTAAAAGCGGATGACGGTTTCGAGATACCGCCGGTCGAGAGGCGTCAGCCCCATTTCGTCAACCCCCTCCAGGGCCAGCGCGCAGACCACGGTCTCGCGCGAGATGACGCCGTCCGCCCGCACCTGGGTGTAGTCCCGAACCCGTTTGAGGAGGCGGTTGACGATCCTGGGCGTTCCCCGCGATCGCCGGGCCAGCTCCGCGGCGCCCGGTTCGTCGATGCCGATCTCCAACAGCGCCGCCGAGCGCTTGGCGATGGTGACCAGATCCCGTTCGCTGTAGAAATCAAGGCTGCGAAAGATACCGAAGCGATCCCTGAGCGGCGCCGACAGAAGGCCCACCCGCGTGGTTGCCCCGACCAGGGTGAAGCGGTTCAGGCGGAAGCGGTGGCTTCTGGCGTGAACACCCTTGTCGAAGACGAAATCGACGGCGAAGTCTTCCATGGCGGGATAGAGAAATTCCTCAACGGTTTTGGGCGTCCTGTGGATCTCGTCGACAAAGAGGACATCGCCTTCGGAAAGGTGCGTCAGGATGCCGATGAGATCTCCTCCCTTTTCCAGGGCCGGTCCCGAGGTAATGGTGAGATTGCCGCCCATCTCATTGGCGATGATGTGGGCCAGCGTGGTTTTCCCCAGCCCCGGCGGGCCGTGAAACAGGACGTGGTCCAAGGGTTCCGACCGGTTTTTGGCGGCCGTGATGGCGATCTCGAGCGTTTCGACCACCTCGGGCTGACCGACGTAATCGGACAGCGCCCGGGGCCTGAGAGAGAGAATCTCCGGCTCCTCGTCGACAGGCAGATGTCTGCTGGTGAGGATTCCTTTTTGGTCGGATGAGTGCGTTAAGATATTGCTGTTCATTTTAGGTTTTTACCATGTTCCCGCGGTATATTTCATCGAAAAGCTCCTCGGGTGTGGCGATGGCGGTGTTACGGTCGAGCGCTTCGGCGATCATCTGTCTGGCCTCCGCGGCCTTGTGCCCCAACTGTTCGATCAGCACATCCAGCACCTTGTCGGCAAATGCCGCCGGCACCCGGGCGGAGGCGGTGCCTGAACCGGCCGGCAACACGGCGAATTTTCCCATTTTGCCGCCCAGGGTGGCGATGATTTTCTGGGCGGTCCGGGCGCCGATGCCTTTGAGGTCTTTCAGGAGGCCGGCGTTGTTGGATTCGATGGCGCAGGCGATGTCGCTGATCGGGCGGTTCAGGGCTTTCACGGCCTTCAGGGGGCCGATGGCCTCCACGGAAATGAACTGCTGAAAGAACTCTTTTTCAATCTCGGTATTGAAACCGATCAGAATCGGTGCGGGCTGGCGTTCGGTGTGATGATAATAAACGAAGAAGGAGAGCTCGTCGCCCATCGCTTTCGCCTCCAGGGTATGCATGACAAAAAGCGGGAGGATGATCTCATATCCCACATGGCCTGCCAGAAGGAGAATGCGGTCTTCCTCTCTGCGAAAAAGGGTTCCTTTCAGATATGCGATCATGATGTGCCAATATTCCTGTTCATGGGTTGGTACGGCCGCTGCCGCGGCGGCGTATGGTGTTATGCGTGATGCCTGAACAGGCCGATGAGCGCAAGAGCCAGCGCGTCTGAGGCGTGAAACGGTCGAATACGGGTGGATTTTCCCAGAAATCGGCGGACGGCCATTTCGAGCTGCGCCTTGCCGGCGGCGCCGCTTCCGGTGAGCACCTTTTTGGCTTCCCGGACGGGGATCTCTCGTACGGGGATTCCCGCCTGTCTGCCGGCCAGCAGGATGACACCGGTCACCTTTCCCAGCGTGATGCCGGATTTGGGATATTTTTCCAGGGAAAAAGCCTCTTCAACAATCATCAGATCCGGCCGTTGTCCCTCTATGACCTCCGACACACCGGCATAGATTTTTTCGAGCCGGTCGGTCAGTTCCTGCTCCCGGGTGGTGGATATGCTGCCGTATGCGTAGCCCTCCACCTTCATGCCGCTTCCGCTGACGACACCGATGCCGGTATCGGCAAGGCCTGGATCGATGCCGATCACCTTGAGCATGCATTGCCTGTCGACCGGGGCGGTCGTTCGGGACGGCGGCCCGGCATCAGAGCGTGCTCATTTTCTGACGGGCGATCTTGGCTTCGCTCGAGTCGGGATATTTTTCGATCAGATCCTGAAGAATCAGGCGCGCATTGGCCTTGTCTCCCATGCCGGCAAAGGCGAACCCCTGCTTCAGAAGGGATGCCTGGACCTTGTTGCCTTCGGGATATTTTTCGATCACCGTCTGATACTCCAGTATGGCCTGCTCATACTCTTTCTGCCGGTAGAATGTTTCACCGATCCAGAACTGGGCGCTGTCTGCATTTTTGGTGTTGGGATACTGCCTGAGCAGTTTCTGGAAATCATCCCGCGCTTGCTGGAAATCTCCCCGCTCAAAAGCCTGTTTGGCCTGCTGGTATAATTCGTTTTCCGAGACAGGCCCGGCCGTCGGAGGCGCTGCCTCGCCCGGCCTGTCCGCCGCCGGCGGCATGCCTGTCGGGGCCTGGCCGATGGGAGGCGGGGATCCCGGTGTATCCTGCATTGCCGGCAGGTTGAGTGTTTGCTCGATTCTGGCCAGGCGACGGTTGATCGTTTCCGATGCCTTGTTCTGTTCCGCCATCTGGTATCGGGTTTCATCGAGTTTTCCATTCAGCGCCTGAATCTCATTTTTGACCTGATCGGTCGCCACGTGCAGACTGGCGGATTGATTTCTCAGCGCCGCGGCCTTTGCATCGATATTTTGGGAGGTCTGCTGCTGCAGTTCCAGATTCCGCCGTTCGAGGCCGATCACGCGGTCTTCGAGAATTCTGATGTCGCTCTGGCTCGCACAGCCGATCATCCCCCATACCAGAATTGCCCCAAGACATGTCAACCGTGTTGATTTCATTGCCGCCGTCCCGTCTTGTATTCGTGAAAAATAAAGGTTGGATTGGTGGTGTCGTCGGCATCCGGCGGACGCCGACGACACGATATCTCTTTTTTTCCGGAAAAACCGCCCTTAATTGAAAATGAACTGCGCCCGCCGGTTCTGCGCCCAGGCCGCTTCGGTGTGGGCGGGATCGATGGGACGCTCTTCGCCGTAGCTGACGGGGGTCATCCGTGATCCGGCGACGCCCAGGTTTTCCAGATAGGTCTTCACGCTCCGGGCCCGCCGGTCGCCCAGGGCCAGGTTGTATTCGGTGGTACCCCGTTCGTCGCAATGTCCTTCAATCGTGACGCGGCGGTTGGGGTTCTCCTGCAGATATTCCGCCTTTTTCTGCAAAATGGACTGGGCTTCAGCCGACAGCAGATCACTATCGTAATCGAAATATATAAATTCATTCAGAAACTGATCTTTGGCGCGACGCTGTTCCGGGGTCAGCCCTTCCTCATCGACCAGCGCTCCTTGATTGTAACCGCCCGAACCATCGCCGCCGGATCCCGAGTCGCCCGCCTGAGCGCTGTCTCCCGCCAAGGTCATTCCATCGCTTTTCACCATTTTCTTGGAACATGAAGTGGTTGTGAACAGACATGGAACGATCAGAAGAAGAGATAAGATGATCCACTTTTTCCCGCGCATAGCTTTCTCCTTAAGAAATTGTAAGATGTATGTTTTACTACGGATTATTGGCCAAAGTGATATCTTCCGCTACAGGCTCAGTTATCGGCGCGCTGGGGCGACCAGCTCGGCGACGTCTGCTCGCCGTCCATCAGAATCAGGCGTCGCTGATCGGTTCCGTAGGCCGTCATCACATATATACGGGATATCCCTTTTTCACGATTTGAACTGAAGGCGATGAGACTGCCGTCGGGAGACCATGACGGCGCCTCGTTTTTGCCGGCGTTGTAGGTCAGCCGCGCAGGCTGCCGCGTCTTGAGATCCATGACGTGGACATTGATTTCCCCGCCTTCAATGCTTGAATAACAGATTTTGTCGCCTCTGGGCGACCAGCTGGGCTGTGAATTGTAATTTCCTTCGTAGGTCAGCCGCTCGACCTTTCCGGACCCGATGTCTTTGATATAGATCTGGGGCGCCCCCGATCGGTTGGAGACGAAGGCCATCCGCCTGCCGTCGGGAGACCATGTGGGCGATGTATCGATGCCCCAGTTTTCTGTCAGCTGTGTAATGATTTTACCATCCCCGGTCAACAGATAAATATCCTGATCTCCGGTAAAGGAAAAGGTGGCTGCCAGTTTGAACTGGCCCGGTATCCAGGCCGGCGTCGTGTTCAAACCTTTCTTCGAGACGATCGTTCCACGATTTCCCGAAAGATCGCGAATATAAAGGTCGGGTTGTCCTTTGGCATAGGAGGTATAGGCGAGCCATGTGCCGTTCATCCCCCAGGCCGGCGACAGCGTGATGGATTTGAAGCGTGTCAACTGCTGGGGGCGGCTGCCGTCGAAATCGCATGCAAAAATTTCCTTGTGGCCCGTCGTCGTCGATACGAAGGCGATACGGCTGTCAAACACCCCCCAGCTGCCGGTGAGCAGATGGATAATTTCACTGCAGAAGCGCCGGAGCATCGGCTGCATATCCTTTTTCCATCCTTTGTACCGTTTGCCTAGAAGCATTTCGCCCTTGAACGGATCGAAGAGCCGAAGCTCCATGTCGACGATATCGCCCTGGGTGATGATATTGCCCGTTACCAGCAGTTCCGCGCCGATGCTCGTCCAATTGGGGAATTTAATGGTGGCCCGGTCGGTTTCGGGAAACGCCGGATCCATCAGAAAGGCACCCCGGTCCATGATCTTGAAAAAGCCGGTAAAATCGAGGTATTCAGCCACCTGGTCCGAACTCTGACGGGAGAGGACAGGGTCTGCCGGTGACACCCGGAAGTTCGGAATGGCGATGGGAATCTTCTTGAGCGACGGGTTCCGGATATCGATATAATCGTACTGCGCAAAAGAAAGCGCTTCAGAGATACATACCACCGCTAAACCTGTCAGTAAAATCTTCAAAAACTGATATGGGCCTTTGATCATCAATTGTCCTCTGGCTCTGTCTTCGGATGTATGGGTTGTATCAATTCAATCCAGCGGGGGTGAACACCAAGGCGATGGTATACTCCCCATATCCTTTGGGAAGCGGCGGCAGCGGATTCGACTTCATCACTGCGTTATAAGCGGATTGGTCCAGGAAATTGTTCCCCGATCGCTGCTCATACCAGAGATTCTGAATCTGACCCGTCGGTTGAATGGTGATGACGAGGATCGTTCTCAGGTCCTTTCGGCCGCCGGCAAGGTTGGCGGAAAAGGCCCAGTTTCTTTCAATCTGGTAAGATATCTGGGCTTTATAGATATCACTGATGGCGCCGGTCATGCCGCCGGTTTGGCCGGTTCCGCCGCCTGCCGTGCCGGTTCGATTGGC
>AMWB02133358.1_pt1 | contig 11427 bp, 11 predicted proteins | sample 200311 | NCBI WGS metagenome assembly AMWB02 (sample SAMN02737377, study PRJNA173069) | bioreactor metagenome | biome: anode biofilm in microbial fuel cells | place: USA: California | collected 2010-12-16 | reverse complement strand
AATCCTTTCTATGGGAATTTGTGACTGTAACTCAGATTTCAATCACTCTTGACATCCTTACACTCGGCGTCTATACTCAAAATAGAATGATCAAACGGGGAGCCCGGTGTTCCGGGCTGAGAGTAGGGTATCCACCCTTGACCCGCATTACCTGATCCGGATTATGCCGGCGGAGGGATTGGATGTCAATCAAGAACCCTCGCTGGCGGAGGGTTTTATTATGTCTGAACAACCGGTTTTAATCTTCGCAAATGGTGAATTACAAAAACCTGAGTGGATCCAGCGGCTGGCTGAGACCGCTTGCATGATCATCGCCGCGGATGGCGGCTTGCAGCACGTCCAGGACCTGGGGCTGGTTCCCGACATACTCATCGGTGACCTGGATTCGGTCACCCCTGAACAGGTCCAATGGGCTGAAGAAAACGGTGTAGAGATTCGCCGCTTTCCGGCTGACAAAGACGAGACTGATCTGGAGCTGGCGTTGATCGCCGCGGCTGCGACAGGCAACCGCAAGATGGTGATCGTGGGGGCATTGGGTGGGCGTCTGGATCAGACGTTATCCAACGTTTTGTTGCTGCATTTACCCGTCCTGACCAACCTTGATGTGCGCATCGATGACGGACTGCAGGAGGTCATCCTGGTGCGCAATGCGCTGGAACTGGCGGGAAAACCCGGTGATCTGGTGTCGTTGCTTCCACTCTCACCGATCGTGCGCGGGATCACTACCAGCGGTTTGAAGTATCCACTGAATGACGAAAGCATGATCTTTTTTCACAGCCGCGGGCTTAGCAATCGCATGCTCACCGATACAGCATTAATCGAATTCCAATCCGGTGTGTTGATCTGCATTCACGAGCGCCAGGAGAATCTACAATGAAGACTTCACAGACATTCGTTTTCGCGCTCTTGATCATGGTGCTGGTAGCTTGTTCACCTGCATCCACACCCACACCAACTACCGGACCGGTAACCTTGACTGTCATGACCCATGATTCCTTTGCGGTTTCTGAGGATGTCGTGAGCACGTTTGAAGAGCAATATGATGTCACCCTGGTGTTCCTCAAATCAGGTGATACCGGAGCAGCCCTCAATCGCGCCGTTCTGACTAAAAGCGCTCCGGAAGCGGATGTTTTTTACGGGGTTGATAACACATTCCTGTCCCGTGCCATCCAGGAGGAGATCTTCGAACCGTATACTTCCTCCGCTTTAGCCGGCATACCGGAGGAGTTCACCGGTAATTTGGCCGGGGTAGTCACTCCCATCGATTTTGGTGACGTTTGCATCAATTACGACCGCGCCTGGTTTGCTGCCAGGGGATTGGCTGTTCCGCAGACCCTGCAGGACCTGAGCGATCCGGATTATGGTGGTGCTGAGGGTCAGGGGCTGCTTGTAGTGGAGAACCCTGCCACCTCTTCACCGGGTATGGCATTTCTGCTGGCCACCATAGCTGAGTACGGCGAGGACGGCTACCTGGATTATTGGCGCTCACTCAAGGCGAATGGGGTGGTGGTTGTGAACGATTGGGAGACGGCGTATTACACCAACTTTTCTGCCTCCTCCGGGCAGGGACTGCAGCCAATGGTGGTTTCATACGCCTCCAGCCCTGCCGCCGAGGTGATTTATGCCAGCGAACCGCTCACAGAAGCACCTACTGCCTCAATCACCAATCCCAACACATGTTTTCGTCAGATCGAATACGCGGGCATTCTAAAAGGTACCCGCAACCTTGAACTGGCACAGCATTTCATCGATTTCATGCTCAGCCCGCGCTTCCAGGAAGACATGCCGCTGCAAATGTTCGTTTACCCCGTGAATCCTCAGGCGGTGATCCCGGAGGAATTCGTCCGTTATGCAGCATCTGCCGGGGAACCGGCTGTATTGGACCCAGTCCTGATCGCGAACCGCCGTGATCAATGGATCCGGGCGTGGAGCGAGGTAATGCTCAAGTGAGCATCCTGCGCGCTCTGCATACGCGGGTCAATCGCTCGGGTTTGCTATTGTGGGCGCTGCCACTCGCGCTGTTTGTGGTCTTTTTCTTCTACCCGTTATTTGCCATTCTCAGGGTGATGTTCGAGCATACCGGTGCGATCTTTATCAGCGACATCTGGCAGCCATTGGGTTTCACCTTTTACCAGGCGTTGATCTCAACCCTGCTTACCATTCTCTTCGGTCTGCCAGCCGCTTATGTATTTTCCCGTTTTGATTTTGCAGGCAAGCGCTTGATGCACATGCTCACAATGCTTCCTTTCATCCTGCCCACGGTCGTCACTGCCGCTGCCTTCAACTCCCTGCTCGGACCGCGCGGCTGGTTCAATCTGCTATTGATGAAGTTAACGGGTTCAGCAACCCCTCCTGTCATTTTTCTGAATACCTTTGGCGCGATCCTCATCGCCCACGTTTTCTACAATATCGCCATCATCATCCGCGTGGTGGGTAGTGCCTGGAGCCAGCTGGACCCGCGCCTTGATCATTCCGCCAGGGTATTGGGTGCTTCCCCCTGGCGTAGTTTCTGGCAAGTGACCTTCCCGCTTCTGCGGCGGCCGATCCTGTCAGCTGCGCTGCTGGTTTTTCTTTTCGATTTCGCCAGTTTTGGAGTTGTCCTCATGCTGGGTGGTCCAGGTTTCCAGACCCTCGAAGTGGCGATCTACTCCCAGGCACTCCATTATCTCAACCTGCCCATGGCGGGTCTGCTCTCTCTCATCCAGCTTGCCTGCACCCTTTTAGTGACCCTGGTGTATGGCAGTGTGAACCGGGGAAAAACCATCCCGCTCTTTCCACGCCTGCGCGGAGAGGGTACCCGCAAGCCGCGCGGTCCCTGGGAGAAAGGGATCGTTTTCTTAACGATTACCTTTCTCTTTCTACTTCAGGTTTTGCCTTTGCTCGCGCTGGCTACCCGTTCATTCGTTCGCCTTGAAGCTGACCGCGGTCAGCGTGGGGGAGTGGAAACCGGGCTCACGCTGGAGTATTACCGGGAATTATTCGTGAACCGCTCCCAAAGTGTGTTCTATGTTCCACCTGTCCAGGCGATCGGTAACTCGTTACAATACGCCGCGGTCACTACGCTCATCTCCTGTGTGGCGGGCACATTGCTTGCCTATGCCATGTTGAAAAAAGGCGCTGCGCTGCGCTGGCTGGACCCCCTTGTCATGCTGCCGTTTGGCGCGTCCGCGGTGACGCTGGGTCTGGGTTTCATCGTTGCGTTCAGCGGCTCATCCCTGGCGGGGGCATCTTTCCCCTGGCTGGTTCCGTTAGCGCACAGCCTGATCGCGATGCCATTTGTGCTGCGCGCAGTGCAACCAGCCCTCGCTTCGATTCCGGTTTCACTGCTTCAGTCCGCGGCTGTTCTGGGGGCTTCCCCGTTGCGAGTGTGGTGGGAGGTGGAGATGAAACTGATTAGCAGGGCGTTGATCTCTGCCGCCCTGTTTTCCTTCACCATTTCTCTGGGCGAGTTTGGCGCGACCACGTTCATTGCCCGCCCGGATAATCCCACCCTGCCCGTGGCGATCTTCCGCTATCTCTCGCAACCGGGTGCGATGAACTTCGGACAGGCGATGGCCATGTCCACGATACTTATCCTCGTATGCGCGGTGTCACTTGCACTGCTTGAAAAATTTAACCAGGTCTTGACTGGAATGGATTAATGGAGACTAAATGAGCCGCCTGGAAGTGATCGACCTGCACAAGGATTATGAAAATAACCCATTGTTGAATGGGGTGAGTTTTTTCGTAGACTCAGGAGAGACTTTATGCTTGCTGGGCAGTTCCGGCAGCGGAAAAAGCACGATCCTGCGCATCATCGCCGGAATCGAAACACCTGATTCAGGACAAGTGCTTTGGCAGGGGCGTGACCTCAGTGCTGTACCGGTCTATCGGCGAAATTTCGGCCTGATGTTTCAGGATTATGCTCTGTTTCCTCATCTTAATGTTGCAGAGAATGTCGCTTTCGGTTTACGCATGCAGCGTTTTCCGCAGGAAAAGGTCACACAAAGCGTCCAACAGGCGTTGGAACAGGTAAACATGACTGCATTTGCTGAGCGCAGGGTGACCGATCTTTCCGGAGGTGAACAGCAGCGCATCGCTCTGGCGCGCGCACTGGCTGCCTCTCCGCAATTGCTCATGCTGGATGAACCGCTTGCTGCCCTCGATCGCAGTTTACGTGTGGAGCTGCAGGAGGAACTGCGTGCCTTGCTGCACGAGACCGGTATTCCCGCGATCTACGTCACACACGACCAGGAGGAGGCGATCACCCTCGGTGACCGACTGGCACTGCTGCATGATGGCAGGATCGTTCAGTGCGGACTCACTGAAGCGGTTTTCCATTACCCTGCCAATCGCTGGGTGGCAGAATTCCTTGGTATGACAGGTCTGCTCACTGGAATGATCATCGCGCGAGACCCGCTAACCGTGCAGACGGAGTGTGGCGAGCTTCATCCTCAGTCAATCCCGGGAGCAGCAGTACCGGTTACCGGTTCAACCGTGACCGTGCTGGTTAAACCGGTTGGCCTCAACATCGGTTTGGACGATGCGACCGCGGATGTTCTTAATGGTATCGTTGAAGATGTGCGCTTTCTCGGTGATCATTACCGGGTGAATATTCGCCTTTGCTCCGGTACTATTTTTTCAGTTCCCACCGCGACTGCTTTTCCGGTTGGTGACCAAATAAACCTGCAACTTAGTCCGGGTGACCTGTTGCTCCTGCTGGAATAGTGAAAATCCCGAGTAATTATTCGGGATTTTCACTATTCTCTTTTTGGCAGGAGATGGCTCATTTGATGATCAGCCACAGCACCAGGCAAAGCGTCGAGGTTCCGATGCAAAATGAACCGGTCATGATCGCCGCCATCAACCAGATTTGTTTCTTGCGTCGGGCGACGATCCTTTCCCTATCTTCTTCAACGGTATCAGTTGCAGTTGGTATCACTCAAATTCAGCGTTTTTTCGTTTCCGGCTGTTAGACCAGATGATAACAATGGCGAGAATGATCACCAGGATCACCGCAATGATCACCGGGATGATCACAGACAGGACGGAGACCACAGTGGAGGTTGCCTGTTCGCCAATCGATGCCGGCACATTGCCCAGGCCGCCGGTTGCCGCGTTAACTGCCGGCCTTACTGCCAGCGCTTTCACCGCGTGCACTCCACCGGAGACCAGCAAACCGGCGATTAAACCAAGCACTGGTTCAACATCGCCCACCTGGCTTGAGGTCGCAGCAAAAACGATTGCACCAGCTGTGGGGCGGATGAAGGATTGGATGACGTCATTCACGTGATTCACACCCGGGAACATGTCTGCCAGGATCTCGACAACGGTCAATACCGCCAATACGCCGATCACCCACCAAGAGGTCATCAGGTTCCATGGTTCCTGCAACTGGATCAGGTTGGTGAACCTGGCCAGCAGCGAAACCGTCAGCAACGGGATGTAGGCGTTCAATCCCGCGCTTGCTGAAAGCCCGAAAGCCGTGAAAATGTTGAATATATCCATCTAACTATTTATCCTTTTCTTTTTTTACCATGTTCCGCTAAGCAAATAGCGGAGGAGATCCATTACCCCAATTTGTACGATCGCGGTGATGATTCCCATAATAAATATACGAAAACCATCCCTAAAAAGGTGTAGCGTATTTTCTTTATTAAGAATGATACACCACAACAGTGTGTAGATCATACTCAAGATCAAAAAAATGGAAAATGTGGAAAGGAACGCGATCGGGTAGTAAAGGACGGCAATATCAGCACTGACAAGCACGCCCGCGGCAGCACACAACAGGATGAGCCATCCCAACTGCCCCCAATGGCGCAGGATTGGCTCAGGATTCTGATCCACCCACAACGTCTGGTTCCACAGCGAAAGCACCAGGTTGGCCAGGGCGATGCCCATCATGAGTCCGCTTGCCAGCCGCAGCAAATTGGAAGGTGGATACAAAGGTTCGAACCCTGGCAGCAGGGTCAGCGTGGAGTTGATCCCATCCAAAGCGAAGAAAAGGAAAAATAATACGAGTATGGCAATCTTCAGCCTGGATGGAAAGCCGCTGCGCTTGTCCCGCGGATACAGGAAGATCAATGTGATGAGCAAACCCAAAAAGGTACCGGTACAGCGTGCGCAAAGTGGAAGCACTTTGCCACCGACCACAAATGAGTGTTCATCGATCTGGTGGCACACGGAATATCCCGTGGCGTGTAACTTGCCGTCCAAACCGGGCGGCGTGAAAATTAGCCAGGCGGTAAGTGACAGCAATGCAATGGCTATCAGCACGGTATTCCATTTGCCCGGTTTACGGGACGGCATCGGTTCAGGTGTGGACATTTAAAGCATTATAAAAGGGTTGCATTGCAAGGGCAAGCCAATCTGCTTGACTTTACCTTGACTTTACCTGTCAATTATGATTAACTTAAATCAGAATCATTGTGCCATCCTAACGATGAGGAGGTGATGTCCATGAAAAGTATAAGTTTTAAACACAGCGCTGCGGCATCCCTCCTCTCGATTGAGTAGGGAAGCCGTAGCGCCAACAAACCCTGAGCCGTCTTTTGACGGCTCAGGGGTTTAATGGGATGGATGGAGAGGAGCGCACAAGATACGAGATCGTTCACACGTTCTTCTTTAATCAAACGAACTGAAAATCAACCAGGATGAACGGACGCTGCTTGATGATCGCCCGGTGAAATTAGCGTTGCACATGGCGATAAAAAAAGTGGAATGTACAAAGCAGTTTATTTTCCGGGTGGAAGCAGCTCCTTCACCCGCTGGATTGATTGCGACAGAGTTTTGCCAAGGTAAAAACCCGGCACCTGGTCGATCAAAGCCGGCTCATATGAGAAGGCTCCTCCGCCAAAGGCAAACAATGGTGGACGTTTGTTTTTATCCAACAGGACTTTGAATCCACGCAGGGCTTTCGCGGATTCACTGGTGGTGGCCGAAAGGATGATCATGTGCGGGTTTTCTGCTGCCGCGTAATCTGCCAGGTCCTCCAGAAGACTGTCCGGTCCGAGGAACTCGACAGTGAATCCCTGCTCCCTTAACAGGATGGCCACCATCAACGGACCCAACTCATGCAGGTCGCCCGGAGCCCCGCCGACCAGTATTCGTTGCCCGCCGCGTTTGATTGGAAGACGCTGATAGATCGAGAGCAGGCTGGCGCGGATGAAACTGCTGGCAAAATGTTCGGTAGCCACGAGAAGATTCCCTGCGTACCATTCTTCACCGATGCGGATTAGCACGGGAATGATCACCTTCTCGAACAACTGGGCAAGCGCTAATGAAGCTTTCGCCTGCAATAAAGCTTGTAGGGCGGCGTTTTCATCATGTTTGACCAGGGTCTTATACAACTGGTCGGCAAGCTGTCCGGTAGAATTCAGGGGGGTGGTTTGAACTTTTACATTCTCATCGATCTCGGGCATTTCGATTTTTTCACCACCAGCAAGTTTCCCCTTTAGTTCGGCAGCCGCCAGGCTGATCGGCACTCCAGCATCCACCTGCGCTTTTAGCCATCGTAAGAGTTGGATGTCGGCGTTGGAATAGAGGCGGTAGTGATTTCCTTCACGGTCGGGGGTGAGAACCTTGTAACGTCTTTCCCATGCGCGCAGGGTGATGGGAGGAATACCGGTCTTAATCCCCACGGTTTTGATGCGGTATCTTGGCTTATCTGATGGTGCGTCCATTTATCCTCCGCTGAAGTATGTATAAACATTATACAGGATAATTTTGAGACAGCCTTGTGACAACTTTGACCTGTCGTTATATAATCAGGTTACTTAGCCTATGGAGGATAAATGACCACAGTAAAAGACCGTTTCCTGAAATATGCCCGCATCCACACCACATCCGACCGTGATTCTGATACTTGCCCCAGCAGCGCTGTTCAATTTGATCTCGCCCGTGAGTTGGAGGTAGAACTACGCGGGATTGGATTGGAAGACGTAGAACTGGATGAGAACTGCTACCTGATGGCAACCCTGCCTGCCAACACAGATAAACCTGTTCCAACCATCGGTTTTATTGCGCACATGGATACCAGCCCGGATATGTCCGGAGAGAATGTCAATCCGCAGATCATTGACCATTACGACGGAGGAGAGATCATTTTGAATGTTGGGCTCAATGTTCGCATGAGTCCGGTCGAATTTCCGGAGCTAAAAAAATATCTCGGGCAGGAATTGATCACAACGGATGGAACTACTCTGCTGGGCGCGGATGACAAAGCCGGCGTGGCTGCAATTGTCAGCGCTATGGCGTATCTGGTCAATCACCCTGAGATCAAGCATGGGAAAATTCGTGTAGGTTTTACCCCTGATGAAGAGATCGGCCGCGGTGCAGACCTGTTTGATGTGGACAAATTTGGCGCGGAGTATGCTTACACCATGGATGGGGGAGAGATCGGTGAACTGGAGTATGAAACCTTCAATGCTGCGCAAGCCACCGTTACTATCCACGGGAGGAATGTGCATCCCGGGGCGGCGAAGAACAAGATGATCAACTCGTTGCTGCTGGCAATGGAATTCAACGCCATGCTGCCGGTCAATGAACGGCCTGAGTACACTGAGGGTAGGGAGGGTTTTATTCACCTATTCTTAATGAACGGAACTGCTGAAACGACAAAACTCGTATACATCATCCGTGATCACGACCGCGCATTGTTGGAGAAGCGCAAGCAGTACATGCTGGATGCGGCAGTGTTCCTGAACCGCAGGTTTGGCGAAGGTCATGTGGAATTGGAGATCAAGGACCAGTACTACAACATGCGTGAGATGATCGAGCCGGTTTTCCACATCGTGGAGGATGCGCGTCAGGCGATGATGTCCCTCGGGATCGAACCGGTTATCGTACCTGTAAGGGGAGGTACTGACGGTTCACGCTTATCCTTCATGGGTTTACCCACCCCGAACCTGTTTACTGGAGGGTTGTATTATCACGGCAAATATGAGATACTGCCCGTCCATTCCCTTGAGCGTTCTGTGGATGTGATCGTGAAATTGATCGAAATCGTCGCCAACAAGTAACAACAAAAAACCCGCTTATTCGAGCGGGTTTTTGATCCTGGTTTTCCTTCGTTTTCCTTCCATCATCTCGTTCAATGCCAGGGCGGCAATAATGATTGCGCCGCCGATCAGCAACCGGACAATATTTGTGCTTTCTCCAAATACCAGCAGCGAGACCGCAACAGCCAGCGGGATCTTTAGGTCGTTGAATACTGCCAGTGATCCTGCGTTCACCCTGCGCGCCCCGATATTCCACAGGAAGAAGCTCAACCCGGAAGCGATGGCACCCAGGTAAAGCAGTGTGAGGATCTGCTTCGTGGAGAGGGTTACGCTCGAGAGCGGCGTCAGTAAAAGTGTTGCCAATGCTGTAACCACCAACCCACCCAGGTAGAGGTAACCAAAAGCCTGGCGGTCTTTTAATTCCGGGTGCTGCGCCATCAACCTGCGGTAGTAGATCTGACCGAATGCATAGCACAGGTTGGAAGCCTGCACCAGCAGGAATCCGATCAGCACTTCCCTGGATTGCAGCGCATGTCCTTCAATGATCCAGGTGCCTACCACGGTGATGAGTGCCACTGCGAGATGCAGCGGATTAAACCGCCGCGTGAATGCGTCATCGATGAGGGTTACGAAAATGGGGGTAAAGATGGTGAACAGGGCGACTTCGTATGCCTGTAGCGACTTAAATGCGGCAAGATAAAAGATATACATCAGACCGAATTGAACCAGGCCGGTCATCGCCAGTTTCAACCTGGCGGACCAGCTGACTTTGCGTAGTTTCAGGAACGGCAGGAACACCAGTGCAGCGATCAGCATGCGGGCGAACGCCACAAAAGTAGAATCTACCCCGGAAAGATTGCCCTTGATCAATCCAAAAGAGAAAGCCCATATCAATGAAACAATAAATAAATAAACCAATTTTCTTCCTTTACCAGTTTTTTAATTGATTACTGCCGGTTTAAAAATCGGATCCTTAAGCCGGGAGATCACGAACAGGCACAGTATGATCAGAAGCAATGCCAATAACAACCCCGGGGTGAAGGAACCGGACTTTGTTTTTAATGCTTCCATAATATAAACAAATACCACTGAAATTTGACCCGAGAGCTGGAACAGACCATTCGAGGTGCCTTCAGGTGTGGGACGCGCGACCTCTGCGCCAAACTGCATGCTGATTGGGCTGGCGCTGGTCAGGAAGAAACCCAGCGTGAATGCAGAAAGGTAGACCAGCCAATGGGATAAGCCATAAGTGATGCCAAGCAAGCCAGGTATGGTTAATGCAATTCCAATGTATAGGTATTTTTTACGCTTCTGCTCTCTGTCGGAAAGCGCGGGCAGTAGGATCGCTCCGAAAATACCGCCGACCAGCATTAATGCGCCCAGCGTACCGGCGTCTGAGGGGGTGAACCCGCGTGGGCGCACGATGTTCTCAACCCATGTGCTGATGCCGTTAAAGATTGCCATGCCAATGAACGCGATCAACAGGATTTTCCAGAACATACGATTGGTGAGGGCGTTCTTGAGCCCATCCAACATCAGTGCGCGTGTGCCATCATCATCCGCGCTGGGGGGTGTGGGTGGTTTCTCACGGGCAAATATGAGAAAGAGCAGGGCGGAAACTGCTGAGACAGCTCCGTAGATCAGCTGAACTCTGGCAATACTCATTATTTGTGAGAGTATCGGCGTGATGACCATACCAAGCGCCACACCGATCAACCCGGCAAGGGTCACCAGACCAACGGCGGTTGTGCGGAATTCGTTCTGGAACCACCTGGCTGGCACGGTTGTCCAGGAATTCATCATGAAAGGCTGCCCGATGGCGATGCCGATTGTGCTGATAAGCACCAGCGTGTAATCCTGGCCGGCCAATCCACGCAGCAGGCTGAACGCTCCCATCAATACTGCCCCCAGGCTCACCGCTTTGCGGAAACCCCAGCGGTCGATCGCCCAGGATTCGGGGATGGATAGCGGGACATACGCGATCATGAAGGTCATCGCCAAAAAGCCGATCTTCAGGTCATTGACGCCGTAATAACGGGCGGCTTCGCCGGTGATCGGGGCGAATGAGATCCACAACAGCTGCATCATCAGGTTGACGAACATAAATACTGTCAGGACGACCCAGCGGTATGAGTAAAGCCGTTTTTTTTCACTTACCATTATTATCTCCGATCAACTTGCGGATTTGGACCGCTGCATATTTAACCCCTGAATTATAGTATCGTTGCCTGTCACTTCGGGATGTTGTGGCGGCCAAATAATAATAAGAAAGAACCAGTTTGTAAAACCAAGCTGGTCCTTTCCCGGTGATCGGATGACAGGAAGTAGTTTAGTGTGCCAGTTTTGTTTTTCTCAGCGCAACCTTAATCGAGATCCAATTACCCGCCAGCAAACCCGCCCCGGTCAGTAATAATGCAATGCCGGTGAGGGTCATCGTAACGTGAAA
>AMWB02035714.1_pt3 | contig 11437 bp, 10 predicted proteins | sample 200311 | NCBI WGS metagenome assembly AMWB02 (sample SAMN02737377, study PRJNA173069) | bioreactor metagenome | biome: anode biofilm in microbial fuel cells | place: USA: California | collected 2010-12-16 | reverse complement strand
CCATGCAACAGAACTCAATACGATAGTCAGCAGGTTTAAAGTTTAGTCGAGGCTTATGAAATGGCAACTAAATGGGATCATGCATGGAACATTGGCCATGTGGAATTAGACACAACATCAGCAATGGATTGATATTTATAACAGGCATGAAGATGCATCCTTGAATCATAGTCATCCGAATATGCTTGCATTGCAGCGAGAAACTCTCGAGCAAATGATTGACCACGCAGACTATCACTTCAAAACTGAAGAAAAAATTATGAATGAGGCGGGCTATCCAGAATCCATAAGACACTGGCGGTTGCACAAAGATTATAAATGGGTCCTAATCGAAAAAATCAGGAGCCATGATGAGGAGGGTGGCATACTAAACTCCGTTCTCCTTATACTCATGAGAAACTGGCTCGACATGCATATTCTTGTTGAGGATCGAAAATTTATCATGTTTTTGCAATCTCTTTGAGATTGGTTGAACAACCGAACTAAGAGAGACCTTATTCAATTTGTTAAGAGTGAAGATTCTTCCTAATTATTGTCTCTGTTTTTAAAAGGTCAGTGTAAAAAAAAATAAAAACCGCTGAAAACCTTTACCAATAAGCTTTCAGCGGTTTTCTTGTTTCACTCTGAAAACCCCAAGAATTGCCAAACTCTGCAATTCATTGCAATCTTTGCAATTTGCACTTCCCACATTATCCTCAGAACCTGCAATCGTTCAAGCCTCCCATTGCGATCACCCGCTCATTGCAAAAAAGAGCTTAAAACACGTCGAAGGAGGGGTTATATGGAGTGAGTTATTTCCCGGCTTTTATATTTTTTTCCATCACCATTGTATTTGCTCCTTCCAACAATGATTGTACTATTATGGCAGCGGTAAGACTGTGACACATAACGTGTGTGCTTGTTCCGTTGTTAATCGCAATGGTTAGGCTCGATTATCGAGAGTTTTTCGAACAGCATCGGCCATCTCTTGAAAGGTAACCGGTTTCATCAACACGGCATTAATACCGATGTCCCTGAATTTACCCTCATTTATCTTAGTGCTATAACCTGTACAAATAATAATCGGAATATCAGGACGCAACCCTTTGATTTCCTTAGCCAGAACATCGCCAGCCATGTGTGGCATTGTTAAATCGCTAAAAATCAAGTCGTAGTTGTCAGGTCTTGCCCGAAAAGCTTCGAGGGCATCAATCGAACTGGATCGTGTTTGCACTTTATAGCCTAATCCTTCTAGCAATTCTTTTCCCAGGTTTAAAAGAAGTGTCTCATCGTCAACCAACAGTATTTTTTCATTACCATGAGGCATATTGATGATTGTTTCCAGACCTGGCTCCAATCCAGGAGACTCATCAAGCGGGAAAAATATTTGGAAGGTAGTACCAACATTCACTTCACTATATAGCTTGATTGTACCACCGTGATCCTTCACAATTCCATGAACCAAAGACATACCCAATCCGGTTCCTTCACCACTCTTTTTTGTGGTAAAATACGGATCGAAAACTCTCCCTTTTGTTGTCTCATCCATCCCATGACCGGTATCGCCGACTACTAATTTGATATAATTCCCCGGATCCAGATCTGGAAAATTCTGGAGATCTTTCTTACCAATAGCTGCAGTGGTCAGGATGACTTTAAGAGTGCCGCCATTTTTCTCCATAGCATGGAAAGCATTGGTGCAAAGGTTTATGACGACTTGATGAATCATCGTTTCATCGGCAAATACAAATCCCAGGTTCGATTTAATGTCTTGTTCTATTATTATTGTTGTTGGAAGAGTTGCTCGCATTAAATCCAGAACTTCTTTCACTACTTTGCTTAGATCTATTGGGGTTTTTCTGGATTGTCCTTGTCTACTAAAAGTCAATATTTGTTGAACTAAGTGCTTGGCACGTTTCCCTGCATCCAAAACCGGTGTCAGATACTTTTGGGTCGCGTCATCTGGACTCAGGTTAATTTTAGCCAGTTCTGTATAGCCAAGTATTGCTGAAAGTATATTGTTGAAATCATGCGCTATTCCTCCTGCTAATGTTCCAAGAGCTTCTAATCTTTGCACATGCTGTAAATATGCGTCTGCTTTCACCTTCAGCATTTCTTCTTGTTTTCTAGAGGAAATATCCTTCATAAATATGATCGAGCACTTATTGCTTTCATAAATAAGAGAGTTTGAGGTGACTTCTACCGGTAAAAGGGTTCCATCTTTGTGTCTATGCTGTGTCTCAAATACAAGGACATCTTTATCAAATATTTCATCCCATTTTTCAATTATTTGCTTTTCAGAAAATACTGCATCGATATCAAATATGGTCAGATTACATAATTCATCCTTTGTGTACCCGAGGAATGTACATGCCTGTTCATTTGCATCTAGAATTCTGCCATCTTCGCTACGATAGAGAATAGGCACAGAGACTTTTTCATAAATAAATTGAGTAAACTGCATACTCTTTGCCACTTTTTTCTTTTCAGTGATATCCCTCATAAAGGCTCCAGTCGTCTTTTGACCGTCTGCATCAAATAAGTAAACATCTACCTCTACTGGAAACAAAGTGCCATTTTTTCGAATATTAATACCCTCAAAATTAAGGAATGATTTTTCGCAAATTTCGTGCCATAGATAAGGCCACTTATCCCTAGTTATATCTGGATCAATGTCGAACAAAGAGAGAGTTATGAATTCTTCCAAGGGGTATCCGAAGGTTTTACACGCATATGGGTTCGCGTATAGAATGCGGCCTTCTGAATTTGAACGAACAAAGCTTAACGTGGCATTATCTAAACATAATTTAGACAGATTGGCTTGTTGCAATTCCATGTATTCAATACTGTGCTGCTTGCTATCCACTTATAACCCTCTAAAAAATAACTTATTTTAAAACCCGTTTTTTACCTGTTGTCTTGGATTCTATGCAGATTTTGCGCATCCCAGAAATGCAGATGGCCCAGATTATTCACACCATTATCTGCGCTTTATCGAGGCATGTCAACATTCCAAGGAAACCCGTCTGGAGAGGGGCATACCACTATTTCATGAAAAGTCCACGTATTTTTCTCGTACTAAAATCAACAGAACAAAGAGCAACTAGAAAATTGCTCATGAGATTATTTTTGTTGGAAAAACTATTGGAAAGCGATATTTGTCGTGCTCTATGCTAAACTGATAATAGTGCTCGAAATGGTGAATCGATCAATCTTTGTCTCACCTAGACTATTGTCAAATCCATTAAATCGATTTTCTGATTATGGTCATGTCATTATATTTTTGCTCATCTCTTTGGGAAAATATTGCTGAAAATTATTCTGAGAAGAAATTTTGCCAACTTAAATTAAAAATTACAAGAAGGATAATAAATCTATGCCAAAGGGATTATTAGAGATCGTTGTGGAGTGTGAAGATGGGACGGATCCACGCTGCATCGACAACGATGGTCTTTTTACTATTGAAGTTGAAAGGGATGGTTTGACAGATGATCAAATTCAACAGATGGAGGATGAACAAGAGGAAATTGGGTTTGTTAGTCTGGAGACTCTTGAAGAGATTCGAGAAATTATTGGCGATGATGAATGGGCAAATGAAACTACATGCACTTATTGTGGATCTGACTTAGATTACCTTATATCTGACTCAGATTAATTTCACGGTCGAAAGTGGTAAGTTTAGAGATTTGCCCGATTCTCCAAGCTTGTCAAGGATAAAGATTTTACCCTATCCACGACCGGGTGCACGATACTAAATGAAACACAACGCGATCTGTCGAATCGTTGTCCGGACTGCTTAGAAGTACTATCGTGTATTCCCGGGTGGAGGTAAGAAGGCGCGAGAGGCCCTCGGGCTGCTCGACTCTGCTGATTTTGACATTGCTCAAAACCACGCTTAACTAATTGAATCCAGCCCCTTGTTGGTCTGACTTATAAGACTTTTTATCTGGGGACGCTGCTGCAATGCGATCTTGTTCAGTTGTGCAGCGGAGAGCGAGAGTTGCGGCAAGATGAAATCCGCGATGTGGTCGACCGGCGTATTGCCCGGGCGATAGAGGAGATAATTAAGATTGGCTTCCAGGCCTTTTCGCTGTTGCTTGAGAGTAATCTGCAAATCCAACATTTTGGAGTGTTCCAGGTCTGCCTTGTAGATATCCTGCTGAACTCCTTGACCGACAGAATACTTCGACTCGGCAATGGTCACAAAGTCGGCGAGGATCAACAGGTTTTTCTCGACAATTTCCGAAAACTTATCAATAGCCCAAAGCTGGTAGAAGGTCTCCTTGACCATGCGGGTCAGTTCCAGCTTCCGTTCCTCAATGGACCATTTATAGGATTCAGCTTCGAAGTTGGCAACTTCCTGTTTGATGGTCCGCTTACCCCAAAACGGGATTTGCTGAGAGATGCCGATTACCTTGGCAGACTGGGGATCTTGGTCGAAAACTTATGGCTCGCGAACAAACATATTCTGGAACTTGAACATCAACATCGGATCATCCAGAGCCGCGGCCTGTTTTGCCTTATTGGCAAACATCTGCCAGCGATTCTGGGATGACTTCAATTCCGGATTGTTGGCCAGAGCTGTAGCAACGAAATGCGACAAGTCTACGCTCGGCAGTTTGAGGTCTTCCGACCATCCCGCGCGAGGCACAATTATCAGTAACAGGAGTAGGGTAAAGTTGTTTATGGAGAGCATCGGCGCTCCTGATACGAAAGTATTTATTCTACCAAACCTTCCTCGATTGATGCTTTCGTGCCAGGAATGGATAGCAGATATAGAGTCTCTGCGATTATCTTCCTGTGCTCTGCAAAACCCTCCGTAGCTATTTTTTTATAGTAATCGTAATTGCTTGATGTGCGATGCCGTTTCTTAAATCAGACGGTATCCCTTTGCTCTTGCTTGAGTTGCTTGAAATATATACATATCGCCACTTTTGAAAAATAAAACATATGGTTTTGCGAACGCGATGTCACGTGTTATTTCACTGTGGCTGTCCTTCTAATTTTTTCACGTTAAATTCCGATCATAATGAGCATCAACAGGATATGACCACATGTGGTTGAGGAGAAGGTTGTACGACATCCGGCCTCATTCAAAAAATTCACAACCACAAATCTGAAATAAAAATCTAAGCGATTGCATTTAAAATGCAGTACAACTATTAATGGTAATTTATACGGTGCCGACAAAAAAAAAATCCCACTATGTTACTGTTAATTGGTGGATATTTAGTTATTGGATATCATCCAGCCACCGCGAGGAAGCAGACCTGATTGGTCGGTGTACGTAAGTCGGCAACCGAATCTTAGAGCAGCAATGGCAAAGAAAAGAATTGCTTGCGCTTGACACTGTTGAACACCGGCGGAGAATCGAATGCCTCGTTCTCCAGGGAGTTGAAAAAGCTTTAGGAAGGGAAAAATCCTATCGAACTTTAGAGCCGTTTGTTCAAACTCACCCAAGGTGGTTCTGACAACCATCCGGAATGAAAAAGACCTGGGGGATCTTCCCGAGAATATCAGGTTGTAAGTTAATGCATCGTGATGTTCAGGTCGTAAGTTAATGCATCGTGATGTGGTCGTAATCATCGGTAATCCAACTTAAATACAGTTGAGGGTCTAGTTTTATGGCTTCACGAATCGTTTTCATATCTTCCGGGGATACGTCGGCATGATTGAAACCATTGCTTTCAACATATTTTTCATACTCGGTCATCTGATTAGGCACCTGTGTTTTTGGGATGCCGATCATTTCTGCAAGAAGTGCGGTGAAAAATTCAAGGTGAGTCATTTTGAAAAATCCGTTTTTCGGTGTCACTATCATAACAAGGCAGAAACCGGCCAAAGAGAAAAAAATAAATAATGATTCCCAACCACTGTGCACGATTAAGCCATTTAAATTGTACCTTAGTAGCCTATACGACACAGTAGTGTATTTGCAAGAAGAAAGACTGGAAACTTTATTTCCTGAATCAAATAAATGGAGCCAAATGATGGAGGAACAATTGTGTGTAAAGCCACAATTTTGCGCAATACGTTTCGTTATTTCCGATGTGGGATTGTAATCTGCCAGATCCATTCTCAATTGATTTCAGCCTTATTTTCTTTTTGTTCAGCCAAGGGGTGATCAACTGGCCACGTGTAGGCAAATGTGAAAATCTTTTCTCATTTCTCCCAGTCGAGAACGGTCGTTATCGGATAATGGTCTGAAGGATAGAGGTTTCCTTGGTGCGTTCGGTCGATCTGTGCAGCCAATACCTTGAAATGGCCAGAAATCAGGATCCAGTCTATGGGCATCATGTGTTCGGATCGGCCAAAGGCGTGAAAGGTGCATTCATCCTCTTCCTGCGGACGGAACTGGCGAAAGGCGTCGAACAGGTCCTTTTTACCGGTCAGGATACCGAATGCATCGGAATGCTTATCAGCATTGAAGTCGCCGGTAATGATCAGCGGCAGCTGCGGGTTCAGTTGCTCAATCCATTTCCGCAGGCACCGGGCATCGCCATCTATTGCTGCCGGTTCATAATCGAAATGGGTGTTCATATACAGAAATTCAACTCCTGTGTCCGGACATGAGAGTCTGGTCCAGCTCACCGTCCTTGGATAGGTGCTGCCCCAGCTCATGCTACCGGGGATCTCCGGCGTTTCGCTGAGCCAGAAACAACCGCTCTCGACGAGCCGGAAAGATTTCCGGCGGAACAACAGAGGGGCCATCTCCAGGGCCGTATCCCCCGGGCCTTCCCGGTGGACCCCGAAAAAATGGTAGCCCGGCAGGCCGGCCCGGATAAAGTCGGCCTGCTCATCGTCACGGCATTCCTGGAGTCCAAGCAGATCGGGAGCGAAGGCTTCGATCCTGGCCAGGGCAAGGGATTTTCTTTTATGCCAGTGATTTTCTCCATCACTGGCGAAGCCGTAACGGATATTAAAGCTCATGACCTTGATCATCAGCGAGTCTCCTATGGTTGGTGCTTTCTGGCACGCTCAAGCAGGAGACGGATTCCCCTGAACTGTTCCGGCCTGCCCAGATCGGGAATCAGCCCCTTTTCCACGCACTCCTGGTAACACCAGTCCGGGGATGCCTCAGTACGGTAGGTCCAGAAAAACCAGCCGGCATATTTTTCAAAGATGAGCAATTGGGCCCCGGCATAGGCCCGAAGAGCGGCCGCCAGCTGGAACTCGTCCATTTCTGCAGGTACCTGGTTGTTTGGATCCTCATTCCAGCGGGTTATCATCTTTGGCGCAAGTCCCAGGCTCCACTCGCCGCAATAGACCTGGTAGCCCGATTCACGGATGAGCTGATCGGCCTCGACCCGGCCGTCTTGGGCGCTTTTGCAGATATGACCGAAGATATCCATGTCGATGTCCGCTTTCAAAAAACATTGGTAGCGGTGGATATCGATGGCGACGTTACGGAACTCCGGTTCCTGCAGGAACCCGGCGTACTCCCGGAAGTTGCGGAAGCCGTCGTGAAAGATAACCGTCACGTTTTCCGGCGGGCAATGGCGGCGGATGCGTTGGTAGGCGTCGGCGGTGTAGCGCTTGAGCAGGTCGGTGGGTATATCCCAGCGCGGCTCGTTCAGCACCTGGATGCCATGCAGCGCAGGGTGTTCGGCGTAACGCTGGGCAAGGCGCTCCAGAATGTCCAGGGAATAATCGATGTAGTCGTTTTTGGTATGCCACTCGCAGATCCCGGCCAGGCCGCCGTTGTCAAAGCCGTTCTGGCAGCCGGGGGCGGCATGGAGGTCAAGTACGACCTGCTGGTCGAACTCCCGGGCCCACTGGAAAACTGCGTCGACGATCGCCAATCCTCCCTCTACATAGGGATAGCGGTACCCCTGGTAGCGCCGGTGATAGGGATAGTCCTTGCCGAACAGCCAATGACCGAAGGGTAGCCGCACCGCATTGATGCCGGCCTCGGCCAGCCAGGCGAAATCATCGCGGGTGATGAAGGTTTTCCAGTGGTGGTGCAGACGGCGCGTCGCTTCAGTCTCACCCAGCTCGACGCAGTACGAAGTCTCGTCAAAAGCCTGCATTCCCTCGAAAAGACTCGGAGTTATCCATTTTTCCAAGACCAGCCAGCCGCCGAGGTTGACACCGCGCAAGCGGGTGGTAAATCGTCTGTCGTTATTTTCGTGAGCCGCTGCATCCGTCATAATAATCCTCCTTAACAAGGCTACAGGGCCAGGCTGCGGTTGTAAAAGGAGGCACCGTTGGGCATATGGGAAATGGCAAGGATTGCCGCTTCTGGCAGCTGTTTACAGATCAGCTGCAGCATCCGATCTTCTTCCTCGGCCTCCAGGGAGCTAAAGGCCTCCTGCAGAAATATCCATTGGGGCTGGTTGATCAACAGACGAACCATCCCCAGGCGCTGCTGTGCCGCCCCATCCAAGGTGTGCCCCCAGTTTTCATGCTTGTCGAGTTGTTCGCGCAGCGACTCAAGGCCCGCCAGTTGCAGAGCCTGCCTGATTTGGTCGTCGGAAAAGACCCGGCGGGCAAAAGGATAGCAGATGGTGTTTCGCAAGGTTCCGGTCGGGAGACGCGGCCGAGGCGGCATAAAGAAGAGACGGCCTCTGCTGGGCAGGAGTATGGTGCCACTCCCCCATGGGCGTATCTGGGCAATAGCCCGGAACAGCTTGGCCCCGGTGAAAGTGTCTCCGGTGATAAGCACCCGGTCTCCTTTTTCGATTTCCATGTTGATATTCTCGGTCAATACCAGTCCGTTGTATTTGGAGATCGTCAGATCGTGAAAAATCAACACTTCTCTCTCCGCGCCTTTTACCTGGAGACAGCGGCCAGGTTTGGCGATTTCCTCATCCACGCTTTCAATTGCCTGCAAGAGACTGAGCACCCGTTCCACGGAAGCTCGCCACTCGGCAATGGAACCTGCCGAGTTCACCGGCCAGGAGAGGGCGGAAGTCATGTGCTGGAAAGCCTGGGCGGATTGCATCAGGGTCCCCAGGGTGATTTTGCCAAGGATATAACGGGGAGCGGAGATCAGGATTGGAAAGGCCATGGATAAGTGGCCGTAGCCGGTACCAAATATCAGGATATTTCGCCAGCCTTTGGTCTGTTCGTCCCACATCTCCTGTATTTTGTGAAAGAGTTTTCGGAATTGCTCCCGCTCGTAGTTCTCGGCGTGGATCAGCGCAATGGCCTGGCTGTTTTCGTTTGCTTCCAGCAGGCTGGCGCGAAACTTGGCTTCCGCCGATTGTCTCTTGTTGGTGGCACCGGTCAAGGGCTTGCTGACCAGCCAGCCGAGGTAGGATCCCAGCGTCGAATAGACGATGGCAATCCAGACCAGATACCCGTAGATCGGGATCTTGACGGCTCCTAGGTCAAGCGTCACCACCCCGGAGAGCGACCACAGCACCTTGGTGAAGCTGACCAGCATCAGAATGCTGTAAAACAGTGAATGACCCAGGCTGACGGCAGACTCGGTGGCGATCCGGCAATCCTCAGCGATTCGGCCGTCTGGATTGTCGTGTTCTATTGGCAGGGGGGAGATAATGTAGTGGCGTCCGGAGTTCATCCAGCGGGAGAGAACATAATCTGTCAGCCACTCGCGCCAGGTTACCATCAGATTTCGTTTGACAGTCAGGTGCGAACCGGTCAATGCCATATGGGCAATGACCAGAAAGGAGAGCATGCCGATCTGCAGGACCAGGTCGTGCATGGAGTGCTGTTCCAGCGCATTAAACAGGTTGGCGCTCCATTTGGTAAGCAGCACGGCCATGGTTATCTGGCCGATGGTCAGGAGTACCAGCAGAAAGACGGTGGCGCGAATTTTCAATTTCTTGTCGGAGAACAAGAAATCCTTTGTCAGGTGCAGGAACTCAAATAAAAATTGTCTGGATTTTAGCATATGGGCCGGGGCGTATTTTCTCAGGCTATACTGGCGTATCACATGATCATCTTCTATTGGAAAGCAGGGGGGCCGTCAATAAGTTTTTACGCACTGACGATTAATCTTCGTGACCGGCCTAGTCACATGGGTGCTGGCCCAGGCGAAAACAGCATAACGCATATTGTTATGACAAAATTTCGGCCATGCGCAAACCCCGGCACAAAAATCAGGTGAAGTAAAAGAAATTTGGGAATATATACTGCAATAGTGTCCGTCCGGAAAAATCAGGACGAGTATCTTGTTCCACAATCACAGGGAGCCAGCAACATGACTGCGCCACCATATAAAAACCCCGCACTATCCGTTGCCGAGCGCATCGACGATCTGCTGAGCCGGATGACCCTTGAGGAAAAGGTCGGTCAAATGCATCAGTGGTACAACCTTGGCCCCGAGAATCATGATCACCTGCGCAACGGCGACTTTGGCTCGGGTCTTCTCGCCAGCGGTGCCACCGCCGGCAATACCCGACAGGAGCGGACGTTGGCAGCCCGGATGAACGAACTCCAGCACATTTCGGTCGCCGAATCACGCCTGGGAATTCCTTTGCTCGTCGGCCGGGACGTGATTCACGGGTATCGAACGGTCGCCCCGATACCTCTCGGGATGGCCGCCACCTGGTCACCCGAGTTGGTTGAGGCGGTCAATACGATTGCCGCCAGGGAGGCCCGGGCGGATGGTATTCACTGGGGCTTTTCGCCAATGCTCGACATCGCCCGTGATCCCCGCTGGGGCAGGGTGGCGGAAGGCTTCGGCGAGGACCCCTATCTCGTAGGCAAACTCGCTGCTGCGGCCGTCAAGGGATTTCAGGGAAATGAACAGGATGCGATCCCGCAGCAATTTGCCGGCGATCGCATTGTCGCCTGCGCCAAGCACTTTGTCGGTTACGGCGCGGCTGAAGGCGGGCGTGACTACAATACCACGGAGATCACCCGCGAGACCCTGCATAACGTCTATCTTGTCCCCTTCAAGGCCGCGATCCAGGCCGGTTGCGGCACTATCATGAGCGCATTCCATGATATCGGCGGTATCCCGCTTTCCACGCACCACTATCTATTGAGCGAGGTGCTCAAGGAAAAGTGGGGATTCGGTGGGTTTATCGTCTCTGACTGGGGGGCGGTAATGGAGCTGACCAAGCACGGTGTTGCCGCCGATGGAGTCCACGCGGCCCAATTGGCCTGCGATGGTGGGGTGGATATGGATATGTGCGGGTGGGTATATCGGCAGAACCTGCCCGAGCTCGTTCGTGCCGACAAAGTCTCTGAGGCGCGGCTGGATGATGCGGTGCGCCGGATACTGCAGATAAAGTTTGCCCTCGGCCTCTTTGAGAACCCCTATGCCGATCCGACGGCGGCGGATGCTGTTCATCTCCAGCCGGAATCCCTTGCGATCATGCGGAGAGTTGCTGCAGAAAGCTTGGTTCTGCTGAAAAACGACGGTATTCTGCCCCTTCGGGCGAAGAAGGTGGCTATCTGCCTGGGCGGTCCGCTTGCCGACAGGCGCCGGGAGCTGCTCGGGTGCTGGTCGCCCGACGGCGAGGCTGACGAGGTGACAACCTTG
>AMWB02034686.1_pt1 | contig 11440 bp, 8 predicted proteins | sample 200311 | NCBI WGS metagenome assembly AMWB02 (sample SAMN02737377, study PRJNA173069) | bioreactor metagenome | biome: anode biofilm in microbial fuel cells | place: USA: California | collected 2010-12-16 | reverse complement strand
CTAACAAGCCGGTAAATGCCATGCTTGCATTTTAGTAAAAAGATATATTGTCAACTTCGGGAAACAACCGTATATTGAACGCTAATCGCCGTTAAGTCGCACGGCACTTACCGGCTGATCGTTATGCACAAGCGGAGAAAAGACAACGACACAGCAAATTGATAATGAAAATGGAATATTAAACTTGGTATGAAAAACGAAACTGACAGATAAATAACCCGACTCTCATTGCCGACCCGAATGTGTTTTAATTTTTTTAACCCACCGCACAACAATTTTGAAATTCAGCCGACCCACATTGCACACAATGCCAAAGCCCCTCGAGCCAACGCTGCAACCAAAGCTTTGCCAAAGAGTGCAATCTTGCCGACCCGCATTTGGAGGACATTAACTATATTCGTATTTTAAATAAGAACGTGAAGAAACTTTCAGACATACCAAATATTGACAAACCCCGTGAAAAACTTGCATCACGTGGCATTCAGGCTTTATCAAGCCATGAACTAATTATGGTATTACTTGGTAGTGGTACTATTGGCAGAGATGTTACAACGCTTGCAAAAGACATTCTAAAGGTTATTGAAGCTGAACAGCAAAATATTACTTTAGAAAAACTGACAAATATTCCAGGAATTGGTAAAGCAAAAGCAGGTCAAATACTTTCGGCATTTGAATTGGCAAAACGCTATTTGATAAAAGAAGGCAAGAAGATTCATAATACAGATGATGTGCTTTCTTTAGTTCAGGATATTCGTGACAAAAAACAGGAGCATTTTATTACTATCACTTTAACAGGTGCATCTTGTGTAATTGAGAAGAGAGAAGTATTTAAAGGAACAGTAAATTTTAGTATTGTTCATCCACGCGAGATATTTGTTGATGCTATTTCTGACAGAGCAGCCGGAATTATTTTTGTTCATAATCACCCTGCGGATGATTCTAAGCCATCGGATGAAGATATTCGTTTAACGAAACAACTTTGTGATGCAGCAAGGATATTAGGCATACATGTTATTGACCATATTATTGTTACTAAGAATCATTATTTCAGTTTTCAATCAGAAGGACTTTTAAATAAAAAATAAATATGAAATTATCAGAGCACGAGATAAATGACTTAATTGAACGGTTGCAGAAAGGCGAAAACCTGCCAGAAGATTATAAATACAAGCTTTTCCCTGTCAAACAGAAAGAGTATGAACTGGTTTATGGTGGAAAAATGCGCAGAGAAGATATTCTGGCAAACGAAGATGGTGTTTGTCCCGTGCCACTTCAAATTGAAAAGATTTTTAACGGAAAAAGAGAACAATGGAAAGATGGATGGAAAAATCTTGTTGCATTTGGCGATAATTTGCAATTTCTTAAAACCATATATGAAAACAAAGACCCTTTAATTAAAGAAAAAGTTAAAGGGAAAGTTAAACTTATATATATTGATCCGCCATTTGCAACTGAATCTGATTTCAAAGCAAAAAATGGTCAAACAGCTTATACTGATAAGGCAAAAGGAGCTGAATTTGTTGAATTTCTTAGAAGAAGATTAGTCGTAGCAAAAGAATTATTATCAGATGAAGGAAGTATTTATGTGCATTTAGATTGGAAAAAAGCACACTATGTTAAAACTCTTATGGATGAGATTTTTGGAGTTGAAAATTTTGTCAATGATATTATTTGGTATTATAGGAGGTGGAATATTGAAAGTAATTTATTTGCACGAAATCATGATATTCTTTTGTTTTATACAAAAAAGTACGGACAACACACTTTCAATAATCTTTACATTCCAAAATCTGAAAAATCAAGTGGAGAAGGTAGAGCATGGCAAAGTATAATTGACGAAGAAACCGGAGTTAGGCGTTCAGTTTTATTAGATGAGATATCAAAAGGAGTTCCGATGCCAGATGTATGGGATATCTCAATGATTAATCCAGTCGCACTTGAGCGAAAGCGAGTAAATTATCCGACTCAAAAACCTGAAGCGCTATTAGAAAGGATAATTAAAGCTTCTTCTAATGAAGGAGATATTGTTATGGATTTTTTTGCCGGTTCTGGCACAACAGCATCAGTCGCTGAGAAACTAAATCGTAAATTTATTACATGTGACATTGGTAAACTTGCCTTTTATACTCTACAAAAACGATTGCTTAATATCGAAACTAGCAGATCCTTAGAAAACGAGAATAAATTGTATTCTAAACCTGCTAAAAGTTTTATTACATTAAATACCGGCCATTACGATTTATCAAAGATTTTTGATTTGAAGCAAAAGGAATATTCCGATTTTGTAATGAATCTTTTTGAGGTTGAACCAAAGAAAAAAACTATTAGTGGTATACAAATTGACGGAGAAAAGAAAGACGGTTATAATGTAATTGTTTGGCAATATTGGAAATTCAAAGATAGCTCAGTTGATGAAGAGTTTTTACAAAATCTACATAGTCATATCGGCAATAAAGCAGGTAAAAGAGTTTATATTATTGCTCCTGCCAGTTATGTGGATTTCATTAGCGATTATTACGAAATAGAAAAAGTACGCTACTATTTTCTGAAAGTCCCATACCACATAATTCGAGAATTACATAAGGTACAGTTTAAAAAATTCAGGCAGCCACAAAGCAAAAGTAATGTGAACGATCTAGAAGATGCTATCGGCTTCCATTTCATTAGGCAACCTGAAGTGAAAAGTGAACTAAAAGAAAAAACTGGAATCTACAATATAACCATAAGTAAGTTTCTTTCAGATTTTAGCGAGGAAGAGACCGACAGAGATATGGATAATTTTGAAAGTTTGGCCATGATTCTTATAGACAAAGATTTTGATGGAGAAACTTTTGATTTGGATTTGTTTTATTTCGCTGAAGAACTACTGCCAAAAAAGAAAAAAAAGAAAGACGAAGAAGAACCTGTTGAAAATATAAAAGAAGGATTGAAAAACCTCACTCAGATTGCATTACCTCCAATTCCGAAAAAAGAATGTGGAAAAAAATTAATGCTTGTTTATGTGGATATCTACGGAAATGAATTTAAAGAAGAATTTAAGCTGAAATAATGGTACAGGAAATAAAAACATACAAGACTGCCGATCTTGTTTTACAAGTTTCGAATAACTACAATCCTGCAACGCTCAATATTGCTGAATGGGACAGGTTTTTGGATTTATTGTGTAGCAACAGACAATATCAGAAAGAAGCTATTATTAAATCAATAATTTATATGGCTTCGGGATTATATAAGTCTATTTATGATTTGGTTCATGAGAATTGGTTAAACCCAAAAATGGTTGAACTCAAAACACGGTATAATAGCATCGAAGAATATATAAGCAAGTTGCAGATGAAGGATAAAATGTCAGCAACTATTGATTTAGCCACCGGAACAGGTAAAAGCTATGTAATTTATGGCATAGCGCAAATTATGCTTGGGTTAGGTATTGTTGACAGAGTTCTTGTTCTTTGTCCTTCGCTTACTATCGAAGATGGCTTGATGGAGAAATTCAGAAAACTTTCCGAAGACCCTGCTTTGTTAAAATCCATTCCTGAAAACAGTAAAATCAAAAATCCTTCAATAAAAACAGCCGCTGTAACAATAAAGGAGGGTGATATTTGTATTGAAAATATTCATGCCGTTTATGACAGAACAGGGTCTTCTATTAAAGATAGTTTTGGAGGTAATGGAGCAAATACATTAGTTTTAAATGATGAAGCTCATCACATTTTTAATCCCGTCGATGGTAGAGATAATGAAAGTAAGAACATCAAAAAATGGAAAGAATTCTTATTGAATCCTGAATTCAATTTTAAATATTCAATGGGCTTTACTGGAACAGCCTATATTCAGGATGAATATTTCAATGATGTTATCTATAGGTATTCATTAAGGCAAGCTGTTGATGATAAAATGATAAAGATGGTTGATTATGTAAGCAAGAATGAAGAAGCTGATGATGATATAAAATTTCAAGAAATCTACGATAACCATCAACAGAATAATAACACATACAGAAAAGTAAAACCATTAACAATTCTTATTACAAGAGATATTTCAAAGGCAAAACAGCTGTGTTTTTGGTTAATTGAAAAACTAGCTGAAAAAGAATCCTTACCTATTGAAACTTGTGAAAACAAAGTACTAATTGTTACTTCCGCAAACGAGCATAAAGCAAATGCAAGAAAACTTAAAGAGGTTGACAATAAAGATAATGAAGTTGAGTGGATTGTATCAGTTTCAATGCTTACAGAAGGTTGGGATGTAAAAAATGTATTTCAAATCGTCCCAATGGAAGACCGTGCTTTTAATTCTAAGCTTCTTATTGCACAGGTTTTGGGAAGGGGTTTAAGAATACCGGAAGATTACCAGTCTCCTCAACCTAAAGTAAGGGTATTTAACCATGATGCATGGTCAAGAAGCATTAAAGGCTTAGTAGATGAAATTCTTGAAATTGAAATGAGGCTTATTTCAACATCAATAAACACAGGGGACAGATTTAATTTTCACTTTGACTTGCATCAAATCAATTATGAGAAAAAAGTCATTGAAAAAGAATCCAAAAAAGAACACAAGGAATTTGATTATACCAAGGGATTTATAGAGCTTCAATCTCAGGTTGAAGAATCGGAGAAGGATACTGAATACACTGATTTATCAGGCGGAATAAGTTCAAAAAATACTTTAATACTATACAATACCTATACTATTGAATGGATTGTAAATAAAATACATAATGAACTTAAATTGCGGGAATGGGAAGGTAAAATTTTAAAATTACCTACTGGCGATTATTCAAAGGAAAAACTCCCTCCAAAAGAAGAAATTAGAAAGATTATCCGTAGTTCAATGGATAGGGTTGGCATAAAAGGTGACCGACTGATTGAAAAAAATATGCATAAAATATTAAGTAGTTTTAATACTTTACTTCGTAAGTCAGGTAAAACAACCGTTTATGAAAGAAAAGCAAAAGAGCCATTTATCATTACCACAAGAAATATTGAACGGGAAAGCATTGCTGTTGGTAATTTAAGACATAATTCTACTGTATTTTATTCATCCAATTACGCAACAGAACTTGAAGTTGAAAACAAAGAAATTCTAAATGCAGTTTTAGAAGATGAAAGTTTTCCTAGGAGTTCTTCAAAGGAAATTAACTCATTCATTTTAAAAACGCCTCTTGATCTTATCTTTACTAAAGGAGAACCCGAAAGAAAGTTCATTGAGCTTTTATGTAAAAATGAAAATGCTCAAAAAATTGAAGCATGGATTAAATCGCGAGATATGGCTTTTTATTCCATCGAGTATTCAATAACCAGCGTTGGAGGTAAACACTCAAAAATTCAAAGCTTTAACCCTGATTTTTTTATTAAACTAAAAGATAAAAAACAGCATCACTATATTGTCCTCGAAATAAAGGCAGACAATGACACAAGCGATGATAATAAAGCCAAAAACAAATACGCTAAACTACATTTTGAGAATCTGAATGCAGAGCTTAAAACCAAGAACATAAAAGAAATGTATCATTTTCATTTTCTCAGTCCAAGTTCATACGTTGTATTTTTTGACCATTTGAGAAATGGAAAACTTCTGGAAGATATGTTTACCAGTGAATTAGAATTATTGCTAATAGCAGAAGATGAATAATAAAAACATAGACATATGAACGTTGATGTAAAGTATAATGGTGATTGTTGCATAACAGCGTACATCGGAAATAATAAGGTAGGTGACCTTGACATTTATACCGATGACTTTGGCCTTTCATGGTTGGATGGAATTGAAGTAAATAAGGATTATAGAAGACAGGGTATTGCAACAAAAATGATTAAACAAGCCATAAAGATATTTGGTGAGGTTTATGTTTCTACTGCTAGCCAACATCAACATACTTACAACAATGACAATACAGCAAGATATTTATGTGATGATGGTGCAGATTTGGTTAATAAGCTTTTAGAAAGGAAAGTGTTAAAAAAGAAATGGATGAAAAATCCTTTTGGAGAAGAAGACTATTAAAAAATCAAAAATAATAAAACCAACGCATTTGCAAGCACATTGCCAAAAAAACAGGAATTTTGTATTTAGGTTAAAATATAAAAAGTTGCGAATAAATGAATTGGGACAAAATTAAAATAGCAAGACAAGACGGCGAAGTTATAGAAGCTCAAGCCCCAATTATCATTTCTGCCAGTCGATCAACAGATATACCTGCTTTTTATTCAGATTGGCTAATTCAAAGGATTAAGGCCGGATATGTTAAATGGAAAAACCCTTTTAATGGTGTTCCATTATATGTTTCATTTCAAAAAGCAAGGTTAATCATTTTCTGGTCAAAGAATCCAAAACCAATGTTAAAGCATTTGGAGTATTTGGATGAAAGAATTAAAAATTACTATTTTCAATACACTCTAAATGACTATGACCTTGAAAAGCTTGAACCAAATGTGCCAAATGTTCAAACAAGGATAGAAACATTTATAGAATTATCCGAGCGTATTGGAAAAGGAAAAGTTATTTGGCGTTTTGACCCATTGATTTTAACCGACAAAATTGGTATTTATGAGCTTTTAAAAAAAGTAGAAAATATTGGTAATCAATTGAAAGACTATACAGAAAAAATGGTTTTCAGTTTTGCAGATATTAAGTTGTACAAAAAGGTTCAAAACAATCTCAGAAAAAACGCTATAAATTATCAGGAGTTTAACGAAAGTCGTATGAATGAGATTGCAGCGGGCCTTCAACAACTAAATAAAGCATGGAAGTTTGAAATCGGAACCTGTGCTGAAAAGATACCATTAGAGAAATATGGCATCATTCATAATAAATGTGTTGATGATGATTTAATGATAAAACTCTTTCCATACGATAAAGTATTAATGGAATTTTTAGGAGTAAAAATAACTTCTCCTGACATCTTTAATCCGAAAGGTAGTATTGAAAAAAAGAAATACAACAAAGACAAAGGACAACGCGAATTTTGCGGATGTATTTTTAGCAAAGATATTGGAGAGTATAACACTTGCCCGCATCTTTGCGAATATTGTTATGCAAATGCATCAAAAGAAATTGCGATTGCCAACTGGAAACGACATAATCATAACCCAAATAATGAAATGATTAAAGGAGATTAATTATGCCTGAATACTATTTCAACCTTCCTATTTATGATGATTTAAATGATACCCAAAAGACAGCTGTTTTAGACCCTAATGCAATTGCATTATCAGGCGGACCTGGCACTGGTAAAAGTGTAGTATCGCTTTGGCGACATATTCTAAATCATCAAAGAGAAAATCCGATTCGAAGCCAGCTATTAACCTTTACTACTTCTTTGGCGCTTTACCTTAAAAGGTGTTGTCATACACAAAACGAAAATGCATCAGGTTATGTTGATTCCTCTCAAAGGTGGCGTATTCATCATGCTGCAAACAGGATTGAAATATTGCATGATGAAGCTCAGGACCTTTCAGTTCCTTTTAACAGAGGATTTTTAAATTATACCCAAATGTTATCATATGGAGCAGACAATCAACAATTGATAAGGGCGAATAGCAGGTTACTGAACGGTGATTACAACCTTGATGTTTGTTCCCCTGAAGCTGAACTCCGCAGGATTTTTCCTAATAATTCTTTACATACTCTTGATCAGAATTATAGGAACACTCGAAGGATCATGAAATTTGCGAGATCAGTTTTTAATAATGCTGTTATACCTCAGGAAATAATTGAAAGCTGCACTAATGAAGGGGAGTATCCTCGCTTGATTGTCACTCGAAATAATGCTCAAATAAACCAAACTGTATTACAACTTGTAACTGATTTCACGGCTAATAATACTACCAATATTGGTATTTTGGTTCCTTTTGAAAATACAAACAGAATGGCTGGAGAAACGGCAACGGCTAGATATTATTATAATTTACTGCGTAATAACAACATCGATGTTACAATGTACACAAATACAATGAATGGCATTGAATCAATCAATACGGTTCATGTAACTACATTTAAGTCTTCTAAAGGATTAGAGTTTGATGTAGTTATTATCCCGGATTTTCATCTTTTGAATATTCAATTTAATGTAGTTGATTGGCGTGATTTTTATGTCGGTGTCACTAGAGCTAAGAGTAATCTCTTTTTATTAAGCTCAGTTGATTTTCCGAATCTTCCACATAGTGGTATAGACAAAGTCATTGATAAAGTAATCTTATAATGGAAACAACTTATTTTTATCATCTCGATTCCAGGAATCTTCCTTCCTGCTATTCAGCTGCATGTATCAAGCCGGCAAAGTATTATTTTAACCGTATTGAAGACTTGCAGTGCAAATGTGATTCTTTGATTCTTTTATCTGAAAAAAGGTTTTCATCAAATGAGGATTGTTCTTTAGAGGTTGTCCTTACCAATGATGAGATCAATTCACTTAGAAACGCAAATGAATCTAAGGATATCTTCCTGTATCAATCTGTAATTCCAATCAGTCGTGTGAAAAAGGTTTATTTTAAATCAGATGATACCTTAGATAAAATTGTCACACTGATCAATATGAGCTCTGGTTTTCTTCCTATGAATTTTGCTACAGTTCTTACGGATAACAATACAGCTGATTATTCAAACATATCACTTCCTGAAAAAAATTCAACTTCTGTGCTTACGGAAAAAATCAGAAGGTTTGATAGCATTCTAGGGGGATTCGCCTTAATGCGTCTATCAGGCGAAGAGGGAATGAATTATCCCCAAAACTACTTTTCCACTTTGGCAAAATTCAACTCTGTTATTGAGACAGAATTATCAAATTCCAATAAAAAAATAAGTGACATTTACTGGGATGCTTTTGAAGGCAAGGATAAGTTCAATCTGTTGTTTCCATATCTGAATAAAACGATTACAGAAGATGATTTAAACGAATTATCAGATAAACAAAATCAAAGGATTCAGAAAAATCGAATCTCCGGGATTATTGACATTGAGCTTCTTGACAAAGAAACATACATTGTCGCTGTCCTTAATTTATACGGTCTGGATAAAGAGGGAAGGAAGAACAAAATTGACGGGTTGATTCTAAACGGTTTTAAAAAGGGTATTAAGCAGGATAAATCTGAAGTGATCTCGCTTTGCTATGGTATTAACCGCGGTTATACTGTATTCTCAAACAAATACAAGAATGCTGGTATCGAAAAAATTGTGAAGTTTGAATTGAATAGCCAAGTTGATTACTATACTATTGAGGCAGTATTCCAATATGCCTTTAATGGAATAGAAAAATCTTCTGAATTTCCATATCTTGATATATGGTGTCCTAAGTTACCAAGACTTAAAAGGAAACTAAAACAATCAGAATATCTTATTCTAGATAAGGTCATTATTGGGGATGTAGCAAAAGTTGGTTCATCAAAATGGTGGTCATTATTTATGCAAAGCTTCTTTCAGAAAAATAATGAAGACTTGTTTAAGCCATTTATGCAGAAGATTTATGATAAGATAAAAACTGACATTGATCAGGACTACAATGACATTATTGATGAGAAGAACGATGAAATTGCGTCATTAAAAAGTTCAAACACTCAATCAAAGCAGCAATCCACGATTATTGAGGAACAAAAAAATCAAATTGAAGATCTAAAAAGGCAACTTGAAAGTGTAAAGGATAAGAAAAGCATTGTTAATGAGAAAGAGCCGCCCTATTCAAAATCTTTAAATGTTGATGCATCTTCTGAGACGGATAGTAAGACAATAGAGGAATGTAAGGTCCTGATATCTGAATTAAGCAAATTAACAAGCGGAAAAAAAGCTCAGACAATAATTAGCAAGTTCTATACTCGCCATCCCGAATTTGATAAAAATCTTTTTAATGAAAAGTAACCTCATTGTCAAATGCCATTGTTTCGCAACCTAATAAATGCATCAGTAAACACAGATGCACTGCAGTTATACGTAATTAACAATATTCAGCAATTTCATAATCTGAATAATTCTCATTATGATCTGATTGCTGCTGAAAAGAATGATATCCGTGATTTTATTAGATTAAAGTCACTTTTTTTGGAAAATCTTGATTACACTCAAATACAATGCAAAGCATTTATTTCAATACTATTTGATTTCTGTGACAGATTTGGCTTTCTTGTTGTTTCCCGGATTGAGAATACACTTGCAAAAAGAGAACTTCATCTTGGCTCCCGTCGTGAAGCTGCAAAACTATACTTATTAAACGTCAGGGATAATCAGGATTACATTGATAGATTTGAGAGTATATGTCACCTAATTCAGTGTTCCGTTGACGCTGAAGAAGATAATGAAACGAAACCAATTGTAACATTTTCAAATTTCCTTTCGAAAGTTATTCGTGATACAAATACTCAATGCATCGCATCCGTTAAAAAAAAAGTATACAGACACTCAGCTCAAGGTAATTATCCATTCCTTCAAAATGCACTGATTCAGCAAATAGTAAATGTAAATACAGAAAACGCTGAGAATGCCAATAATGAAATTCAGGCTCTAATTGAAGCATATCTTGGCCATGTTATAGCTGTTGAAGCTTCGCCGGAAGTTGCCTTCGATGATTTATTAATTGAAGAAGAAACTGAATATTGCCTCAAATTGACATCCTATCCACTTACATTTGATTTTGTTCGAAGAATAGCGGTTGCCGGTTGTAATGAACATGCTACAAACCTACCGGGCCGGGGTGTTAACCCGCTACGTAGCGAAATGGAAATGTTCATCTATCTAAAACGCTATGGTAACATGCATAAATCAAAACTGATTAGTGCATTTGAACATTTCCCTTTTCAAGATTTAAATACTGAGATTGATATTGTTGATTGGGGGTGTGGCCAAGGTTTAGCTTCGCTAGTATTTCTTGATTATTTAAGAGATAATAACTTAGATTTTAATATTAGGAAAATCACCCTGGTAGAACCATCTCAATTAAGCATAGAACGTGCAGCCCTTCATATTTCAAAGGCAAATAGAAACATTTTGTTAAAAACTGTGTGTAATGTTTTCAATTTTTTGGAACCTGAAGATGTTTCAACACGTCCTGAAAATATTAAAATTCATTTCTTTTCAAATGTTTTGGATATTGATGAAGCGCTGTTTTCGCAAGCCAATATCATTCGATTGATTGAAGAAAATCAACAAGGAATTAACTATTTCGTCTGCATTAGTCCATACATTACTGATGAAAAAGCAGACAGGGTTGACGCATTTAAACGTTATTTTAGTGACCATTATCAATCATTTTTTCGTTGCTATGAGATTTCAAACAGTGGCAGATTAGATGATGAATATTGGAATTGCAACAATAATTTCAATGGCAATTTAGGTGTATTTTGCAGACATCCTGAATGTGGTTGTGACAGAAAATGGACAAGAGTTATTAGAGTGTTCAAGGTAGAACTATAAGCCAACGAATTTGCAAGCACATTGCCAAAGCCCCACAAGC
>AMWB02112390.1_pt1 | contig 11445 bp, 6 predicted proteins | sample 200311 | NCBI WGS metagenome assembly AMWB02 (sample SAMN02737377, study PRJNA173069) | bioreactor metagenome | biome: anode biofilm in microbial fuel cells | place: USA: California | collected 2010-12-16 | reverse complement strand
GGGTCGTCCTGCCAGTGGCTGGCCGATCCCTGGTGGCAACTCGTGCACGACACCGCAGTGGCGGCATCGCCGGCGGCGCCCATCAGCACGCGGTGGGGTCCCGCCTTGAGCGTCGCCGCCTGTTCCTCATGGCAGTCCAGGCAGACGGCCGTCGGGACCGCCCCGCCTGCGTCCGTGACATCAGCCGCGGCCCCGGACGGCGCGGCGTGCCACGCTGCGGCCAGGGCGCAGCCGACCAGCCCCGCCACGAACCATGGCAATTTCCTGAAGTCTGCGTCCAAAGTGGAAACCTCTCGGTTCGGGTTCTGCACCTCGTCGCGGGATTACCCTAGCGGAGCGTTAGGGTATCGGGCACATCTGTCAAGAGCTTTAGTTGAACTTTTAACAATCAACAACCAAGCTCTTCCAGTTTAACGAGTTCCAACGAAAATGGTTCTCGTTTGCGTCCTCACGCGACAAGAGAAAGCGGCTCCCGAGTGGGAGCCGCTTGCAAGTTGCGTGACAATCGCGTGACAGGCGGAACTATAAAGAAAACAAGAAGTTCAGTCGTCGCTCCCGGACAGCGCGCCGGCAGTGGCGACCACCTTGGCAATCTTCTCGACGATTTCCTTCTTCTCGCCGCCGTCGTCCTTGACCCCGAGATCCTCGCGGGCCCAGCCGGTCTGCGGGAAGGGCCCGAGGCTCTCCAGTTCCTCCCAGCTGGTGACGCCCGTCTCCTTGCGGAAGACCAGCTCGTCGCCGCCGGCCCGGTCCACGGTGATCAGGTCGCCGCGGCGGATCTGCTCGCTGCAGATGAAGTGGCTGATCGGGGTGACGATGTGCTTCTCGACGACGCGCTTCAGCGGCCGGGCGCCGTACTGCACGTCGGTGCCGTTGTCGACCAGCCAGCGCTTCGCCTCGGGCGTGATCTCGAGCAGGAACGGCTCGGCGCAGCGCAGCGAACGATGGTGCACCTGGGCGATGAGGATGTCCAGGATCTGGTAGAGGTGCTGTTCCTTGAGCGTGTGGTAGGTGATGATCTCGTCGAAGCGGTTCAGGAATTCGAACGGGAAGACCTTCTTGGCCGCCCTCATGGCCGCTTCCTCGACGTCGCGGTCGAGCTTCGCGTCGCTGACGCCCGTCGAGAAGCCGATGCCGTTCTGGGCCAGATGCACGCCCATCGCCTCGCTGCCGACGTTCGAGGTCAGCACGATGATGGACTGGCGGAAATCGACTTCCTCGTTGTTGCCCAGCACCACGGTGCCGTCCTCGAGGATGCCCAGCAGCAGGTTCCACAGCTTCGGGTGCGCCTTCTCGATCTCGTCGAAGAGGATGATCGACAGGTAGCGTTCGCTGTCGGGCGGGAACAGGCGCCCGAGCTTGCCGTCCGCTTCGCTGATCATGCCGGTCTGGGCGTCCAGCGCCTTGCGGTGGTGGCGGTCGATGTTCTCCTGCGAGAGCAGCGGCCGGATCTCGCCGCCCACGTAGCCCGGCGGCGAGCCGAGCAGCTTGGACAGGTTGTAGTGCGCCGAGTATTCCTGGCAGTTGATGCGCGTGAAGGCCCGGCGGTTGCCGAAGACGGTCTCGGCCAGCGCGCGCACCGTCTCGGTCTTGCCCACGCCGGTGGGCCCCATGAACATCATCGTCAGCAGCGGCCGCTCGGGGTCGTGCACCCCGGCGATCAGGCGGCTGAAGCTGTCGGACATCTTCTCGATCGCCTGGGGCTGCCCGACCACCATCTTGTTCATGTGGGCGGTGAAGCGGGAGAGCTGCTCGTTGCGCCTGTCGTGCCGGAGGATCTTCACGTCCCTGTCCTGTCTGTTGACGCCAGGTCGGCCCGGGGGCCGGGACATCCGTGTCCTGGGGCGGAAACGCAAGCCCGCCCGTGGCGCCATGATCGGACGCGGACGGGCGGGCTTGAGCGCTAATCGGCGGTGGAAAGGGGGCGCAAACCATGCGCCCCCTTCAATTTGCGACGGCAGGAATCCTTACTGCCAGCTCTGGGCCAGGTACGGCGCCTGGGGCTGGCCGGGCTTCTCCACCCAGCGGTCGTCCAGGCGCGGTCGGACGGGGCTGTGGCGGCTGACGTAGTCCTCGACGGCCTCGGCCTGCGACACGCCCGTCGGCGTGATCTTGTCGGCGCGGATCGTGGTCAGGAAGTCCAGGCCGCTGTTGCCCTGCATCAGGAAGTCGGTGATGACGACGTCGTACTCGCGGTCGGGAGCCCACGGCTCGCCGCCGATCTCCAGTTCGACGACGCGGTCGCCGTCCGGGCGCGTCGGATCCAGGACGACGCGCGCGCCCGACAGGAGGATGCCCCCGCTCTGTCCGGCCACCCGCGACTCGATGAGGCGGCGCACCATGCGGCCGTCCATGGTCACGAGGTCCAATTCGTTGCCGAACGGCAGGACCGCGAAGATGTCCCGCGTGGTCAGGTCGCCGGCCGGCATGTCCGCGCGCAGGCCGCCGGCGTTCTGCACCGAAAGGTCGGCGGAGAAGCGCTCGCGCATCGCGTCGCAGACGAGGTTCGCCACGAGGCTGGCGCCGGGGTTGCCGCGGCCCAGCGGAATGGCCGACGAACCGATGACCTTGCCCATGTCGGCCTCGGCGGCCTCGTGGTGCGGCCGGATGACGGCGGCCGCCGCGGGATCGGGCCAGATCTCGTCCTCGAACAGCGTGATGAGCGTGCCGCCCTTGTCGGCCCCCTCGTAGCCGATCAGCGAGCGCGTCTTCGGGTCGATCTTCAGTACCACGTGGCCGATGCTGCTGCCGTTGCCGAACGTCTCGAAGCACATGGTGTGGTGCTGCGGGTCGATCCAGGGCTTGGCGTAGCCGCGGTGCGTGTGCCCGCCGACCGCGAAGTCGATGCCGGAAACCTTGTTGACCAGCTGCATGAGGTTCAGGCCGCCGCGCGAGTAGTTGGAGCCGTACGAGCCCTCCAGGCCGGGGTCGGACTCCTCCTGCGAGGCGACGAGATCGGCCCAGCCCTTCTTCGGGTCGAAGGGCAGTCCCTCGTGGATGGCCAGGCAGATGAGGTCGGCGCCCTGGGCCTTCAGCTCGTCGCGGTACCTCTCGATGGTCGTGACCATGTCCAGGAACTCGAGCCCCTCGATGTTCTTGGGGAACGACATGTGCTCGGTGCCCGGCGTGATGATGCCGATGACGCCCAGCCGGACACCGCCCAGGTCGAGCATGAGCGTGGGCTGCGCCCAGTCCACGATCTGCCCGGTCGATTTCTCCACCAGGTTGGCCGCCAGCCAGGGGAACTCGGACATGCGCGCCAGGCGCTCGGTGTTCTCGCGCCCCATGTCGAAGTCGTGGTTGCCGGGCACCGTGAACGCGTAGCCCATGGCGTTCATGTACTCGATGACGGCGGCGCCCCGGGTCTTGTTGCCGATGGGCGTGCCCTGGAACATGTCGCCGACGTCCATCAGCAGCACCGGTTCGCCGGCCGCCTTGGCCGCCGCCGTCACCTCGCCGATGTAGCGCGAAGCAGAAGCCCCGCCGCCCAGCGGGGGCGGGAACTCGGGGTTCATCCACTTGGCCAGCTCGGGCGCGATGTGGCCGTGGACATCGTTGGTGAAGATCACGTGGAGCCGCAGCGGCGCGTCCGCGGCGCCGGCGGCAGGCGGCAGCGCCACTCCGAGGACGGCGGCCAGGCAGACGCAGGCGAGCAGGCGCAGCTTCCTCATCTCAGAACTCCATCGTGTAGCTGACGCCCACCCGGAACCGCGTGTCGTCGACCATGGCCTTGCCCGACACGTAGTACGCGTCCCCGAAATAGCTGCTCGGGTACGGGAACTGGTGGCGCAGATCGTTCGAGGTCTTGGCCAGTTCCACCGAGGCGCTGAGCCGCCCGGTGCCCACGCTCGCCGCGGTGCCCGCGGTGAAGGCGGTCACCGCCGCGTCGCGGTCGGCGTAGCTGGACAGGTGGCGGAAGCCGAAGCGCAGCGGCATGCCGTTGTAGAACGTGTGCTCGACGCCCAGACGCACGTCGGCGGCGTCGTGCAGGATCGGCGTCGCGTCGTCGCCCAGGGTGCCGTCGCGCAGGTCGCTCCACGGGCGGTACTCGACCTCGACCGTGAACACCGTCGGCAGCTCGTTCCGCGGACGGAAGGCCAGGCCGGCCCGCACGCACCACGGGTAGTCCAGGAACGAGTTGCGGGTGGTGTCGCCGGTCTCGGTGGCCGAGAAGTACTGCTCGCGCCAGTCGCCCGTCGCCCGGATGCCGCTCTCGACGGCGGCGCCCAGGTCCACGCGGTCGCCGCACCGCGCGCGCACACCGGCGGAGACGCTGACGCCGGACAGCTTCAGTTCGTCGCTGCTGCGCCAGCTCTCGTTGGCGCCCTCGTTGTCCTTGTCCAGCGAACTGGCGACGTCCCGCCGGGTCCCGTAGTTGTAGTGGATGGCGGCGCCCAGCGAGATGCGCTCGCTGGTCTCGCCGGCCACGCCGAACGACAGGGCCCGCAGCGCGCCGGTGACCTGCCGTTCGCGGAGGGCCACCAGCATGTCGCGGGCGGGCTCGTCGCGGCCCGGCGTGTACGGGCTGGGGTTGCGGATCTCTTCGCTGAAGGCGTAGCCCCAGGGGAACCGGTCGGTCAGCGACAGGCCGACCGCCACGGCGCGCGGGCCCGTGCCCAGGCGCTTGGCGAAGCCGAAGCCCGTCTGCCAGAAGTGGTGCCGGTTGCTGGCGATGGCGACGTCCGCCACCCAGCTGTTGAAGCTGTCGTAAAGCGGCTGGAAGCGGTCCTCGTGCTCCTGGTCCAGCATCACGCCGGCGTCGAGCCGCTTGCTGGTCTCGACGACCAGGAAGGCCGGATTGAACACGTTGGACAGTCCGCCGCGGTACACCGCCGCGCCCGTGCCGCCCATCGCCGCCGCCTCGGCGCCCATCCAGGTGAAGGGATCGCCGTAGGTCGTCGTCACCTGCGGTCCCGCCGTCGCCGCGCCGGCCAGCGCGAGCAGGACCAGCGCCACCGTGACCACCGTCGTCACGCCGCTGGGGAAACCGTACTTGCTCGTCTTCATCTCGCGAGTCTCCTCGGCTCGGTCAGAACGTGTAGTCCATCTGCAGACGGACGGTGGTTTGCTCCGTGGTCACGTGCGTCGCGTCGGGATCGGCGCCGTAGGCCTCGCCGAACTCGCGGACGTCGATATCGACCGGCAGGTTGTGGTCCCGCGTGACCTTCAGCTGGCAGAGCAGGCGGTCCGAGATTCGGCTCTCGACCTGCAGCCAGTTGCGGAAGCCCTTGCCGTCCAGAAGCACGAACTCGCTGCCCTCGAAGTTCCAGACGAACCCGTCGTAGATCGACGAGGCCATGGACAGCTGCAGCCCGGGCGACAGGTTGTGTTCGTAGCGCACCTCGAAGGCGTGCGCGCGCTGTCCGGCGCTGCCGACCCCCGGGTCGGTCGCCCCCGCTTCGGCCGTGCCGCCCAGGCGCGGGCGCGGCGGGAACATGACGTTGCTGGTCATGTACATGAACCCGAGACGGTTGTAGTCGCTGAGCAGGAACGTGGCCTGCCAGCGCGTCTCCCAGTTGCGGAACTTGCGCACGTCGTCGATGTCCAGCTCCGAGCGGCTGCTGTAACGGTGACGGACGCGCAGGCGCAGGTTGAACAGGGGCTGGTACTCGCCCTTCAGCGTGTAGCGCATCAGGTCGGCGCCGTCGGCCTTGCGTGTCCACTGGTCGTACTGCAGGCCGCTGAGGATCAGGTTCCGGCTCAGGCGGTAACGCATGTCGAAGAACAGGCCCTTCTCCGCCTTGGGCTGGGGCGTCGTGGTCTCCAGCCAGGTGTAGAGGTCGTCCTTCAGGCGGTACGGCGAATCCAGCAGCGTCATCTCGTAGCGGCTGTCGTTGCTGAACGGCCGGGCGTACGGATTGTCGAAGCCGATGTCGTAGTCGCGGTAGATGGCCAGCAGATGCAGGTTGTCCCACTGCGAGAAGGCGTTGATGACATAGGCATCGGGGTTGCGGTGGTCGAACAGGTCGTTGCGGGGGTCCTGCACGAAGGCGTACTCGCCCTGCAAGGCCATGTTCGCGAAGACGGTCTGCGCTTCCGCGCCCAGCACGCGCCGGTACTTGTGCGTCTGGAGCACGCCGTTCTCGTCGGTGTAGACGCTGGTGTAGCCGTTCCAGATCTCGGAGTCGCGCGCCTCGAGCAGGCTGGTGTCCAGCACCAGCGTCGACTCGTCGGCGCGGAAGCCACGGTCGTAACGGGCCTCGAAGCCGCTCACCCCGATGAACGAGCCCGGCGCCACCTGCACCTTCAGGTTGCCGCCGAGCATGTCCTCGTGGAAGGCGTTGCGACGCAGGTAGGACGGACCGACCAGCAACGAGTCCGCGTCGTAGATGACACGGTTCTCGAGCGCCAGCGCGTCCAGGCGCGGCCGCATGGTCACGTAGCGGTTGACCGTGCCGTCGGCGTTGAGGATGCCGTCCTTGTCGCTGCCGGCGGCGAACACCGACAGCTGCACCGGGCCCCACGAGCCCTCGGCGGCGACACCTTTGAGGCCGTACTCGAAGCTCCGGGACAGGTCGCCGTACACGCCCAGCGGCCGCGTGTCGAAACCGTAGCCGGTCTTGCGGTAGCGGACATAGTCGGTGTTGTCCATGACCAGGCCCAGTCCGTACGCCACGCGGAAGTTGCCGAAGATCAGCGACTTCAGCCGGAGGCTGCCGGCCCGCTGGTTCGTCAGGCCCACGTAGGCCTTCGTGGTCTCGTCCCAGTTGCGCTCGCCGTACTCCCGGTCGGTCAGGAGACCGCCCTGGAACCCGGAGGTGTGGTTGACGCGGATCTTGTTCAGCCAGCCGGGCTGGTAGCGCGAGACATAGCCGTTCCGGTAGCGCGTGCGGCCGGTGGCCGAGGCGCCCAGCTCGTCGTCGTCGGAGGTGAAGGGCGTCTGCCAGAAGCGGGTCTGGTAGTAGCCGGTCACGCGCTGGCCGGTCGTCGTCTCCGGCTTGTAGGTCACGAAACTGCGCAGGTTGCGGAACGAGAAGTACCGCAGCCCGTCGACGCCCCGCAGCTGCCGGTCGTCCTCCAGCCGGCCCAGGCGCTCGCGCGCCTTGAGGATGGCCGTCGCATCGACCGGCGAGATGTTCTGGTACGACATCAGGTCGTAGAGGTCGAGGTCGTTGATGTTCTCGGGGTTGCGCAGGCGGTCGAGGTACTCGTCGGCCAGGCCCTCGCTGGCCCCCTCCTCGCTGAGGAAGTCCTGCACCTGCCGGAACGAGGCCGACAGGCGCGCCAGGGACTCGTCGGCAATCGACGGCGGCAGCGTCGAGACCAGCGGCTTGAGCTGCTCGAGCAGTTCGCCGGTCATGCCGTCGACTTCCATCAGGTCGTAGGCGCTGGTGTAGTAGCGCTCGTAGACGCGGTACTCCCAGATCCTCCGCGCCAGGTCGGCCGGCACCGGCAGGGTCAGGATCTCCTCCAGCGGGGCGCTGTTGAGATCGACCTGGGACGGCGCGGCCCGGGCGGCTTCGACGAGACCGCCCGCCGGCAGACCCGCCGCCAGCGCCACGGCCAGCAGCAGCGCCGCCGCGGCGGGCCGGACGAAGGCCGCGCGGTTCAGCAGGGTGGTCATGGTCACGGCGCCTCCCCGCCCCAGGACAGCCGCAGGCCGAACTGGTGCGTGCTGTCCAGGGTGCCGCCACCGGTCGAGAACCCGTAGTCGAACGCGACGCGCCCGGCCCGGTAACCGAAGCCGCCGGTCAGCCGGCTGGGATCGGTGACGACGCCGGCCCGCAGCGCGAAGCCTTCGGCGATCGTCATCTCGAGACCGCCGTGGTACTGCGTCTGCTGTCCCAGCTCGTTGTCGAACTCGAACGTCGTCATCACGCCGTCGTAGGGCAGGTATGCCAGGCCGGCGGTGATGGTCTGCGGCAGCTCCTCGCCGTCCACGCCGATCGTCGGGTTGTTCAGGTTCTTCACCTGGAAGCCGGCGAAGGTGCGCTTGTGCAGGAGCATGGTCAGGCCCAGGTCCAGCCCGACCGAGGTGTCCGAGCCCGGATCGAGATCCGACACGCTCAGCCCGGCCTCGGCCCGGTAGACGTTCAGCGCCCAGCCCAGGCAGACGCGCGAATGGTAGTCCGCGAACAGCTGGAAACCGTGCGCCAGCGTGATCTGCGTCTCGCGCAGCAGCGTCGTGTCGTTCAGCGACACCTTGAAGTCGGTAACGCCCACGCCGACGTTGCCGACGTTGCCCGCCAGGGGCACGGCGGCCCTGGCCGCGTAGAAGTCGTTGAACGAGTAGCCGAACGGCCTGACGTAGGACAGCGCCAGTTCGCCGTTGGGCACGTCGGCCAGCCAGGCGGCGTTCTGGAACGCGGCCAGCGCCGGATCGGGCACGGCGCTGAAGGCCTCACCCATCGCGCGCGAGCGCGCGCTGATCGGCGTCGACTGGAAGAACGCTGCCGCCGGCGCCGCCAGGACGAGCCCGGCCAGGAGCAGCAGGATGGTTGCTTTGCGGATCATCGCTCGCCCTTCCTATCGGCTGAGCCGCGTGGTGACGACCACCGGCGCGGTGCGGGTCTGTTCGGCGCCGGTGATGTCATCGACCACCGACAGGTGCACGACGTACATACCGCCGTTGACCGGCTGGAACGTGTCATCGAGACCGTCCCAGCGGATCGTCGTGTACGAGCCGGCCGTGGTCGCCGGGGTGCCGTTGAAGCGGCTGTCGAACAGCGTACGGACGAGCCGCCCCTCGCGGTCGTAGAGGCGAAGGCGCGTCTCGCTGCCCTTCTGGCTGGTGATCCGGACCGGGAACTGCTCGCCCATCGACGGCACGAAGGAGCGCGCCGGGACCAGCAGCTCGACGGTGCCCTCGCCCGCCGCGGCGCCGTTGCCGGGCCGCGCGGGATCCGGCGTGCCCAGCGTCCACGTCACGTTCCAGGGCTCGCTCAGCTCGTCGCGGCCGTCGACCCCGTTGCTGCCCGAGGTCAGCTGCGTGCCTTCGGTGGCGTCGACGCGCTGGTACGACTGGCCGAACACGGCCACGACCGAATAGGGGTGCAGATCCGTGACCGCCGTCTCCGGGGCATAGGTAGCTCCCGCGACGGATCTGCCCGTCTTCGAGAACAGGTGGTCTGTGCCGCCGCCGTAGAAGAAGATGTCCACGTCCGTCACGAGCGCCTGACCCGCGCTCCAGCGGAAGAAGATGACGACCTCGCCGGCGTTTGAAAGGCTCGGCGGAAAGTCACCTCCAAGGATGCTGCTACCGCTCGGGAACACCGAGAGCATGTCCGGCACGCCATCGGGGAACGCGTCGTCTTCGTACAGCTCAAGGTCGGGTTCGTAGCCGAACGAATCGAAGAACTTCAGGCTGCCGGCAAGAGACAGCGTGACGGTATCACCAGCAGCGATCATGAACCCACTCGGGAAGCGCGCCGTGAAGTCCGTGTACGCGCCACCACCTATCGTGTCCGAGTTGAGCACTGGGCCAGGCAGATTCCAATAGCCGGTGTTCGCGCCGTTCCGCGTGAAAATGGCGTCGCTCACGTAGTAGTCTGTCAGATCCACAGCTCGCGAGCCGGGATTCCAGATCTCGATGAACTCCTGGTCATTCCCCAGCACGCACACCTCGGTCAGCAGCAGCTTGGGCTCGGGCGCGGCGGCCACGGTCCAGGTGTGCGTCGAGGCCGGCGCGTCGGCGGGGCTGCTGGCGCTGAGGCTGGCGTTGTTGGTGACCGTCACATACCACGTCACCACGGCCCCGGCGACCTGGCCGGGCACCGTCGCGGTGTAGACGCCGCCGCCCTGGGCCGCGCCGGTCAGCGCCGTAAAGGCGCCGCCGTTCACGGCGTAGCGGAACGTGGCCCCGGTCAGCGCGCTGATCGAGGTCGCGGTGACCGACAGCGTGGCCGGCAGATCGGAGTAGGGCTCGGCCGGCGTAACGCCGAAAGCGGTGATGGTCGGCGGCGGCGGCGCGATGACGGTCCACGTCTCGGCGAACCGCGGCGCGGCCGCGGGATAGGCGGTCGTGGCGCCGCCGGCGTTGCTCAGGATCGCGTACCAGCGGACGACGGCACCCTCCGCCTGGGCGGGAATGGTGGCGGTCCAGACGCTGGCGCCGGCGTCGGCGCCTGTCAGAACGTTGTCGCCACCGCCGTTCACCGCGTAGTGGAAGGCGACGCCTGTCAGAGCCGAACTCGACTGCGCCGTGACCGACACCGTCACCGGTTCGCCGATCACCGGCGTGGCCGGCGTCTGGCCGTGCGCCGTGACGATGGGCGCGGACGCAAAGGGCGTCGCAGGCGGTGCCGGGGGCAGCTGGTCCACAGTCTGCCACGTGACCGGGAAGTTCTCGCCGGTCTCGTTGTGGCCCGTCAGGCCGTTACCGCCGGTTGTCGATTCGGCACCCTCGTCGGCGCTCAGACGCGCGTAGGCCTTGCCGAAGGCCAGGGTCGTAGCCGACACGGTCTGCTGGCTCGCGACCGGCGTGTCCGCCAGGTACGTCGAAACGCCGACCGTCACGCCGGTCTTGTCGAACAGGATCGACGTCGTGCTGGCGGCACCCCAGCGCATGAAGTCCACGTCCTGCACCAGGTCGCTGCTGCCGTCCCAGCGGTAGAGCACGAGGCTCTCGGCGTTGTCGGTCAGCGACGGGGTGTTCGTGCCGCCCGCCAGCACACCGGCGTTGACCGAGCGCGGGAAGACCTCGACCAGCTCGGGCACCGCGTCGGGCGCCGTTCCGTCCTCGAACAGCTCGAAGTCGGGCAGCCGGCCGTAGGCCGCGCTGAAGGCGTTGCTGCCGGCGATCGACACCACGATCGTGTCGCCCGCTGCCAGCGCGTAGCCGGCGGGGAAGCGGGCGTGGAAGTCCGCGAACTCGCCGCCACCGGCCGTGGCCGACGACGGCGCCGCCTGCGTGATCTTCCAGTAGTACTGGCTGTTCGTGCTGAAGGTGGCGTCGGTCAGGTAGTACTGGCCGAGGTCGATCGCCGCGGCAGTCGGGTTGTGGATCTCCACGTATTCGCTGCAGAGCGGGCGGTTCGTCGCCGTGTTCGCGACCGTGACCACCTCGGAGATCACCACATGGTCCGCCACGGCGGCGGGCGCCGCGGCGGCCTGCCCGGCGGCCGTGCACAGCGCCAGAAGCAGGGCCAGGGGCAGCCAGGGCCGCGACCGCGACGATTTCCTGCAGAGACTCGGCATCGGACCACTCTCCCTTTCGAGGGTGCGGGACGGGAATGCCCGGACGATCAAGTCGTGAGGGGGTAGGGACAATAACCCCCGGGCGCAGGTGATTCAAGGTGGAACGGGCAGTCCGTCCCGGGCCCCCGCCGACGGGATACGACTTTCATTACCATCCGGCTGCATCCGCCGGGCGTCGCCGCCGCCCTGCCGCCGGACCGGGATAAGGCGCGCGGGCGGGCCATGTTGTATAGTGCTGCGGTCGCGGACCGGAACCGCGGCTGGACGGGCCCGCCGGCTGGAGGCGCCCGCGGGTTCGGAACGAGGCGG
>AMWB02021388.1_pt1 | contig 11446 bp, 10 predicted proteins | sample 200311 | NCBI WGS metagenome assembly AMWB02 (sample SAMN02737377, study PRJNA173069) | bioreactor metagenome | biome: anode biofilm in microbial fuel cells | place: USA: California | collected 2010-12-16 | reverse complement strand
TGAAGCCGGAATTCGAAGCGGGTGACGACACCAAAATTGCCCCCCCCACCTCGGAGCGCCCAAAAAAGGTCGGGATGCTCGGTTGCGCTGGCGCGAACCACTTCGCCCCTTGCAGTCACGACCTCTGCGGATTCAAGGTTGTCGACGGTCATTCCGTACTTGCGACTGAGCCAGCCGAAGCCGCCGCCGAGCGTCAGACCGGCGACCCCGGTAGTGGAGTTGATGCCAAGCGGCGTGGCGAGGCCGTGGATCTGGGTGGCTGCGTCAAGGTCTGCAAGCGTGGCGCCGCCCTCGATGGTGACAAGGCGAGCCGCGGGATCTACGTTTGCTGCCTTCATACGCGAAAGATCGATAACAACGCCGTCATCGCAAATGGCATTGCCGGCGATGTTGTGTCCGCCGCCACGCACAGCGAGCAGGAGTCCGTTCTCCCTTGCAAAATTCACCGTCCGGACGACATCCTTCGTGGTGGCACAGCGAACGATGAGCGCAGGGTGCTTGTCGATCATCGCATTCCAGATCTTGCGTGCATCCTGGTAAGCTTCGTCATTCGAAAGCAGAACTTCTCCCGCTATATTCTCCTTTAATTCCTGGATGTTCATTATAGGTAGATTCTTCATGTGAGCCTCCTTCGGATTGCCGCGGATAACTGTGCAGCAACCCTTTTCGGACTTCCATATCCATGTGCTTGTTCAGTCCTCTCAATAGTGTTGTTTATACCCACACTCAGTGATAATAACATGCAAGATGAAAGTTGCATTCCTTACAAATCGACGATATTTATAACCGGTATAGCATTGCTTCCCCATTGCATTGATTTTAATGCAAAATAACCAAAAGCGGACATTTTTCAATTGGCGCCATACTATGGTTGTTCATGCTTACAATCCTTGTCCCACTCCGGGCAGGCTGTTTTCATTTCCGTCTTATATTTCAGCATGCATTCATGACAATCCAACTCAATATTTGAGACTTTTCCAAACCGCTTTTTAATTTCTTCCGGCGTCAGGACGGCTAAAAATGTATCACCGCATTGGGGACAGGACGATTTGATCTCATATTTTTTTTGTGACATTATGGTGTTCCTTTTAAAAATAATATTTTAAATTCCTAAACAACCAATTAATTGATTTAGCTGTTCCATCGGAAATATATCATGTAATTTGTTTGACCTAACCCATATTCCACGGGTATCCGAATCGGTAGAACCTTGTAATATGCTGGTTCACGATATCGGTATTTTGTAAGTTCAATTGGGCGAATGGTCAAAGTCACACAAAATTTGGCAAGCATCCCGCAATTCTTGACAGTTATGATTGCGGGGTGGATCGTATTCGCAAAATTTGAGCTTTTCTTCGCATTCCACCAAGCATTTTCGATGTTGTTTCAATGCGTCGTTTAAAACCATCGGCTGCCTCCTTTCAGATATCAACCCATTCTATTGTTTAATACCATTGATTCAATAATAAACATCTTCGAGAAATTTGCTATCTGGAATTTAAGACGTGCGTGGCGCTTCCCAGGAATATTTCAGCCACCTCTCCTTCGGTTTCGGATAAGGTAGGATGGGGATGAATGCTTAAAGCCAGATCCTGCACCAACGCGCCCATTTCGATGGCCAGAACCGCTTCTGAAATTAGGCCTTCGGTATTCCGGCCGGCGATGCCAACACCAAGAATTCTCCGGGTATCCGGGGCGATGATCATTTTGGTCAGGCCATCTTCAATGCCCATGGTTGCTGCCCGTCCCGAAGCCATCCAGGGAAAACGCCGGATCTTGGCTGGAATATTCCGCCTCCGGGCTTCTGCTTCGGTCAGTCCGCACCAAGCAATCTGAGGATCGGTGTAAACCACGGTCGGGATGACCCTGGCATCAAAAGCAGCAGGGGTGCCAGCAATGACTTCGGCAGCCACCTTGCCCTCCCGCATGGCTTTATGGGCCAGCATCATCCCGCCCGTGACGTCGCCGACGGCAAATATGTGGGAAGTGCTGGTGCGCTGCTGTTCGTCCACAGTAACAAAACCGTTGGCATCAACAGCAACTCCGGCAGATTCCAGGCCCAGTCCTGATGAATTGGGTTTCCTGCCGATAGCTACCAGAACGCGATCAAAGCGCTGGCTCTCCGGATCAAGCTGACCCTTAAATTGAACGTCCACTTCATCCGGCGTTTCCTTCAGATCGCGCACCTGAGTGTTCAGATAAATGGCGTGAAACATTTTCCGTAGACGCCTCTCCAGCACGCTGATTAAATCCGGATCTACGCCCGGCAAAAGGCTGGCTCCCAGTTCCGTTATTGTCACTTGGCTGCCCAGTGCTGCATAGACCGAGCCCAATTCCAGGCCAACGTAACCCCCGCCGATGACAAGGAGTCTTTCGGGAATATCGACAAGCTCCAGGGCTTCGGTTGAGGTCATGACCCGTCCGTTTTTGGGGTTGGAATTTCCGGGAAAGGGGATGGGATGAGAACCGGTGGCCAGAATGGCGTGTTTGAAACTAATATGGCTGATCTCACTCTCATGCAGCCGGACTTTGTGTGAATCCTCAAATTCGACCCTTCCCTTGATTAACTGAATCCCCCTTTTATTGGTCAGCGTCATCAGTCCTTCCGCCAGGTTGTTCACGACCCGGTTTATCCAGCTTCGCAAGGCACTCAGGTCAATGCGCGGCGAACCGAAAAAAATTCCCATTGATTCGGCCCGCCGGGCGTCGTGGATCAGCTCGGAGAGATAAAGACAGGTTTTAGACGGGATACAGCCACGATACAGGCAGACTCCGCCCGGGCGTTCCGACAAATCCACCATGGTAACGTCCATTCCTAGGTCTGCTGCTCGAAAAGCGGCGGCATAACCGCCCGGGCCAGCACCGATTACCATCACTTCAGTTTCCTGCGTCAGTTCTCCCATTACCATGGGTTATGGTTCCTCTCTGAATTGTCAAGAAGCGCCGAAAGGAAAATCCGAAACAAATTCAATATTCCAATGTCAGAATGATCAAAACCACGAGCCTGAACATGCACATAGCATACAGTTATATCATCGTCATCAACAGCTCTTCGGGATCCTGAAGGGAACTGCTTATCATTTTCAGGAAACAGACGGCATCGACGCCGTCCAGTACCCGGTGGTCGATACAAAGCACAACCGGCAACATCAGGCGCGGAACGATTTCACGAATGCCTTTCTTGTTTTCGATGACCACAGACTGCCAGGCGGCTTGACCCATCCCCAGAATGGCCACTTCGGGGTAGTTGATAATCGGGGTAAAAAAACCGCCTCCCATAGCGCCGGCATTGGTGATGGTAAACGTGCCTCCGCGAATGTCTTCCAGGCTGGTTTTGCGCTCCCGTGTCCGCTGGACGGTTTCGTTCAGTTCGATGGAAAGATCCGTAAGACTTTTGCGGTCCACATCCCTGATAACAGGTACGATCAGGCCGTCTACGGTGTTCACGGCCACACCGATATTAAAATAATCCTTGAGGACAATTTCGCCGGCCGTGATATCCAGGCTGGCATTAAAATTGGGATATGCCTTCAGCGCCGTGGCCGAAGCTTTCAAGGCAAACACCGTCAAGGTCAGGCGGCCTCCCTTGGCCTGAACGGCTTCCTTGTGCTTATTGCGGAATGTTTCCATCTGGGTAATATCTATCGCATCCTGGCTGTTGACGTGGGGGATTTGAGACCACGACAGGGCCATCTGTTTGGCTGTCGACCTTCGGATGGATCGCAGCGCAATGCGATTGACCGGGCCGTATCGACTGAAATCGGGAAGCGGGGGGACTGCCGTGACGAGGGGGCGGTTGTCTGCAGGTTCGGGAGTGTCTGGCTGCAGACGCTCGGCTTTCGCAGGCGAAGGCCCTTTTGCGGCATGGGCACGCACATCTTCTGCGGTAACCAGACCGGCCGGGCCGCTGGGGATGACGTTGTGAAGATCGACTCCCAGCTCCCGGGCCAGCCGCCGCGTGGCCGGAGAGGCCGGAACCGGTTCGGCGTCGGATTGTTTAGCCGAAGATTCGGGAACACCCAGCATGTGTTTTCCGGCATCCACGGGGAGAGTGCCGGATAGGTCTCCAGCGTCGCCGGAGATTTGCTCACCGCCGTCAAAATTGATCATGACATCGCCGACTTTGATCAGATCGCCGGGCTTGACAAGGATTTCCGCCACGGTTCCGGTATAGGGGGAAGGGATTTCAACGTTTGCTTTATCCGTTTCAACTTCCAGGATTATATCTCCTTCCTTGACGGCATCCCCCACCTTGACACGTACGGCAACGACTTCACCTTCATGGATCCCTTCACCCAGATCGGGCAGCCGGAAAGATCTGGCCATGAATTCACCTCCCACTCCATGATTGGCGGATGCATAAAAAACCATCCGCGGTATTTGGTAACTTGAGTCTCTGTAAAAAGTACCGCTGTTCGTCACTCCGGTGAAAACCGGGGCCCAGAAGTCTTAGAATTGACTGGATACCGGTTTGCTGCAGGCTCATTGTGTTGAAAGCAATTGCCGCGCGCTGTGAACGATTCGTTCGGCATTGGGAAGATAGGCGTTTTCACGGCTGAAATACGGAATGGTGATATCATAACCCGTTACCCTTGCAATGGGCGCTTCCAGATAGAAAAATGCTTTTTCAACCAGACGCGCCACCACCTCCGCGCCGGGGCCGAAACTTTGAGGTGCTTCGTGGACGATCATGGCATGTCCAGTTTTCTTTACGGACTGTACAAAAAGCGTGTCATCCAGCGGCGAAATAGTCATTAAGTCAATGAGTTCCGCATCGATACCGTGTTGATCCTTCAGCGTATCGGCGGCTGCAAGCGCCGGACGCATCATGGCGCCATAGGCGATCAGCGTCAGGTCATTGCCTTCCCGGATAATTTGGGAGCGGCCTATGGGCAGGGCTTCCTCTGCTTCGGGCACCTCTTCGCGAAAAACACGGTACAGGGCTTTGGGCTCATAGAAAATGACCGGATCAGTATCACGGATGGCGCTGAGCAGAAGCGCGCGTGCATTGCGCGGACCGGAAGGGATCACCATTTTGATCCCGGGGATGTGAGCCCAGAATGCTTCCCTGCTTTCGGAGTGATGCTCCAAGGCGCGGACGCCCCCGCCATAGGGCGCTCTTAAAACCATGGGAACGCTGAAACGGCCCTGAGATCTCCACCTGAGTCGGGCGGCGTGATTTTCGATTTGATGAAACCCATGATAGGCGAAACCGGAAAATTGAATCTCACAAACGGGCCGCAATCCGTAAAGCGCCATGCCGATGGACATCCCGACAATGCCGGATTCCGCCAGCGGCGTATCCAGCACACGCGTTTCCCCGAATTGCTGAAACAGGCCTTCGGTGACCCGGAAGACCCCGCCATCCAATCCCACATCTTCTCCCAGAATGATAACGCGATCGTCTTTTTCCATCTCCTGTCGCAGGGCCAGATTGAGTGCCTGAACCATCGTCATTTTAGCCATGATTCCTATCCTCCTTTAGCAGAGACAGTTCTTGGGCCAGAGCGGCTTTCTGGGCAATCAGGTGCGGCGGAAGTTCCGTGTAAACATGATCGAACATGTCCAGTGGATTATCCAATTTTTTCATCTGCGCTTCCGCGCTATCCACGGCAGCCTGAATCTGTGTCATCACCGCTTCCAGGGCCGCCGTGATTTTTTCGGCGGTCAGCAACCCCTTGTCCGTGAGGTACTTCTCGAATCTTGCCAGCGGGTCCCGCTTCGACCAGATTTCTACTTCATCGTCGCTGCGGTAGCGTTTGGGGTCATCGGCCGTGGTGTGCATCAGCAGGCGGTATGTGACGCATTCGATCAGGGTTGGACCGCCACCCGCCCGCGCCCGTTCCACGGCTTCCCTGGCCGCCAGATAGACAGCCAGAATGTCGTTGCCGTCAACCTGAATTCCAGGTATGCTGTAGGCTGGGGTTTTTTGAGCCAGGGTTTTGGAACGGGTCTGTCTGGAACGCGGAATGGAGATGGCCCACTGGTTGTTCTGGCAGACGAAGATGGACGGCGTCTGGTAGACGCCGGCGAAATTGAGTCCTTCGTGAAAATCACCCTGGGAGGTGGCGCCATCACCGAAGAAAGTCATGACGACATCGTCCTTCTGACGATATTTGATGGCCCAGGCAAGGCCGACGGCATGCAGCACCTGGGAGCCGACCGGAATAGCGACCGGCAGGGTGTTCTGATCCGCATCCACCCGGCCGCCTTCATTGAAGCCGTTGTTGGTCAGAATGATGCTTTCCAGAGACCGGCCGCGCCATATTTCAGCGGCTGTTTCACGGAAGGACGGCACCATCCAGTCCGAAGGACGCAGAAGCGCGACAGCTCCCAATTGGGCGGCTTCCTGACCAGTGATTGGCGGGAAAGTTCCGATGCGGCCCTGTCGTTGAAGACTCAGCAGGCGCTGGTCAAATTGCCTTCCCAGCACCATGTAGTTGTATATTTTTAACAGCAGATCCGGCGAGATATCGGGTTCAAGCGTCTGATCCAACAGGCCATTTTCATCGAGTATGGAAAGATACTCCACCTTGTCGGGAATTTCGATCAACTTTCTCGGCATGGTATGCCTCCTTGGGTTGCCTCTATCGTTTCGGAATCCGGAATGCTTTGACTTGGTTATGCCTTAAACTCCTGTACAACAGACTTGTATTTTTCATGAATCATCTTCTTGTCAAATTCCCAGAACTCGACAAGCATGGCATGATCCTCATTTTCCATGACATCAGGGCATAAACGCCTTTGGCGATCGTATATCGATCGCACTTCCTATTGTTCAGCCCGATGTATGGCAGCAGAATATTTTCGAGGATTGCGATATGTTCCAAGGGCATTTTCATGGGAATATTTCTCATTGACAATTGCCTCCTGTCAGCTTGTAAATCGTTTATCGGCAAGGCCGGACCGACCTGAAAGGCAGACGACAAATTCTAATAAAACTGGTGGTAATATTTGATTCCCATCTTGTACGCATTGGATTTGTCATCAGGGTGTTTTCTGCACCATTTTACTTCTCCTATTCCTATGCTCGGCAATTGCTGAAGATCACCGTTGTGGAAATCTTTGAATGCACCATACGCAACCTTGACTACGAGGACTGTTCCTATAAAGAAAGCATCTATTGATAGAAATCCGATGCCAATCATACAATGATCCATCAATATGGCATCCGTGGAATCCTTTAAATTAAAGGGGGAAACAACAATGGGAATCTCGCAGGCAAGCCGTTTGTCAAATCTTCTGTCTTCGGACGCGGTGATTGTTACACACTCCTCCCCGTATTGGAACAACTCAAATTTTTGTGTAAAATTGTTCAACCTTCGTTACCTCAGAGCGAGCGGGTTAGTGGTACGATGACTGCGATCCGGATTTGAAATATCGCTGACGTAACTGTATCTTGCATCCTTCATGCCATTGCTATGGATGCCTGAGGCTTATGAAAAATAGCTCGTAATTTTAATTAAATAACAAGCGGTGGGGTGAGGCGGGCGTGGCCGTGGCGCGTGCGAAAAAAACCGCGGCTGTTTCAATTCGGCAGGGTTGAAACCAAAAACCGGAATGGATTAAAATGGTTAGATCGGTTTGTGTCATTTTGGCAAGGTCCATTTCGGATGTTCCCGGCCAGCTAAAGGAGAGAGCGCCCGACTTTACTTTGCAGGGCTACGCATTGCCATACTCCTCGAGCTTCCTGCGCAGGGTGTTTTGGCCTATCCCAAGAATTTTGGCCGTTTCTGACTTATTTCCGCCCGTGTGATCATAAACCTTGAGAATGTGAGCTTTTTCAACTTGCACCAGGGCGAGGCCCTGCTCGGTTTTGCCGACGGGTTTTGGCTGTGGATCGGACCGCCGACTGCGCATGGTTTTGGGCAGCAGACGGGCTGATATGGGGTTGCCCTGGGTCAGATTGGCGGCAGACTGGAGGATGGACCTGAGCTCCCTGATGTTGCCCGGATAGTCATAGTTCATAAGCAGGGAGACGGCATCGGGCGCAATAACAACATTTCCGACGCTTTCGCCAAGGTCTTCAAGGAATTTTTGGATAAGCAAGGGAATATCCTCCCGTCTTTCTCTCAGGGGCGGGAGGTGAAGCCATGCTCCTTTCAGCCGGTAATAGAGGTCCTTGCGAAATTTTCCCTTGGCGATCAAACGGTCGAGGTCTTCGTTGGTGGCTGCGATATACCGTATATCGATCTTCTGCAGCCTGCTCGTACCGAGCTTTGAGAACTCACCCTCCTGAAGGACGCGCAGCAGCTTGCCCTGAAGTTCGACGGGCATTGTGCCGATCTCGTCCAGAAACAGTGTGCCGTTGCTGGCGGATTCCAGAAAGCCTACGCGGTCTCTCTCGGCTCCGGTGAAGGCCCCCCGGTTATAGCCGAAGAATTCCGCATCGAACAGGCTGCCGGAAAGAAATGCGATGTTCAATGGGATGAAGGCGCGCTTCGCCCTTTGGCTGGCCAGATGAATGGCCCTGGCCAGCAGCTCCTTGCCGGTGCCGCTCTCGCCGGTGATCAGCACGGGCACATCGCTTGCCGCATGCAGTTCGGCCTCTTTCAGGATTTTTAAAACCTTCGGCGACGTTGTCACAATGTCTTTAAAAGCTTTGGCATGGGCCAGTTGCAGCGGAGTCTCCATGGTTTTGATGTGAACAAGCTCCATGAGATTTTTTCTTTCCCGGGCATTCTTGACCCGCAGCAGGAGATCGTCCCTTGAGACGGGCTTTACGATATAATCATAGGCCCCTTTCTTGAGGCATTCCACCGCAACCTTTGCCGCATCGACCGCGGTCACCATGATGCATTCCGTGCCCGGGCTGCAGGTTTTGATCCGATCGAGGAGCTCCACGCCGTTCATGCCCGGCATGGTGATATCTATCAGGGCGATGTCAAAGGCCTCTCCCCGTTCAAAATCCGATGCCGCCTTCACCGGGTCGGACTCGGTCCGGACATCCCGGTATCCGGATGTGATCAGACCCCTCCGGATGCTGTCCAGATAATCCTGCTCATCGTCCACAACCATTATTTTGAAACTCATCCATATCTCCTGTGTTCTGAGAAATGCAGTAGGGTTTTGATGGGAGGATCACCCGAAAGACAGTTCCCTCTCCGGACCGGCTGTCCACATCGATGCTTCCGCCAAGCTTTTCGATCAGGTTCTGGCAGATATAGAGACCCAGGCCGGTTCCCACCGAGGAAGTCTTTGTGGTAAAGAAGGGATCAAAGATATTGTTTCTGACATTCTCTTCCATCCCGGTTCCATTGTCGGCGACTTCGATGATGCAGCGTTCGGGTTGCCCGTGACGGCAGTCCGGGATCACACGGATATGTATCCACGAATCCGCTTTGTCGAGAGCATGCGCGGCGTTGATGAGCAGATTGATCAACACTTGCTCGATGGCATCGGGGTCGATAAAAACGAGGGGCAGATCCTCCGGGATGGTCACTTTGAGAGACTTGGCCCGTTTGCGCAGCTCGGCGCCGCAAATGGCAAGTGCGTTATCAATCAGTGCTTTCAGGGCAACAAGCCGTTTTTTCACGGTATCTTGTGTCCTTGAGAATTTCTTGAGGGCCGAAACCGTGGCATTGATCCGATTGGATCCATGTTCCATATTATCCAGCAGCTTGAAGATATCCTGACGGAACTCCGGGTAGGGAAGGCCGCACAACTCAAGACCCGGATGATTTCCGGCATACGTGTCCCCAATGCCGGTCAATTCCCGCAGGTAATCTCTCAAAATGGGGATGTTAAAGGATATGAACGTATTCGGATTGTTGATTTCGTGGGCAATGCCAGAGATGAGAAGGCCCAGGGAAGCCAGCTTCTCGCTCTGGATGAGCTGCCTTTCCAGTTTTTTAGCCTGCGTGATGTCATAAATTCGAATAATGGATGCCTCAGGTGCTCCAAATTCATCCTTGACAATGTAAACAAATACCTGCTCGATTCTGTCGGGGTCCAGCTCCCCTTTGCGCTCATAGGTTCCGGAATAACCCCGCAGCTCAGAGAAAGGGCGTTCACATCCCTCACACGGGCGCGACTGTCCCCGGAATGCCTCAAAGCAGAGTTTGCCGACGGCTTCCCGGTAGCTGGTCAACCCGTAGTAGCTTATGGCGGCCCTGTTTATCTTTTTTACCCGGAACTCCGCATCCAACATGATGAGCGGATCGGTAATGCCGTCGATGACTTTTGTGAGCGTTGCATTGCCGGCGAACAGTCGCTCCTGGCTTTTGCGCAAGGCTGCCTCAACCCGACTGCGCTCTTCCATTTCCCGAAGCAGACTCTCGTTTGCAGCGCGCAGATCGGCCGTGCGTTGCAACACCCGCCGCTCCAGCTCGTCATGAGATTTTTTAAGTTCTCCCATGAGCCTGATTCGTTCCATTGCAGTTGCCACCTGATCAGCAACCGTCTTCATTAAAGACAGATCCTGAGGCGAGAAAAAGCTTCGTGTCCTGGTTCCAAAAGAAAGCGTTCCAATGACCCTGCCTTCGGCCATAAGCGGATGACATGCGTAAGCCTGGATTCCATAGGACTTAACCAGCTCTGTGCGGGGGTCAGCAGTGGTTGCGATATTCTCTGCAACGATACGGCAGCCTTCCTGCGCTGCACAACCGCATACAGCCACACCATATTCGAGAAATTTGATCTTTTGCGCTTCTTCTTCCGGGATGCCGCCATAGGAGTTGAGCCGAAGTCTGCCCATATCCCCGTCCACCATGAAGTTGAAAAATGCCTGGCAATCCAGATGCTCCATGACCTGCCGGCAAAGTATATTTATAACGTCCTGGGGGTCATCGGCCGACAACAACTGACCTGCTGTTTCTGAAAGCAGCCGGAAGCGCGATTCGCTCGCGCGCAGGCGTTGGTCAGCGGCGTGCTTGTAAAGCGCCATCTCAATCTGAGTTTGCAGTTCGCGATCTTCAAAAGGCTTCAGGATATATCCGAAGGCTTCCGTCTTCCCTGCGCGTTGAATCGTGGCTTTATCGGCATGTGCTGTCAGAAAAACCACCGGCAACTGGTACTCCCGGCGGATCACGTCAGCAGTCGCAATACCGTCCATCGCCCCGGCCAGTCGGATGTCCATCAGCACCAGGGATGGTCTCTTCCGGCGGGCGATCTCGATAGCTTCCTCGCCAGTGCCGGTCGAACCGGCAATGTTGTAGCCCAGTTTCCGGAGCTTGCTGGCGATGTCCGCGGATACGATGGCTTCGTCTTCAACGATCAGGATTGTGGGGCTGTTCATGAGGGGGTTCCATTTACATTGAATTTGATCATGAATTCCGTTCCGGGTCCGGGGCCGGTTTGCAACGTGCCGCGTATCTGGCCGGCCAGCATTTGCACCAGACGCAGGCCAAGCGATGCGGATTGCCGCCAGTCCGGATCCTCAGGAAGGCCGACTCCGCTGTCACACACGCGAAGGCAAGCGTCTCCGGTTGCCGGATCATGCTCCAGG
>AMWB02071884.1_pt1 | contig 11462 bp, 11 predicted proteins | sample 200311 | NCBI WGS metagenome assembly AMWB02 (sample SAMN02737377, study PRJNA173069) | bioreactor metagenome | biome: anode biofilm in microbial fuel cells | place: USA: California | collected 2010-12-16 | reverse complement strand
CGAGCTGCTCGCTGTCGATCAGCAAGGTGTGCGGCCGGGCGAGCTGTTGCCCATGTGCGTCGAAATTCCGGAAAAGCTCCAGGCGTCCATTCTCAAGGGTGGTGGCTCCGTCTTCATTTTGCCGGTGAAAGCCGGAAATGTAGTCGTAAACCAGCTTGGAGGTAGACGTGTTGTTGCAGACGACGATGAAACAGGGAGGAACGTGGATCCCATTCATCTTCCATAGATTGTAAGTTTTTTCATAATGCCCGTAGAGGGCTTGTAGCGCGGTTTGCAGTTCCACGGGGAGGCTCAGCGGGTCGAGAGTCTTTGCCTTGCCTCGGCCCTTTTTGGGCATTCGGGTGCGGATATGCTCCCACAAATTGCGGAACCTGGGCATTTCGCCGCCGGGAATGTTGTCGGCCACGGGCACGCGCGGGAGTTTGACGATGCCGCATTCGATAGCGTCCATCAGGGAAAAGTCGCTCATGGTCCAGGGGAAGAGCGTGCCTTCGGCATAGCCTGACCCGCTCAGGAAAAAGGGCGTAGCCGAAAGATCCATGACGCGCGTGACGCCGAGCTTGCGGTTGACGGCTTCCAACCCCGATATCCAGAGACGGGCGGCTTCGTTGTTCTTTTCCGCTTCTTTCCTGTCATCGCCCTGCAGATCGTCTTCGGCTTCCTCGCCGGGCTTCTCGCGATAGCAGTGGTGCGCCTCATCGTTCAGCACCATGATGTTCTTCATGCCCATGAGGTCGGGCATCACCCGCTGGATCATCTGTCCTTCGGTTTCCAGTGTATTCAACGCCTCGCCCCTGCCCTGGAGCAGAGAGCGCCCTCCCTTGGAAATCTCCATGCGTTCGCGCAGCTTGAAGGCGTGGTAGTTGGTGATGACGATTTTTGCCCGTTCCAGATCGGCAAGCATATCCTTGGGAACCAGCTCGCGGCTTGCATAGTAGGCGTCCGGGTCATTGGGCTGAAGCACACGCAGACGGTCGCGAATGGTCAGGCCGGGCGTGACAACCAAGAAGCCGCGTGTGAATTTTTTGCTGGTGGGGCGACGTACGGCATTGATGGTCTGCCAGGCGATGAGCATGGCCATGACGGTTGTCTTGCCGGTGCCCGTGGCCAGCTTCAGGGCCAGGCGCATGAGATCCGGATTGGCGTTGCTGTTGGCATTTTCTAAGTGTTTGAGAAAATACTTGCCGGTATTACCCAGATGCGGGGCGACCTCCAGAAGCCAGATGACGGTTTCCATCGCTTCCACCTGGCAGAAAAACGGCCGGATATGGTTGAACCGATGATGCCGCCAGTGCTGTAGCAGACGGGCGGTTTCGGGCGTGACTTTCCAGTCGCCGGGATTTGACAGGTTGCGCCACTGGTTTATATGGCCGCGGAGTTCATTGATGATCGGCGTGGGGTCATACCGCTGGTCCTGGGTTGAAAGGCCTTTGCCTTCGTCAAACACCAGATTGAGCTGGGCGTGAGTTCCCGTTTTCTTTTTGGGCTTGGGAACCGGGGTGATGTACTGGGCGATCCGCCGTTGTTCGATGATGCGTTGTGTCGGCTGGCCCTGGTCATCGAGTTCCCAGTGTTGCGCCGGGTATCCATAAGGAGAATTGATGATCGGCTTTTCGAAGAATCGGTTGTCCATAGAGCCTTTAGCAAGAAGTGTGAGAGGGCTTTTTGGGTTAAACTGAAAGCTTCATCGGTGATTCCGAGATACATAATTTCTGCTGGAAAGGCATAAAAAACCGGAAGGCCCCTGTGAAGCTTCGGAGAAGCAGTATCATGGTTAATGGGGGAATTGCAACGTGAGTTTATCTGACAAACTGGAAGAGAGGTGGCGGAGCCAGTCATAATGCAAAAAGCCATTACACGCCCGTTCGCTGTGATAATACCAGAGTGCGGCAATGCTATGGTTATCACCATCACCAATCAGTGGGAAAATCTGGCGCGGCTTCTTCCTTTATCAGGCTTGGGCAATAGCTGAACCAACGAAACATCCTGCTTTGTCCGGATTGGCCAGATATCTGCTCAGGGCTTCAACGCATCCGGCATCCCATTTTGCTCCGGCATGGCGTTGAAATATTTCAAGGGCAACATCAGGCGTCATGGCCTTCTGGTAGGGCCGTTCCGTGGTCATGGCATCGAATGAATCGGCCACGGCGATGATTTTGGCGCCCAGGGGGATATCGGCATCCTTCAATCGGCGCGGGTACCCTTTCCCGTCCGGACGCTCGTGATGGGATCGGACATATTCCAGGGCCGGTCCCAGAAAATCCAGCTCCTGCAATATTTCCGCCCCGACCGTTGGATGTTTCATGATCCGGCTGACCATTTCCGGCGGATTTTTGGCTTCATGCGGCTGAAACAAATGATCCGGAAAACCGATTTTTCCGATGTCATGCAGCAAACCACCCAGGCGGATATACGCGATATCGCCGGGTTCAAGCCCCATTTCCCTGGCGAGTTGTTCCGCCAGATCGGCAACCCGTTCCGTGTGACCTTTGGTGTAGGAATCTCTGGCGGCCAGGGCGTTGGCCATGGTGGTTACGGTGTTGATCGTATTGATACGGATTTTTTCGTTCAGCGATTTCAGCTCTGAGATGAGCATCTCCAGGCGATATTCCCTGGCCTCCACCTTGACCATCATCAGTCCCATGGCTTCTGCAATCATTCGAACCGGCTCCGGTGTATCCGGACCGGTCAGGGTCATGATGTCGTTGGAATATTTTCCGGCAGACACATCCTGAATGATTTCCAAAAGCGTTTCCAGTTCTCTCATTCAATAACCTCTCTGTTGATGTCTTCGCTGGCCAAATCTTCCTGAACTTCACTTAACTGGCAGCTCAAGGTGAGGACGGATAATAATGCATTTTCCGTCCTCACCAAAAGACTTGACATGCTATCAATGCTTGACTGCTTTCACAATGATATTCCACCCGAAACGGTTCCAGGGAAAAAAACGACCCAGCAGGCTGTCAATTCGTGTAAGTGATTCTATCCGGTAATACTGTCTGCCTGATGAAAGCGGAACAGATATTTTGTGCGGTATCAGATAGATGGATCTCCATGCGATACATTTCAGTCCGGCCATTTTCAGCTTTGCTTTCAGTTTATTCGGTGTATAGAAACGAAGATGTGTCGGATCCCATCCGTACCAATCTTTTGCGCTGCGGAGGATGCGCTGATAAGTTCCCTCGATCAGATAATTCAGAGAAAGCGCATTCTGGGTGCTGATGACAACAATGCCGTCCGGTGCCATGGCTTTTGCCGCAGCATTCAGCAAAGATTGATCATCCTCGACATGCTCGATCACATCTTTTAATAACATTGCATCAAAATGGGTTTCTGAGAAAAAATTAGGAAATTGATTGCCGGCCAGAAACTGGCATGCATCCGCTACTCTCTGTTTTTCTGCAAAATAACGGGCTGTTGATAAAACTGTTTCTTCGATATCGACGCCCACGACCCGCGATGCTCCGGCTTTTGCAGCATGCACCAGAAACATGCCTGGGCCGCACCCATAATCCAGAAACCGTTTATGGTGAATATTGCCGAGAAGCTCGATGATAAACGCATTTTTTATTCTGCTATAGGCCTTACCCTGCTGCTCCAAATAAGCATGCAAGGCTTTTTCATTATCTGTAGAGCGTATCCAGTGCTCATCGGCATATCTTTTTCTGGGCTGAATCCGAGCATCCCGTGGCACTTCTAAATGATTTCCCTGTAAAGGGTTTTCCATTCCTGATGTTCTCTTATCGGAGAAAAGCCTTTCATCCGGCTTCGTGCGGCCCGCCCCAGAGACAGACCCCGGTCCGGTAATTGAATGATCCAATCAAGCGCTTCGGCTATGGCAATAGCGTTTCCCCAGGGTACGATTAAACCGGATATCGTGTCTTCCATAAGGTCTTCCACGGCCCCGACTCGGGTGGCAACACAAGGCAGACCGCAGGCCATCGCCTCCATGAGAATATTGGGGCAGCCTTCGGATACCGAAGACAGGACAAAGGCATCCAGCGAGCAAAGCCACTCAGGAATTTTGTCATGAGAAAGCGCGGGCTGAAAGTTAAGGATATCGGCGATGCCCGTTTTTTCAACCATAGCCAGGTATGTGTTTTTTTCTGAATCCCGAAGTGTCCCGGCAAGATGAAGCGTGATGTCATGCCGCTGTCGAAGCGCTTTTATCGCTTTAAAAAGATAGGGCAATCCTTTTGCGTATTTAAAAATGCCGGCGCAGCCGATTTTGAATGGCCGGTTATGAAGCGGTCGAGGCTTCCAGGAAACAGGGGGGATTTGAACAGAGTTGAAGATGACGCAGCCCTTGTCAGCAACCGGAAAAAGGGCGTTTGCCGTCATCAGAAGGTCATGGCTGAGCGCCGCCACCCGGTCCGCATTTTCCAGCCCGCTGCAGCAGAAAGCAGCCATTTCCGGGCAGAAGATGTATTTTTTGACATCGTTTCCCACAAGAGTCAAAATGGATGGAACTTGCATTCTCCTGGCCAGCAATCCCGAAATGTACCCCGTTGGATACAGGAAAAAACTGTGAATGAGGTCGAAGTGTACCTGATCATGAAGCAGTTCAAGGGACTGATACATCATCTTGAAAGTGCGTGTATGGGGAAAGTCCCATATCGTTAGCGGCCTGTCCGATAGGCTCTCCCTGCCAACCTGCAGGTGGTGAACAAAGACTCCAGCCCTGTTTTCATCTTGCCGGTTTTCATCCAGAAGAACCGAGGTTTCCTCAAGAACCGTAAAATGCGCCACATGAACTTCCAGCCCCATGTCTCTTACATGACGGGCCACGTTTTCAACCGTCCTTGCAAGGCCGCCCCACTGGTCGGGCGGATATTCAAGTGTGACCATGCATACTTTTTTATGGTTCATATCTGTATAAAAACCAAAATCCGGATGATTGGTATGACGGTTTTTAGTGGTTAGAATCAGATCGGCGTTCATGCTTTGTCGAGCATTCATAGTGGTCTGGAAAAAGCGCCATTATCGGGTCAATTATCCCTGACGAAAAATAATGTCAATTTGTTTTATGCGTTGCTCCGGCCTCAGGAGCCCATGAATTGGTCTTGACGTCAAGTGAACGCTCCTCTATAGAAATAATCATGTACCGCTCAGATGTTCATCCCAGCCATCTTTTCGAAATCTGGCAGGTCTGGCCCGGATCATACAACAATCCGCAGGCATCCGACACGATTTATCCTTTTCCGCAAACGCATGACCTTGTGATTTCCCGTTCAACCCCGATTGCTTCCATGGGTTCCTGTTTTGCCAGAGAAATCAAAGATGCCCTCATCGAAAAGGAATATGCGTATATCCGGGAGGAAATGCAACATCCGGCCTCAAAACAAGCCAGTGCTGCATGGGAGCGTGTTTATAACACTTTTTCCATCCGTCAGATCTTTGAATATACGTTCAACCAATGGAAACCGGAGATACGCTGGTGGAAGGCGCCGGTTTCCGGAATCATCCAGGACCCGTACAGGCGGATTATTCTGTATGATACCCTTGAAGAGGCCGAGGCTGATTTTGAAAATCATTGCGCTGCTTCCCGCATGGCAATCGAGAAAGCCGAGGTGCTTATCCTGACCCTTGGCCTGACGGAGATCTGGGAAGACAAGGTTGACGGGTCCGTGTTATGCCTGCCATCCGGTCCTTATGTAAACGAGGGCGGGGACATGAGTTGTTACCGGTTCAGGGTCAGCCGGTATGGGGAGAATCTTGAAAATCTTGAGCGGATTCATGCGATTCTGTCTTTCCACAATCCCAAGTGCAAGCTGATTTTGACGGTATCGCCGGTACATCTCTGGGCGACTTTCCGCAAAGATATGGATGTTATCAGCGCGAGCTGGAATTCCAAAGCCACGCTCCGGGCGGCAATCGATGAATTCGTTGCCTGCCATCCCAATGTTTTTTATTTTCCTGCTTTCGAGATGGCCGTTACCTACAGAATGATTCTGGGCAAGTCGATGTTCACCCAGGATAGAGAACCCTTCCATGTCAATAAGGATACCATCGATTTTATTATGGAAAATTTTTTTCGGTTGTATTGTGAACCCGCCTGAAAAAAACTGCAATCCTTGATGCGAAATCCGGGCTATCCCAAAACGCACGGCATGGTTCTGAAACCGGACAGAGTATCCAGTCCAGGGTGATGGGGAGAAACGCTCGGGCCGAAAACCGGAAATGCCATGCCGGTATATCTTCTCCGTTAATGGAAACCCAGCCGCGCGGTGGATTCAAGCTGCCTTTGAAGGATTGAATTCCGGTGTGATCAAACCCGGCAAAAGGGATGAGGGCCATTCCCTTTCCTTGTTGATCCATGGATCGAATGATTAACGTTCCGGCATCCATTTCGACATTGCCCGGAAAAAACTGCCAGCATGCGCTAAGGGTATGGATGCCCGCCCCAATTGCCGTATCCCGTATCACCCAGTAATGATGGTCAACAAACAAGACCGTTCGGGTTATCTGGAAACCTGCTCCGGATTTGTCCCGGTAATCGTTGCAGGTTCCGGCCATGCCAATGACATCGCCACGATTGAAGCAGGTGAATTGGTTTCTGGCCGATCGGGTTCTTTCCTGAAAGCCAAGCTGGGACCGAAGCGGTCCCTTTCCATCCAGAAGGAGCGTGTTGTGGGCTGCTGCGCTACGGTAATAGTCGGTCATGGGTCCCGGCGCATAGCCCGTTATGCCCGGATCGATCAGGCAGGGAATGCCATGCGCGACAACTTCAAGGGACAGAGCATCTTCATGGACATGGGTTATTCCTGCCGGGCCTGCCCGGAATGCCAGAAAATGGGCTTCTGGATCATATCCGGATCTCATGATGCCGATGCCTGCATCGGGAAAACATTTTATGGTTGCGGCCGGGGAAGTGCCGTGCGCGCCCTTTGATCCAATCCAGTCAAAGTCCTTTCGATGAAACATCTCTCCCGCCAGTCTCATCAGGGCCGTGTAATCACTTGCAGCGCTTCCGGAATCATTGAATGCCGGCCAGGTAAAGTCCGGGCGGCAAAGCGCGGAAAGGTATTCGACGGCTTTTTCCAGCGGAGCGCCGAACGCATCCGGCAAGGCGATGTTATGAAAAGAGGCCGCTCTTTTCACATCCAGGAAGGCGTGAAGACAAATGGCCTGATATAGCGGAGAGAATTCATAATGGGCGCCGTCATCCATGAATTGCCTGATAAATTCATTATTCAGACGCCGGATGCCTTCTTCAACCCACATATCCGCTTCCTGAAATTCAGGCAAACACATCCCGGCAAGGGTCAAAGCAGCGGATTCCACAATCATCCAGTTGTTCGGGTGTCCGTGGTGGTCCATGAGGTGACGGACATGTTCCCAGAAAGACAGGAGCATCAGCTCCTTGGAGGTATTCCGGAAGGACGCGCAGGGCCAGGCGATCCCCCTGACCCAGAGCCATTCCCATAGCCGCCAGGCAGCGCTCAGGGTTTCCCACCAGGGGCCTGCGCCGCCGTTTGAATTTACGGGAACCGGATTGGATAAAATCCAGTCGCAAACCGTTTCATCCAGATATTTCACGTAGCGGACATCGCCGGTTTCAGCCAGTGCCTGAATCACTTTTCTCAGGAAATGATGGCGGTTGAGAAAATGGGTCCACTCCAGAAGTCCATAAGGGCTTTCGTTCCATGGAATCGGGTTGGTAAGTTGTCTGCCCATGATCCGGCCCTGAAGAACATCATCCGCATGTTCTTCAGGGTAAGAATGGGGAGAGGGGATATACAGGGCATGTTGATGTTTAGCACTGTAAGGAGTAAGCCGTTCCATCAGATATTGAGCATCTTTTTTCAAAACCGCGGACAGTCCGGTGGAGGTCAGTCTCGGGCCTTTGGGAATGATCCGGCGTTCTCCAAAAATTGAACCCATCTCAACGATAATCGCATCCAGAGCGTGATCGGTTTTATCGGGTTTAAAGAAAATTTCGATGGATTTTATGTTTTTCCAGCCATCTGGAATGCCGTAAGTGCCAAACGCCTCAAGCGGAAATTTCAATTTTGTCTGCTGGCAGGGCTGCAGGACCTCGCGCCCTCCGGAAAGCGATATGGGCGTTTCAATCAATTCCGTCTTTCCGGAGCCGTGAAACAATTTTATTTCCCCATAAATCGAACGGTTTGACATATTGACGGCGGTAAACGATATCTGGTTGAATCGCGACAGGTCGGGGGTGGGGCATGTAAAGGAAATGCGCGGCATGCCGGATGATGAATCGGAAAAAAGCCGTATTCCGTCCGACTCCGGGTTTTTAATGTGAATCAGACATTCTCTCAGAACAATCCGGTCCCGAAGGAACTGATCGAATGGCAATGCGGGGTCTTTCATGATTTTTTGCGTCGAATCACGGTTGCTCGGAAAAGCGGCCGGCCGATTTGAAGCTGGGCTGAAGTTGGGAAACGCCGCCGGCTGACGTCCTGATGGGATTGACAGTACTGGAAGATATCGGGATTTACAAGGGAAATATGGGATCTTCCGGCAAGAAAACCAATGGCGACCGGCTTTCAAACACGATGATACTGTGAGATATTTCATTTTGCAGAGAATAAAACATTATGGAACATTAGACAGTTTGGTTCATTATGTGTAGAGTTCAAAAACACCCTTAAGCAATGAAGCCGTTTTGCGGGTTACCAGATACCCCAAACTCAATATAAAACGATGAACGGAATTTTTTGCTTGTTTTGTTCGTTGTATAAATATTGGAAATAATCAGTTGCAATGGTTATCATCTGGTGATAACTATATAACCAATGGCGAAATTTGAACATGATTCGGGGCTTGACGATCTCCTCGCGCTTGATGGCGTTGTGCTTGTCGTTGATCCGCTTGGTAACTACTGGGTGAAATTCGTCGTAACCCGCGTTGCTCCATCGGATGAACGTCCACATGGCATCAGTTTTCGTTGACGCTCCATGCGGTGGATGGAGAGCGGCTTGTCGGTTTTGATAACGCCCATGCCGTTAAAATCGGCAGTGGGCCATCACGGCGTATGAGTTCAACACACGATCATCGGCACCGCTATGGCATGACCAAACCGTACAAGTATCAAGGTGCGTTGGAGCTGTTACAGGATTTTTGGAACGAGGTAGATGCTGTATTGAAAGAGAAAGGAAGTATCTTATGAAAACCTTGCGAATTGGCATAGCTTCCTATGAAAAAATGAAAGAGCGCACTTTGGCGATTGCGCGCGGTGAATTGAAGCCTGGGAATGATGAGCCAAAACTTTGGTTCACATCAATTGAAAGTCTTGCCCGCGTGCTGTCAGATAAAAATCGCACACTACTCAACCTCATTATTGAGCAACAGCCCAAGTCTATTGCTGAATTGGAAACCTTATCCGGTCGCGCCAAATCCAATTTATCACGCACGTTGAAAAGCATGGAGCGTTTCGGCCTGGTTGAATTGCTCAAGGGTGAAGGCCGTGCACTGTGTCCTCGTGTTCCCTATGAGGAAATTCAACTTGATCTGCAGTTTGCTCACCATCAACAGGGCCATCTTTCGGCTTTGCGCTGAGAGAAAAAATATTATGGAAACAACGATGAAGCTGATGCCCGCACACCCGGCACGCATTATTCTTGCCAGACACGGTGAAACCACAGCCAACCGTCAGGGGATCATCCTCGGGCAGCGGGATTATCCGCTCACCGTTGAAGGACTGGCAATGATCCGGAAACTGGCAGCGCTGTTGCCGGAAAGCCATCAGGGGATGATCGTCACTTCCCCCATCGGCAGAGCCTTGGCAAGCGCCGAAATATTTGCGGATCAGACCGGGTGGCCCATCCAAATCCTGGATGGTCTTGCAGAGCTTTCCTGCGGACAGTGGGAAGGAAAACCACGGGAAGTTGTTATTCCGAACCGTCGATTTATCCGGTCAACCTGGGAAGATTCGCCGCCGGATGGGGAAAGTTATCAGGGCGCCGAAACCCGCGTGAAGGAGGCAATCCAACGCATAAAGGCAATTTTGTTGCATAACCCGATTCTGGTTGTCGGCCATGCTGCGGTCAACCGGGTTTTTTTGAAGATCTGGCTGAACCTGAGCCCGGAACAGGCCATGAGAATCCAATTTTCGCATGATACCCAGTACGATATCAACATACACATGGGTAAAACGTTGCACCTGCCTCAAGGAACATAAGACAGTCCGATATCATATATTTCCATATCTTTTTTATCTTCCTGTCAACCCTAACCGCCAGGTGCCTGCTGTCTGGGGATGTTCAAGCTGAAACAGAGAATATATCTTGACGGTTAGAGGTAAAACCGGCTATATTTATAACCGGATTAAGCTACTTTCGGCAATAATTATTACCATGAGTGATCCGATGATTGAGGTGATAAAATCCATCATCCTGGACTTCCAGGAAACCCGGCTGGAGACCGAGGTGCCCCGGCGCCTGCGTATCGAGACGGTTCATGGCAAGGCCGCCGTCTGTATCGGGGTGCGTCGGAGCGGCAAGTCGACCTATATGTTCCAGGTTATTCAGCAGCTGCTGGACACTGGGGTTTCTCAGCAGAACATTCTGTGCCTGAACTTTTTCGACGATCGCCTCCATAACCTGCGCCAGAATAACTTCGGTCTGATTGCTGAAGCCTATTACTCGCTTTACCCGGAGAAGAAAAACACAGAGACGGTATACTGCTTCTTCGACGAGATTCAGGCTGCCCCCGGTTGGGAGCCCTTCATCGACCGCTTGATGCGCACGGAAAAATGCGAAGTCTATCTCACGGGCTCATCCGCCAAGATGCTTTCTAAAGAGATTGCCACGCAGATGCGCGGGCGGGCGCTGTCATGGGAGATGTTCCGCTTTTCGTTCCGTGAATTTCTGGACTACAAAGGAATCGAGAGCAAGGGCGCACTCTCGACGAAAAGCCGTCTCCTCGTCCAGAAGGCTTTCGTGGAATACTGGGAAACCGGCGGCTTCCCCGAGGTCGCAGGCCTCAATCGTCACCTGAGAATCAAGACTCACCAGGAATACCTTCACGCCATCCTGTTTCGGGACCTTGTCGAGCGTCACGACGTTTCGCATCCGAAGGCGGTGACCGACCTGACGCACTGGCTGTTGGACAACACGGCCTTGCTCTATTCCGTCAACAATCTCACGGGATATCTCAAATCGCTGGGCCACAAGGTTCCCAAATCTGCGGTGTCGGATTATCTGATGTGGTTCGAGGACGCTTATTTCCTGTTCACCGTGCAGGATATTCGACGCGTCGCTCGCGCGCAGCAACACCAACCCGAAGAAGGTCTACTGCATCGATCATGCCCTGGTCACCTCGGTGTCGTCGGGGATTCTGGTCAACGCCGGACATCTTTTGGAGAACCTTGTGTTCACGGCTCTCCGGCGTCTCCATCCTGAGATTTACTACTATAAGACAAAGACAGGCCGGGAGGTCGACTTCATCGTCCCGATACGCGGTTGCTCGCCGATGCTGGTCCAGGTGTGCGAGTC
>AMWB02076823.1_pt2 | contig 11474 bp, 10 predicted proteins | sample 200311 | NCBI WGS metagenome assembly AMWB02 (sample SAMN02737377, study PRJNA173069) | bioreactor metagenome | biome: anode biofilm in microbial fuel cells | place: USA: California | collected 2010-12-16 | reverse complement strand
CTTTTTCAATTTCAATGGACTCTTTCAGCGATTCGCAAACCACACCCGATAATCTTCGATAAGTTGAGTATTGGCTGATTGCTTGTCAATTACCGCTAATTCACAAAGCGGACAATCATATTTTCTACGACCCAACCGCAGTGCCACAATAACACCATACAAGTCATCAATTAACGTAATTTTTTTGACACTCACCCGATCTCCTGACCGCAATGGTCCTCGTTCCTGCCATTCATCAACCTCAGCGTCAAATGGAAAGGTCAAATGCTCTTCAAGATAAGCTCCCCATCGTTTCATCACCGCCATCTCGTTTCCATGATCAACGCCGCGTAAGATTTGCTGAATCCGTTTGCCTTGGTCACCTAACCAACTATAGCTTTTGTACAAAACCAGCTTAAGCTCTTTTTGGGCATGCTTCACGTCTTGTTCAGTATCTCTTGATGTTGTCACCTCAACGTCATCAGGATACAATCCCATTTGTGTCCAGTCTAAACCCTCTTCCTCAGAGGCTTCAATGGATGACGCTGGCATCTCTCGAAGCGTGATACTATCCCACTCAATATCGATGATCGTTGGCCCATCTTCCTGGGGTCTGATGTCAAGAATTCTCCCTTGCCATCCTTCAAGGCTGAAGGCTTCGGTATCAGGATCAAGTACATCCGGTTTTACCCTAACCGAATCGCCAATCTTAAATGAAATTTTGCTGTTATTCATACTCCGTTTTCTCCTTATATATTTAGAATACTTGCAAAATTTTTCAATTAATTCAGATAACATAGTTGACTGAGCACTAATGATATTTTTTGCCAATAAAGCATCTATGGCCGGTTTGCAAACGCAACTTACTCCTACATACGAAACCGCCTCATGCAACAGATGCAGAAAAGGCAAACCGGCCATCAAGCTCCAACGCGAGCTGGTCACCTGATTTCAACGCAGCCACACCGGCCGGGGTTCCGGTAAGTACGACATCGCCCGGCAACAGCGTAAAAAAACCGGACATGTAAACGATCAAGTCAAAGATTTTGTTAATCATCAACTTTGTACTCTCATCCTGGCGAACCTGGCCATTTACTTCCAGTTTCAAGCGCGTATCCTGGGGGTTTGGAAGGTCATCAGGTCTAATAAATGGAGAGATCGGACAGGAACCGTCGAACGCTTTTGCCTTCTCCCAGGGCAGGCCTTTCTCCTTGAGGGATTTCTGTATATCCCGCAATGTCAAATCCAATGCAATCCCATAACCGACAACCGCAGCCTCAACCTCTTCCCGCCCTGCCCTGCTGATCTTTTTGCCGATCAACACCGCCAACTCCGTCTCATTGTGGCAATCCTTGGTAAAGTCAGGAATGACAATGGGCTGGCTGATGGGTTGCAGCGATGTTGCCGGTTTGATAAACAAAATAGGTTCCGTGGGCATGGGATTGTCCAGTTCCTTGATATGATCCACATAGTTGCGACCGACACAAACCACCTTTCCCACCGGCAGTTCGCACACCGATCCGTCGTTAAATACATGCTGATAGTTCATAATTTCCTTTTGTGCTTAATGTTATCAATTTTTCAACGACAAAAGTGCCGGAGAGTGATCCACCAAATATTCTGCAAGCGCATCGACCTCTGAATAAACACGAGAATCCAGCCGTTTCAACCAGCGTTTCGGTATGCCCTCGACCCCATAAAGAGCACCGGCAAGCATCCCGGCCAGTGCGCCGGTCGTATCCGCATCTCCCCCCTGGTTTACCGTGCCGATGAGGCAATCTTCAAAGTTGTCCGTTGAAAATAAAAAATGGAAAACGGTCTGCACCGTATCAACAACAAAGGCTGAGCTTTTACCTGGATACGGATCATAACAAAAATCCGGATGTTCATTCACAAAACCTTTGGTCTGCATCAGAAGCGGACCCAATTGACCACCCATCATGGCCTCGTGAAGTAGACGACCAAAAAAGATACATGCCGTATCAGACAAAGGGTTATTGTGGGTCAGGTGGGCCTGTTCCACCACATATTGGTCAAGGGATTCTTCATTTCCCAGTGTGTAGAGTGCAACGGGAAGCATGCGCATCAAGGCCCCGTTTCCGGCACTCCAACGACTCGGTGGCGCTTCAAGGGTTTGGTACAGAATGTAGTTTCTGATTCCCCTTGCACATGTGGAGCCGACATCAATCGGGCGGCCTTTCACCCAATTGGCAAATTCATCTGCAACGGCGGTAAGATTCCATCCCTGGGAATCTCGAATGGCCCGTCCGATACAAATCGACATTTGGGTGTCATCGGTCACTTGACCGGCTTTGAGATACAGCCACCCTTTACCAATGATCTGTTTATGTACACCATATTGTAATTTTATTTCCTGGGGTGTCATGAATTCGGTTGTCGCTCCCAAGGCATCTCCAATGGCAAGACCGACAAAGGCCCCCTTTGCCCTCCCCACAATTTGCTTTCTGTCAGGTATTCGAACCGATTTCATGAATGATGCTTTCCCTATTATTATATGATCCGTCTGGAAATATCGTACACACCACCAATGACCAACACTTCCTCCTCCCCCTTTAGTATCCCGGCATGAAGAAAAGCACCATCAAAAAAAATTTTTGAAACAGGCACCCTGGCTTCAATAACAAATGTTCCAAATTCCCAAGCCCGTTCAAAATCATGGGTAAAGGAGTTTAAATTATTGAGCCGGACCACACCTTTACCCGTCTTCTTGTCCCATTCAAGCAGTTCATGGTCGTAAAACCCATGAACGCCTCTGAAAAGGGTGATGTGGGTAGTATCCGGATCGCGACGTTTCATCTCGTACTGAACAAATTCATAGAGAAGATCCAGTTGGTTAAAAATACCGTTGGTTCTCGCTGAGCCTTTCATGCGGTCTTTCATGTATGATAAATACTCTTTACTCTCTTTCCCGTTGATCCGGCCGCCATGATAAATTGGGGGCAACCCCATCCTCGTCTGCACCCACCCCTTCAAGACAGCCCCTTCAACGGAATCGGCATCAAAGAGCCAGCCCCGAAGAAATCTTAAGTAACTGTGTTTTATACTGAGCAGCTGACCCACATTACCTTTTTCCCGCCATTGGTGAAGATGAAACGCAACCTCCATATAATCTTGAAATATTCTCGCCCTTTCTTCCCAGCTGGAGAGGGCATCCAGCTGTTTGAAAAAATGGGCATGAGTAGCCCGTACACCATGAACACTTAACGACGTAGGATTGGCGTTGAATTCGAGGGAACCAATGACCCACGACGGCACACTGCACAAGCTGTATTGATAATGATAATGGGACATAAATTATTCTATAAAAACCTTCACACTGTTTAATGGGTTATGGGACTAATCAAAACACACCTTCTAAGTAAGGGTCAATCAGATACTTTAGATAGCAAGTAACAATATTTATTCCGTTTTAATTGGGACTTTCATATAGCTATCCTATTGGAATATCAATTATCTATGGGGCGAAGTTTTACCAGACTTTAGAACCAGGGTAAAGATGATCTCCAGATTATTTCATGGAAATTGTCGATAACGGCATTATTTCTTCTGTCTTCCTTGATAAATGAACAGGTATACCATATAACAGCCGTGGGTGGACCTGGTCTATCAACGCCTGGACCCGACCCACGACAAAAACTCTGCTTAACATTCAACTATTGTTTTTATGATACGGACAAAATCAGACAAAGTATTAGCAGACTCGACCCTGAAACACATGGGAATAAAAAAACCGGTTCCCGGGTTCAATATCGGTATTCCCCTACTGTCAAAGGAAACCATGCCATGCTGCTGACACAGACCATTACATTTCCTGCAGCTTTTGCGGCAGGCCTTCTGTCGTTTCTCTCCCCTTGCGTGCTGCCGCTGATCCCGGCCTATTTCAGCTTTATCACAGGACTCTCTTTAGATGAACTGACCGCCGACAACAAAGAAGTACGCAAAAAGGTAATCCTCTCCACCCTGGCCTACGTGGCCGGATTCTCCTTTATTTTTATCCTGTTCGGGGCATCCGCCTCGTTTCTTGGCGGGCTTGCCTCCCGGTATTCCTGGGCTGTGCGTTATGTGGGGGGCGGCATCATCCTGATTTTCGGGCTGCATCTGCTCGGTATCATCAATATTAAAAGTTTTCAGTTCGAACGTAAATTTCATTTCAAGGAGACACCTTTTCATCTGTTGGGCACATTTTTGATCGGCATGGCGTTTGGCGCGGGATGGAGCCCGTGCATCGGCCCCATGCTGGGCAGCATTCTCATTGTGGCGGGCAGCCAGGAGACCATCCTTAAAGGGGTGCTGCTGCTGGCAACCTATTCTGCAGGTATGGCTCTGCCTTTTATTGTCATATCCATCTTCATCAACTCCATGCTCAGTTTCATGAAAAAGGCCACCCGGGCCATGAGCATTATCAATAAATGTGCAGGCGGGCTTCTCATTATCATTGGTCTGCTTTTGATCTTTGACAAGTTCCGGCTTCTGGCAGCCTTTTAACCGAACACATATTGACATACGCCTGATCGTTTTTATCCTACATAAATAAGCCGAAAGTCTGGCTGATAATTAAGAACGTCAACCCATGAACCCATGGAAAAGGATAATAAAATGATAAAGCATTTAAGTGTCGAAGGAATGTCCTGCAAACACTGCGTGAACCGGGTTAAAAAATATCTGGAAACCGTTGGCACCAATGTATCTGTGGACCTTGAAGGAAAAAGGGCCGATTTCAATGCCGGAAGCGATGTGGATATGGCCACAGTGATCAAGGAGATCTCTGAATTTGGGTTCACGGTTAAGGAAATCTGAGGTGCCATGACCACTACCCATGAAATAAAAGTATACGGCATGATGTGCATGCACTGTGAAAATACGGTCAAAAAAGCCCTGGAAAAATTTGACGGGGTCAGTGATGTATCGGCGTCATTTGAACAGGAAATCGTCACCCTGAAACTGGAAAACGGCACCGTATCATTGGATGAACTCAAGGCCGCAATTGTGAACGAAGGCTATGCCCTGACCCGGGAAGCGGCTGCCGAGGATGATGATGAACCGGCAGACCAGGCCAATACAAATACCGAAAGACCGGATGAAAGAGCTGCCCTTCGCAACCTCACCTTCTATATCCAGGGCATGCATTGTGCCAACTGTGCCCTGGCCATTGAAAAGGCATTTGCAAAAACAGAAGGCATCGCAGACACAACCATCAACCTGCCCCTTGAAAAGGGTTTTGTTTCCTATGATCCGGCCCTGATGGATGATCAAAAGGTCCTGGATGTGGTTAAAAATGCGGGCTACAGCGCATCCCTTGAAATGAATCAGGGGCAGACGGCCGACCGCCGGGAAAGATTCAGATTCCTGTTTGCACTATGTGTCACCGTGCCCATGATGGTCATCATGCATGTTATGCCCTTTGGGACTGCGGTCACAAATATTATCCTTTGCATCATGGCTACGGCTGTCATGGCGGTTTCCGGCCGGACCTTTTTTGAAGGGGCCTATTATTCGCTGAAAAACCGGCTGGCCAACATGGATGTGCTTATCAGCTTAGGGGTCAGCGCCGCATATTTTTACAGTCTTTTTTCCCTGGTCTTTATAGATGCTTCCCAGATGCTGTTTTTTGACAGCGCGGCCATGCTCATCACCTTTATCATGATCGGCAAAATGCTTGAGGCAAGAGCCAAGGGAAAAACCGGCCAGGCACTCAAAACCCTGCTGGCGTTGAATGCAGATACGGCCAGGGTTATCAAGGACGGCAAGGAACGTGTTGTGGATGTTTCCATGGTCGTACCCGGCGATACGATCCGGGTATTGGCCGGAGAAAAAATCCCCGTGGATGGCGAAATCCTCAGCGGAAAAACCGCCGTGGATGAATCCATGCTCACCGGTGAATCCTTTCCGGTTGAGAAATCGGTCGCAGATGCCGTCACAGGAGCCACCATCAACCTCTCCGCGGCGATCACAATCGCCACCACGCGCACCGGCAGAGACACGGTGTTATCCGGCATCATTAAAATGGTAGAGGATGCCCAGGCAGACAAGGCTCCGATCCAGAGAGTGGCCGACACGATCTCCAACATTTTTGTACCTGTGGTGACGGTTGTATCCCTGGTCACCTTTGCCGTCTGGTACATTACAGCCCCAACGTTTATCCCGTCCGGTTCCACCCCGTTTTTATTTGCCTTTGAACGCATGATTGCCGTTCTTGTCATTGCCTGCCCCTGCGCCCTGGGGCTTGCGACACCCACAGCCATCATGGTGGGGTCGGGCCTGGGTCTTAACCGGGGTATCCTGTTTAAAAAAGGTTCTGCTTTGGAAAACATCTCCCACCTGGATATAATCCTGTTTGATAAAACCGGCACCCTGACCACGGGAAAACCTTCTGTCACAGGTGTATTTCCTGCCAAAGGTATTACGGAAGAACAATTGCTGTCCTGGGCCGCCAGTGCGGAAATCAATTCCACCCACCCCCTGGCACCGGCGGTTACAGGCTTTGCCCGGGAAAAGGGAATCGAGCCTGAAGCCACATCCAATTCAAAAGAGATCTCGGGCCGGGGCATAGAATGCCGCCTTGACGGTCAACTGCTCAGAGCCGGCAACCTGGCTTTGGTCGCAGATGACAACATCCCCGATGATATCCGCGCCAAGGGTAGGCAATTGTCAAATCAGGGGAAGAGCCTTGTCTTCATCAGCCTGGATCACCAGGTTAAGGGGGTGATTGCCCTGGAAGACCGGATCAAACCCGAAGCAAAGGACGCCATTGAGCAATTGAATACCGCAGGCATTCAGACCGCCCTGGTGTCCGGTGACAATAAAGCTGCAGCCCTTTGGGCAGCCCGCCAGGCCGGCATCCGGGAAGTGGCTGCCGAGGTCATGCCCGAAGATAAAATCAACCAGGTGAAAAAATGGCAGGAAAAGGGATTAAAGGTGGGCATGGTGGGAGACGGCATTAATGACGCCCCGGCCCTTGCCCAGGCAGACATCGGCATTGCCATTGGTTCGGGCACGGATGTGGCCAAGGAGACGTGTGAGGTGGTGCTGGTAAAAAATGATCTAAAAGATGTCTACCGGGCCGTACGATTGGGGAAAAAAACCCTTTCCACCATAAAACGCAATTTTTTCTGGGCCTTTTTCTACAATATCTTGATGATTCCGCTGGCTGCAGGCATCCTGTATCCGGCATTCAGACTATCATTAACCCCGGAAGCGGCCAGTATCGCCATGTGGTTTTCATCCCTCTCCGTTGTGGGCAACTCCCTCTTGCTCAACCGGTTTGGAAAGCACCTGGATGCTTAAAACCCAACGAGCGTATCTCGCCGGACTAAATTTCAGACTCTTGATCATCTTTCCATTCTTGGCTATACTTCAGCTGTAAGAAAGGAAATTCCTATATCTAAACTACAAACTAAGGTGATGTATGAACAGATCAAAAATACTCGCTCTGCTTATGCTTGTCAGCAGCGCATTCCTCCTTTCGGGGTGTGTGGTTCCGGCTGACGACTACCATTCTGATCCCTATTACAGTTCCAGTGTGGTGGTCGTGCCGGCGTTGCCTTACACGGTAAACCTGTACGAACGGCCGTACTACAACCACCATGGCTATTACTATTTCTATAACAATCAACGTTGGTACTACAACAGGGCCAAAGGCGGAAACTGGATCGCGTTGCCGCGTACGCACTGGCCACGTGACACCAGATGGAAGGGACGTCATTACCATAATGATCACCGCGATCATAAATACGATCAACACGACAGGCGGCCGCCAAAGGACCCAAAACATCGGCCCCAAGAGAATCCACGTTGGAACGACAAAAACAAACATAAAAACGACTCTCTCCACAGGGACCCACGGTATAATGAAAAGAACCAGCCCAAAAGATATCCACACAACAAAGACCCGCGTCGAGAGGATTCTCGTCGGTTACAACGAGAGTATCCTCATCGGTTACAAAAGGATAAAATGCCAAAAGAGGGACGGCATGATGAAATAGACCCGCGGAAACAGCATCCAGGAAAGCGGACCATGGATCCACGTCAACATGATCGCAACAAAATGAAACGAGAACAAAATGAGCACAATCAACGCAAGAGGCATCCTCTCCAGAATAATAGAAACCCCCAGGACGGGAAAAACCGCACTGGAGAAGAAGAGGAAATAAACCCCGATGCACGTCAATTTAAGCGTCGCTGAAGAGACAGACATCATGGTCACGGCAGTTACAAAAGCGATTAAAAAGGATGTCTTAGGGGCTGTTTTTACCCGGACCGCTTGGCAGCCATCCTTAAAATTTTGACCTCAATTACGGCGGTTTTGCTCAGCTCCTGCGCCTCAAATTCAAAGGTGCGGGAGCTGTATTGAGCCATAATACAGTTGAATATGATGCCGTCAATCTGATCCTGATCGGTTATCTGTTTTTCTTTTCTTCGCACAGTACCATCTGCCTTAATCGTTTAAATTCCTGTTCATTCACACCTGCTGTTCCCAAAGGACGTTTGGCGCTGTCATGGCAGTCAGAACCGCCGGTGACAAGCAGGTCATATTTTTCAGCCCAGGACAAGAGCAGCACCTGATGTTCCGGTGAATGACCCGGATAATAGACCTCAAGGCCTTTGACGCCGGCGTCCAGCACCTCGGACAGCAGACGTGTCACGATTTCCAAAGGCGGCAGCACCTCCTTGTAATGTCCCTCGCCGGGAAAAGAACCGGCAGCCGGGTGAGCCAGCACAGCGACCACAGGTTCACTTTTTATAAACCCTTTTACCTGTTCAAGGTCCACCCCCGAAGGCAGATAGGCGGGACTGTCATTACCGATGATCCGGGTAATGGTATCTTTGTCTGAAATACCCAGTCTCTCTGCCAGGGCCATGGCAAAATGGCGGCGGGAGACATTATCCGAATATGCGGCAATCTCTTCAAAGGCAAGATCCCTTGACAACAGGGGCGATTTTCCACCGGGCCCGAACACCTCGTTAATCTTCTCAATCCTTGCCCGGACAAGTCTCTCTCCCCGCCCTCCGGCCAGAAGGGTTTTAAACCGTGTGACAAACCCCGAATCTTTTAACATCGCGCTTGAAAAATAGGTCAGCACGTGAAGGGTTCCCGTGAAAAACGCCCGTTTGAAGCGCACGGAGATCTCAACACCCGGGAAGACCTCTACGCCCTGTGTTTTTCCCGCATCCAGTGCAGTTTCAAGTCCATCCAGGGTGTCATGGTCGGTCACGCCTAAAACCTTTATACCCATACCTGCGGCCAGGGCCACAAGATCGCCAGGGGAAAAATCACCGTCAGATGCGGTGGTGTGATTATGCAAATCTGCAAATATATGTGCCATCAACGGCCTCCTGCTAATATCATGTTACCTAAATTATACAATGTTCATTATTTTATCATAATTTATCCTTACCCGGACATCTTTTCTTTTTTTAACCAATTTGTAATATTTTATTTATTTTTGACAGATTAAATGGTAGAAGTGAGGATTTAAACGTTGACAATCCATAACCATCCGGACTTAATTACTTATGGACCCTTTACATACCCTTGGGAAAATCAGTTCTCCCGATCAGGCCCTAAATCTGTTTGCATCAAAACTTGACTGTACACAATTGGCAAAAATTGCCAAGATCAAACACCCGGATGTACTGATCCGTATCGCCAACGCCATTGTCCTTTGCAGGCCGTCAAAAGTATTTATCAATACCGGATCGGAAGAAGACAAGGATGCCATCCGGAAAATTTCCATTGAAAAGGGTGAGGAACGCGCCCTTGCCATGGACGGGCACACCATCCATTTTGATCTGGCCGGTGAACAGGGCAGGATCGTGGACCGCACCTATTACATTGCCGAACCCGAGGACCTGGTATCCAGCCTTGCCAACCGCATGCCCCCCGAACAAGCGGTAAAAGAAATTGAAAGCAATATGTCCGGCATCATGGAAAATCTGACCATGATTGTAGGATTTTACATGAGAGGACCTGTGGGATCCCCTGTATCCAACCCCGCCTTAGAGCTGACATCCTCAGCCTATATATCCCACAGTGCAGAGCTGCTTTACCGAAACGCCTTTAATGATTTCGACCACGAAGTTGAGCAAAAAGGATATTTTTTCACAAATGTACACTCCGAAGGCCTGAATCGTACCGAGGATCTTCCCCATGCGCGCGTGTTCATGGACCGGAAGTACCAGACCACCTATGCCTGGAAATGTACCTATGCCGGCAATACCCTCCTGCTTAAAAAGGGCAATCACAGATTTGCCGTGGACAAAGCCGTATACCGGGACCGGGGCAGGGAGTTGTCCGAACATATGTTTATTACGGGCATCAGCGGACCGGATGGCCGGACCACCTGGTGTGCAGGCGCAGCGCCCTCCGGATGCGGAAAAACAACCACAGCCATGGCCGGAAATGTGTTTATAGGCGATGACCTCGCCCAGATGTGGATTGCCCAAGACGGCAGCATCCGAACCGTAAACCCGGAAAACGGGATATTTGGAATTGTGGAAGGCGTGAACGCTGAAGGTGATCCTTTATTAATGAAAGTATTGCGGCAGCCTGGATACGAAGTGATCTGGTCAAATGTCCTTGTCGATGAAAAATCCAAACCCCACTGGATTGGCAATATGGAACCTGCCCCTGAAAAAGGAATCAACTTCCAGGGTGAATGGTACCAGGGAAAAACCAATGAGAAGGCAGAACCCATCCCCATATCCCATCCCAATTCCAGATACACCCTGGCTTCGAAAAATCTTGACAACTACTCGCCTGAAGCAGCCAACCCGAAAGGCGTGGTCACACGGATATTTACATATTCAGGCAGGGACGAGGACACCATGCCGCCGGTGTGGGTGGCAAAGACCCCGGATGCCGGTGTGGTCATCGGCGCATGTATAGTATCTGCGACCACGGCCACAGAGGTCGGGGTCACAGGCATTAAACGCGCACCATGGGCCAACGCTCCCTTTATCCCCGGTGCGTTAGGTGATTACATGGATGCCCAGTTCAAATTCTTCAACAACCCTGACATCAGCAAACCTTTCAAGCCGGTTATGGCAGGTCTGAACTATTTTCTGACCCACCGGGCCAGGGGCGGCGATTCAGACAAGCTTCTCGGAGAGAAACGGGATGTCAAAGTGTGGCTGGCCTGGCTGGAAAGATATGCCCATAACGAAGTTGAATACCTGCCCACCCCCATCGGCAACCTGCCCGCCTACAATGATCTGGCCAGACTGTTTAAGCAAATCATTGACAAGGACTATCCCAGGTCCCTTTATGACATGCAGTTTGCTCTGTACACGGTAAAAATTATCCAGCGCATTGAACTTCAGGAAAAGGCATATGCAAAGGAAAAGAATATTCCGGAAAAACTGTTTGAAATCCTGACAGCTCAGAAAACGGCCCTTCTGGATCTGAAGGAAAAAGCAGGGAATGTCATTATCCCGGATTATTTTGAAAACCTGCATTGATACTGATAGTATAAATA
>AMWB02126338.1_pt1 | contig 11476 bp, 13 predicted proteins | sample 200311 | NCBI WGS metagenome assembly AMWB02 (sample SAMN02737377, study PRJNA173069) | bioreactor metagenome | biome: anode biofilm in microbial fuel cells | place: USA: California | collected 2010-12-16 | reverse complement strand
CGGCAGCCGATACAGGTGTGGCGGTTGACCAGGACGATGCCATCGGCGCGCTTGAACGACGCGCCGGTCGGGCAGACGTCGACACACGGCGGCTCCGCGCAGTGCTGACACAGCATCGGCAGATTGATCTGCGCCTGGGTCAGCGGATCCTCGAGCTGGAGCTTGCGGATCCACTGCGGAGCCTGGCGCGGGTGCTCGCTCTGCGCGACCGGGGTCCAGCCGTTTTCCGTGCTGCACGCGGACACGCAATCGGAGCAGCCGCTGGCGCAGCGCGTGGCGTCGACCAGCATGCCCCAGCGCACCGCGCTGCTGGCGGGCTGATCCTCGGGGCGCGCGTCTGCGACTTCATACAGCATGACGCCAGGGACGACCGCCAGGCCGGCGACCGCGGCGGCGGCGCCGACAAAGCGACGGCGCTCCGGCGAGTGCGGTACCTGTTCGGACATGGTTTTCAATTCGTTCATCGGGAAATCCCAGCCATCTCTTCGACGTTTGCCGGTGCATTCGCAGTGTGCGCATGCGGCGGATTCATCGCGGCCGTGCCTTGCGGCTTGGTCGAGTGGCAGTCGAAGCAGTCGATCTTCACCGCCGCGTAGCTGTGACAGCTCACGCAGAAATCTTCCTTTGCGGTCGCCACGCTGCCCGTCGCCTCGCTGGCGTGGCAGTCGATGCACCCCTTGAGACTATGCTTCGTGGTGCGCACGCCTTGCAGCACGGTGCGGTCACGGTGGACGTTGAGCAGCTTCATGTGATTGCGCCGCATGTACGCGGTGTCTTCCACACAGCGCTCACCCTTCACGGCCTTGCTGATCACCGGCTTGGGCGCGCCGCCGGCCTTGGGCTGCGCCTCGGCGCCGGCCCAGGCCAGGGCGGCGGTCGTCAACACGACCGCACCCAGCGCCAGCAGGCTTTTCATCTTGCCGGTCACGTTCACTCACCCATGCCCATGACGATGTAGCCGGTCGGGCAGACGTCGGCACAGATGTGGCAGCCGATGCACTTGCTGTAGTCGGTGTCGACGTAACGGCCCACGGTGGGGTTGTCCTTCTTCTTCACCTTGAACACTGCGACCTGCGGGCAGTACACCACGCAGTTGTCGCACTCGAAGCACAGACCGCAGGACATGCAGCGCTTGGCCTCGTCGATCGCCTGCTTCTCGCTCAGACCGTGCAGGCGCTCCTCGAAGTTGCCGAGGGCGGTTTGCTGGTCGAGCACGGTGACTTCGCGAATGTTGCGCGCCACGTTGGGGAAGTGGCCAAGGAACAGCTCGTTGTGCGGAATGACGTGTCGGTGCGAGCGGTCCTCGAAGTTGTGGAGAACGTCCTTGCGCTCCGAGGTGCCCCAGATTTCGCCGTGGATCGCGCCATAGTCGTGGCCGGTCTCGAGCCATTTGCGCAGTTCGTCGAAGTGGTGCACGTCGACCTTCGGGCGCTTGTCCAGCTCCTCGCCCTTGAGGAAGGCGTCGATGCCGGCGACGGCAATCGCGGCATGACCGATGGCGGTGGTCAGCAGATGCGGACGAATCACGTCGCCGCCGACGAACACTTTTTCGTTGTTCGGGAAGCGGTAGTTCTTGTCGCCACGAATCAGGCCGTTGTTGTTGTTGAACTGCTCGAGGCCGGTGAAGTCCACGCCCTGGCCGATGGCCGAGACGATCAGGTCACCCGGGATGTCGCGTTCGCTGCCGGCGACGATCCTGGTTTCCTTGCCTTCGACGGTGAATTCGGCAACGCGCAGCGCGGTGGCGCGGCCGTTGGCGTCGACCACCACGGCGATCGGCGTCACGCCCCCGACGATCTCGATGCCTTCCTGCTGGGCATGTTCGATTTCGTGCTTGTTGGCGTTCATCTTGTCGATGGTGGCGCGCGACACCAGCACGACCTCGGCCCCTTCACGGGCGGAAATCGAGGCGACGTCGCTCGCCATATGGCCGGAGATGACCGCCTCGGGGCGATCGTCGCGGGTGCCGCCCTTGGTGACGTTACCCAGGCGGCGTGCGACGGTCGCGACGTCGATCGAGGTGTCGCCACCACCGATGACGACCACGCGGTTGCCGACGTGCTGCAGGCGGCCTTCGTTGAACGCGCGCAGGAAGGCGACGGCGGTCACGCAGTTGGGCGCCTCGGCGCCGGGGACGGGCAGCGGACGGCCGGCCTGCGCACCCATGGCGAGGAAGATCGCGTCGAAGTTCTTGTCGAGTTCGTCGAAGCTGACATCGGTGCCGACGCGGGTCTTCAGGCGGGTTTCGACGCCCAGCGCGATGATGCGGTTGATTTCGGTGTCGAGCATCTCGCGCGGGGTGCGGAAGCCGGGGATGCCATAGCGCATCATGCCGCCGAGTTCTTCGTGCTCGTCAAAGATGGTGGCGCTGTGGCCGCGCAGGCGCAGTTGGTAGGCGGCGGCAAGACCAGCCGGGCCGGCGCCGATGATGGCGACCTTCTTGCCGGTGTCGGCGACCTTGGTTTCGAAGGCCATTTTGTTGTCGTTGGCCCAGTCGCCGAGGAAGTGCTCGACGGAGTTGATGCCGACGTGATCTTCGACCATGTTGCGGTTGCAGCCCGATTCGCACGGCGCCGGGCAGACGCGCCCCATGACGGCGGGGAAGGGGTTGGCTTCCGTCAGGCGGCGCCAGGCGTATTCCTGCCAGGGCATACCGGCGGGCGGTTTCTCCATGCCGCGGGCGATGTTGAGGTAGCCGCGGATATCTTCGCCGGCCGGGCACGAGCCCTGGCAGGGGGGCGTGGAGAGCACGTACTCGGGGCACTTGTGCGTCCAGCTCGCCTGGAAGATCATTTCCTGCGCCGAACGGTAGTCCGCCTCGCTCTCGCCGTCCTTGAAGCGACGCCATGTCATGCCTTCGGTTTTTGCTGCTTTGTTGGTCGTGACAGCCATGTTGATTCTCCTAACGCCTACAAATGAAGTGTTTACCCAGCGCGATCAATCGAGCTTGATCGCCTTGCTGACCAGTTGGTGCACGCCGCCCACCATGCTCATGTCGAAACCGTACTTGGGCAGTACCTTGGTGAACTGCGCCTTGCAGATGGCACAGATCAGGGCCAGGAAGTTGACCTGGTTTTCCTTGACTACGTTGTTCAGCGCAGTCGCGCGTGGCAGGGCGCCCTTGACACGGACCTCCATGAGATCGTCGGTGAGCAGGCCGCCGCCGCCGCCGCAACAGAAAGTCGCCTCGCGTATCGTGCCGTCGGCCATGTCCTGATAGTTGTTGACCACCGCGCGGATCAGCTCGCGCGGAATGTCGAACTGGCCGCCGGGTTCGGTCCCCATGCGCGAGGCGCGCGCGACGTTGCAGGAATCGTGGAAAGTCACCACGAGATCGTCGTTGGCCGACGGGTCGACCTTGATCCTGCCCTGCTTGATCAGGTCGTTGGTCAATTCGCAGATGTGCTGCGGCTGAGGATAGTTGGGATCGAGCTGCTTCTGCAGCTCGATCGAGAACGGATCGTTACCGCCGTAGCCGATGCCGGTGAGCGTGTTCCAGAAGCTGTAGGCGACGCGCCAGGCATGGCCGCACTCGCCGACGACGATGCGCTTGACGCCGAGTTCGAGCGCCGCGTCGCGGATGCGCATCGCCACCTTGCGCATCATTTCGTAGTTGGCCTGGAACAGGCCGAAGTTGCCCGCCTCGGACGCGTGCGACGACAGCGTCCAACTGATGCCGGCGGCGTGGAACACTTTCGCGTAGCCGATCAGCGATTCGACGTGGGGCTCGGAGAAGAAGTCGGCCGACGGGGTGATCAGCAGGACTTCAGCACCCTTGACATCGAGCGGCATCTTCACCGGCACGCCGGTGTCGGCCTCCATGTCCTCCTCGAGGCCGGCGAGCGTGTCCTCCAGCGCTGGGCCGGGCAGGCCAAGGTTGTTGCCGATCTTGATGACCTTGCCAAGAATCTCGTTGGTGTACTTCTGCCCGATGCCGACGTGATCGAGGATCTCCCGGCCAGCCATGGTGATTTCGGCGGTATCGATGCCGTAGGGGCAGAACACCGAGCAGCGGCGGCATTCCGAACACTGGTAGTAGTAGTTGTACCAGTCGTCCAGGGTTTCGCGGGTGAGCTCCCTGGCGCCAACCAGGCCGGGAAAGACCTTGCCCGCCACGGTGAAGTAACGACGGTACACCTGGCGCATGAGTTCCTGGCGCGCCACCGGCATGTTCTTGGGATCGGACGTGCCGAGATAATAATGACACTTGTCGGTGCACGCACCGCAATGCACGCAGGCGTCGAGGAACACCTTCAGCGAGCGGTATTTGCCCAGCAGGTCGCCCATTTTCCCGAGGGCGCGTTCTTTCCAGTCGTCAGCAAGCTCGCCCGGATAACCGAGGAACTCCTGGATCGGCTTGGCCGCCTGGAAGGACTTCACGTGCGACATCACGCCTTCCCGCAGCTTGGGAACCTCGATGTCGTCCTTGATTTCCGGGATGTCGAATTCAGGTGCTGCCACGTGCGAGTCCTTTTTCCGTGCCTGTCAGATGCGTCGAGCGGCGACGATGCGTCAGTTGTTCTGGTCGAGTCGCGCCGCCCAGGCCGCCACATGGCGGTGTTCGCGCGGGTTGTCCGCCTGGTTGCGGGTGGGGCTGAAGAACACCCCGGGCGCGTGCAGCAGCTTGCTGAGCGGGAAGATCAGCATCAGCAGCGCAACCAGCGCAAGGTGCACCAGCAGGATCGGATCCTGCGGCAGCGGCTGCGTGTCGAAGTAGATCAGGCCCATGAAGAACGCCTTCAGCGCGACGATGTCGGTGTGCACGACGAAGGTCATCATCATGCCGGACAGGCCGATACCGAGCAGCAGCAGCAGCATCAGGTAATCGGACGGGGTCGAGATGTAGCGCACGCGATCCACCAGGAAGCGGCGCGCCAGCAGGCCCGCGAGACCGGCCGCCATCATGATGCTGGCGTACTTGCCGAAGGGCTGGATGATGTCGACCCAGAACCAGACCGGCTCGGTGAAATAGCGCAGATGACGCGCGAGCACGAGGAACAGGCCCATGTGGAACAGCCAGCCGAACAGCCAGATCCATTTGTTGGACTTGAACAGCGATTCGAACAGGACGACTTCCTTGCCCATGCGGTACACCACGCCGGACCGCGTCGTCGGAGCCGGGGTGGTGGGGATCTTCAGCGGCGCGGGTGTGCGGCTGTAGTCGAAAATCTTGTAGGCCAGGCCCGCCACCAGCACGAACGTGGCGACGTAGAACAGCCCGGCATAAATCATCGTCAACGTAGACAAAACCTATCCCCCAACAACGTGTCTGTTTTCGCATCGCACGCCACGCATGCGATCGGAAAACGGTCCACCGTGACCGCGATCCCCCGGTTCAGGGCCGGGGGCGCGAGAGCGTCCGCTCAGATACAGCCGGTCGGCTTGGGCAGGCCGGCGATCTTGCACGCCTGCTTGGCCGGGCCGTACGGGAACAGCTCGTACAGGTACTTGTTGTTGCCCTTGTCCGGACCGAGCTTCTTGCCGATGGCCTTGGTCAGCACGCGGACGGCGGGAGCGATCTGATACTCGTCATAGTACTCACGCAGGAAATTGACCACTTCCCAGTGGTTGTCGGTCATGTCGACCTTCTCTTCGACGGCCATGTGCTTGGCGACGTCTTCGTTCCACTGCGACAGGTCGATCAGATAGCCTTCCTCGTCGACTTCGACATCCTTACCGGCGATATTCACCATGGGCATAGCAATACTCCTTTTGATTGAAAATTACAGCCAAGACTGGCAGTTGCGGTGTTCTGCGACCAGATCCACAAAACCACCGTAATCCACGACATTGACGCCGTCCAGCACACGCCCGGCCATGCCGCGCGCCGCAAGATCCGGCCCGAGTGCGTAAATCTTGAGGCCAGCAGCCGCCGCCTGGATTTTCGCCGCTGCCGCGCTGCCCTTGGTCGCGGCATACACCGCGTCCTCGATCAGCAGAACGGCAGAACCTTTGCTGGCCAGCCTGAGGCAGCTATCAAGCGAGCTGCGTTCGGTGGCCGATTTGTTCACGATATGCAGCATGTCTATCCCCTTAGAAGCTGATCACGACGTCTTGCTCGTCCATGAGATTCTTCATCTCGTCGTCGGAGAGCACCGTCACATCCACGATCAGATCGTCTTCGGTCAGGCCGCGCGCATCGAGGGACAACTGATCGACATACAGTTTCTCGATGTCGTAGCCGTCCAGGGCACGATAGGTCCTGGAAAAATCCTTGACCTCGATACCCTTGGTGTCGATGCCCTTCAGCAACTGGTAGACGCCATCGTCGGTGAACACCAGGCTCACATCCTGATCGAAGGCGGCCGTGATCAGCACCACCTCCAGACCTTCCAGCGCGTACACGGTACCGTGCGGCGCCTTGCGGTTCAGGAACATGAATTTCTTGACGATGCCGGAGCCGTCGTCTTCCATATCCATATCGCTCATCTCGTTAATCCTCAATCACCGAACGTCACGAGACGATCGTACTGAATACCCATTTCAACCAGTTGCCCGAGGCCGGAAATGCGGAAGCCCGGCGCCAGGAGCTCGTCCTTGATGCCGCGGCGCAGCGCAGCGGCCACGCACACGACGAGATCGATGCCGTGCTCTTCGGCAAGCTTCGACCAGCGCGTGGTGACGTTGCGGTCGTCCTGCGGCGGCTCGCCCAGGCGGGTCGAGTTGTTCACGCCGTCGTGATAAAAGAACACGCGCGGAACCGTGTGGCCTTTCTCGATCGCGGTGCGCGCGAAGAGATACGCCGAGTCACTGGCCTGGTGGTTGTAAGGCCCTTCGTTTACCAGAATGCCGAATTGCATCGCTCGTTGAACTCCGAAAAAAACCGTTTGTTATCGTTTCACATCAAGCCGCCGCCGCAGCAGGACTGCGGCGGCCTTCGCGCGACATTCAGAAACGGATGTGCGTCGAAGCGTTCAGGCTGGAGCGGCTGCCGCGCCAGTTGTCGATGTGATACTTGGTGAAGGGCAGACCGGTCTTCTCGAAGAAGGCGGGCCAGCCGATACGCTCCACCCAGTCGGACAGGCGCTCCCACGAGTGGGCATCATCCTTGTAGACGTTGAGGATCTTCTTCACGACTTGCGAGACTTCCGGCCAGCGCGGCGGATTGTTCGGAATGCCGGCGGCGACCAGCTTGTGGAAGGTCGGCTTGGCGCGGGCGTTGGCGTTCTTGCCGCCCACCCAGATGGCGAACTTGGAATGCTCGGGGTCGTTGATCTGCATCGGCGGGCAGGGCGGGAAGCAGGCGCCGCAGCAGATGCACTTCTTCTCGTCGACTTCCAGCGAGGGCTTGCCGTTGACCAGCGCGGGACGGATCGCCGCGACCGGGCAGCGCGCCACGACGGACGGGCGCTCACACACGTTGGCGACCAGATCGTGGTTGATCTTCGGCGGCTTGGTGTGCTGGATGATGATGGCGATGTCGGCCTGGCCGCCGCAGTTGATCTCGCAGCAGGAGGTGGACAGCTTGACGCGGTTGGGCATCTCGCAGTGGGTGAACTCGTGATAGAGCTCGTCCATCAGGGCCTTGGTCGCGCCGGAGGCGTCCGAAGCCGGGATGTCGCAGTGCAGCCAGCCCTGGGTGTGCGCGATCATGGACACCGAGTTCGCGGTGCCGCCAATGGGGAAACCATTGTCGGTCAGCGTCTTGATCAGGGGCTCGACCTTGTTCTTGTCGGCCACCATGTACTCGATGTTGGAACGGGTGGTGAAGCGCACGAAGCCGTCGGCGAACTGGTCGGCAATGTCAGCCAGCTTGCGGATGGTGTAGTGGTCCATCTGACGCTGGGTGCCGGCCTTGACGGTCCAGACCTCGTCGCCGTTCTCGGCGCGATGGTAGAGCACACCGGGTTTCGGATGGCTGTGGAAAACCCACTTGCCATAGTTTTTCTTCATCACGGGGTGCATGAAGGGCATCGGGTCCGGGGTGCCGGATTCGATGGTTTCCCATGTTCTTTCAGCCATGCTTTTCTCCAACTTAGTAGGATCGGAAAATCTGATTTAACGCCGGACACCGTTTCCGGTGTCGGGCTCCTTGTTCAACGCGTCAGGCGGCGGACTGCTTGCGCTCGTTCCACTTGGCCGCTTCCTCGTCCCAGCCATCGGCGCGGATGTAGGGGTTGGTACGCGGGTGGTTGATCATGTTGGGGTCGACGTCGATGCCGATGCCCTCGAGGAAGTTGACCAGACCGATGCGCTCGATCATTTCCCCGGTACGCTCGTGCTCCAGCGCGTTTTCGGCGAAGAAGTCGATGATGGTGCGGCCCAGCTCGTTCAGCTTTTCGAAGTCCTCGTCGGACTCGAGCTTCATGAACGGCACAACCACGGTGCCCATCAGGTCGCCGATTTTCAGGGTGCGCTTGCCGCCGACCAGGATGGTCACGCCCTTGTCGCTACCGGGCAGCAAGCCGCCGGGAATGACGTTCAGGCAGTGCATGCAGCGCACGCAGTTCTTGTTGTCGATGCACAGCGAGTTGCCGTCGCCGAGCGCCGCCACCGACATGTTGGCGCTGGCCTGCACCTTGTCGGTGGGAACCAGGGTGATGGCCTTGCTCGGGCACTTGCTGACCACGTCGTTGACGAGGTCCGACATGCCGTGGGCCTTGTAGTAGTCCTGGACCTGGGCTTCGTTGACGCGGATGTTGTCACGCCAGGTGCCGATCACCGCCATGTCCGCGCGCTGGATCGAGTTGACGCAGTCGTTCGGGCAGCCGGAGAACTTGAACTTGAATTTGTAGGGCAGCGACGGGCGGTGCATGTCGTCGATGTTGTTGTTGATGACGGTGCGCAGGGCACGCGCCTCGTCGAAACAGGACATCTCGCAGCGCGCAGCGCCGACGCAGGACATCGAGGTGCGCAGGGCCGGGCCGGCGCCGCCGAGGTCGAAGCCCATTTCGTTGAACTTGTCGAACGCCTTCTGCACGTTCTCGGTCTTCACGCCCTGCAGCATGATGTCGCCGGACTGGCCGTGGAGGGCGATCAGGCCCGAGCCGCCGGTTTCCAGCCAGGCGTCGCACATCTGGCGCAGCAGATCGGACGAATAGTGCATACCCGCCGGGGGCATGATGCGCAGGGTGTGGAATTCAGCCGCTTCCGGGAACAGGGGCACGCCCTTCTCGTTCTTCAGCTCGGTGAAGCGCGGAATGATGCCGCCGCCGTAGCCGATCACACCGACCGTACCGCCCTTCCAGTAGCCGAACTTGGTCTTGTAGGACGTCTCCAGTTGACCCAGGAGGTCAACCATCATGTCGTTTTCCTTGGCCAGGCGCTTCAGGCCGGTCACGAAGCTGGGCCACGGGCCGGTCTCGAGCTCGTCCAGATTGGGTGTATCGTACATTTGTTTTGCCATCGGTATCTCTCCTAGAACAATCGATATGCCCGCTCAGCCCGGGGCTCAACGGTATGCCTGCATGCTATGCGCCCCCCGCGCTGACGACCATCATTCTCATGGGTTAGACCCCCCACCCATCGAGGGGGGGTGCCACCTACCCAAATGGCGTAGTCGGGGTGCCCCAACACGGGGGTGCCACGCCGGCGCGAACGGTGCGAAAGTACCGCCCGCATCTGACCCCGGTCATCCACACGGGAATCTATTAGCGTATTAAAATATTGTTGATCATGCAAGCCCCCGGATCGGGCAGGGTTGAAACCCGCCGGCGGACCCCAATAAACGAGTGATTCCCCAACGCAAACCGGACTCGACGCTCATGCCCGACATCACGCCCATCGACGCAATGCGCCTGCCTTTCGGCGGGCAGGAAATCGAGTTCCAGCATCTGGAGCACGAGGCCGGCGGCGTGCCGTTCCTGCGCATCCGCATCCGCGAGAACAAGCGCTTCACCATTTTCGACGTCGATCCGGTCAGTGCGCGCCAGTGGGCACAGGTGATGCAGGACTGGGCGGAGCGCAACGCCGGGGACACCGCATGAGCTGGGATGCGTGGCCGGACAGCCGGCCACAGGAATACACGCCGCAGCGGGTCGACCTGCAATTCGACCTCGCCGGCGCGACCATTCCCGCCGACAGCGCGCAGCCGCTGCTGGACGCGCTGCGGCCCCTGCTGCCCTGGCTGGCGGAGGATCCCGGTACGGGCATCCACCACCTGAAAGGCGCCGAGTCGAACAGCGGCGATGCGTCCCTGCACATCAATCGGCGCACCAAGCTGTTCCTGCGCGTGCCGCGCACGCGCGTCGACGCCACACAGGCGCTGGTCGGGCGCACGCTCGACCTGGCCGGCCACACGCTGACCGTCGGCGCATTCAAGACGCGCGCGTTCAGCCCCTTCACCAGCCTCTACGCCCATTTCGTTGACACCGGCAGCGACACCGAGGAACAATTCGTGCAGGACATCATGCGCGAACTGGTCGAGCGCTTCCAGTTGCGCTGCGGATTCATCTGCGGCCGGCGGCAGACGTTGCAAAGCGCCGGCGGCCCGCTCACCGGATACAGCCTGATGCTGCACGACCTGCCTGCGCACAAGTCGCTGCAACTCCAGGACGAGGGGCTGGGGCGCAACCGCCTGCTCGGCTGCGGAATCTTCATTCCGCACAAATCCATCGCGCCGGTTGCAGCGGCGAATCTTTAATCCAACCACCCGAAAGGAGCAATCATGTCTTATGTAGCAAACGGCACCGAGTTCGAAACCGACGAGGACGGCTTCCTGGTCGATGCCAACTTCAATGACGACATCGTGCCGGTGATCGCCGAAGCCGAGGGCCTGAAGCTGAGCGATGACCACTGGACCGTGGTCCGCTTCATGCGCGAGCGCTATCAGGAAGACGGCCAGACCCCGAACTTCCGCAACATGGTCGCCCTGCTCATGGAACAGGACGACAGCATCGACTGGAAAAAGCGTCTTTACGAACTCTTCCCGCAGCAGCCCAACCGCCAGGCCGCCAAGGTCGCCGGCCTGCCCAAGCCGTTCGGCAAGGGCGGCTACTGAGCAGGGATCGGGGATCAGGGATCAGGATTGGCCGCATGGCTCCTGAGGCCTGACCCCTGACTCCTGACCCCTGACCCATGTTTTCAAACACGCTCGTCAGCACCGCCGGCCTCGCCGCCCATCTGGACGATCCCAACTGGATCGTGCTGGATTGCCGCTTCACGCTGACCGACACGGAAGCGGGGCGTGCGGCGTACCACAAGGCCCACATCCCGGGCGCACGTTACGTGCATCTGGACGAGGACCTGTCGGCGCCGGTGGGCGAAAGGACGGGGCGCCATCCCCTGCCCGACCCCCTGGTGCTGACGGAAAAGCTGTGCGCCTGGGGCGTGGGGGTGAACAAGCAGGTGGTGGTGTACGACGACAGTTTCGGATCCATGGCGGTGCGCCTGTGGTGGCTGATGCGCTGGCTCGGGCACCCGGGAGTGGCGCTGCTCGACGGCGGCTATCCGAAGTGGACGCGGGAGAAGCGTCCGGTCGATGCCGTCGTGCCGGCGCCGCACCGCGGCGCCTGCGCCTGCCTGCCCGAGCCCACCC
>AMWB02115635.1_pt1 | contig 11477 bp, 12 predicted proteins | sample 200311 | NCBI WGS metagenome assembly AMWB02 (sample SAMN02737377, study PRJNA173069) | bioreactor metagenome | biome: anode biofilm in microbial fuel cells | place: USA: California | collected 2010-12-16 | reverse complement strand
CCGACGATCGCGCTTTGCCCGATGATCGCCGCCTTTTTCCCGCGTAACATGATACCGCTCGCTTTGATGAGCGTGTAGGCCGCCAATGCCGTGGGGGGAATAAGTTTGCCGCGCCGCAAAACGATCAATCCGAGACTGGTGGGATGAACACCCTCAACATCCTTTTGGGAATCCATAGCAAGCAAAACCTTGTCGGAATCGATCCCTTCGGGAAACGGCATGGAAATAAAGATCCCGTGAACTTTCTTATCGTTGCTAAGGTCTTTGACCTTCTGAAGCAGGGATTTTTCACCTTTGACCTGATCCGGCGGAATGCGTTTAAAATCGATGCCGAGTTTAGCGGCGAGTTTTTCTTGGCTATTGATGTACCAGACTGCCGAAGGATTTTCGCTCGTCTGGATCGCGGCCAAAAGAGGCCGGGGGAGCCCCGCGGCTGTGAAGGATGCTATCTTTTCGATGATCTTTTCCTGTAAGTCCGCTGCGATGGTTTTACCTTCAAGCTTTTTAGTTTCCACTTTGGCTCCCTTGGGTGAAACGGCCCCGGAGTTCGGCAAGCGCCTTTTCGGCTCGCTCTTTCCGTTCCGGTTTTTTCATATAGACCACATTAATATGCGCAGTGTGATAAGCGCCTTCGAACGCCGCCTCCAGAAGACCGTCGCTTACGATCAAATCGTTCGCCACCGCCCCCTTAACGAGAGTTTTCATGTGTGCGTTCCATTCTTTGGCCATCACGAGTATGAGCGCAAGATCGGCCTGCAAACGGAATGCGTTTTGAAGCGCATCCTCCAACTTTTCCTGCGAAGCCCCCTCTTTGTAACACGCCATGACTTCATCATAAACTTTGGGATCAAGCGACACCACCTGAAGCGCGTCCGCTTTGGTCTTTTCAAGGGAGTCGACGATCTCCTGCATGCGCTTGCGGTTGGCTTCGTCCTGGAATTTTTGTTCCTGCGTAAGGTCTTTTTTGGGACTCCGCTTCAGCGCGATCCGCGCGACCATTTGCGTGAGCCCCATTCCGAGCGCTCCCGCATAGGCCGAAACACTGCCCCCGCCCGGCACCGGCGCGTCGCTTGCGAGTTTTTCGAGATAAGTTTCAAGGCTGAGATCGGTATATTTTTTCATAATATCCCTTATAAAAATTGATGCTCGGGAATCGTAAAAACGGAAACGACGAGCGATTCCCGAGACGCAGGTCCCTATATTTTATTTTTTAAGCGCGACAAGCGCTTTTTGATTGTCGTTGGTTGAAAGCACAAGAACGCACGGCCCATAGGATGCCGGAGCGCTGGCGTAGACATTGAGAATATCGATCTTCTTGGCCGCAAGTTTCCTCGTGATCCTCATCAGGACTCCGGGCCTATCTTCTACTTCCAGAAGCAACACCGCATTCTCCTGGGCCTTCAAACCCTTCTTCACGAACAGGTCTCTTGTATGCAAGGGATCGTCTGTAACGAGATTCATGAGCGCCACACCCCCTGCCGCCTGGGCCGAGATCGCCAGAATATCGATCCCCCGGTCGGCAAGCAGGGCCGTTACCTTGGAAAGTACCCCGACCTTGTTCTCCGAGACCAACACAAACTCTTTCCCGATTTTCACGTTTCGAATCATAGCAAAACCCTCCTTTTTGGCAGGATGCGCTACCTATGACACGAGAAACTGTCTAGGTCAGGAAGTTATTATACTCTACGAAGCCGGTTTTTTATAGCTTTCAAAGGGAGCGAGGTTGCTCTACTGCCAAGTCTCGCGGCGGAGAAGGGCTTTTCGATAAACTTCTTCGTACTGCGGAGCGGCATCGAGCCAGGAGAAGTGCTGGACCATGGCCCGTTTGCGCATCATCTCTATATGATGAGGCCGGTCGTAATAGGTGCTCACGGCCCAACCCACTGTGTCATAGACTGCGGCCGAAGTCCCCTGATGATAGAGGAAACCTGTTCCAAAACCGGTCGTTTCCTCATATTGGATGATCGTATCTTTCAACCCTCCGGTCGAACGGGCGATGGGAAGCGTACCGTATTTCAAACTGTAGATCTGATTGAGGCCGCATGGCTCATAGAGCGACGGCATCAGAAAAAAATCCGCTCCCGCCTCGATCAGGTGAGCTTTACGTTCGTGATAACCGATCCAGGCGCCGACACGCCCAGGATAAAGCGCGGGAAGGCCTCCGAAGAAATCTTCCTGGCCTTTGTCCCCACTTCCAAGAATGACGAATTGTACGGCCATATCGCGCAGGATGCGGTGCATCACAAGCGCCAAATGCTGAAATCCTTTTTGTTCCGCGAATCTTGAGACAATGCCTACGATCGGGATGTTTTCCTTAAGCTCCAACAGGAATTCTTTCTGCAACGCTTTTTTACAATCCTTTTTGCCTGACATGTCCCGCGCCGAATAATTCTGCTCGATGATGGGATCGGTCTCCGGATCCCAGTGATCATAATCCGCGCCGTTCAGGATCCCGCAAAGATCCTCCTTGCGGCGCTGGATATAGGTCGAAAGCCCGTTCGCACCGGGTTCGCCGAGGATCTCCCGGGCATAGGTGGGGCTCACCGTCGTAATGGCATCCGCATAAAAGATCGCGCCTTTCATGAAATTGATGCCGCCAAAATTCTCGAATTTGGCATCTGTAAAATTATTACGCCCTAGACCCAAGAACCCGTAAGCGTCAGCCCTGAAAGTTCCCTGGTAGGCAATATTGTGGATCGAAAAGACGCTGGCAGTTCCGGCAAAAAAAGGATTGCGTTCTTCCCATATCTTCAAATAGGGCGCCACAAGCGCGGTTTGCCAATCGTGGCAATGGATGATATCCGGCTGGAACTTCAGGTCTTGGCAAAGCTGAAGGCAGGCGCGCGAAAAAAATCCGAAACGCTCGGGATTGTCCGCGAATTCCCAATTCCCGTCGTCATAAAGCCCGGCGCGGCCGAAATAGCTTTCATGTTCGATAAAATAAACCGGAAAGCCGTCCGATCTCCCCTCCAGGACCTGACACCACATAACGCCATTGCCGGTCGAAACGCCCATCGGCCCAAGAATAGGCTTCAATCCATATTTCTCTCTGTTGATGGACCAATACCTTGGTAATACAAGGCGGACGTCATGGCCTATTTTCTTAAGGATCTTCGGCAAGGCCCCGCACACGTCTCCAAGCCCGCCCGTTTTGATGAAAGGCACGGCTTCGGACGCTGCGAAAAGGATTTTATACTTCTTATTATTACCGTTCTTTTTTTTCATTTTCTTGAACTTTCCGTTGCTATGCGGAGAATGGAATTATACCCAAAGGAAGAAAATAAACCACTTCGAACCCACGAACGGGGTATGTCCTATCTCACCCGGCAGGTAGGGTAAAAAAGAAGGTCGATCCCTCGCCGGGCTTCGATTCGACCCAAATGCGCCCACCGTAACGCTCCACGATCTTCTGGCAGGTCGCAAGGCCAATGCCGGATCCGGGATACTTCCGTTGAGTTGGCAATTTTTCGAACATGACGAAAATGCGTTCGCGAGATTCTTCCGGGATCCCGATCCCGTTATCTTTTATTGAAAAAAGCCATTCTTTTCCCTGGCGGACGGCGGAGATATGGATCCGGGGCTCTTTTTCACAATACTTCATCGCATTGCCGATCAAATTCTGGAAAAGTAATCCCACAAGACCGGCATTGATCGCTAGCGTCGGCAAAGGATCGCAGGTTATTTCCGCCTTTTTCTCGAGCTTCGCAAAGTGGAAATCCTCGATCACTATTTTGACGATCTTCCCTAGTTCGACAGGGGACGGCGGAGCTTCAGGTTTTCTCACATTGGAGTAATTCAGGAGTGCTTTAATAAAAGTACTTCCACGTTTCACGCTTTGAATGATGTGGTCTGTGAATTCCTGGGTTTCCGCATCTCCGGTTTTTTCGTATTTTTCTTTTAAAAGTTCCGTGAATCCTAGGATGCTTGCCAGCGGAGATTGAAGGTCGTGGGCCGCCTTCGCAGCGAACTGTTCGAGTTCAAGATTGGAGCGAGCAAGTTCTTTGGACTTGATATCAAGCTCTACGACCTTTTCATGGATAATCTCTGTCATCTTTAAGATCACAATAAAAGTGAGTAGATAAATGATCCCGTTTTGCCAAAAAATCGACGCACTTTCGAAATGATCCGTGTCCCATTCGGCCAGAAACCACATGAGCGCCGTCAGGCACGCCATAAAGCGGCCCGCACCTTTTCCGAAATTCCATGTCATCAGCATAATGGAAGGGAAATAAAAAATATGAAAAGGGATCTTTTCTCTGGTCACGATATCCAGAAAAAAAACAAGAAAGGCGGAGAGTAGAATGAGGAATCCGCCAAAAGACTTTGGGATTTTTATTTTTCCAAGAAATGAAAATTTAACAAGCATGGAAAGGTAGTATAAATCCTCTTTGAGAACTGTCAACGAATGTCCCTTTTTTGCCGCGCTCTTGCTATAATTCCATCATGTCCCTGGTCAGCGTTATCATTCCCACTCATAATCGTGAAACGGTCCTGCCGCGCGCGATCGATTCTGTCCTCTTACAAAAAGACGTGGATTTTGAGCTCATTATCGTTGATGACGGCTCGAATTCACCCCTTAGAGACCGGGTCTCTGATGTAGAGACCCGGTCTCTAACATGGGTGCGTTCACCAGAAAACAAAGGCCCCGCCGCCGCGCGAAATCTCGGCATCAAACATGCTAAGGGCGAATGGATCGCATTCCTGGATTCCGATGATGAATGGAAACCAGGCAAGCTTAATGCTCAGCTGAAATTCTTCGAGGAAAATCCGGATTATCTCATTTGCCAAACCGAAGAGATCTGGATTCGGAACGGCAAGCGGGTGAATCCGATGAAAAAACATAAAAAATACGGCGGCCGGATCTTTGAAAAATGCCTGCCTTTGTGCGTGGTAAGCCCGTCGGCTGTCATGATGCGCCACAAACTTTTTGACGAGGTCGGCCTTTTTGACGAATCGCTTCCCGCATGTGAGGATTATGACCTGTGGCTCAGGATCGCCGCGCGTTACCCCATCGGTCTGATTGAAAAACCTTATATTCTCAAATACGGGGGCCATGCGGATCAGCGCTCGCGTGAATTCCCTGCCATGGACCAATTCCGGATCCGCTCGCTCGCCAAAATTCTGTCGCAAGGAATCCTCTCCCAGGAACAATCTGCGGCAGCACGCAAAACACTTGAGGAAAAAGTGAAGATTTATATTGAAGGTGCCTTAAAACGCGGGAAACAAAACGAAGCTGACGGAATCAAAGTCCTTATAGGGAAAATAGAGAGCAGGACGACTTTTTGAAGGGTCAGGCTTGCCCCCTGAAGGTTACTTTTTTGCGCATTCGCAAGGTGGGTTGCACTTGCAAGGATTACATTTGCATTGCTTACCCGCAAACGCGGCTGTCGCAAAAGTACCCGTCATCATGATGACGGCTAACAAAGCTGCGATTAGTTTTTCCATGGCTTTACTCTCCTTCCCGATATCGGTCCGTTCTCTTAGAAGTTCCTGAATAGCGCGTGGATCTCTTCCAGTTTAGCTTTTTTATCCTTCGTGGATCTCCCTTCGAACGCATGCTTGACGCAGGCATTCAAGTGATCCTTCAGGATCTTTGCCTCCACGTTCTTCAAGGCTCCCCGAACGGCGCCCAAGGCGTTTAAAATATCCACGCAATAGCGCCGGTCCTCGACCATTCTGTGAATGCCCCGGACCTGGCCCTCAATGCGCCTCAGCGCCACCAGTTTATCGGTTTGATCTGTTCCTCTTTTCATGTTTCCTTCCTCCTCCTAATCAAATACTAACATACCCCCATGGGGTATGTCAATCTCGGGATCGAGTTCTTAAGCGTTCCCTTTTTCCGCTTTCTGGATAGAATACAACCCGTTATGAACCCCGTTAGATCTTTTACTTTAGCAAGCATAAAAACTTACGGGGAACATTCAGCGCTATATCGTTTAAAATTCAACAAGAATGGGGAGATCTAGCGGGGTGAACCTCCTAGCCATTGAGACCTCAAGTCCGGTCTTGAGCGTTGTCCTTAAAAAAACCGGGAGTAAACTCCGCCATGCCACGGTCAAGGGCTACATGAAGCACGCAGAGAACCTCCTTCCCGTGATTGACCGGCTTCTCAAAAAAGAAAAGCTGAAGATCGGAGATATCGACGCCTTTCTGATCGGCCGCGGACCGGGGTCTTTTACGGGGCTCCGCATCGGTTTTGCCACCCTCAAAGGATTCCTCTCTATCCGGCCGAAACCCTGCTACGGCGCTTCCTCGCTTGACCTGATCGCGGCAGGCATCAAACCCCTGCAGAGACTCGGTCTCTGCAACCCTGCAGAGACCCGGTCTCTGCAGGGTGCGAATCTCACGGTGTGCTTGGACGCAAAACGTGATAAACTTTACGCTCGTTCGTACCGTTATCATGGAAAGAGGTGGATTCCGGACGAGCCGCCCCGTGTGATCTTAATTGAGGAAATGGCCCGGAAATTTCCGCGAGGAAATTGGATCGCCGGCGACGGGATCACCAAGCTTGACGGAAAAAATCTCGAGCGGATACCGGAAAAAGATTGGCATCCCCGGGCGTCCACGCTGATCGAATTGTTTGAGATGAAAAACCCGCTTCTTAAAAAGCTGACGCGGCCGAAAGATTTTTTGCCGGTCTATTTGCGCAGCTCCGAAGCCGAGGAAAGATTGGCTGAAAAGAAAAATCATGGCCGAACTCGTTCAAAATACATCTAAGATCCAGCATAGTTCATGGATCGAACTGCGCGCGGACCGGCTCCTACAGAATCTCGAAACCCTTCGCAAACATTCCGGACAAACGGATGTCCTAGCAGTTATCAAAGCGAATGCCTACGGCCACGGGCTCCGGGAAATCGCTGATGCTCTCGCTGGCAACGTCACTTATTTCGGTGTCGCGACCTTGCGCGAAGCATTGGAACTGAAAGAGCACCATCCCCAAACCCCCGTTTTTCTTTTTGGGCATCTTTTTTCTCATGAGATCCCCGCCGCTTTGCTCGGCGGTATCACCTTGAGCGTTTCAAGCCTCGAAAAAGCCCGGGAGATCTCGGATTTTTCTGAAGGTCTCGGCCGGAAAACCCCGGTCCATATAAAGATCGACACCGGCATGGGCCGCATGGGTATTCCGGTCCGCGACGCGGCTGTTTCTATAGGGGAAATAACCCGGCTGAAGGGTCTTATGCTCGATGGTATTTATACGCATTTCCCGACGGCTGAAAAGGACGACGCATTCCGCGAGTCCCAGGTTCGTGAATTCGGCCTTTTGCTCCAGACGCTCGAAAAAAAGAACATCGTGTTCCGGTTCCGTCACGCCACCAATAGCGCCGCGACGTTGACCTTGAAGACCCCCCTTCTTAATATGATCCGCCCGGGCCTCACACTTTACGGGATCTATCCGGATTCGAACCTGAAAGAGACGGCGCATTTTGAACCCGTGCTTTCACTCAAAAGCAGGATAGCCCTTGTTAAAAAAGTCCTCGCCGGAGAATCGGTTGGGTACGGCCGCGAGTTCGTGGCCAAAACGGACACAACGATCGCGGTCCTTCCTATCGGCTACAGCCACGGCTATCCTTACGCGGCCTGGAAAAAAGCTTCGGTCCTCTATCACGGAAAACGTTATCCCCTCGCCGGAAAAGTATCGATGGATTATATTGCCGTCGATCTGGGTAATGCTGAAGCTAAGGAGGGCGACACGGTCACGCTTATCGGTGAAGATCAGGGTGAACGCATCACAGCTGAAGATATTGCTGGTTGGGCCCATACGATCCCCTACGAAGTTGTCACACGCTTAAGTTCTCATATCCCCCGGATCGTCACTCATTAACCTTCAGCAATCCGGCCATTGGTAATTGGTGAAAACGATGCCTCTATTTCACATCGAAACTCTCGGCGAAGTTACTTCGACTAATACACTCCTTTTGGAACGCGCTCGGCAAGGCGCTCCGGAGGGGCTTGTTCTGACCGCGCAATGCCAAACTGCCGGACGCGGAAAACCAGGACGCCAATGGACCTCCCCGACAGGTAAAAATTTGCTTTGTTCGATCTTGCTCCGGCCCCCTTTGAGCCCGGCCCAAGCCCCGATGCTGACCCAGGTCGCCTGCCGGGCGGTTGCCAAGGTCCTCAAAGAGAAGTATGATATCGCTTCTGAATTTAAACGGCCTAACGACGTCATGGTTGGGTCAAGGAAGATATGCGGTACGCTGGTTGAATCGATATCCTCCAAAGGAAAGCTCGAAGCCGTAGTTATCGGGATCGGATTGAATGTAAATGCCGAAACTTCAGAGTTGCCTCCTGAGGGGGTTTCTATGAAGACTTTGATAAAAAAGGAATGCTCCATAAAGGAGATCTTGGATAGCATTCTTGAAGAATTGGGTCAAAAAGCAGACGAATTGTATAGAACAGGCACTATTAAATAGCTGCTATCCCAAAATTCATTGATTCTTGATATAGAAGTGGTAAATCTAGACCTTTTTAAGGATTTGTTTTGATTGTGTCAAAATGACAAGGAAATCTATGATGAAGAGAATATTGGCTATTGATATCGGGAACACAGCAGCAACGGTAGGATTTTATGAAGGAGGCCGCTTACTGGACTTTGGATCTATCCATTATAATGATATCCCAAAATATGTCTCTAAATGGTATAAAAGTGGTAAAAATAATCATTTGGATGTTGTTATAAGCTCTGTATTCCCAAAAATAACAGATTTTATTGAATGTAAATTACAAAGCAAAAATGGACTTTCTGTATGGGTCATTGGCCGTGATATTCCTATAAAAATACGTCATAAGTACAATGATTTCAATGGTTTAGGATGTGACAGGAAGGTCAATGTTTATGGCGCAGTGAGAATGTACCGACTCCCGATCCTTGTTATTGACTACGGAACAGCCATCACATTCGACTATATTAACCCCAAAGGGGTCTTCCAGGGAGGAATGATCATTCCTGGACCTGAAACCGCCTATAGGGCCTTGAGCCAGCGGGCCGCCCTTCTCCCTAAGGGAATTGCCCTCCCGAAGAAGAAAAAGTATTTCCTTGGGAAGAATGCCAGGGAATGCATGGAGTCCGGGATCCTGGAGGGCTACGGCGCCATGACTAACGAGCTGATCCTGAGGTTCCGGAAGCGATATGGAAAGAACCTGAGGGTTCTGGCTACCGGCGGCTTTGCCGAGGGGATACGCCCTTATACGAAGCATATCGATACCATCGACCCTAAACACTCCATCAAGTCCATTCTTGCGCTATTCCGTGAGCATCGCCCCTGACCCGTTTCACACCACGGGTGTGTGAAACGGTCTATAGAAAAATCCTCTTGATTTTTTTAGCCCGCTGACTACAATAACGCCTCCTAGCACTCGTTATTTTTGAGTGCTAACCCCTATAGAATTTCATTCACAGGAAACAACCTAAGGAGAAAACAACATGGCAAAACAACTTCTGTTCAGTGAAGAAGCACGCCGCGCGGTCCTGCATGGCGTCGATCAACTTGCGAACGCGGTCAAGGTCACGCTCGGCCCCAAAGGCCGCAACGTGGTCCTCGAAAAAAAATTTGGCTCCCCGACCGTCACCAAAGACGGCGTTTCGGTGGCCAAAGAGATCGAACTTGAAGATCCTTATGAAAATATGGGCGCCCAGATGGTCAAGGAAGTCGCTTCCAAGACTTCGGACGTGGCCGGAGACGGTACCACGACTGCAACCATCCTCGCGCAAGCCATCTACCGCGAAGGACTGAAGAACGTTACAGCCGGCGCGAACCCAATGGCTCTCAAGCGCGGCATCGATAAAGCCGTGGAAGCCATCGTAGCCGAGCTCGACAAGATCGCCAAACCCATCGGTAAGGACAAAAAAGAGATCGCGCAGATCGCCACGATCGCCGCGAATTCCGACACCACGATCGGCGACCATATCGCCGAGGCGATGGATAAAGTCGGAAAAGACGGTGTGATCACGGTCGAAGAAGCCAAAGCCACCGCCACAACGCTCGATGTCGTGGAAGGTATGCAATTCGACCAGGGATACCTTTCCCCGTATTTTGTTACCGACACCGAACGTATGGAAGTTGTGCTCGAAGAACCTTTCATTCTCATCAACGAAAAAAAGATCTCGGCCGTCAAGGATATGCTTCCGATCCTCGAAGCCGCCGCCAAAGCCGGGAAACCCCTCCTCATTATCGCCGAGGAAGTGGACGGCGAAGCGCTCGCGACCCTCGTGGTCAATAAGATCCGCGGCACGCTCAATGTCTGCGCGGTCAAGGCCCCGGGATACGGTGACCGCCGCAAAGCCATGCTCGAGGATATCGCGATCCTCACCAGCGGCAAAGCGATCACCGAAGACCTCGGGATCAAGCTTGAGAATGTGACCTTGAAAGAACTCGGCCGCGCCAAACGCGTGACCGTGGATAAAGAGAACACCACGATCATCGAAGGCGCCGGCAAAAGCACCGATATCACCGGCCGCATCGGCCAGATCAAAAAACAGATCGAAGATACGGATTCTGATTATGACAAAGAAAAGCTCCAGGAACGCCTCGCGAAACTTGCGGGCGGTGTGGCAGTCATTCATGTTGGCGCCGCGACTGAAACGGAGATGAAAGAAAAGAAAGCCCGCGTCGAGGACGCGCTCCACGCGACCCGCGCGGCCGTGGAAGAAGGCATCGTCCCGGGCGGCGGTGTGGCCTTGTTGCGCGCCGGCACCGCGCTCGATGATCTCAAGCTCAAAGGCGACGAAAAGATCGGCGTGGATATCATCCGCCGGGCGCTCGAAGAGCCTCTCCGCCAGCTGGCCCATAACGCCGGCGATGAAGGATCTGTTGTGGTTCAGCGCGTCATGTCCGAAAAAGGCAATGTCGGATATAACGCGGAGACTGGCGCGTTCGAGAACCTGGTCGAAGCCGGCGTGATCGACCCGAAAAAAGTCACCCGCAGCGCGCTCCAGAACGCGGCCAGCGTTTCAGGCCTTCTTCTTACCACCGAAACTCTCATCACGGATCTTCCTGAAGAAGAGAAGATGCCGCCGATGCCGGGTGGCGGCGGTATGGGGGGCATGGGAGGTATGGGCGGCATGGACTATTAATACCCCTCAGAGACCCGGTCTCTGGTGGTAGAGACCGGGTCTCTACAGGGTTAACGCAAAAAACTTAATAAGGAGAAATAACATGAAAGTGAAACCGTTAGCAGACAGAGTGCTCGTGGAAGTTCTTGAAGCGGAAGCGAAAACCAAAGGCGGCATCATCCTCCCGGACACGGCGAAAGAAGAAAAGACCGAAGGTAAGGTCGTGGCGATCGGCGCCGGCAAAACGCTTGAATCCGGTAAAGTCCAGGCCATCGAAGTGAAAAAAGGCGATCGCGTGCTTTTCGGAAAATATTCCGGCGACGATCTCATGATCGACGGCACGAAGCACAAGATCCTCAAAGAGAGCGAAATCCTCGCCGTTTACGAGAAGGAGTAAGTGCGCATGTCATCCCCGAATGCTTTA
>AMWB02002433.1_pt1 | contig 11490 bp, 8 predicted proteins | sample 200311 | NCBI WGS metagenome assembly AMWB02 (sample SAMN02737377, study PRJNA173069) | bioreactor metagenome | biome: anode biofilm in microbial fuel cells | place: USA: California | collected 2010-12-16 | reverse complement strand
GGCGCCGGTGCCCGCGCCGTAGCCGTCGACCACCAGCCAGTAGGTGCCCGTCGGCAGCATCGCCTGCAGCTCGGTATTGGTGCCCGCCAGGCACTGGTCGCTGTCGCAGCCGTCCAGCAGGAACAGGTCCAGGTCGTTCGTGCCCAGGCCCGACAGGCCGGCCCACAGCTGCAGGTCCTCGGTCACCTCCAGCCGGTAGACGTGCTCGGGGCCCGCCTCGCTCCACAGGACACAACTGTAGGAGGGGACCTGCGTCGGACCGCCGCTCGTGTCGCCGGCAACGGCCGTCTCGGCTGGCGTCGCGGAAAGGACGAACGTGTCGCGGCCGGTGCAGTCGAAGGCCGTCAGCGGGCGCGCCAGTCCCGTCTCGGCCGGCTTGCCGCCATCGTCACGTAAAAGGACACGCGGGACGGGGGCAGCCCCGGCGGCGACGGCGGACAGCGCCACAGCCACGAAGGTCGCCAGCGCGGCGGCCCCCCGGCACGGCGGATGCGACAAGGCGACAGGACGTCTCTGGGTCCGGATCATGTTGGCGGGCTTTCACTTTCCGATCAGGGGTGATCGTTTGCGGCCATTGTAGCATGCGGAGGGCCCGGCCGCGACCCGCAACCGCCGCGCGCGGCGCCGGGAAACCGGACCGACCGGATTCCGGATCCTTCGTGTTGAAAAGAGGTTAACCCGCGCTCCGTTTTTGACGATGAGGAGGGCCGAAACTAGTTTTGCCGGACGCCCCGCCGTGCGGGTCGGCCTGTCCGGTCGCGCGGTCGCACCAGTCTTAGCAAGGAGCCGGGACATGAAAGTCAACTTCGTGGATCTGAGGGCCCAGTACCTGTCGATCAAGCCGGAGATGGACGCGGCGATCGCCGGGATTCTCGAAAGCTGCGCCTTCGTCAACTCCCGGTCGTTCGAGAAGGACTTCGCGACCTACCTCGGCCTGAAGAACGTGGTCGGCGTCGGCAACGGCACGGACGCGCTGTGCATGGCCTTCCACTGCCTGGGCATCGGCAAGGGCGACGAGGTCATCTGCCCGGCCAACACGTTCATCGCCACGGCCGAGGGCATCGGCTGGGCCGGGGCCACGCCGGTGTTCGTGGACTGCGAGCCGAAGTACTACAACCTCGACCCGACGAAGATCGAGGCGGCGATCACGCCGCGCACGAAGGCCATCGTGGCGGTCCACCTGTACGGCCAGCCGGCCGACCTGGACCCGATCATGGCCATCGCGAAGAAGCACAAGCTGCTGCTGGTCGAGGACTGCGCGCAGTCGCACGGCGCCACCTACAACGGGCAGAAGTGCGGCACGTTCGGCGACGTGGCCTGCTTCAGCTTCTATCCCGGCAAGAACCTGGGCGCCTACGGCGACGGCGGCGCGGTGGCGACGAACAGCGACGAGCTGGCGGCGCACGTGCGCAAGCTGGGCGACCACGGTTCGAACGTGAAGTACCGGCACGATTTCGAGGGCATCAACAGCCGCCTCGACGGCATCCAGGGCGCGGTGCTGTCGGTGAAGCTGCGCCACCTCGAGCAGTGGTCGGACCGCCGCATCGCGGTCGCGGCCCGCTACAACGCCGGCCTGAAGGACGTCTGCGTGGTGCCGCAGACGGCGCCCGGCCGTCGCCACGTGTTCCACCTGTACGTCATCCAGGTGAACAACCGCGACGAGCTGATGAAGCACCTGTCGGACCAGGGCATCGGCGTCGGGATCCACTACCCCGTGCCCCTGCCGGTCACCCCGGCCTACGAGCACCTCGGCGGCAAGGCGGCCGGGTTCCCGGTGGCCTGCGGGATCGCCGACAAGCTGGTCAGCCTGCCCATGCACGCGGATTTGACGGATGAGCAGGTGGATTTCGTCATTCAGGAAGTGAAAAAGGTGGCCAAGTAGGCCCGGATTTGCTAGAATCCTAGATCGGTTGCGTGGGAATCGTCCTTCAGACGGTTCCCGCGCCGCTTCCAGGGGGCAGCGGCGCCCGTAGCTGACCACACTGATGGTCGGCGGTGCCGGCAGGGGTTGGGACGTCGTCCAGGCGCGGGCTGGGGCCCGTCATTGTTGACACGCGTCCGAAAAAACCTACCTTCAATAGTGCTCGCCTACCAGCTCGAGGGTGCGGGGGTCTATCCGGCAAAATTGTTAAAGTAGCAGAGGTTGCGCGCGATATCACAGATGTGAGCGGGGGCCCGTGGGTCCGTTTGCTCATGATCCGCGCAGCCGGAGGGGTGCGTCCGTACACGAGTCCCCTTCACCGCGGCAACAGTCCGGAGACGGGCATGTCGAAGATCTACGAAGCGTACCGCAAGCGCGCCGGCGCCGAGTCGCCGGACCTTGGCGTGGAATTGGGCAAGGTCGGGGTTGTCGCCCTGTTCCCTGCCCCCGACGCGGCGCAACAGGGCGAATTCAACCAGCTCGCGAATCGGCTGCTGGACATGAGGACCGATGACCGCGGCGCCGTCGTCGCTTTCGCGTCGACTGCCTCGGGCGAGGGCGCCTCTTATGTTTCGTACAACGCAGCGCTGGTACTGGCTACCGTCTACCAGCAGCGGGTTGCCTGGGTGGACGCCAATTTCCTGTCGCCGCAGAAGAGCCTGGCTCATGCAGAGGGCCCCACGCTGGCAACGCTGTTGCAGTATCCCGACCGGATCCACCAGTTGCGAGGCGGCGGCAACCCGACTTTGATTCCCGGCGGCGCGAACCTCTCCGCCGTGCGTGGTCTGTTCGCGGTGGACAAGTGCTCGGAGCTGATGCAAGGCTTGACCTCGAGGTTCGACTTCGTCCTGATCGATCTGCCGCCGGTTCAGGCAACAACCGACACCGCACTGATGGCGGCGGCGACCGACGGCGTCGCGCTTGTCATTGCGCAGCGGCTGCTCAAGCGCGAAGTCATCAATCATGGCATGGACGCATTGCGCGCGAAGTCGGTCAACGTTCTGGGCGCAGTGATCAACAGGCGTTCCTACGACCTGCCGAGGGTGATCTATGACCGCCTGTAATTCGAGAGTTGACGCCAGGCCGCCCCTCGGTCGCGTCGCCGCTGCGTTGGCGCTGTTGATTTCGGTCTCCGCCGGTTGCGCCGGGCAGAAGCCCTACACGCCGCGAAGTGAATTCGTGCCATTTACGACCGAACAACAGGCACATCTGGCCGCGGACAAGGCCGCGCAGTACCGCATCCAGGAAGGCGACGTCCTCCGCGTCCGTTTCGCTTACGAGAGGGCGCTCGACCAGGACAACGTCATCGTGCTCAACGACGGATCCGTCAGCCTTGTCAACATCGGCACGATCCGGTTGGCCGGCTTGACGATGAGCCAGGCTGATTCGGTGCTTACCGCCGCGTATTCCCGCGACTATCGGGAGCCCTCGCTCTCGGTCATCATGCAGGAGACGCAGGGGCGTCAGATCTACGTGCTCGGCGAGGTGGAGGATCCCGGGTGCTACAAGGTTCCGCTGGCGGGCATCGATGTCGTCAATTCCATCGCCATGGCCAACGGGATGACTGAGAACGCCGCGGCGGACGGGGTGGTGATCGTGAGGCTGACGCCAGACGGGTACCAGTTCCAGGAAGTCAACCTGAAGAACTTCGGCAAGGGGCAATTCGCGCCGGCATCCGTGTTGCCGCTGAAGGCCTATGACATTGTCTACGTGCCCAAGTCCCGGCTCGGGAATCTGGCCTACTTCGCCAAGTCGGTGCTCAGTGGACTGGGGAATCTCACGGGCGCTGTTTACGATATCTACAATATCGTCAATGGCGCGCCGGGGAGGTACTAGGAATCATGTCGAGCAGCGAACATCTCCCATTCGTCGCCCCGCAGGCCGGACGCGCCGGCATCAGTCCTCGCGATATCGCCTTCGTCCTGTTCCGTCGGCGTTGGATCATGCTGGCGGTGTCCCTGCCCATCATTCTCGTCGGTGGCGGCAGTCTGCTGGCGCGAACAGGCACCTACACGGCGGCAACCAGAGTGCTCGTCGAATTGCAGAGCGTTGACCAACCGCGCTGGAATACGATCGGCCGAAACATCGACTATGACCGCGAGTTGAGCACCATGCTCAATATCGCCATGAGCGTTTCCGTGGCTGACCGCGCGGCCGCTGCGCTCGCGGACTCCCTGCCGCAGATACGGCAATTGGACCCCAAGCTGAAGCTGCTGCAGGGGGGCACCGATTTTCGCGACTACCTGGCCTCGGGGCTCGAAGTGAATGTTGTCGGCGAATCGAGCATTCTCGAATTCCGCCAGACCGCGGAGCAGCCACGCGTCGCCTTGATCGGCGTCAGGGCGATGCGTACCGCATTCATGCAGTACCTGAACGGCGGCCACCGCAACGTCGGCGCCGCGGCATACTATGCCGAGCAGATCGCGACCGTCCGGGCGAACATCGACTCGCTGCTCGCCGTGCGTGGCGACATTCTCGGCCGCTCCGGATTCACTTCGCTCGAGGACGATCTTCGCTATTCCACGGGGGCAGCGGCGGATGCCGGCGAGAAACTCCGCGAGGCACAAGTCGCGCGCGCGCAACTGGAGAGGGAGTACGCCGTTCTGCTCCAGTATCTCGAGCGCGATCCCCGCGACTTCCCGGCGGGCCAGGACGAGAGCCGCGCATCGACGCTCGTCGGTTGGCGCGACATGGTCGGGAAGCACGAGGATGCGCTGATCTCGATCCTGGCGGTCCACACGGAGGACAGCCAGCCGGCTCGACAGCAGCGGGCCATGCTCGAAGAGGCGTTGAAGCGTCTCAGGGACGAGGAAGTTGCCTACACGGAAAGTGTGCGGCTCCAGTTGGCTTCCGTCCGGGAGCGCGAGGCGACGTTGGCCGGCCAGTTGGAATCCATCAATTCGGCGAATCGCCAGCTGCCCGAGGTGTACCAGCAGGTCTCGATGCTCGATACGGAAATCAAGTCGCTCCGGGACCTGCTCGACGATCTTCAGGGCAAATGGGGTGAAGTGCGCATGAACGAGATGGCGGACGAACGCGTCAGCAAAGTCATCGCCTTGACCGAGCCGGAGATCGTCACGGTTCTCGCCGGTGGCAAGACAGTGGTCTATTTGGCCATGGTTGCGATGCTGGCACTCACCCTGGGCATCGTTGCCGCCTTTGTTCAGGAAGGGCTCGACCATCGCATCTACACACCGCGCGATGTCGAGGAGAACCTGAAGTTGCCGGTGTTCGCCAGCGTGTCCAGGGCGGACTGATGTGCCCGGACTGAAACACGCGCTCTCCGGTCTCGGCACCTCGGCAGCGGCCGGGCGCCGACTCGGACTCGCCGGTTACCTGCTGCTCTCCACAGTGCTCGTTTTCGCGAGCCGGTGGGCATTCCTGCGCCTGGGGAGCGACCATTTCGTGATCGCCCTCGGGGGCGTGCTGTTTGCCGCGCTGTATTCGATCATCTCGTTCCGATACCTGACGATTCCGTTTCACATTTTCGTGCTCTCTGTCTGTGGGTTCCGCTTCATCTGGTCGATCCGGACTCCGATCCTGCCGGACCTTTACCTGGACCGGATGACGATGATCTGGCTGATCATGGTCTTCGCAGTGAAGTTTGTCGCCACCCGCCAGGCGCCGAGAGGGCCGTACAAGCTCGACCTGCTGATTCTGGCGCACGGGCTCTTTCTGTTCGCCCAGGTCGCCATGCAGAAGTTCGAGATGTTCCACACCTGGACCATCTGCATCCTCATTCCGTATGCAGCGTATTTCCTGGCTAAGAACATCGTCATCACCGATCGGCAGATCAGGAACATGTTGTGGGTACTGCTTGCGCTGAGCGTCTATTACAACATCACGTCGGTGGCGGAGAAGTACGAGATCAACTGGCTGCTGTGGCCGCGCTACATGGTCGGTGCCAAAGGTGAATTCCGCGGCCGGTCCCAGGGGCCTTTCCTGCAGGCGCCGCTTTTCGGGACCGTCATCGGGATGATGCTCCCCATACACCTGTATTTCCTGGCCACCGTGAAGCGACAATCGGGTCGTATCCTCCTGCTCGTCAGCCTGATGCTGGGGCTGGCGGGACTCTACTTCACGTACACACGCGGCTCCTGGGTGACCGGCATCGTGGCGCTGGCGACCGCTGCTGCCCTGAATCGTCGGGCATACCTGCGATTCCTGCTGCCGGCGGTCGTTATCGCGCCGATCGTCGCGGTGGGTTTGCTGGGGCTGGCGCAGGACAAGTTCGCGCGGGAGAGACTGGAGAACGAGAGCACGATCGAGTCACGCCTCGGAACCGCGGTGACGGTGTTTCGCGTGTGGAGAAACCATCCGGTATTCGGCTGCGGATTCTTCCAGTATCGAAACGTGCGTGACCAGTACATTCAACCGGTCGAGATCCCCGGCATGGCCACGATCCGGTTTTTCCAGTTTCGCCACACCAGCATCCACGATATCTATCTCGGACCACTGGCGGAAAATGGTCTGGTCGGGGCGGCGCTTCAGGGTGCGATCTACCTCTTCATATACCGCGCCTTCCGTCGGAAATTTGTCCTGGGTGTGGGGAGCGATCACGTGACCCAATTGGCATTCCCGATATTTGCGGGCATGATGGTAGGCTATCTGGTCGGCGGGCTGGCGTTCGATTACCGGTTCTTCGCGGTCGTCGGAACCTTGTTCATGGTCTGCGCTGGTACGATCGACGGCTATCGGCAGGGGTGCATCCAGGGGGACGCGCTGGCACCCCGTTGACCGGTTGTCGGCGGGAGCGGTGGCAGAGACGGGAAGTGGAGTCAGACGATGTTCCTCGCGCACTTCGGGCTGGCGGTCAATCCGTTCGGGATTTCGCCACGCCTCGATTTTCTCTACAGGTCGGCCGCCTTCGAGGAGAGCATGGCCCATCTTGTATATGGTCTTGAAAACAGCGAGGCAATAATCGTCATCTCCGGTGCGATCGGGACCGGCAAGACGATGGCCGTGCAGTCCTTTCTCGAACGCCTCGGCTCCCGGTATGTCTCGGCCCTCGTTACGAATACGAGCGTCGACGGCAAGGAACTGCTCAAGCTCGTGCTGGAAGACCTGAATGTCGTGACGACGCCGGGGGCAGACAAGTCGGACCTGATCATCAGCCTCAAGAACCTGCTCCATGATCTCAGTGGCCAGGGTCAGCGCATCGTGATCGTGATCGACGAGGCGCAGAATCTCTCGCGGGAGGTTCTCGAGGAAGTGCGATTGCTGACCAACCTCGGTCAAGGCGACGACCAGCCGATCCAGGTCGTGTTGGTCGGCCAACCGGAATTGGATGCAACGCTACTGCGCCATGATCTGGCGCAATTGCGGCAGCGAGTGCGCGTCCACTACAGGTTGGCGCCGTTGTCGCGGCCGGAGCTTGACGAGTACGTTGATCACCGCATGCGCGTTGCGGGCGGAATGAGTGGCGTGTTCGGGAAGCGAGTACTCGACCTCGTCTATGAACGCAGCGGCGGCGTGCCTCGAGTGGTCAATACGTTGTGTAGCGATGCCCTGCTTTCTGCCTATGTCGCCGGCCGCAAGGAAGTCGCGATAGCGGACGTCGATGTCGGAGGTGCCGCGGGTTGCGCCCAACTAGCAGAGCCGCGGGACCCGACGCCGACGACCGAGGTTTACGCCCCGGTGCCGAACGAGGTGCCGGCGCGAGAGAATCGGGAAGGCGGCCCCGGTGCCGGGACGGAGCTGGCGGCCGTCGCCGCGAAGCCGTCAAGGGGCCGCGGCGTCTGGTGGGGGCTTGGGGTCGCGCTGGTCGGGCTGTGCGTGGTCGCCAGCTTGTTTGCCACGGGACGGCTTCGGGTGCGCAACGCGTTCGATCGCGCGTCATCCGGAGATGACGTGGCCCGCACGGCCGAACCCGCACGTGCTGCGGCACGCCCGGATTCGGTGAAGGCCGCCGCGCCTGCGCCCGACAGCGCCCTGGTCGGGGTCACGGGTGCCGCGGCTGCGTCGGATTCGGTGACGTCGGAGACGGCCGGGACACCGATCGCGGCGGTGCCGACGAAGCCGGAGCAGCCGCTCGCGGTGAAGGTGGCGGTTCCGTCGACGAGCCCCAATATGGAGCTTCGGCCTGCGTCACAGGCGCCGAAGCCGGCCAGCACAAGCGCGCCGGAGGCGGTCGCGCAGGGTCCTTTCTATATCCATGTCAGCTCGTTCCACACGACGGCGCACGCACAGGATAATGCACGCGAGATGGAGGTCCATGGCGTGAAGGCGATCGTGCGGGAGCATTTGGTCGGCGCCACCGTCTGGTATCGTGTTCTCCTCGGGCCATTCGATTCACGCGACGAAGCGATTGGGCGGGCCGCGGATCTTCGAGGCGCTGGCGTGATCACCTATTTCCAGGTGGTCAGGCTGGCCGGCGACCCGGAATCGTGAGCCAAACGACGAAGCCGCTTCGGGTGGCGCAATTCGTGGAGGCGCTCGAATCGGGCGGCGCCGAGGCGCTGGCCATCGATATCGCCGGCGCCTTGGCGAATCGAGGGCATGAGTCTCATCTGGTCTTCCTCAGGGGTGGGGGGCCCTTTCGGTCGCGGGTGAGTGGCTCAGTCCGGTGCCACGATCTGGCCCGACCGCGCCAGGATGGCAGCCAGGCGGGTCGGATCGCGTATTTTTTCGGGACAGCCCGGCGCCTCGAACTGTTGCTCCGTTCCGAGCGGATACAGGTGCTCCAGACACACCTGCCGAAAGCCAATTTCCTCGGGCTCGGAATGGCGTACCGGGGCGTGTGCCGGGTGTATCCCACCGTCCACAACAACCGCGAGTTCGATTACGGCTTCCGGGTGAGTTCCCTGAAGATGAGGCTGCGGCGTTCCGCATACCGACAGATGGTGCGGCGCTGCGCGGCGGTGATCGCAGTCAGCGCCCAGGTGAAGGCCTCGTTGGCGAGCGAGCTGGGCCTGACGGACTCGGGTGTGGCGGACGTTGCCGTGGTTCCCAACGCTGTTCCCATTGCGCCCCCGGTCTCACCCGCAGAACGCCAGCGTATTCGCGCGAAGTGGGGGCTTGGCGACCAGGAAGTACTCATTGCAGCGGCAGGTCGCCTGACGCCGCAGAAGAACTTCGAGGCGCTCGTGGCGGCGTTGGCCGAGGTGGGTCGGTCAGCGCCATCCTGGCAGTGTGTTGTGGCTGGCGACGGCGAGCTGCGAACGGCCTTGGAGCAACAGATCGCGGGACTCGACCTCGGGGCGCGAATCCGTCTCGCGGGACTTGTTCCGGATCTTCCCGAGCTCATGGCCGCCGCGGACCTGTTCTGCATGACGTCACGGTTCGAGGGCCTTCCCCTGGTCCTGCTGGAGGCCTTGGCCGCCGGATTGCCTGTGGTGGCTTTCGGTATCGACGGTGTCGCTGACGTGGTGGCCGACGGCGAGCAGGCGCTCCTGGTCGCGCCGGGCGACATTCATGCCTTGTCTAGTGCCTTGTCGACGGTGCTTGCAGATGCGGCGCTGCGCCGCAGGCTCGGGAGGAGTGCGCGGGCATTGGCGGAAGAGAAGTACGGGTTTCCGGGGCTTGTCGATCGGCTAGAGCTGGTCTACGGTCTCCATGGCGGCGTCGGGGCGATCAACGGGCGGAATGCACTTTGCTGAACAAGTCGATGTACATTTTCGCGTCGAAGCTCGCCGGATACGGCGTGCGGCTCATACTGCCGTACTTCCTGGTGCGGATGCTGTCCGTCGCGGATTTCGGCGCCTATCGTCAGTTTTTCCTCCTAGAGATGTATATAGGCGGCATCTTCCAGCTCGGCGTCAATCAGGCCCTCTACTACTTCATCCCGCGAGATGAGCGCAACGCGGGCGCGTATTTCCTGAACAGCTTGCTGATGAACATCGTGATCTTCGCCGTCGCGTTTGCTGGAATCGGGATCGCGGTGACGCCACTGGCGCGGTTGTTGAAGATGCCGGTGCTCGAAGACGCCTTCTGGACGCTCGCGGTCTATGTGGTCCTGCTGGTCTTGACGATTGCCTGCGACTGCTATCTTACCGCGAGGCAGGCGGTGAAATCGGCGGCCGCTTTCGAACTTGGCGGGCAATTGCTGGTCAGCGGCGCGTGCCTCGCGGCGGCAATGGCCTCGCGCGATCTCCACGTCATCTTGATCGCGCTCGCCGCCGCGCGAGGTCTGCAGTTGCTTCTGATGTTGCTGCACATCCACCTGCGGATGCATGGTTTCCGCGCCGAACACTACTTCTTCGGGTTGCCGGAGCAGATCAGGTACGGCATCGTCCTCGGGGCCGCCGGAACGCTATTGGCGCCTCTGATGCGCCTCCACGAGTTCTTCATCAGCCACTACTACGGTCCGGAGGGCTACGCCGTCTATTCGGCCGGGTGCACGGAATTGCCGTTGATCCAGATGTTCACGCAATCCGTCGCGGTCGTCGCCCTGGGTCGGTTTGCCACCATGGAGCAGCAGCAGGATTGGGATGGCATCGAGCAATTGTGGCGTCGTGTCCTGACCAGTTCCTATGCGGTGGCGATTCCTTTCGTTGTCGTGCTGCTGTGCGTCTCCAAGCCCTTGGTATTGTTCATGTTCACCGGCACCTATGCGGGTGCGGTGCCCATTTTCCAGGTGAACACGCTGCTGAAGCTGGGGCTCCTCTTCAATTCCACCCTCGTGCTCAGGGCCATGAGTCGGAACGACGTCACCATCTGGGTGAACGCGGTGGCGCTGGTGCTGGCGCCATTCGTCCTCTATGCCGGCTACCGCGTCGGTGGGATGGCGGGGACCATCGGGGCCCAGGCAGTCCTCATTGTGGGAAGCCGGCTGGCGGGCAACGTGATCATGAACAGGATCATCCCCGTCCGTTTGCCGTACTTCGTGGGTGTCGCGGACGTATGGGGATTCTATGGCGAGAGTTGGCGCGCGGCGCGCGCATTCGTGGCGGCCCGGCGGGCCGGGAGTCGCAGCAATGGAGGATGCTAGCAATGGCGTTGCGCGTGCTGCACGTGGTCGGTGGCTACCCGACCCCGCAGAAGCCCCACAACCTGATGTTCGTCAAGACGCAGGTGGACTCGCTTGCCGGGGCCGGGGTCGCGTGTGAGGTGCTTGTGCTGGAGGGGCGGGGCCTGGGGAAGTACGTCACCGGTTGGAGTCAGGTTCATCGCAAGGTCCGCGACGGCTCCTACGATTTGATCCACGGCCACTATTCCTATTGTGCCGCGGTATGTCTCGGGCACGGGTTGCCTGTCGTGACTTCGCTTCTGGGCAGCGATCTTGTCGGCTTCCCGCGGGCCGACGGCACCTATTCGTCGATGTCGCGGGCATTTCATCGCCAATTGGCGCGATGGGTTGTGCGGAACTCGAGCGCGGCAATCGTGAAATCGGAGCAGATGCGGTCGGTGCTCGGGATGAACGTACATGTGGTTCCCAATGGGGTCGATTGCGGCAGATTCCGGCCTCTCGACGGCGACGCGAGGTCGGCGGCGCGACGCACTCTCGGATTCGCGTCCGGGTCGCGGTATGTGCTGTTCGCCGGCGATCCGACCTGGCCACGTAAGCGATTTCCCCTCGCCAAGGCGGCGGTGGAGGCGGCGGCTTCGCGCCTGCCGTGGCCGGTCGAGTT
>AMWB02036419.1_pt1 | contig 11500 bp, 13 predicted proteins | sample 200311 | NCBI WGS metagenome assembly AMWB02 (sample SAMN02737377, study PRJNA173069) | bioreactor metagenome | biome: anode biofilm in microbial fuel cells | place: USA: California | collected 2010-12-16 | reverse complement strand
CATCAAATTTCAGGTACTATTTCCGGTTGTAGCTCTGGCGTCAATTCTGGATCTGGGTATCAAATTTCAGGTACCATTTCCGGTTGTATCTATGGCGTCAACGCTAGTTCTGGACATCAAATTTCAGGTACCATTTCCGGTTGTAGCTATTCATTCCGCGATGCGGTTGGATATATCACCGTAAAGCGCGGGTCTAATGTTACCTATAGTTTATACGCCGTAAACGTTGTAGGGCAGAGATTTAGGATTGCAGTAGAGGATCATGCGGGCACGGCAGATGGAGCCAAGGTCTACGACAATATGGGCAACATTATTCGTACGGCATGTGACGGAGCGACGGCTGATTATCCTGATGAAGATCCAGATGGAGGAGGCGGATATGTGCTTGAGGCCAGCAATTTACAATCAAATCTCAGTTCTATTGATCCACTCTATATTATCTCAGACCGTAGCCCACACAGAGTATGGCTCACGGCTGGCACATGGACGATCACATACAAGGTTTATTCGACGTTCAACATCAGCGATAACAATTTGGTGTTGACTGCCACATATATCAGTGTTTCATCTCCACGCACAATCACGGTGGACACTGACTCTCAAGCAATCACAGCCAAAACGAGCGACACTGATTGGACCCAAACCCTTTCGATTACAATCACTACAGCGGCTGACGGATGGGTTGATTTGGACATCTATTTGAAACAATACAAGAGCGGTGGAGCCGTTTTTATTTGGCCTAAGCCGACTATAGAAGCAGTGTAATGGACAACCGCGATCCTGTTTGGAGTTTTGGCGAGAGCCAGTTATTATATGATCCGACCTCATCACTGGATAATACTTGGTGGTTCGGTGAGTCGATCATATTGGATGAGCCAATAAGTGGCGCAACGGCAGGCGCGGGCATTCACAACCCATTTCATAGGACATTTCTTGGGCCATTTGGAGGGCCAATGTAATGGTTCCTTACTACGGAGATTTTGCAGTTGGCGCAACGGTTTATCTTCCATTCAACACGTTTTCATCGGATGATCCGAGCGCAAGTGTGACCATCACTAACTTGGTCAATACGGATGTTCACGTCCATAAAAATGGCGGGACCGCTCAGCGCAATAACGCTGCTGGTGTGACTGTGAGCGTGGACTATGACTCCATCACGGGAAACCATCTGATCACACTGGATACCAGTGATAACACGGTTGCTGATTTCTGGACTGCGGCCGGAGAGTATCAAGTGCGTGTAGAGGGGACCACCATAGATGGGGCCACGGTTAACGCATGGGTAGGAGCTTTCAGTATTGAGCGGAGTGGTGGGGCATTGGCTTTGCTGAAGAATGCCACCTATGGGTTGAGTGCAATCGAGACGTTGGTGGATGACATTGAGGGCAGACTGACAGCGGCAAGGGCGGGATATTTGGACACTCTCAACACTGGAGTTGTGCTTGCTGACGACGCAATCACAGCGGCCAAGTTCGATGAGTCCACCGCATTCCCGTTGAAGTCTGCTGATACTGGTGCAACTGCTGTGCTTCGTACTGGTGCTGACAGCGACACGGGTGAGACACTGAGCGATCAGATGGATGCTTTGGCATCGCAGGCGAGCGTGAATGACCTCCCCACGAATGCTGAACTTGCAATTGCCCTCGGGGATTTGCCTACCGCCTCCGAAATCCAGGCAGAGATGGAAGAGAACGGGGCATCACTGCTCGATACAATCCGTGATGCAATCGAAAACGCCACCTACGGGCTCTCTGCCATCCGAACCCGAGGGGATGCAGCGTGGGTCACAGCAACTGGGTTCAGCACCTTCAATCCCGCAGTCGATGCCGTGGCCAACGTGACTCTCGTAGATACTTGCACTACGAACACCGACATGCGAGGAACAGATGACGCCGCTCTTGCTGCAACAGCGTTGAGTGATGTGGTGTGGACTAACACCAAGGCTGGATACCTTGACATGGCCATTGGCGATATCCCGACAGCAGCAGAGATCAAGACGGCGATAGAAGCCTCGACCAGCCTCCTCGATCTCATCGCCAAGGCTGTGGTCTACAAGAACATCCTCACCTTCACGGGTGCGGACGAGGGCAATCTCGAAATGTTTAACGCGGCTGGTGTGAGTCTTGGGACCGTGACCGATGCTTATACCGAAGACGCAACAACCAAAATCAGAGCAAAGTTGGTGCCAGCATGATGCTTGATCTTGAAAAGCTGTGGGAACCTTACTCTGGGCATGGATGCGCGCTCGAAAACCACGTCAACTGGGTGATCGGAACGTGCAAGAAGAAAGGCATTGACGACCAAATCACACAGGCGGCAATCCAGCTTGTGTTTTTGGAGATGCAAAATGGGAGAGCTTTTGTTCAGGGCACTTGCCCTTGCGGGTGCGAGGGGTGGAACGTACACACTGCACCAAATCATTACACTGTGCTCGTGGCTGAAGAAATGGCTGGAGAGCACCGACGAGCAACAACAAAAGCGATTGCTGGAACTCTTAACGCGGCTATCCTCAGGCACATAGAAGCCGACAATGCGGCTTTCATGGCTGAGAACATGCCAAACAAGAAGACCTTGGCCGACCGACTGAGATCCTGGGGCGCGAGGAGTGACCGCTAATGGCCCTTGACTACCGTGCGTGCATCAGCCGAGGACTCTGGACTGAAGACGCGTTGAGCGGTGATCAGGAGGCGTGCCTGTGGATTACTGCCGGGTTGTGGAGTGGTCCGTTTGGGGAGTATGTTCTAGCACTGCTTGTGCTTGGTCTTGGAAGGCATGGATTCTGCCTGACGATGGATTGATTCGATGAAAAAACGGCTTGCTTTGCTCTTATTGCTCCCCACTTTGGCATTCGGTGCCGACTATGCGCTTGAGATCGGAGCCGGTGTTGACCTCTCCGCTTCTGGGTTCGTGGTGGATGGCGGAGGCACACATCGAGGCGTACAAATCACAGGCACGGGCAGCAAGCTCGCCCACGCCACCGTGGTCAACACTGCCGAAGTCGCTCTCGAGATCACTGACGATACGGCAGCAGGACCGCCCGAGATCACAAACAGCGTGTTCTATGGGACATCGGGGCAGGATTACTTCGTCCTCGGAGACACGGTGACGTTGAGTGAGGAAACGACCCATTACAATGTGTTCTCAGCATATGAACCGCTGAGTGCTTCTGAAATGGCGAGGGTGATAACTGTTGGTGGCGTGCCGGTTGTTGTGGACGGTGAATATCTGCTGGAGGACGAATAAGCATGAAAGCTATTAGGCTGCCACGCAACCTTGTCGCACTACTTGCAGTATCTCTCCTGCTGTTTGTCGGGTATCCGGCAAGAGCGGCCATAGAACTGAGTGAATTGACCGGAGCTCAGCAACTCGGGGATTCGAGTGCTGTGTGGGCGGTGCCCGGTTTAATAAATGAAGCCATTACAAACACAAAAGATCGCCCATTCGTTAATGCTACACATTCTGACTTTGCGGTTATACCGAACAGTTCAGATGATCAGTCCACACAGTTACAAGCTGCGTTGGATTATGCAAAACATATATCTGATTCGGCTGAATTAATGGGTCAACTTGGTAGCATAGTTTACCTACCTTACGGACGCTACCGGGCCAATGTGGAGATTCCGAAAAATGTAGATTTGGTGGGGGCAGGACGCCTCATGACTATTCTGGAGGCCGCTTCAGCTTCTTCTCCTGTAATTAAGTTTGAGGGATCAAGTGAGGGGCAGACCCACTCCACAGTTAGAGATATGACTATCAGTGGGAGGAACTTAGAGGGATCTATAGGTATAGATTTTTATGACGGAACGGGTGGAGAGAGTCAGAACAATTTTTCTCGCGTTATTAATTGTTATATTACACGATGTGCGGTTGGGATATTGGTTGATTCAACTGCAAACGGGAAATATGTAATTTATGGATCTATTAGCGAATGCGTTTTCGATTCATCTGTAGAGGGATTTGTCCACGTTTTAATCAAGAATGGTGTTAATGCCTTAAATATAGAGCGGAATCATTTTTTTAAGGGTGGATCACCAAGCAGTTATTATGCAATAAAAACAGATAACACGTTCTTCGGTGATCATATTAGGATCGTCGGAAATACATTTGATATCGGATACAACTCTACGGCTATTTATTTGGACAAAGCTGCCGTAATGCCATCTACCGGAGACGGTATCTTTGATATTATCATAACCGGGGCCAATCGCTTTGAATCTGGAGGCGTCTATTGTGCCGCTACGAATCTGAAGGGCGTGATATCTGATAACTGGCTTGCAGCGATGCCAAGGCCAATATACATTAAGGGTACGTCTTGGGAGATTCACAACAACACAATAAATGTGGCGTCGGCTGATCAGGCAAGCAATTATGATCACGCTATAGAAATAGGGATTGGTGGCACAGATAATCATGTTGGCTATAACAATTACGGAACCTACGGCTCAACGTCGTTCTCGTCCACCAGAGTAGCAGATAATGGAACCGGAACAATAATTGAGCCGAAACTGTGGCGGTCGGTCAATGCGACAGGAACGCATGAGCTCGGTGATATTGTAAGATTATCCAACACCACACAGGGGGCTGGACACGAATATTACTGTATCCAAGCTGGATCGAACAACAGCAATGCGGTAGCCACCACCGGGACTATTGACGCCGGTGATCTATATCATATAACTCTAGCCAATAAAACAGGTTACAATCGTGGAGATTATATCTCGGTGGCTGGATTGACAGCTTTAGTGAAAATAAAGTGGATTGATCCTGAATCAAATATATGTCGTTTGGCTTCGGCGGCCTCCGGAGCTGTTTCTGATGCCGAAGTAACTATTGGAGCCCCAGCTTATAGGGTGATAGGGTTTTCAACATACGCAAACAATAAACTATCGAGGCCCAGTCTCAATAATGCAAGAGACACAGGCGTGATATTCATCAACGGAGAATTGGGATATTATGGTACGCCAACTATTTTTAATGGATCTGCATGGATCAGGACCAACACTATCCATTTCGGAAATAGTGGAACTAGGGCAGCTCTTCCTTTAGCTAATATCGATGAGGATAAGTTTTATCCATATTTTGATACAACGGTTGGCAAACTCCTATTGTGGACTGGAACGCAATGGAAAGACACAATGGGCACAGTTGTTGAATAATTCAATAAAGGATATTCAAAATGAAACGCAAACTCATCACCATTCTAGCAGCAATTATCCTCCTGCTGAGCGTTCACGCCCACGCAGCGGGGACGTACTCCGACTCCATATATACAACGTGGGGGCAGGAGATGTGTCCGTTTGCCAAGTGCTACGACAATTTGCGTCCGCTAGGAGGTGGGCCATTGGTTAACACCGGGACCACCGTTTCAGGCTATACACTGGACGCATTGGGTATTTACGTGCCGCAGGGTCAATACCCGGATATTGGGGCTTACGAGTTTATTTTCGGTGGCGGGATGAACCAACAACAACACGGATTTGATATGTATTAAGGAGAACGCGCAATGGCTAATACTATTGTAGCAGGTGGTAGGCAAATTAGAATAACGGGGTTGGATGCGGATTTTCTTTACAGCACCAACATAACGGGAGTAACGGGATCGTTAATCGCTTTGAAGTCTATATCCTTTGTTCCATCCGCCGCCAATGATCGGATGATTGTCCATGATGAATCACTGGACGGTGCGGAGCTTTTTGATACAGGCGTCGTTTCGGGTACTGACGCACGCACCAAGTATTTTGATCCTCCTCATTGGTGTAATCCATACCTAGACATCAGCGACTGCACTTTGAGCAACGCCGCCAATGCCAAGCTCATTTTTGAAACTGCTTAACACCGCCGTCCGTCGAATAGGAGTCGTATCACCATGTCTCAAAATATCCCGATCACACCGAAAGCCTCTGGAGGATTCACGGCAGAACAAGTGGAAGACCTTCAAGAGTGGGTCGTCCAAGAAGTGGAAAATGCTTACGCTTTCCGTCTTAGCTTGGATTCGATGTATCGGGATCTCCTGAAGATGTATGACGGTATCCCGAAAGACCCCATCAAGAACTTCCCTATCCCGAATGCCCCGAATATTGAACTCACCATCGGAGCCATTGCCGCCGATTCCTTAAACGCCCAAGTGGTGGACCTTCTTTGGTCTGTTTCGCCATTTATCACCTGTCGAGCAATCGGAGATAGTGAAGGCGCTGCGATGAAGGTGAAGGCTTTTCAGCGTTTTGTGAATCGCCTCGCTGCCGACATGGACCTTCGAGAAGCCAGTGATGATTCCAACTTGGACTGCATTCAACTCGGGACACTTGGGTATTACGTTCCTTTTGTCGAGAAGCAGCGCAAGGTCAAGGGCGGGAAGAAGGTTGAATGGTTCGGGCCTAAGGCGCGTGCGATTCCAATCGAAAATCTTCTATTTCCTGCTGGAGCCTCTTCTCGATACAAGGAACTCCCCTGGATCGGGATTCGCTTTTGGTGGTACGAGCATGAGGTGCATTCCCTCGCGCAGAGTAATGGATGGGATATCGGCACCGAGGAAGAGCCCCGCATAGCAAAGGCCGCGCACAAGGATTGGATGACGCTGCGCCGGGAAACCTTAGCAAAGCAGGGACCATCTTCTGCGTCTCTTTCCGACTTCTACGAAATCATTGACTTGTACGTGTTATATGACATCGACAGGGATGGGATCGCGGAGGATCTTTACATCGTCTATGACAGGACTTCCAAGAAGGTGCTTTATGCAAAGTACAATCCTTACTCTGAGCTTCCTCTGGTCATTGCACAGTATCAGAAAAGGGCTCACATGCTTGTAGGTAAGGGCGTCCTTGAAATGTGCAAGCCGTATCAGCAGCACGCCTCCGATTTTTTCAACCATTGGAGCCTGAACGCGATTATCACCAATACGAAGCATTATATCGCCAAGAATGGCACTATCCCGGATGCCGATAATTGGATGGTGTGGGCGAACAAACTGACTCAGGTGAATGACAACCCCAAGGATGCCGTGGTGGCTGTGGAGATGGGGCAGATGAACGCCTCCCTTCCTCAAGCAATCTCCATGGCTGTCAGCTTTGCGGAGCGTCGGGTGGGTGTGAATGAGATGAATACACCGCGCCCATCCCAGGTTCTCGGGAGCCGCACCCCCGGCATTACCGCACTGACGATGATGCAGCAGGTCAACAAACGCTTTGCTCCCGCTTTCGACGCTATGCGGTTGGCAATGGCCGATGTGGTGCGGCAGGGTCTTTACCGCTTGCAGGAGCGTCTGCTTGCCGGGGACGCGAAGGTATCGGATCTGATCGTTCGTCAGTACGGTCTTGGAGATGGGCCTCTCATCATTGAAATCCTGAAGAATGAGCATTTCGATGAAGAGATAGAAATCGAGTTGACGGCCAATTCTGCTTCGATCAATAAAGAAGCGGATCGTCAAGCGATGGCGCAGTTCATGACACTTCTGGCGCAATATTACCAAAGGATTCTGGAGTTGGTATCCTTGGCGGCGAATCCGGCGACACCTCCCGAGATTGCTGAAGTCGCAAGGAAGATTGCTGTAGCGGCTGGGGAGGCGATGGACCGCGCTGCACGTACTTTTGATTCGGTGCGTGATCCTTCGACATTTGTGGTACAAGTAGAGGAGGAGCTGGATCAAATTGCCGTAAACAAGGAAGCAATGGCAGGGCTCATGCAGATGCTTGGGCCTGTTTTGGGTGCTGCCGGGGGAGGGGGTGCGGAAGGTGGCGCGGGTCCGCAGGGGCAAGGACAAGGACAGCCGAGACAGCAGGGTGGAAGAGGTGAACCGCAACAAGGACAAGGGGAGGGGATGTAATGGTCGGGATGAATGTGAGTGATGAGTATTGGATGGATGTGTTGATGCAAGACCCGTTGGCGGCGGATTCTTTTTCTGGATTCCTGGAAGCGCAAGTGGCGCAGAACACGGCTAAGATGCGCGAAGTCATGATTTGCGAAGACTATCGTAGTGCCGTGAATCTGGCAAATGTAGCGGAGACGTATGAGCAGTTGTTGAAGCAATTTGAAGCGTACTGCACAGAGAGGAGGGCAAAGATCAATGTTCTTCAACAAGAGGGCTAATCAGCAGCAACAGGTCGATCCTGGAGCACAGGGACAGCAGAAAATGGATGATCCTCCCAAGGTGGGCGATCCTGGCGGACAGCAGCAACAGCAGCAGCCGCAATTCGTAACCTTGGATCAACTCAACCAGTTCAAGACCGAGTTTCTGGATACCCTACGCACCGGGGCTCAATTTGGAGGTGGTGGTGGTCAGCGGTCGCAGCAAACCTCACAACAACGTTCAGAACTTCCTCCCATCGAGGACGTACCTGAAGAGGCCTTTCAGAAGGCGCTTCGAGACGGTGGAGAAGGTGCTGCGCAGATCGTCAGCAAACGCATGGCTGCGAACAACGAGCGTCTGCGCCGCGACATGAATCAACAGTTTCAGCAGCTTCAAACCACGGGGCTCGGAGCCATTGCGGGGCTCACCAAACAGCAGCTCGCCTCCCGTCCTTACTATGCCAGATTCAAGAAAGAGATCGACGACATGGTGGGCACCCTCTCCCCCGAGGCGCAGATCAACGCGGAGGCTCTGGATGCTGTTTACAACCTCGTTGTGGGAAGGCACGCCGCCGACTTGATTGAGGAGAGCAAACAAGTCACTGCCGCCGAACTCGCCAAGACGCAGGACATCCCCGCAGCTGGGACACGCTTCCGCGACTCCAAGGGCAACGAGATTCCGAAGCCGGAAGACGTGCTCCCTGCGCAAGCCTTGGACGCCATTCGTCACCGAGGGCAAACTCCTGACGAATATTACAGGGCGCGAGGCTACAATGGGTGGGCGGGTTACTACGAAGACCACAAGGATTTCATTGGATCGTAACGGAGGGGAGTGAGTACGATGAGCACGAAGGACACAAACGTGAATGTGAATGCGAAACCGTCAGTGATTCCCGCAAGCGATCATCAGGCTTTGGAGCAGGCCGCAAAACAGGCGGAGCAGTCCCTTCCTCCTCCCGGCCCCAAAAGAGCCGAAGCTCTGGCGCAACAGCGGGACGCCCTGGCACAGCAGGCCGAAGAAATGACCGCCGCCTCCGACATGGAAGTGATCGACCCCTCGGCTATTGAGGAGGACCGCGAGATCCTATATTTGATGGAGCAGGGGTTGACCGACGTTCCCGGAGCTTTACCTCTTTACGAGTATTGCTGGGTCTACACTGGGAAAGACGGCATCGAGATCATGTCGAAGAAATCCATCCGCGTAGCCACGTCCATTGGTGTCATCGATTGCGGTTGGGAAGTCGTGGACGCTGGAATGCCTGAAGCCCCGGATTATAAAGACGTGAACGGCCATCGAAGGTGGGGGGATACCATTCTCATGCGGCGGTTGGTGACTCGCGGGAACATCCATCGGCAGTACCAGCAAAAGCTCAACAATCGTTTCAATTCCGTAACCGAGCGGGAGAAGGAACTCTTCGACATGGATGAAAGGAATCGCCGTGCAGGGGCTCCTTTTCGGTTGGCGGATGTGCCGGATAACATTGAGGCGCGGTCTGCGGCGATGCAGCCTCCTGGGAGTGCGAAGCGGTTGTTTTTGAAGCAAGCGGCGCTGGGACAGATGGATACCATGCTTCGGGAGGGAACGGTGCCAGGAGTCGCACCAGGACGCTAATTTTGTGTAAGTAGGGGATGGGCAGAGAGGCAATGAGGCAATAACGCAAAACGAAAGGAGTTTGAGCAATGGCTGTGACGCAAGGTTTCAAATACGCAGGGTATCCGTGGAATTTGGGATCTCCCCCGATGCTTACTGTTCCCGAGAAGGCGAGCTTGTCTTCGATTGCGGGGGCGGTGGTTATCAACAACGGGGGATACTTGGATGATGCCGGGGCTGATCCCACTGCGATTTGTGGGGTGCTTGCCGAGAATGGGCACAATGGGAGTAGCGATGGAGACTACTCCGCCAACATCATCGCAACCCTTCCCTTCGTGGTCTTCGAGGCGCAGATGTACCATGCCACCGCAGCGTCTTCAGCATTGGCGCAGAGCATGATGTTCACCGCTTACGAGATCACGACCTCCGGGAATTATCACTGCATCGATGTTGCCAACACCACCAACAAGCGGGTGATCGTGGTCGGCTTCAAAGATCCTATCGGAACCGAATTCGGTAGGGTGTATTGCATCTTTAATCCAACTGTGGGCTGCAACGTGTACGCGGCGGCGATTAGCTAAATCAGGGATCAGCAGCTAATTTGAAGTAACCTTTAAGGGGGATGAGAAAGAAAGGAGAAACACAATATGGCTCCAACCAACAGGGGATCGATTGCAGCGTTGTTGGCACCGGATCTTCACAAGGTGTTCTTCGAGACGGGGAAAGAGCGCCCGCTGGAGCACCCGTATTGGATCAACGTGGGCGAGATGCCCTACAACCCGATGACCGACCAGGCGGTGGCCGGACTCGGCACCATGCCCGCCAAAAACGAGGGTGCATCCTTCACCTTGGATGAACTCATGATCGGTGGCACCAAAACGTACACTGCTTCTGCCTGGGGTATGGCCTGCGAGATCACTTGGGAGGCGTACCGCGACGAGTTGTACGGTGCGTTGCAGGAAATGGTACGCGGGATGCAGAAGGCTGCGAGATATCGCCAGGAAGTGCAGGCGCATCTTCTTCTCAACAACGCCTTCACCAGCGGTACCGGATTCGATTCGGGATATCTCTGCGCCACGTCCCGTACCAAAATCGATGGCTCCTCCTGGGCGAACCGCCCCACGGTGGATATCGGGCTCAGCTTGGCAGGAATCCAGGCCATGAGTACCGCATTTGAGAACCTGACCGATGAGCGGTCCATGCCGCGCCTCATGGCAGCGTCCATGCTCATCATTCACCACAGCAAGAAGTTTATCGCCCGAGAAATCTTCGGGAGTGGTGGGAAACCCTACACGGCGCAAAACGAGATCAACGCCATTCTGGATGAGGATCTGAAGTATTTTTGTTCCCACTACCTCACCAGCACCACGGCATGGTTTGGGCATGTTCCCAAGGCGGACCACGATGTGAATATGTACTGGCGGGATTACCCGATTTTCGATTGCTTTGATGACCCCCGGACGAAGAACGCCATCACCACGGCGTATCAGCGTTTCGCAACCGGCTTCGGTTCCGCCTACGGATGGTGGGGCACTACGGGTTAACGGAAGGGTAGAGAGGAGGTAGTGAGATGTCTTATGGCACGAATTTCCCTAATGGTGTGATGAGCTTTGGGATGCCTGTGATGGGGGTACCAGGACTCATGCCTACTGGGAATGTGTACTTCGTAAGTTCTACCCATGCTGCCCGTGGCGATTCTGCGTCGAATGGTGCATTCGATGCCCCTTTTGCCACATTGGATTACGCTATCGGGCGATGTACGGCCAATCAAGGTGATTTCATTTTTATCATGCCCAAACACGCAGAGGACATCGGCGCAGCGGGGGCGGTGACTTGTGACGTGGCGGG
>AMWB02023012.1_pt1 | contig 11503 bp, 8 predicted proteins | sample 200311 | NCBI WGS metagenome assembly AMWB02 (sample SAMN02737377, study PRJNA173069) | bioreactor metagenome | biome: anode biofilm in microbial fuel cells | place: USA: California | collected 2010-12-16 | reverse complement strand
AACCATTTACACAAAATTCTTTACAGGCCCGATTGGCACATGGATTCGTGATTTTTATTTGTTTTCCTCTTCTTTCTTGAGTGCTTCCTCAAAAGTTGCCGGAGCCGGGTTTTGATCTGCCTCAACAACCCCAGGCGGTAAGGCGCGAGGTTGATCGGGGGCACCGATATCCATGACATCTTGCTGAGGCCGCTCCGGCTTCCCGACAATTTTGCCTATGGCGCGATCAATTTTGCCAATGCCTTGGCCTGCCATGCCGACGACATTGGTTTGAATATGGCCTTGTCCTGTTCGTTCCCGTTCGAAGAATTCCTGTCTGGCCTCGATTTTTGAATCAACTTTGTGCTTGTTGGGCTCCACCACTCTTCCGTCAAATGGTCCGTTTGAAGCCAGCCCGTTGATATCACCGGTTTTCTCTATTGCCGTTTCCGCAACAGAATGAGCCTCACCACGTAAATGCTCTTGTGATGTCTGCATCGTGTGGGTTGCGTGCTCGATGACCTTGCCAGCGCCGGTTGTGCCAATGGTGCCGAATCGGCCCCTCAAAAAATCATTGGCTAGTTCTTGCAGATGGCGTTGATCTTCCTGGGAGCCAATGGCCTGGCCGTTCAGGAATGTCATGGCCTTCTGTACGTTTTCCGGGCTATCCGTGCCGTATCGATACGCGGCATAGTCTTTGATGAAGGCTGTCGCCATATTGTTGTTGTACGAGGCGGAATCAGTATTTATCCGCTGGGCCTCGCTCAGATAGGAATGGGCTTCGGACGCTCCGATGGATTTGGAAAGATTGTCCGCGTAAGACAGGCTTTGGGTGCTCTGAAGAGTTTCGGTCAAAGCTTCAGCCCGTACTCGTTGCCGATTTTCTTCAAAAGCCTGTGCTTCCTTGGAGGACAAGGAAAAACTTATCTTCTCTCCATCATTGCCAACGCCTTGAATTTTGTAGCCACCGCCAGCTCTTACAACACCCAAATTAAACCCGGAAGCTCCATTGCCTTCTAAAATTTCTCTTTTCGTCTGATCCTTGATCATCGAAAACGCCGACCCATTGTCCACGCTCTGGGACCATTTTTCCTGCTCGGCGTTGCTGAGCTGCTTGCTGAAAGAACGGGCCTCGGTGCTGGTGCGGCTGTCCTGCCTGAGCCGGCTGAGCATGTTGGAATAATTTTCGCTGCTGGCCAGGGAATGGGCCGCTTTTTCAAGATTGCGTTCCTCCTGTTTACTGGCAAAATTCATATCCATATTTCTGACATTGGCGCTGGTCACGGTCTCTGCTCCGTCCTGGCCTTCAGTCACCAGGGTGCCGGCGCCGCCGGTATAAGTCGAGACGCTGGAGCCGTCCCGGCCTGTCTGGTCCTGTCGGACAAAGCCCTGGCCGGTCATTGCCTTGGTGCTGCTGAAAACGAGATTGCCGGCATGATCGGTGCTCAACTGGGCCGGGCCCTGGTCGCCACCGATGGATCGATTGGCGGTAAACATGGATTTGGCGGCCTCGATATTTCCCATGTCACCGGGAATGACACCGGCGTCCCTGGCCGCGTCCAGAGTCTGCCAGTCCGCCGCCGTTGACTGCACACCCTTGTGGGCCTGCCATTGGCGACTCGCCGCCTGGGTGGAGAATCCGTAATGATTGGCCATTTCTAGGGGCACCGTGGCGCTGACCTGCTGATCGAGAGCTGCGGCCTTGCCTTCCGGGGTGAGCAGAGCCCCGGCCTTTGCCCCAGCGCCTTGGATGGCTGATTGCAGACTGCCGGCCATCATGGCCATGGCATGACCGCCGAAGCGGATCAACATCATGGACAGAAAACTCGCCAGCATGATGCCGGAAGATCTGACAATGCCGAACATGGCAAGGGCCTTGGTGGATGTCTCGGGTAAGGTGACGCAGGCATAGAGGCCGAGTCCGCTCTGGCGGATATCTTCATAGGCTTCAACTGCATAATCCAGGGCCGCTCCATGGAGGATCGCATCGGAGATCCCCCAGGTGGTCAAAAACACAAAAAAACCAGCCATCACGGAAAGGGCCTTACCCAACAGGGGCGTGGGCAGGAATAATGCCAGAAAGGGGATGAGACCGATAGCCACCGCAGTCATGATCGCCCGCATCACCGGCAGCCACTCATTCATGGCGGCGGCCATGCCCAGGCCGGAAGAGACCACTTGGCGGTTGGTCTGCAGGAGCATGGCGGTTTGTGGATCGGCCTGGTTGAGCACCTGGAATATGAGGTTGGTGAGACTGGCCTGCCGGATGAAGTTTTCCGGGGTGACCGCCATACCGGTGGTCTGAGTCAGGGTATCGCTGATCAGATTCCGGCAGGTATTCAGTTCGGCGGCGTTGTTCGGGTCGAACGTCGAAGCGCCGCACACGCTTCGTACCGCGTCCGTGAAGGTGGCAGCGTTATTGTAGATGGGAAAGATATTCGACCAGGCATCCTGGCAGGTCATGGTCTGGCCCTGGGGATTGGCTGCGTCATAGTAGACCGTGAATACCGCCGGGCTGTTGGCCTTGGCAAGCTCCGGCAAAAAGTCGGAGGTGTTGTACAGCATAGTGTCGGCGGAAAAAGTGGTGCCGGGCCGGACCATCTCGAACATAACGCAATCTTTGAAATACGTGGCCATGCTCTGTTTGGCATAGGCGTCCTTGGGGCCAGCGGCCATGGCGGCCTTGAGCGCGGTGAAGCCGATGCCGCCTGCCGCTTCCTGATACTTGGCACCTGGCACTGCGGCGGTATCGATGATATCCACCAGGCCGCGCTCAATCTTATTGAGAATGCCGGCGGTGGCCACTACCCCGTTGGGAATGCCGCCGATGGTGTCAAAGCGGTTCAATACCGGATCAAAAACCGTTATCGCCCCCTTGGGTACGAACAGGCCTAGATAAAGCACCACGCCGAAGAGAACCGGCGCGGCCCAAACCAGGGGGACGATTCTGGCCCCGGTGGCCATCTTGACGGTAAAGGCCATGGCCCCGAAGACGATTCCCAGGACCGCCGCCGTAAAAAACAAGCCCAGATAGCCACCATCGGAAAAAATGAGCGCCAGCTTGCGGAATGCCTGACTCACCGGACCGAAGCCGTTGTAAGTGTAAAATTCCATGTCCAGGGCCCAGGCGGTGTCGGCCGCACAGAAGACGACAAAACCAACCAGGGCGGTAATAACCATCATTGAAGCCCCTGGACTGATACTGTGACGCAACCGGCAGCTCATCGCAAAGTCCGCTCCGCCACGCCGGCCCCGTATTTTTTGGCAATGAGGGCATACAACTGACTGTCCACGCTCTGCATGTGGTTCAGGATCTTGAAAATGGTGGCCAGCTCCGTGGCCGAAGCGGAATAGCTCGCCCTGGAGGCAAGTTGCAGGCGGTATATCTTTTCGTTCATGCCGGCCACCTGAACGTCGAGATTGTCGGCGAAGATGGCGGCCTTGCAGTTTTCCGAATCCTGGCCCGCGGCGGCACTCGACCTTTTGCTGAGCAGTTCCTTGGCTTTTTCCATGACCAGGGTTGCCCGGTTATAGAGATCGACCAGCATTTGCAGGACGTAGGCTTTGGCTGTCAAATCTGACAGGGTGGCGATGGTGGCCGCTTCCTGTTCGGTGCCCACGGCGGTTTTGAGCACAAGGCCGAGAGAGAGCGGGCTGTTCCGGATAAAGGCGGTGTCCGTGGCATCGAGGGCCGCCTTGGTTTTTATCTTGCCGGCCACCGAATTCATCCTGGTTTGCACATAGCGCACCAGGTCCGCGTTGGCGTCGGCGATCTGGGCGCAGGCGCCGGCCGCGTCCTTGGCCATGACATTGCCCTCGATGAAGGCTTTGACATCATCCGGATTGTTCTGCGGACAGGGGGAAACAAAGGTGACCTTGAAGGCGTTGTCCGGTCCTTCGATACGGATATCGCCGACCAGGCCTCGGATCAGACCGACATAATCGGCGGAAAGGGCAAGCTTGCCCACCCCCAGATTGTCAAGCAGAGAGCCGCCGCTGTCCACGAGGTTCGAGAGGAAGATTTCCTTGATTTCGGCATTGCAGCCGGACACAGCCCGCAACACATCGGGCTTCTGGGCCAGGTTCCGGTTGGCCCGATCCTCTTCGGTGATGGTCTGGTAGAGATCGGCCAGCCCCTGGCTCAATTTATTTTCCTTAATAGCATTCCCAAGCCGTCGCTCGATGGTGTCCATGGAGGCAAATCCTTGGCCGTCGCTGCTCTGCAGCACCGCCTTGATATCCTTGGCCGCCGCGCATTCATCGAGCTGCAGGCTGTTCAGTTTATCGGCAATGGCCTCGAAGGATTTAATCGAGGTGGCGCACGGCTCGCACAGGGTTTTCAGGGCCAGATCGAAGGCCACCGCTCCGCCGCTCATAAGAATGCGCTGAAGTTTCTGAACCAGGTACTCGAAATTCAGGAAGCTGAAACCGCCCAGGAAGATGTCGATGCCGCCGCAGCCGCTCTTGATGCGGGGCGGCTCTATGGTAATGGGATAGGTGGCGTTGTTGGGCCACCGGGCGCTGAAGCTGCCGCCTGAGTAATAGCCGCGTTTCTGTCCGGCAAAATAATCCGGAGGATTGGAGGTGTTCTGGGTCAGCCAGTCATCGACCCAGCCGGCGGCCCCGGCAGGAACCGGTACCAACAACACCGCGGTCAGCAGCACAGCAAGCAATTTTCTAATTCGATTGGATTGCATCAGAATTCCTTTTGTTTACTGAAACCGTGAGTGTTCAAATGGACCCCAAATGCGCGGAAGAGATTGTCCGGCAATAGTAAAGCTATGCCGGACCGGCGATGACAAAGCAGTTGGGGTTTCAGAGGGGCGCTCATGGTTTCAGCAGGATGGATTCGGGGTCAAGCCCGCCCCCTTTCTGAAAGTCGTATACGGAATATCCCTGCGGGGTGATCTGGCCGTTCAGCAGGCGGATCGAGCGGTACAGCCGCCGTTCCAGTTCATCCAGGGCCACAACTCCGGAGGCCACCGGGATATATTCTTCACGTCCTTTCCCGATCAGAAGCAGGGTCGGGGTGATGGTTATGTTGAACCGGGCCGCAACACCCGGGTTTTCTCCAACATCGATGCTCTTCACCTGCCAGCCGTAATGATCGGTGAAAAAACGCAGGATCTGCTGCTGCTCCGTACAATAGGGACAATCAGGGCTGTAAAAATAGAGAAGCGCATGGTCTTCGGCAGCCGTTTGGATAGTGGCCGCGATCTCCTCTTTCTGCATCTTCACCCGGGCAATGACACCGGGGGCTGTCACCGGATAATCCCGGCCCATATCGAGACCGGCATTTTTCTGGAGGACATACGATGCGACATTGGCATAGACCGCCGCCTTCCGCCGGGCCATGTCCTGCATGGTCAGATATTCAAGGACATTCTGTTCCGTCGGTTTCTGCACCGCCTTTTTCTGAAACTCCATGAGCAGGGCCTGGAAATCATCCGGGTGCATGTCCCATAGCTGCTCGGTGGAATAATCGGTCAAAGTCGGCAGCGGTCTGGTCGCCGGGAGTTCGGTCTCTTCTTCGGGTTCAGGCGCCGGTTCCCTGTACCAAAACCATCCCTGCTTGGCATCGTTGTAAAATTTTTGTTCCATCCCCATTGTGATCTTCGGCAACCCGCTTAAAACCGCCGCCAAGAAGCAGAACAGCAGCACCGCTCTACCAGATGGGATATGCTTGTTTGAGAACGCTGTCTGCATGGATGAATCCGAAATATTTGCTGTCGTAACTGCGCGGGTGGTTGCCGACCATGAACAGGCTGCCAGCAGGGACAGGCCCGTTATAAATGAACTGTGGCAACTGCTTGCCCTTGGAATCGTTGGCAAGGGCATGGCCGAGATATTTTTCACCGCAGTAATACTCGCTATTTGTGACCCTTAATAATTGGCCGGGGGCACAGCCGACCATTTTCAGCAACTGGTCCGTTTGGGTCTGATTGAGCTGTTTATGAAACAAGAGATAGTCTCCTTCTTCGAAATTCAGGGACTCCGGCTCCACCAAAAAGAAAATCCGGTGTCCGAGAGACGGTGTGACCGTCACGCTGATATGCGCCGGAAGCCATAGGCCCACGACCAAGGCCGCGGTCAAGATCATTATGATTTTCCATGGAGGCGGCCCTTTATGGTTTGATTTCCCTGGCATTCCGTAGCACCACCTCTTTCAAAAGTACGATGTGATTGGTCGGTTCAGCCAGCAGCGCTGCTTCCATGGCGTCGATGTTCTTGCGTAACTCTTCATCGGATATTTCGCCGCTTACAGCCTTGTCCCGCTGGTCACGGATATACCCCTGCAAATCCATGGTGACGATTTTCTGGGCGTATCGTTGATCGTAGAAGGCAACCACAGCCATGGCTGTAACTATGCTTACCGCCAAGGCGATAAGGGCTGTGGTTATAAGGCCATGCCCGTTTTTTTTTGGAGTCTCGGTTGTTTTTTTGTTTGATTCGTTATCCATTTCATTCTCCATTCCCTATTCCACCTCTCAATGCGGCAATCAGCGTGTTCAGATCTGCACTTTTTGCTTCTCGGTTGATTCGTTCCAGCAGGTAATCCAGGCTGGCATCGCCGGTTATGATTATCTGTTCTGCCTGCTTTACTTCTTCTTTGCCCACGCTGATCGGCAAATACGCCAGCGCTGGGACCTCTTCGATTCCGAAACGCTGAAAAAGCTGAGGATCAACCTGGATGTTGACCTGATAGCTATTGCATTTTTCTTTCGTGATATCGCAAGTCGAATCCTTTTTCATAATCTCTGCGATAAATTCCATAGTCGGCCTGATTTTTTTCATGCCACCGACAAAGCCGCGCAACACCATGATTACCTGGCCGGTACGGGCACGATCAATCATGGCCGCATAATTCCGAAGGGTGGAGAGAGGCACTGAACTCGAAACAAAAAGATAAATTCCCTCTTCGTTGGCCTCAGTTTCCGCCGGAGAATTTTGATCACCCTGGGGCAGGGATTCGGTAAGGATATCCTTGAATATGGTTTCTTGCAGGCGTTGCTGTTCGTCACGAATCTTTGCTTTGAAGTCCGGGGAGTTGAATTTTTCCATGACCTTTCCTGCCTTTTCCTGGCAGCCGCAAGTATCTCCTTGGTCATTATTTGGAAGCTGCAATTTCTGGGCGTTCTTCTGTGCCTCTTTCAAAACGCCGGAGATATCGTTCATCTTGAGCTCCGGGGGTGTCTTATCGTCAGCAAAGGCCTGTCCGGCAAAAAGATAAAACACGAGGCCAATGACTATCCCAGCTATGACGGCTATTCTATTCAAAACGCGCAACATGCTCTTTTCCTAAAAACCATCCACAAAAATTCATCTCCCGGCCCCTTGGTTCCCCGGAATGGTGGATTGAGATTGGAGCCGTAAAAAAAGGCGCTCTTGCCGATGGGCCAGGCCTTTTTTCGGACCGCCGGGCGCATGGCGTGAAGTTTGTAATTGGGCTTGTACCAGATAGGCGTCGGCACGCAGGAACAGAGATCAAGGCCGGTGTCGCAGATCAGAAGCTCCCGAGCCAATTTGTAAATCATTCGGGCAGCAATAGTTGCATTGGCCTGGATAATATTTTCATCGTTCACGTGACCAGTCATGGGATAGGCCGAACCTCCGCTGCCCACGCACCAGAAAAGAGCCTCAAGAGGGCGATAAGCGTTTACCGCCACCGAATCGGCAATGCAGGCCATCTGTGCAAATGGGTTGGCAAAAAGCAGGGCCTCGGGCTGAATGATGAAGGCCAACTCGTCATCCTGCCAGAGCGGATCCAGTTCGGTGATGTAGGCTACGTCAAAGCCGGAGTGTTCTACACAGACAAAATCGGTCAACAGACCCAAAATACTCCAGACCGGAAAGAGCAGATAATGAGCCTGAGCAAAGGTGGACTGCTCTGGCAGTGCATCGTTCAAGCTGTGGTTCTTGCCGGACAGAAAACCCTTTGTTGAGTCGAAATCAAGTCCGAATCCGAGGGATGGGAAATAATAGGGTGTGGCCACGGTTTCAATCAACCTCGCCGGCTCCCAGAAACTGATGGGGATACCGATCCGGTAAAAAATAGGCGGCGGTGCCGGACAGGCACAAACAGGATAGGAGGCGGGATCAGGAGTGTCATAATTACTAGAGGCCCCAGCTATGGTGATGCCGGCGATCTTGATCGGGAAAATCTCCTGCCAGGCCACATCCGTGATAGGATTGATGAACTGGCCGCTCTTGAGCGCCGCCATGGCGTCAGCACTACAAAACACCAACAAGCAGAGAATGGGAAGGAGGAGTCTATTCATGTGGCACCCTCACTTCGCTAACTTGCAGCATATTATCCTGCTGCCTGATCACGGATGGCACTGCCATGAGCTGCAACCGCCTGGCTACGGTGTCCACCAGATAGAAAACCGGCCTGTCAAGTTCCTCTGTGAGATCGTAATAATCACCTCCGGAGAGAATCAGCCTGGTTCGGTAATCCTCGGCATAGGGCGAGGATTTGAACCATTGAATTTGCTGTGGCTCACCGGCATCGATAACCACCAGAAGGCTCGTGAGTTTGACATAATCCAAGGGATTGAAGGAAAAGCCCTTTGGATAAAGCACACCCCCTTTGCCGTCCGGAATATCGGCATCCAGGGTATAGGTCATATCAACCAGGAAAGACCTGTCCGCCTTTGCGACCGGCAGGGGATGCAGATCACTGGGCCGGAAGTCCTTGATCATCGTTAGCTTCTTTTGCCGGTCGATTACCTTTTCCCAATCCACCCGCGCGGCCGCCTCCCTGATCTCGGCCAAAGCGTCCGGCTCCACAACAGGATAGACGTTCCCCACCGTGCCGAGATGCCTGGCAAAAGAGGCATGAACACTCGAAATACAGATAAATATTGCGATTACAAAGATTGTCAGAAAACGCACGTCTTCCCCGCCGATAAAAAGTTGCAATTGTAGCGGCAAATGGTCCGCTACTTACTTTTTTCCGGGGATGTGACGTTTTTAGTAGGGCTATAGGGGGTGCAGTGACTACAATGGGTTTTTCTTGTTGTTCATTTCTTTTGACAGACTAAGCAAAGTCCGCAATTCTAAGAAGTGGCGTTCGTCATAGTGGATTGTGCAATCAACATTCAATATCTTGAAATGAATTATTAAATTTCCTGTGCCTCCTTCCGCTTTAAGGCGGAGTTTACTGATTTGGGTTGGAATATTTTCGGTCGGTTGTTTTGCAGCATGCTGCCACTGGGCAGAGTGCTCAGCACAGAGACAGAGCGCATTGCCTGGATTGTCCAGCCATCTGGAATGGCGGCGCTTTACAAGGTAAGTCGCAACAAAAAAAGGCTCCCCATTTCTTTTTGGCCATGTCTTTCCACAGATCTGGCACTTGCCGTTGTACCACCCAAAAAGTGCAGCTCGTACCTCATTGTTCGGCTCTTCAAGTACGTCACCCTCTCTAGGCCGGCGGCGATCTTTTGGAGAAGGTTCGTCTTCTATTTCATCACGGAATTTATCTTTGAGTGCCTGACTACGACGGGCAAGATTTTTCACACCGGATGCCCCGGGTGACATCGAGTCATCGTTGATTTCTGTCGCGCCGTCTTTATCGAAAGCGTTCTCGATTGCGTCGCTGAAATTAATATGCGGCTTCCCGTAGCCTCCCTGCGAACTTGGTTGGCATCCATCATCGCCGCGACCCTCATCTAATGGTTCATTGTGTGTTTGTTCGTTTTCCTCATTGACAGAGGCCTCTTCTCCTGGCACAGGTAAGATAATGTTTGCAATGTCATTATTGCCGTAAATACGATTTGCAGGTTTACTTTCAGCTAGGGGAATAGTGGGCGACTGAGGGCGAGGAATACCGGGAATCGGTTCAGCCGGTAGTGGATTGTTATAGCGTACTTCTTCGAGATTTTGATCCGAATCATCACACGCGACAGATAAAGGTGAATCATCGGTAATTTGGTGCGGGTTAGATGCGGCCTCCTTGCCACACATAGCGGAAATTTCCCGCGGAACGCTCCAACCTTGGCGCTTTAATCTTTTCGTGTCGAAGCTTTCCAGTACATTTTCAATCCAACTTGCCAATTCCTGATTATCCGCCGACAGTATGCCGCTTGCTAATTCCTTGGCGAGTTGATCTTTGGCTGCGGATGAGGTGTAATAGAGGGTGTTACGGGCAGCATCCCAGAACACAGGATAGTCTTCTGACTTGGAGCCGTAATCGTATGAATCAGTTTCAAGGTGGTACCCAACCCGGATCAACTTTTCGGTCCTTTCTTCTTTAAGTGAAAAAAGCTGCTGAAAAATTTTCTCGGAGAACAAACGATCATAATCCGCCCGACGCTTTTCCCTTAACCATGCGGCAATCATTTGAACAGCCGAAACAGTTACGAAGATGTTTTCCCCCAGGTATTCAGGATTGTCACATTCCTCTAAACGCTTGGTGACCGACTCGGAAAGGAGGGGGATGCCGAAGGCCTTGTAAAACGGCAACCAATCATTGAAAGAGTCATCGCCGGGGCGCCATGTGAATTCGACATCGTCATGCTTTACAAAAATTCGCCGCAGTTCCCCGTCGTCCGGCACGAGAAGGGCATCCGGCTCACAAAATTTGTCTGACTGGCTATAAAGTTTCGCATTGCCGTAGAAACCTATCCACCAGGCCGGACGACTCGCTTCCGGCTCTTTGATGACCGACTTGAGTCTGCGGTAGATTTTCTCAATTAGTATTCGTTGTTGCGCTGTATCCGGCAAAGGAGCCTCTTGAAGCGCAAGCAACCGTCTTGCAAAACATTCTATATCAACCCTTTCCTTGACGCCCACGATCTCGATAAAGAAATCTCTCAGCCTCGGGTACTGGTGCTCAAGATAGGTAAAATCATTGCCGAGTATCTCGGTGGCATCCTCCCATACACAGTAGGTAGTCGTGTGCCACAATGAATTACCTTTGTCTACGTTTTTGAAAATCAGGGGTTTGCCCGCAAAAGCCTGATGGATCTGATTCTTGCTACCAGAAGAAGATGAGCGATTGTTCAATTCCGTGTAAATGCGTTGAGGTAATTCTGGGTCCACTTCTCGACCCGAATTATTTTGAAGTATCCCAAGAAGCTTACTGACAGATACCTCGGATTGTATGTTGAGCAATTCAAGAACATCTTCAGGCAACTCGCCCTTGAAATATGGAACTGTTTTACCCAACACTTCCTCAATGCCTGATCGTGGAAGAAAAGCTTCCTTCGGTGCGACCAGTCCTTTGGTTGTCGGCAGCCAAGGCAGAGACCTTATTTTTTCGAGTAGGCTCGATGTCTGACGCTTCCAATGAGAACCACGATATTCGTAGCGACCAATCGCTTGAGAATAGCGATTCAAATTCCCTTTGTTTTTGAGGAAGTTAAACAGAGATGCGGATAATTCCTTACTGCAACTCCCTTTTGTAAATGAACTGGGTATTTCGTAGGATGTTATAGTGGAGTCATATTCTCGTGATTGAGCGGCAGATTGACGGCATTGATCCAATAGGTATGAGGGTGTAAAATAGTTTGTGTAAATGGCT
>AMWB02011087.1_pt1 | contig 11504 bp, 18 predicted proteins | sample 200311 | NCBI WGS metagenome assembly AMWB02 (sample SAMN02737377, study PRJNA173069) | bioreactor metagenome | biome: anode biofilm in microbial fuel cells | place: USA: California | collected 2010-12-16 | reverse complement strand
TGTAGGCATCAATCAATTATCCATTCTAAATCAATTGTATTTATTAATAATGTCATTGAGAATTTAATTCAAAAGAGAAAACTCGAAATAGAACATTTAGTATATATGAGATTTAAATTAAGAGATATCATTAGAAAAAAAATAATAGATTATTATAAAGAAGCCAAAGCAAAAGGTTATCAAGAAATACTTTTTCCGTACGATAATGCACAAACCGTAAAAGAAGGTAAAGGGAAATTAAAACTTGGAAGTGAATTTAAATTTCCAGAAGTTTATCCTGTTAATAATATTTATAGAGGAAGTTTAAAGTACAAAAAACACTATTATGACTTAGTTGGCGATATGAATGACGAAGAAGCAGAATGCGCTATGCAAATTGAAATGAATGCTAAAGTAGAAACATGGGTGAGAAACCTTGAAAGGCAAGAGAATAGCTCGTTTTGGTTACAAACCTCTACCGATAAATTTTATCCCGACTTTATAGTTAAACTGAAAAGCGGAATAATTGTAATTGTAGAATATAAAGGAGCAAATATATACGATACACCTGATTCTAAAGAGAAAAGATTGATTGGAGCTATTTATGAATCCGTTAGTGAAGGAAAATGCAGGTTTGTGATGGTAAAAAGCAAAATATGGGGTAAGTTAACTTTAGCGTTAAGATAATTCTTTTTTTATAAACAATTCAAGGTAATGAATAAATTCGATCTTCCCACTGAAGAGGCTAATAAATTATTTTATTTGAGTCGAAATCGAGAAGGCAGACATATTCCTCTCCTTCCTGCATTCGATGATAACGGTAATCTTAATTTTTGGAGACCTATAGGAGATAAACTTCTTAACTTCAAATCTACTGAGCTTATAGAGGGAGAATATTTTTCAAAAATGAAGATGGAAAACGGTGATATGCTTATTCCATTTATTAATTTCTTGTATCAAAAAGTAACAACATCCGATACTTTTTGGATGTATAATGCACTTCTAAATGATTTATTCAATCTAGCATCTAGTTTAGAGAAAATTAAGTTGTTGTATTTAAAGAGAAATGAATATGACATTAGAAGATTTGTTATAACTGAAATTGAATACATATTTTATGCTTGTAGAAGTATTTACGATTTAGTTCAAAATATCATAAGATCAATTTGGAAATTTACTGATATACCAAAAGGAAAACAGTTACCACGTTCTTTTGCAGATATGACATTGAAAAATGAAGTCCCTCTGAGTGCAAAAGATATAAAAGAGAAATATGGACTTACAGAGAGACTAGCATTGTTTTATTCCGAAGAAGCTCAATTTTTTGCAAAACTAAGAAATTTTAGAAACCAAATTGATCATTATGGTAAAACGAATGAAATAATTTTTTTAAATCCAAATCTGGGAACGCTAAGTAATTTTTCTCCTTTTAAAGAATTTAATGTATGGAATAAAAAAACGTTTCTACCTAATAATATTGCTCCAATAAAACCAATCGTGTGCCATATAATAAAAAAGACTATTGATACAATGAATAATTTTGTTGGTTCCATTCGGGATGATATTAAATTCCCAAATGATATAGCTCCCAATTATATAGTATTTCTTCGAAGTCCTTATTCTAATAATATTAATAGATTGGAGGAATGTATTGAAGTAGACGTTTGGTATTAAAAAAGGGTAATGTTTAAAACATTATCCTTCTAAAAATAGAATACATTTAAATGTATTTTGCTAATCTTATTCTAGTTTATAAAACAACTCCTTTGCATTCACCTCCTCAAAATGTAGATCTCTCTCAATACCCAATCCAAATTTTCCAACAAAATTCTCAAGCTCGTATTTTGAAAAACTTCCAACTTCCCAATCCGTTATGTGACAGATACCCCAGCAGTAATCCGGATCTTGAGGATCTTGATTGACCAGATACCAAGTACCGGTCCCCGTAGGATTAAAAAACTTTGCCACAATAGCCTGTTTTTCCAAATTATTACCGAGTGGGAACTGAGCTTGGGCTTTGGCTTCGATTTCTTTTGTGAATAGTTTCATAATTTTTAACTGTTTTGTTTTTAAAGTGATTAGTGAAAATTGTGTGTTTTAAACGCTCATTCTTGCTAAGGGGAACCGAGGGGACCCGACGAAAATAGACAGAAATCAACATTTTCTATTCGGTGTAAAATTTTTGCTATTTTTAAAGAAAGACGGCATATTGTGTATTAATGCCGCCTTTTGGATTATTTCTTCCTTTTATTCATACGATCGAGTATCAGTAACTCAATCAGAATGATTAATATCCTTTTTGCTATCTCGATTGGTATTTTCGGTGGTATTGTCATTTGAACTCCTTTCTTCTGTTCTGGTTTCGTAAATGATTTTCATAGTCTTAAGAATTTCTATACCGAGGTCAAACAACAGCCTAACGGTTTCCTTTGATACAATTGGTTTATCCATTATGGTATGGTTATATGATTTTTCAAAAATCGCGGTATAATATATTTGAGGAGACTAAAATGGATGTTCGTTTGATGCCATAGAAGCTCCGCCATATAACAATCTGTCTTCGATGCTAGTAACACGGTAATCAAGGTTTTCAATGGATTCATTTACCTCATCGAGTAAATAAGTTCTCAGTAAATCATAGTCCAATTTTTCTTCAAAGAGAAGTTTTTCGTCTTTCCTTTCTTCCGGAAACAGTTCCAAGCTCTCAACTGGCGGTCTGCTAACATCCCATACGCCTCTTTCGTGTCTCTGTCTGCGTTTACGGTCCTTTGTAAATGATTCAAATAGAGACTCGCGTTCAATGTTTGATATATCGATGTCTTCTATACCATAATCGATGTAAATTACTATTGGCAATTGAATCAGATAATCATCATGCATGACGTTGAAAATACCCTGGACAAATCCGTCAGCACGCGTGTACAAAATTGATAATTCGAAATTTTGATTTATAAAATTACGGTCTGTTGAACTAAACGAATTCATATTATCCGGATGTCGATGGATTACCGTATTAAATTTATAATCATCAGGCAGATAATCAATTGATGTTTCAGTTACTCGTTGCTTCGGTACATAAAACCCTTTAGAAAGTGTTAGTGTGTTGAGGTTTCGTTCAAAGATATTCGTTAGTATTGAAAACTCGTCATTTCTTACCTTATCACTTATATGATTGCAAACCATAAGCAGTTTCATCGGAATAATCACATCAATCTTTTCCAGTACTTGAATACCTGACTCCCAGGCTTCTTTTGGTTTGTCGAGGATAGTAGATTTGATTTCTTCTGCTTTGTTCTCAATAACCTGATCTTTCTTTTCTTTCCCGGATTCAATTTTTCTTAAATCCTGGTTTGACTTAGGTTTATTATCTTTCATGCAATTATATTTTTGATTTGAGTTTAGTTTTTACTTACCTGATCCGTAAGCAGATTAATGACACGCTTTACGTTTAAGTTTACGGTTTTAGGCGTCTGTTGGCGTTTCATCAGCATTTCTATTACAGCAAGAGCGGACAGAATCTGAGGTGTTCCGAAAAAGCTTGGTGTTATAGTGTATGAAGAATCTTCACCCCAGATGCCGGTTGAGAAGTCATTAATACACAAAGTACCTTCGTATCCATCATAACCTAATTTAATATATTGTGGAAAGAACAGATTACCGGTTGTGTCGTTTTTCTTTAACTCAAACAAAGAATCTTTGACCACTAATTTGTCAGTACAGTCGAATACATATTCAGCACCGTTATATCGTCTAAGCTGTTCAGGAGTGAAATATTCATTATTGGCTATGACTAAAGTATCTTTACGACGTTCCATTATTAGGTCTCTCACTGCCTTTGTTTTAAACTGGCCTATCTGGTTGAGTTTAAAGAGTGTTCGATTAAGGTTTGATGCTTCTATCTTGTCCGAATCGAACAGAATGACTGTCCCAACGCCTACTAGCGCTAAATCTATGGCCAACCATGAGCCTATTCCGCCAAGCCCTGCAATTATAGCGACGTATCCCGAATAATCACCTACTATTGTTTTCTGTCGTGAGTTGAGCTCGTCCCTGAATGAATTTACGCTGTCGTTTTCCATACACCATCCTTTCTGACTGAGTAATTCTGGTCCGGCTCAAAATAAGTAGAATCTAAGTGAACCCGCTCATAGGTTGTAGTTATTTCATTTAAGAGCGACAGGAGCTTCTCAGAGTCATCAAGAGGTATTGGTCTCTCATCTAACGATCCGGTACAAGCAATACCGAGGTTTTCAACATTTGCATTTGGATGTTGATTGACAGTACTGATATGAATTGTCCCGGATGAGATTACAGTATGAAGAATATTTATGTAAATAGCCTTTAACTCGCAAATCGGAGAATCGTATTCTCTTACTTCTGATTTCTCGTCAGATATACCTATAACAACTTCATGATAGGGACTGTAAAACTTACAAAGATTAACTGAACTGCCTTTCATAAGCAAACACCATCCAGCTTTAGAAACAGTCTTAACAATATCCAGCAACCTTTCACCTACGACTTCAGAATGGTATAATTCGTTGATTTTCATCAGTTCGTTTTGATAAATATTGTCTAGCCGTCCCAGAGCCTGCTTTAACTCTTCCTTATAGACAGATTTGAGTTGTTTTAAACTATTAATTAAGTCCAACTCATTTTCGATTACAACCTCCTTGATTGTTACCTTCTCTTGTCTTGATTTAGCCAAACGCTCAGTGAGATCTTTTAATTTTAGCTCCTTTGTGATTACAGTTTTGAAGTTTGTATTTGGTATCAAATTATCCTGACTAGAATTCACACCTAACCTGTTAAAGAATACAGTATCTAAAGTCTGGTTTAATACTTTTGTTTCGTCCATAAATTGTTTTGTATTATTGAATTTGATAAAATTATCCTATTCGGCAACAGCATTGATATTAAAAGAGAATGCCGCGATTAGCAAATAACGCGGCATTCTTGAAGTACAGTATATTAGGGTCATTTAATTCTTAATACTTGTTTACGCTGCCGTATTGAATCTCAGCAAAGACAAATCACCTTCAAATGAACCTGTCTCAATTTCTGTAGGATTCAGGCTCTTGTTAGTGCTGTCATAAATGTCAAACTTACTTATTCCTTCTGACCGGGCGATTTCTTTCAACTTTAGAACAAGTGCCTGGCCACTGAGGTTGGTGATATCATGCTTATTACCGTTGCACGTTACATATGTTTTTTGTTCAGGTGCGTTGTTGTTACCTTCTGTATTCCACATAAAGGATTTCCTTTCGTTGTTATTAAATTTTGATTTTAAATTGAAAGTAGATTAATAAGTAAAACTAATTGTCCGGATTATACCACAATAAGGTCCGGGATAAACTGTTCAGCGAGACTAAGATGAGATATTTCAGAGCTTGGCTGTCTTTGTTGGCTGGGCTGTGTAGGTTGATTAATATTTTCCTCGACTAATTCAATATCCATGTTACTATAATCGTACTCAGAATCACCTGTTCCAGTGTCATTATAATCTTCTTCGTGACGATTACTATAATCTGTTGCCAAATCTTCGGCTTCTTGTTCGTCTTCGGCATATACAAAACAGGTTAATTCTCCGAATTGAGAATAGTCATATGGTATGCTAATTCTGTAACGGTTCATACTGCCTTCTTACTTTGATTGATAAAACTTTCCTGTTTGAATACTGGAGATTCACTTACCACTGCTATCTTTTCCGGGGTTTCTTCTGCCTCCAGGTGTTCCCGGAGAATGTTATTTACCAGTCGCGTCATTGGTATGTGTTCCCTTTTTGATTTACGGTACAGCAGTGGGATTAAATCCTCGGTGATTTTGGGTGAATACATGATGGAAGCTCCTTTTTTGGTTAATGTTAGCTAACGTATATATTATACCACGAAATAATAATATTATCATTTAATGATAATTTTTCTTGTGAGAAATTATATATCTTAAAAATATGAAAGGAAAAAACAGATTAAGAATTATGAAAACTTTAAATCAAGTGAATCGGGATTTCGTTGTTGATTTAGGGTTCTTAATTTACGGGGATTCCCGTTTTTGTGAATATATCAGACAACGAATAAAATGTGCCATGAAAAACACCCTTTATCTGAATCATTATGTACAGTTGCTCAAATTAAATTTTAAAAAATCAAGTATAAAATTCGGGAAAAAAATTTTTCTGATGTTTGTTTTTACGTTTATTTCTTTTAAATTCGCAGAAAATAGCGAAGGAAATTTGAAATATTAGGTGATCTAATCAACTAATATTCAGGCGAATAAAAAAATATAAGAATCTTTTTAACAAAATGGCAAATTTGCAATTTTAAATAGCATATATAATTAAGATGCAAAAACAAAATACAAAAAGTAAGTACGGGATTGATGAAAATCTTATTACTGAATTAAATAAACTTGACTGGGCGAAAATATTAAAACTCTTGACTGCTTATGCTTCGTTTAAAGTATTTAGGAAAAATATTCCTCACAGTAAAAAACCTCAAGATTATGCTCAAGCGTCAGTTGAAAAACTTTATTTTGGTGAACGATTGTGGGATAGAGAAAAATATCCCAACCTTTTAGATTTTCTTAAAGGAGCAGTCGACAGTCTCATATATAATGATACTATATCGTTAAGCCAAAAAACCGAATCCAACTGTATTGATCTCAAGGATGATTCCATAAAAGATGATGAAATATTGCTCGTTAATCTAATTGAATCAGAGCAAGAAGCAGATAAACTAAGAAATATAATTCGAGAAGCAATAAAAGGAGATGACGAACTGGAATTATATTTTATGCATTTAGAGAATAATTACAAACCGAAAGAGTTTAGTGAAGAATACGGCATAGACATTAAAGATGTATACAATTTGATAAAAAGATTGAAACGAATTACTCAAAATATTTTAGAAAAAGAAAAATCACGAAACAATGGATAATAATCATACAAATAGAAAAATAATTGCGAATTTATACAACGCTATTTATGAACTATTAAAAAGCGATGAGATAGTTGTAATAGATGCACTCAATGATGCCGATATTGATATTTCTGAACTTGACGAGAGTAATTTATATTTCATCAAAGATCTACAAGTTCGGGTTAAAATTAAATTAGGTGTTGATAAAGTCAGAGAACGTGAAAATATTTTTGAAAAAGCGCGGGATATTCTAAAAAAGACTTTAAATATTGAAAATTATCTTAAAGAACTACTGCCTGAAAATGAATACAGTAAACTAAATTATGAATATAGAAATTTGACAAATATTAACGACAAGACCAAAATCGATTTACTAAATGACATTCAAGTATTGAGGATAATGGAACAACTAAATAAGGAAGCGGGACATGAATAGAGGCGTAATGGAAGCAAAAAAAATTATTTCGGATTTCAATATAGATAAACCAAACAAATATTCAATTTCTGATATAATCTGTGGTCTGAATGGACCTTTAGTAAAAGATGAACCAATGACTGATGCAGAGGGTAGATTAGTTTGCACTAATAATTATTCTTTGATTACAATAAACTCCAATATAAAATCAGAAGGAAAAAAAAGATTTACAATTGCTCATGAATTAGGACATTATGAAATGCATAGAGATAAAAATAGCGTATTTAATTGCGACGACAATAATTTAATGGATTGGAATGAAGCCAAAAGTAAAAGTAAAGAAGTAGAAGCTAACAATTTTGCAGCTGAATTGTTACTTCCCGAAGAATTGTTTTTTAAATATTCGAGGAAAGAAAAATTCAGTATAGATTTTATAAACCATCTATCTGATGAGTTTTGTACTTCAATCACTGCAACATCTTTAAGATTTGCCGAAAAAGGGAACGATCCGATATTGCTAGTCTGTTCACAAAATGGAATAATTAGATGGTTTAAGCGGAATGATAAATTTCCTTACTCTACCGTTACACCGGGTAAAGAAGTTCCGGCAAATAGTGTGATAGCAGAATATTATAAAAATGGAAAGCAATACAGCCGACCGGAAGAAATCAACCCGGTCGATTGGTCAATCAAACATTTTTATAATGATCTTCATTGTTTTGAACAATGCGTCGTATTCGAAAAATATGGATACGCATTGAGTTATATAATCATATCTAAAATTAATTAAAATAATAACTAAACTTAATATCATGGGAAAGAATCAGCATGTTGTTCCAAACAAGGGCAAATGGGGGGTAAAAGGATCCGGAAATGAGAGATATACATCCTTGTACGATACCCAGAAAGAAGCAATCGCGAAAGCAAGGGAAATTGCAATAAATCAAGAGTCAGAAGTCGTAATACACAATAGAAAAGGTGTTATTAGAGATTCTGATAGTTATGGTAACGATCCAAATCCACCTAAAGATAAAAAACATTGATATGAGTAAGATAAAGGCATATGTAACAATATTTTTCATGGTCATTTTTATTTACTTGATCATTCAGTTATTTTTTAAAGACCAAAATGTATTAAATAATTGGCTAAATATTTTACTAAATGTTTCAGCAACGTGTATAATCGTTCTTTTTTACGAAATGCTAACATCTCTGGCTTATTGGGAATACTTTTTCCAATCAAGAATCCTCTATAGAAAATTTGATATTAGGGTGTCTTGTTCCTATCTTTTCAGGATAAAGATTGAAGGCAAATATTTATTGATTAAAGGCCGTAGAATTGACCAATACCAGCCCGTGGGAGGAGTATATAAGAAGTTACCGGATTGTCAAAAAATGTTTCAATCACTCGGAATAAAGGATGACAATAACATACAGATAGATGACGAAAGCGAAGAGGATTTGAGAATAAGAGTACCTGCAAAAAGTTTTCTGCGGTTTCTAAAATGGTATGATTCAAAAAAAGATCGAGAAGTTACACAATGGAGGGAGTTTTGTGAAGAGCTGGTGCAAACAAAAATCTTAACAGTGGATAATTTTCCACATATTCGTTATAGATTTTTGAAGACAATTAAAACAGGGATAAAATTTTCGGAGTATTATAAAATCCACGAACTTTTAATATATGATATCTTTGAATTAATACCAAATAATAAACAAACTGAGGAATTAAAGAACCTTATGAAAAATGATAACGAAAAGAGGGTTATATGGGCTGAAGATGAAACAATAGAAAGATTGGGGTATATTGGAATAGATAAGAAGTATCAAATTGGAGAGCATTCAAAACTAATAATATAAGTAATGTTTATAACAAAATCGTTTGAAAGTCAGATTGACGACATCTTAAATAGAATCGGCAAGAAGTTGCAACTGGATGATAAAAGATATAAACTAGCCGAAGAAAGATACAAGGCTGTTTCGGCATTTCTTAAAAATGACGAAAATTTTTTTGGGAAAGTGAATATCAATATGTTCCCTCAAGGTTCATATCGCATTGGTACTATGATAAAACCTTTAAAAGGGGAGGAGTATGATTTAGATTTCGTACTTCAAATGGATATCGATCACCATAATATTAATCCAAAAAGTTTACTCGATTATTTATACAATTATTTAAATTCTAACAATTTATACAGAGGAAAACTTGAAAAGAAATCTAGATGCGTAAGAATTAATTATGTAAATGAATTTCACATGGACATTTTACCGTCTTGCTCTTACAGATACGAAAATGATGAATTATTAAAAATACCTGACAGAGAATTAAAAACGTGGTTGGATAGTAATCCTAAAGGTTATTCCGATTGGTTTGAGAAACAATATATAGATAAAAAAATAATATTAGAAAAAGCAGCGAAAATAGAACCAATACCAAGTCAAAGACCATATGAATTACTGCAACCATTGCAAAGGAATGTTCAGTTGATGAAGCGATATCGGGATATATATTTCGAAGATAAGCCAGACTTTAAACCAACTAGTATTATTCTTACTACTTTATCAGGGCTGTATTATAATCATAATGACTCAGAGTATTTTTCAATTTTTAGTGTGTTGCAAAATGTCTCGGAGTTGATTAAAAATAACACCGCTCCCTTTGTTATTTCCAATCCTTCTTATACTAAAGAAAATTTCAGCGATAAATGGAATAATGATTCCGAACTATACGATTATTTTAGGAAATACATTAATAAGTTCTTCGCGGATTGGGCTAGCTTGCAAAACGCTATGGGGATGAGTAATGCTACGAAAATATTATCCGAACTATTTGGCGAAACAATAACCAAAACTGCAATAAATGAGCAAACAGAATATATTAACAATATTCGGAAAGAAGGGGGTTTAGGAATAAAAACATCAACCGGAATCATATCTAGCTTAGGTGCGGGAATAATGAAATCTCAAGCTCACACATTTTATGGCGACTAAACAAATATTAAATATTGCGAAGCAAGCTCATTGCCTTAGAGAAGATTTCCCATCCTTCGATATAAAAATGGAGATGTCTAAGTTAATTGTAATCGGTAGTATCCAGCCAACACCGTTAAGTAATATATATAAGTTCAAGTTGAAATATTTATTGAATAAACAGCCCGAGATCGAGATATTAAAGCCAAAGCTGAAAAAGAATTTTGCGAACGAAAAAATCCCGCATGTATATTCTGACAATAAATTATGCTTGTATTTTCCACCTGCCAATGAATGGAATCCTACAAGATATATATCGAAATATATAATACCTTGGATTTCAGAATGGTTATTTAACTATGAAGTTTGGCATAGCACAGGAAATTGGCATGGTGGCGGCATTCACTTAAATAAAAAATAATAATGCCTAAATTTATATTATTAATTAATGGTTATAAGAAAAAGACAGAAAGCATCTGACATATTCAGAGAAACAAATCTTGTTTTTTCTGAAAAAGTATCTTTCGAAGTAGCATTCCCTACTATAAAAAACTTATCAGTTCATGTAGAGCATTATGGACATGGGATTACCCGGTGGAACAAAGATCGATATTATAACAAAGATAATCAACCGGGCGAATATATAGATTGTTCAAATCCCCTGTGTTATAATGGCGGCTTCTCAATTGGGAGTATATTACGTGAAATGATTAGAAATAATGAAATTGAAAAAATAGATTCCCTGCTTTGTGATGGTAACGAAGGCTCGCCTAAAGGTAGAAGAATATATCGTAAATGTATGAATATGTTCAAGATCAGAATAAAATTGGAATATATAAATTGAAATTATAATGAATGAGAATATACATTCCATGGCAACTTATATTTTAATATTATGAAAAAAGAAGAAGTTTGGAAAGTACTATCATCAAGCAAAAAAACTAATTTTCACGGAGAATTGCATACGGAATTAGTCAAACATCTTAATTATGATTTAGACTATTATTTTGAACCAGCAAAAGAAAACACTCTTAATCGATTAATATATATAAAAGAAAATTTATTAGTTTATTTTGTTTTGGATGATGATTCATTTGATTGCTCCTATCACAAATTAAGTGATATATTAGCCTTAAATAAATCATCCGAAGGATTAATAAAAATTGTATTTAAAGATAATATCATCGAATCAAATCCTGAGTTTTATAAATTCCCTTATTTAA